>Ga0105100_10002519_pt1 | contig 10703 bp, 12 predicted proteins | sample PPLLak12cMay2015_2_FD_87033 | JGI IMG/M metagenome (GOLD analysis project Ga0105100, IMG submission 87033) | Freshwater sediment microbial communities from Prairie Pothole Lake near Jamestown, North Dakota, USA - PPLs Lake P8 Core (1) Depth... | ecosystem: Environmental > Aquatic > Freshwater >... | reverse complement strand
TTACTTTTTTTCTATCATGACTTTTTCCTTTGTCTTTCTTTATTCTAATTGCAGGTTAGCAGCCGGTAACTCATCCAATGAAAATCTTTTTGAGATATAAGGTTTTATAATACCTTTTTGCAATAGTTGTTAAATCTCCTTTATGTTTTCCCCGTTTGAACGGACAAGGAATGGATAACCCTGAAGGCCCTTCACTTTTGCCTTTTCAGCAATGTTTTCACAGGCAAGTGATGGGATACAGAAGATGGCAGCCCCCGGTTTAAGTACCCTGAACGACCTTTCCGTATAATCTCCCCCCATAGTGTCCAACACGAAATCCAGGTTATTCACTACCTCCTCAAAACGTTTCGTTTCATAATCAATATGAACGGATGCCCCCAGGCTCAATACGAATTCCCTGTTTTTCCGTGAGGCAGTGCCAATCACCCAGGCTCCCAGGTATTTTGCCATCTGAACGGCAAAATGCCCGACTCCTCCGGCTGCAGCGTGAATGAGCACTTTATCGCCCGGTCTGATCCAGGCTTTATCATGAAGGATCTGCCATGCGGTCATGGCAGCCAGGGAAGCAGCCGCAGCTTCCTCATGAGAAATATTAACGGGTTTTAATGCCAGCTGATTCTCAGGGGCAGCAACAAATTCTGCATATGCCTTTCCGTGACCGGGAAAATTGATCAGGCCAAAGACCTCATCTCCTATTTTAAATGTGGTCACCCGTTTTCCTGTTTCAGTCACAACCCCCGAGATGTCCCACCCCAGGATGATGGGATCGAAATCTTTCAGCCTGCCTGCCTGGCCCCTGCCCTCTCGGGTCTTCACATCAACAGGATTAACAGCGATGGCTTTGACCTTAACCAGTACTTCATTATCCTGAACAACCGGAACAGGTATTTCAGCTCTGATTAAATTCTCCGCTCCTCCAAAATCTTTTAAAATATAGGCTATCATGATTACCGGTCATCAAAATGTCTGTTATTAAAGAACACCTGGTTTCAGAAATTGTTTGACCCATTTTCAGATAAAATTCCTGGTGTAAAGGCCGGACCGGACCAGGAGAATATCGTGGACTGAGAACGACCCAAGCCTGTCAGCTGACGATTTTGATGTTGAAGGCACCCTTATTGGTTGCACCCCAGATCCGCAACCATAAAGGGAGGTACATTTCGGTTCCCCTTGCTGATGTTATATCACCCAGGTCGAAAATATTGTTTTCTTTCCAGCCGAATGATTTCAGGAAACCCCTGACCTTCAGCTTTGCGGCGATATCATTGCCACATATGAAAGTACTGTGATCACCACCATTGATCATACCGGGATTTACCATGAGTCCGCACCACATTGTATTGAGGGCTTTCACCACGCTGACATTGGGAAATGATTCCTGAATCTTCTCACCAAGCGAACTGGTATTCGCTATTGAAAGTGACGGAGGTGTGCCCTTTGAAAAGTCGAGCGGATTTGAAATATCAATAATGATCTTACCATCAAGGTTCTTTTCACCGGCCATTCTCAGTGCATCAATGGATCCGGCACCGGCTGTACAATTAAAAATTATTTCACCAAAAGCGGCAGCATCTGCAAATGTGCCTGCTGAAGCTTTGCCATTATGCTTGGCTACAAATGCTTTTGCTTTTTCATTGTCTGATGTTCTGGAACCCATCATAACGAAATGTCCCAGTTCGATCAGCTTTGATCCTATGGTGTCTCCCACCATTCCTGTTCCAAACACTGCTATTTTCATTTTGTATTGTATTTAAGTTATATGAATAAGGACCGGAAGCAATTGTTTCGCTATATAACCTGTAGCACCGGTTAAAAGTATTTTCATACAAGGCATAACAGGTTCAGTACGAATTGGAAACCTGTTATTTCAGGAGATATCATTAGACTCAATTCATTTATAAAATCCATTCTTTGATTTCTTAGCAACTGATTCAGAAATAAATCGAATACAAGCAGAAAACTCCCCTGAAGATCCATAACCGATGATCTTTTTATATCATAACAACAACAGAAAACAGAAAGTGTTTTATGTAAAATGAGGTTCGGCAATGATCAATAATGACCTCTTTATCCGAAAAGGAATACTGCACACATTCCGTGGATGGGTTTCATAGAAATACATAGGATTTGTTTTTTAAATCAGGTACTAATAATTATCTTTTGGGAATATTAAGTTGCGATCTCAATTGTTCAGGTAGGGACAAATAAACGATATGATGCCTCTCTTATGCATCTTTTCCGTAACTCAAAAAAAATGAATCAGGATTTTTATCAATTTAAAGCAAAAAGTCTTCAGGGCAAAGAAATAAACATGGAGACTTATAAAGGAAAGACCGTGTTAATTGTTAATACGGCAAGCAAATGTGGGTTGACACCCCAGTTTGAGGGATTGGAAAAACTCTATCAGAAATACAAAGATAAAGGGCTGGTCATCCTGGGTTTTCCTTGTAACCAGTTTGCCAACCAGGAACCGGGAGACGAGAAATCCATTTCCGAGGGATGTGTATTAAATTATGGCGTTACCTTCCAGATGTTTTCAAAAGTGGATGTCAATGGTGATAACGCGCATCCCCTGTACAAGTATCTCAAAAAGGAGTTGGGCAGTTTGTTTGGAAGCAAGATAAAATGGAATTTCACGAAATTCCTTATTGACCGGAACGGAAAACCGTTAAAAAGGTTCTCGCCGGCAACAAAACCTGAATCCATCGACAGGTTTCTGGAAAAGCTATTAAATCACGCCTGAGTAAGGTCTGTTCAAATGACATATTAAAATAAATGAATAGCTTGTTTGCTAAATTTTGATAAATTAATATGCTGTTTTTTTGTTATTTATAATTTATTATGGACAAGCTTAACAATGATGTTACCGGTAAAATAAGCCGTCTGGCAAGGGAATACAACAATCCCTTTTCAAGAGCGGTTGGTTTTCCTGAAAAAGAAAGCCCATAGGCCATATACAGATAAGATATATTTGGAAGTATTCAAACAATTTTTAAACTTTATTGTTATTAAAATAACATATAGAATACAAATAAGAACTGGCAGCAAAATCATATTTTATGATAAAACTCTATAATGAAGTTTCTTACAACATAAGCAAAATTGTTACCAGCAGTTACAGCACTTCGTTTTCTATCGCCGTGGGTTTTCTTAATCCGGAATCACGAAATGCAATCTTCAGTATTTATGCTTTTGTCAGGCTGGCTGATGAAATTGTAGATACTTTTCATGAGTATGATAAAAAGAGATTATTGAATGACTTTGAAAATGATTATTATAAGTCTTATCACGAAGGTTTAAGCCTGAACCCGGTTTTGCACTCATTCCAGCATACGGTGAAAAAATACGGTATACCCGATAACCTTATTCAGGCTTTTCTGAAAAGCATGAAAGCAGATCTGGTTAAGCATGGTTCCTATAACAAATCTGAAATTACGGAATATATCCATGGTTCAGCCGAAGCGGTGGGATTAATGTGTTTATATGTGTTTGTCAGGGGTGACAAAGCACTTTTTGAAGAATTGAAATATCCGGCAATGAAGCTGGGTTCGGCATTTCAAAAAGTCAACTTTTTACGGGATCTGAAAACTGATATGCTTGAACTGGGTAGAAACTATTTTCCTGAATTAGAGGGCATTTCATTCAATCAGGATGCCAAGGAGCTTATCATCAGAGATATTGAAGCTGACTTTTCGGCTTCTTTACCCGGGATAAAAAAGCTGCCCAATGATTCAAAAATACCTGTACTTATTGCCTATTATTACTATTTAAGTCTGTTACATAAGATTCGCAGGACATCCGCCGGGGAGTTAGTTAATAAAAGGATCAGGATACCCAATTTCAGGAAGTATCTCTTGCTGAACAAAGCTTACCTGGTTGCTAAATTTGGATTGATTTAACTGTCCTATTTCAAATTTAATTGCATGATGGAAACGCTCGTTATTTTGGTGGATGATAATGATAATCCGATTGGATTCATGGAAAAGCTGGAGGCACACCGAAAAGCTTTGCTCCATCGGGCAGTATCGGTATTCATTATTGATTCCAGGGGTGAATGGATTTTACAGAAACGGGCTCACCATAAATATCACTCAAAAGGACTCTGGACAAACACCTGCTGTACCCATCCGCTGCCGGGTGAATCTGAACAGGAATCAGCCAGTCGACGGCTCATGGAAGAAATGGGTATTCAATGCAGCCTGAAGAAACTATTCACTTTTGTTTATAAAGAAAATCTGGAAAATGGGCTTACAGAACATGAATATGACCATGTCTTTCTTGGAGTCTCTGATAGTACGCCGGAAATGAATACCAGTGAGGTTGAAACCTGGATGAAGATTTCATTTGATAAGCTTCATCAGCACGTAATTGACCATCCTGACCTGTATACCTACTGGTTTAAGCAGATATACCAGAAAGTGAATGCACATATCATGAATGGCAAATATGAAGAATGAACCTGCCTGCCTTGCAACAAAGTATATAGGCTATGAACTATCGGTATTTCCAAAGGGTATTTAATGAATCATTATGTCATTATATCTTTCAATTTTAGTTTTTTCTGCAGCTCTTCCCTGCCTTTTAAGTTTCGATAAAAAGGTGCGGTTTTACCGGAACTGGAAAGCACTTTTCCCTTCCATTATCATTGCCGGTTCAATCTATTTAACTGCGGATATTTTTTTTGTCAAACATGGCATATGGGGATTTAATGCGTCCTATCATTCGGGTATAATGATGTTGGGCCTGCCTCTTGAAGAATGGCTCTTTTTTATAGTGATCCCATATGCCTCTGTCTTTATTCATTATGTTGTGGTTTACTATTTCCCAAATCTGGTGACCGGCAATTTATTTATCAGGATTTTCTCCGTAATTGTGATCCTGCTATTATTAACGGTGGTGGTTTTACATTATGAAAAGGCTTATACCTCCTTTAATTTCGGACTTTTAATTGTGGTTCTGATCGTTGCCCTTTTCGATACATCGGGGTTATTGAACAGGTATTTATTCTCTTTTCTGTTTATACTGATCCCTTTCTTTATTGTAAATAGCATATTAACAGGCACATTTATCCCGGGAGAAGTAGTTTGGTATAATGATCGGGCAATACTGGGGATACGAATCCTGACGGTTCCGGTTGAGGATATTGGTTATGCATTCAGCCTGATATTGATGAATTTGTTGATCACCAATAAATTTCAGAAGTTATCATACTTTAGGGATTAATTTGCAGTCATGGGGATATTCAAAAGCCATATTACTCAATATTTGACAAAATATAAGCGTTATGTGGTGGCCTTTTTTATTATTTTCTATGTTGTAGGATTTGTTGGTATGGCACTACCAACTTCACAACCGCTGTTCATTAAACTGGTTCCGGTTGCCCTTTTGCTGAGTCTTATCGTCATACTGCTCTTTCATCAACCTGCATTTGATGCGGGAACCATCCTGGTTTTTGCATCCATTGCTGTTTCCGGTTATTTTATTGAAGTACTTGGGGTGAATACCCACCTGGTATTTGGTCATTATGTTTATGGTGATGCACTGGGTATTAAAATATTGAATACGCCCCTGTTGATCGGCCTCAATTGGCTGATGCTGATGTATGCCGGCAGTTCCTTTACCGGACAGATAAAACTGAATGGGTGGCTCAGGATCCTCATCGCCTCTTTTCTTATCCTGCTGTATGATATTGTTCTTGAAAAAATTGCCCCTGCCCTTGATATGTGGCATTGGGAAAACGGTATTGTACCTTTTCGGAACTATCTTGCCTGGTTCCTGATTACCTTTTTATTTCAGGGATTTATGAAGGTAACGAAGGTAAAGACTGTAAATTCCCTGGCCATTATTATTGTGCTTATGCAGGTTATTTTCTTTTTTTCATTAATGATACTGTTTTATTCAACAAAATGATGATTAAAGCAAAGCATCATCCGATCGTACATTTGTTCTTTAAACACTATGTTCCTTTTATAATCAGAAGGAATTTCCATGAGGTTATTGTTTCAGGTCATTATCAGGAGAAAAATAAACCTGTTCTGGTAATTGCAAATCATATAAGCTGGTGGGACGGCTTCTGGACAGTTTATCTGATCCTTAATGTATTTCATCGTAAATTTCATTTCATGATGCTGGAAGATCAGCTCAGGAAGGTAAGTATCTTTAGCCTTACCGGTGGTTTTTCTGTTAAAAAAGGATCCAGAAGCGTTATAGAATCGTTGAAATATACGGTCGAACTGCTGTCGGATAATAGAAATCTTGTTCTTTTATTTCCCCAGGGTAAGATTACTTCTTTATATGATCGGTCATTTCACTTTGAGAAAGGCGTTGAACGCATTATAAAAGAGGTCAATGGTAAAGTTCAGATTTTTTTTCAGGCGAACCTCATCGATTATTTCTCGCATAAGAAGCCGTCCCTTTTCATCTATCTGAAGGAATGCGACAAGTTAAACCCTGATATAGGCAGTATTCAGGACATGTATAATGCATTCTATGCCGGATGCGTTGCAGAAAACATTAAAAAAGCGGAGGCCTGATGCTGGTTATCGCCTGGTTTGTATTTTTCTTTACCTTGCTGCAATTGCTTATCGCCTTTGTGAACCTGCTTTTTAGGTCGAAATTGCCGCCGGGAAACAAAAGTGACAAACCCCTGGTTTCTGTCTTAATCCCTGCAAGAAATGAGGAGAAAAATATCAGCCATGTGCTGGAAGATATCCTGCATCAGGATTATTGTCAGATTGAAGTGATTGTTTTTAATGACCTGTCTTCTGACACTACGGCTGAGATTGTTACAGCATTTGCCAGGCGCGACAACCGAATCAGTATGATAACTGCTGACCGGTTACCGGAAGGATGGCTGGGGAAAAACCGGGCTTGTCATATTCTATCACAACACGCCAGGGGGGAATATTTTTTATTTCTGGATGCCGATGTAAGAGTGGGCAATAAATTAATAGTAAATGCTATATCTTATATGGACCGATTTGGTTTGGCATTGGTTTCAATTTTTCCAAGGCAGATCATTAAAACGTTGGGGGAAAAGATTACGGTTCCGGTCATGAATTACATTCTGCTCACGCTATTGCCTCTCGTACTTGTGAGAAAATCAATCTTTTCTTCATTGGCTGCTGCTAACGGACAGTTTATGCTATTTAACTCCAGGGTATATAAGTCATTGTATCCGCATGAAAAAATGAAAAACAACCTGGTTGAAGATATTGAAATTGCACGCTATCTGAAAAAGCAGCCATATAAAATTGCCTGCCTGACAGGTGACAGGGATATTCAGTGCAGGATGTATTCCGGACCCGGGGATGCTGTCAGGGGGTTCTCAAAGAATGTTTCGGCATTTTTCGGGAATTCAATTATGCTGGCATTCATCTTTTGGTTGATAACCACTTTCGGTTTTTTATTTGTCCTCTATTCATTATCATTTCCTTTATTCCTCACTTATATCATAATTTACATGTTAATCAGGATAATCGTATCTATTGTCAGTGAACAAAATACGGCTGAAAACTTATGGCTTATATTTCCACAGCAGATGTCGCTTGGATTATTCATTTATTACGCATTTATTAATAAGAAAAACAAAACTTACCATTGGAAAGGCCGCGATATAAAATCTTAGTGATTTTTCTGATATTATTCCTTAACACGAATGCCAGGGCCAGTTATAAATCAGAAATATATGCTGCCTATGTATATAATAATATGGCAAACTGGAAAAGCATCATTGACAAGATGGATGGGGTAAAACACAAGAGTTTCAATTTTATGTTCGAACTGGTCAATTACCAGTATGGCTATATTGCATGGTGTGTTGGCAACCAAAGAAGCGATGAGGCAAAAGAATATCTGGCACTGGCCGAGAACTATATCTCGATACTGGAGAAGAGTAATGAAAATCAATCATTGGTTAATGCATACAAATCGGCATTTTATGGATACCGGATGGGGTTAAACAAATTGCTGGCTCCCACCATCGGCCGCCGAAGTGTTGAATGTGCGAATCTGGCCATTAAACAGGATAAAGAAAACCCGTTCGGATATATTCAGTCCGGGAATATCCAGTTTTATATGCCTCCGATTTTTGGTGGTTCGAAAAAAGAAGCTTTGGTCTATTATCTTAAGGCGCAGGAAATTATGGAAAAGGATGCAACGGGTATATTGGATAACTGGAATTATCTGAATTTGCTTATAAGCATTGCCCGGTCATATTATTATCTGGAAGATTACCTTGCTTCAAAATACTATCTTGAGAAAATTATGGAGATAGAACCGGGCTTTAATTATGTTAAAACCGAGCTTTATCCACAGGTGCTTAATAAAATGAAAAATAATTTATGACAAAAAGTGTTCTTATTGTTGGGGCGGGACTTGGCGGACTGGCAACCGCTTTAAGGCTTGCCAAAAAAGGCTATAACGTACAGATGATAGAGAAGAACAGTCAGGCAGGAGGCAGAGTAAACCAGCTTAAAAAAGATGGTTTTACCTTCGACACCGGGCCTAGTTTTTTCAGTATGTCTTATGAATTTAATGATTTTGCCAGGGATTGTAAAATATCTCTTCCATTTAAATATTTCAGTTTAGACCCCTTATATACAGTAAACTTCAGAGGGAATCCCAAAACTTATTTTTTACACAAGAATATTCATAAACTGGCTTCCCAGTTCAGTGAAGTTGAGCCTGATTTTGAAAAGAAAATGATCCGGTATCTTGAGAAAAGCAAGCATTTGTTTCATGATACCGTGGATGTGGCCATTAAAAAGAACTTTGATTCATTATTCGACTATGGCATTAAACTCCTTAAAGTCAATCCGGTACATCTGCCTGTTCTTTTCCGGAATTTCTGGCAACAGGTTTCAAAATATCTCAAATCGGATGATGCAGTTCAGATCTTGTCACTGGTTGCATTTTTCCTTGGCAGGACACCTTTCGACACCTCTGCTGTCTATACATTGCTCTCCTATACAGAGTTCATGCACGATGGCTATTTCAATGTTGAAGGTGGAATGTATAAAATAATCGGAGGCCTGGTAAAAGAACTTGAAAAAGAGAATGTCAGGATTATCTACAATACTGAAATAAAAGACTTCATAGCAGAAAATGAACATGTGACTGCCATGATCGACCAGCATAACAGAAGATGGACAGCCGATATTATGGTTATAAATTCAGATGCAGCGGTTTTCAGGGGTTCTGTATTTAAAAGAAAAAAATTTTCACAGGAAGAACTTGACAAAAAGTCATGGACCATGGGTCCCCTGACAATTTACCTTGGAATTAAATGCAAGCTGCCCATGGTGCATCATCATAACTATTATCTTGGAGATAATTTCAAGGAATATGCGGATAAAGTATTTAAAAGCCCCGATTCACTGCAAAAACCCTATTATTATGTAAATGTACTTTCGAAGTACAACCCTGACTGCGCTCCGGATAACGCTGAGAGTCTGTTTGTGGTATGCCCGGTTCCTGACCTTAGGTTTAAACCTGACTGGAGCGACCGGGATGAAATAGTTGACAGCATTATTGAAGATTTCTCGGGGAGAATAGGAAAAGACATAAATCCTGAGATCGTTTCAAGAACAGTATATACACCTGAAGACTGGCAGAACCAGTTTAATCTTCATCGCGGGAGCGGTCTGGGACTATCGCATGATATGATGCAGATTGGAGGGTTTCGTCCGAAAAACTTTGATGAGGAATTTAAAAATGTATTCTATGTCGGAGCTTCCACCATTCCGGGTACGGGTTTACCCATGGTGTTGATCAGTTCAAAACTGGTATCTGAAAGAATTGAGAAATACGGCGGAAGCCTATAAAAAAGGGACACGATTGTTACGCGTCCCTGTTATTTCAACCTATTTATGAAATCCTGATTACCTTACTAAAAGCTTCTGCGAATACTTTCCATTTTTGGTTTCGAGTAGCATGAAATAGGAGCCCGGATTTAAGCTGCTGATATCAATAAAATCATTCAGGTTTTTGACGCTTTTGCTGAGGACCACAGCCCCGTTAACGTCAATTATCTTAAGATTCCCTTCATTCACCTCGGTTAAACCGGACAATCTTATGTAGTCTTTTGCAGGATTGGGAAATATACTCAGTTCCTTTATATCACCGGTCACATCCAATATGCCTGTTTCAACCGGCGGAAGCAATACCGCATCAAGCACATGCACAACACCGTTGTCGGCTTCCAAATCGGCTACCGTTACTTTGGCATCGTTAATGAATACGCCATCCCCGTTGATGGTAACTTCAATATCTTTACCCAGCAGGGTGGTGATCATCTGACCGTTTGAAAGATCAGTCGACATAGCCTTGGCACCTACTACATGGTAGAGCAGGATGTCGGCCAGATCGCCTGTAGGATCAGCCAGCAATGCTTCGATCGTACCGGCAGGTAATGCTTTAAAAGCATCATCAGTCGGGGCAAATACGGTAAAGGGACCTGTACCCGAAAGATCATCGGCAAGGCCGGCGGCTATAACAGCAGCCTCGAGCGTATCGTGGGCTGGACTGTTTACAACAATGTCCACAACCGTTACAACCGGTGGAAGCAATACTGCATCAATCACATGCACAACACCGTTGTCGGCTTCCAGGTCGGCTACCGTTACTTTTGCGTCATTAATGAACACTCCTTCTCCATTGATGGTAACCGTGACGCTTTTACCCAGCAGGGTGGTGATCATCTG
>Ga0105100_10002518_pt1 | contig 10705 bp, 6 predicted proteins | sample PPLLak12cMay2015_2_FD_87033 | JGI IMG/M metagenome (GOLD analysis project Ga0105100, IMG submission 87033) | Freshwater sediment microbial communities from Prairie Pothole Lake near Jamestown, North Dakota, USA - PPLs Lake P8 Core (1) Depth... | ecosystem: Environmental > Aquatic > Freshwater >... | reverse complement strand
TCAAAAAAAATTACAGAGATTTTTCTTTATTTTTCAATATCTCCAATCTGTGTAATCGCCCATAATCGGTGTAATCAGAGATTTCTGGATTTTTTCAGAAATCTCCAATAAAAATCTTGACATCCAAATTGTTTAGTGATATCAAATGCCGCTGTAAAGACCGCTTTTAGAAAAGGAGGGCAATGTCTTGGCAAAAGGGGTTGTGAAATGGTTTGACACAAAGAAGGGATATGGATTCATCGAACAAACCGGTGGAGACGACGTATTTGTCCACTATTCAGGGATTACGGGGGACGGTTTCAAGTCTCTTCGTGCAGGAGAGGAGGTGGAGTTCGAGATTGCCAATGGTCCGAAAGGGCCTCAGGCAACCAATGTGATTAAAACGCCCTGATTTATTTCAAATCCCAAATTACAAATTCCAAATAATCTCGAAGCACCAATTTCGAATGACACAAACAGTTTTGTTTCGAATTTCGAAATCTATTATTTGGAATTTATTTGGGGTTTGGTGCTTGTAATTTGGAATTTTGTTTTGAGCGCTCCCCAATTTTCGTCAAAGTCTCTTTCAATTTCGGTGCCAGAGGACCTTTCAGGGATCCTTCCAATCTATTTAGGAACTCCGCGGATTCCCGTGTCCCGATATTCGCCAAGGCATCGAGGATGGCTCCCAATGTCCTCTCCGTAAGAAGATTTTTCTGAAAAGGGTCCCACCATTTCTTCAACCCTCTTTTCTCCAATATTTCGAGAAGGACCTGTTCCAAGCTCCTCCCTTCTACCGTCAGGTTTCCAGCGATGCCGAAGGCAGAGTAGATCTGCGTTTCCATCGGATTCGTCTGTGGAGAGGAAGCCAGGGATATTTTTTTCAATATGTCCATCATTCTTTCAACACCCCGGGTGCTTTTGATCATCCCGAGACACCATACGGCCCTCTTTTGAACATCCAGGTCAGGATCGGAAAGGCTTTGGAGAAAGATTTCTTCTCCCTCGACACCTCCCACCTGGCAGAGAGTGTAAAGGGCTTGTTCCCTGAGCTTTGGATTTTCGTGAGAGGTGTACCTTCTCGAGATCTCCATCAGTGGGGCTTTCCACTCAGGAGATTTGATTTCTCCAAGAACCCTCAGGATATCACGGGTAGTCTCCGCTGAGGTCTGCTGTCCGGTTAATTCTCTTAAAAGATGAGCTGCGGCCACGGGTCCGATCTGGATCAAGGCTTCGCAGGCATTCTTCCTCACCCACTGATCCTCACTCGTCTTCAGAATAGTGAGAAGTGGAGGGATCGCCCCAACCTCAAGAGCGGCGAAGAGGGGAACGATTGCAATCCGGGTCTCTTTTTTCCCGGAGAGGAATTTTTCCTGGAGCATCAGGGGAATCTCCCCGTTTCCAATCTCTTCGAGGACATGGCCTGCCAACAGAGCCCACATCCTTTTTTCATGGAAATGTCTCTTCAATGTTTCCAGGATCCGTAGAATCTCCGGATACCGGTCTCTTTGGATCAGTTCTGGAATGATCTTGACAAAGGAAATGGCCACGTTGAGAAATTTTTCTTTCTCCGTGGCTTGGTCGAGTTGGAGGAAGAATTGATCGGTATAACTCAGAAATTTATCGGTCAATCTTTCGAGCAAGATTTTATTTTTCAGCGTTGGCGTGAGATCTTCGAGATCGATCAACTGATTTCGGAAGAATTCCTCCAGAACACTTTCTGCCTCTTTCGTTCCTTCCTCTTTTAGTCGGTGAGAGATTTTCTTAACCAGTCGATCCGATTTCTTTTCTAAGACATCCCCCTTCTTGAATTGTTTGAGGGAAACGTGTTCGCGAAGAAAAACCTTGGATGTGCCCAAGAGATATTGTTTCTGTAAGAAAGCGATGATCTCGTCTTCGATCACCTCCTCCCGGCTCTCAGGGGTGGCGGCAAGATCACTATTTCGTAAGATGGCGCAGAGGAGGTCGGATTGCCGGTTCGGTCGAAGGGCATCTCGGAGGAGATTTCTACGAATGTCCTGAAGATCGCGTTTTACCATTTTCTGAAAAAAAGGGATCATTCTTAGATCCTTCTGCATGCGCGAAAGGGCGACGCGAGCTTTCCACGGCATCTCCCTGTCCGGGGCGAGAAGTTCTTCATTGAAGATGAAGGAGATGTTGAGGATCCCTCGACTGAGGAGGGCCTGAGTAAACCTTTCCTTGTCCTGTTTTCGACGGATATCTACCACAGAGGGATCGCTCATGAGGTCAACAAACTGAGTGAATTCCGTTTGCCCCATCCGACTCTTAAGGGTAAGGCTGATCAGCTCTTTCCGTTCGAGGTATTGGGCGAATTTTGGGACATAAAGCTCTCCCATCCCTCTTATCATCATTCTGCTCAGTCTTTGTGGTTCCGGGAGGATGCCTTCGACCAAGATCTCTTTTTGCTCCTGTTCTTCCCTGACAAGGAAAGAAACTTCATCCTCCCCTTCAAAGAGGTTCTTAAATTGCTGGTAGAGTCCATCTTTAGCCCGGGTTGATTCAGGGTGTTCCGGGGTATAATACCCTGTCCTTAGAAAAGCCTGAATCAAGTGAAGGAGGAAATCAGTCAGCTTGACTTGAAGTTTCTGAAGACGCTCGACTTCTTCCGGGGGAAGGCCTTCGGGTATTCCTTCCAGTTTTTTCGGAAGAATAGGGGTTGGGGATTTCAAATCAGTCATAGGTTTAATTCTTGCCGGTTCAGTTTCACAGAATCCGAAAAGGTTGTCAAGATATTTCAGCGAGATTTCTGACAAAATAGAGAAATCTCTGATTACACGGATTATGGTCGATTACACGAATTAGAGACACATCAAAAAATGAAGAAAAATCTGCGTAATCTTTTTTGGAAATCTGTGTAATCAAGAGAGCGAAAAGAATTTTTCGGAGCTCTCTTGGCGAGTCGAAGGGTTGACTTTTTGAAGGCGGGTTTATTAAATTGGTATGATTCGAAAGCAGAAAGAATGAAGGTCTTTAAAACTCTCAAAAATGACTTTATTGAAAACCGAAGGCAGATCCTGATCGGCCTCGTCGCTCTGCTCGTTGTCGATATCCTCCAGCTCCTCATCCCGAGGGTCATCAAATATGCCATCGATGACCTCACCTTGGGAGTGATTTCTCCAGAGCGTCTTCTTCTCTACGGATTAGAAGTCCTGATCCTTGCCCTGGGGATCGGCGGTCTCCGGTGTATCTGGAGGTATTTTCTCTTGGGGGCAACACGCCGGATCGAAAAGGCGCTCAGAGACCGCCTCTTTAATCACCTTCAAACCCTCTCGCCTACCTATTTCTCACACATGAAGGTTGGAGACCTGATGGCCCATGCGACCAATGACATCGATGCGGTTCGAATGGCCATGTCGCTGGGAGTCGTTTTTTTGGTGGATACGATCATTTTGGGAGTCCTGACCATTTTTTTTATGATTTATATCCATCCCGAATTAACCCTTTTTGCCATTCTTCCCATGCCATTGATCACCATGGTTACCCTTTTTTTCAGCCGCACGATTCATCATCGTTTTGAGATTGTTCAGAAGGCCTTTGCCTCACTCACCGAAAGAGTGAGGGAGGCGATTGCGGGCATACGAGTGATCAAGTCCTATGTCCTGGAGGAGACGGAAGAGCGGAAACTCTCTCAGCTGAGCGAGGATTACGTTCAGAAGAATTTGAATGTGACCAGGGTGTGGGGGATGTTTTTCCCCGTCATCCTTTTTTTCTCCAACCTCTCCATGGCCATCGTCCTATACATGGGCGGAAGGCTGACCATTCTTCAATCGATCTCACCGGGAGACTTTGTGGCCTTTATGAGCTATCTCGGGTTGCTTGCCTGGCCGATGATGGCGCTGGGCTGGGGGATCAATGTGATCCAACGCGGTGGCGCTTCCATGACTCGTCTAAACCTAATCTTCTCAGAGACGCCGGAAATCTTCGATGCCGGAGGAGTCCTTTCGTTACAACCATTGAAAGGAAGAATTGATATAAGGGGCCTCACCTTTACTCCAGGGAGTGGCGGGAACTCTCTCCTGCGGGACATCCATCTTTCGCTTAAGGAGGGAGAGGGAATCGTTATTGTTGGGAGGACCGGATGCGGGAAGACGGTCTTCTGCAATCTGTTAGAAAGGATTTTGGAACCTCCCAAGGGTTATCTGTTTATCGATGGGGTTGAAATTCATGAGATAGCCTTGGAAACACTAAGGAGATCGATTGGGTATGTCCAGCAGGACACCTTCCTCTTTTCCGATACGATCCGTGAGAACATCGCTTACGGGAAGCTCGACGCTTCGGACGAAGAGATCGAAGAAGCGGCGCGTCTTGCGCAGATCTATGATGAGATTATCGAATTCCCGAATGGAATGAACACGGTGATCGGAGAGAAAGGGATTACCCTGTCTGGCGGCCAGAGGCAGAGGGTTGCACTTGCCCGTGCCATTCTTATGAACCCGCCCATCTTCATCTTGGATGACGGCCTCTCCTCGGTGGATATTCAGACAGAAGAGCGGGTTCTGGAGGGATTGGAGAAATTCCTCAAGGGAAAAACCAGCATCCTTATCACCCACCGAATTGCACCCTTACGGAGGGCGGATCGAATTGTCGTTCTTGAAGAGGGGAGGGTGGCGGAAACGGGAAACCACCATACTCTCCTCTCCCAGGGCGGAATCTATGCCGACCTCTATTGGCAGAGGCAGTGGGAGGAAGAACTGGCAAAAGAATAACACTGGAATAATGAAGTAATGGAATACTGGAGTAATGGGTGAAAAATATTTTTTCATCATTCCAATATTCCACCATTCCAAGCCAAATGGGATGAATTATCACCCCCTCCCTCACCCTCCCCTCTCGAGGGGGAGGGGCCGGGTGGGGGGCAATGAGCCATAGAAATTCCGGGGTGCCTGGTTAACAATGTACGCTGATTTTGGTTATATGGAAGAGGGTAAGTTAGGAAAACCTTACGACCTTAAGCTCATGCTCAGGTTAGGGGGATTTCTAAGACCCTATTGGAGCCTGATCGCCTTTTGCCTCCTTTTCGTTTTGATCATGGCGGGCTTAGACCTCCTCATTCCTTACCTTACCAAAGAAGCGATCGACCGCTATATCGTCGTGGCAGCAAGAGAAGTGGTCTTGAGGGGAGATGGCTCTCCGGAGGAGCGCCGCTTCTTGAGCCAGTATGGGCAGAAGTTTATCCCGGAAAAAGAGAAGGGGAAATTTCTTCTTCCACCGGATGTATTGCAGTCCATGGATCGGAGAGAGATGACCCTCTTTGAGAAATACGGTCTCCTCACGGCAAATCGATATTACCTGTTTACCCCCACGCCGGAGGAAGAGCCCATCATCAAGAAATATCCGTCCTTTTTTGAGAAGAGCGGGTCTTACTGGTTCATCTCCGTGGATCGCATGAAGGATTTGAAAAGAGAGGACCTCCTCGTTCTGAGAGGGAGAGATATCAAAGGGGTTTTCCGCATCGGTCTCCTCGTTATCTTCATTCTGGTCATCAATTTTGGATTAAATTTTTCTCAGGTTTATGCCATGGAGTTGGCGGGCCAGAAGATGATGCACGGCCTCCGAATGAAGATTTTCTCGCATCTCGAAGAACTTCCGGTTTCCTTTTTTGATAAAAATCCGGTGGGAAGGCTGGTGACCCGACTGACGAACGATATCCAGAACGTCCATGAGATGTTTACATCTGTTCTCGTCAACCTAGTAAAAGACGTCCTTCTGGTGATCGGCATCATCATTCTTCTGCTTGAGCTCAATCGGTCACTCGCCCTGGTCTCCTTCTCCGTCATTCCTCTGATCTTTGTCGCCACCCTCTTCTTCAGCCGTCAAGCTCGGGATGCGTTTCGGGAGATCCGTTTGAGGATTGCCCAGATGAATTCTTTTTTCCACGAAAATTTCTCGGGCATTCGAGTCATTCAGCTCTTTCGGAGGGAAAAAGAGAATCGCCGGCGCTTCGAGAAGATCAACGAGGGATATTATCTGGCGAACATGAAGCAGATCTCGATTTACGCTTTTTTTGTCCCGCTCGTCGAAATCCTGAGCTCCGGTGCCATCGGCCTTCTCCTCTGGTACGGGGGTGGAGAGGTGATCCGGGGAATGATCACCCTTGGAGTCCTCGTCGCGTTTCTTTCCTATATTCGCATGTTCTTCCAGCCCATCCGGGACCTTTCAGAAAAGTATAATGTCCTTCAATCGGCGATGGCCTCCCTCGAGAGGATCTTCTCGCTGCTCGACCAGAATCAAAAAAGCTCCGAGCGGGGACGACTCGGGACCAAGCCTCTCGCGCCTCGAAAAGAGGAGATCAAGGGCAACATCGAATTTTCCCATGTTTCCTTTTCGTACAATGGAGAGGATCGAGTCCTCAACGATGTTTCTTTCTCAGTTCGTGAGGGTGAGACGGTGGCCATTGTCGGTGCTACGGGTGCGGGCAAAACTTCGTTGCTGCACCTGCTCGAAGGATTCTACGATGTGGAGGAAGGTGCTATCTTCGTCGACGGGACCGATATCCGTGAAATGGATTTGACTCACCTTCGGTCGCAAATCGGATTGGTGATGCAAGATACCTTCCTCTTTTCCGGAGATATCCGTGAGAATATCCGGATGGGAAACATGAAGATCGGTGACGAAAAGGTGAGGGAAGTCGCCCGGGGGGTCAATGCAGAAAAGTTTATCCAACGGTTACCGGAAGGGTACCGGACCAAGGTGGGAGAAGGCGGGGAGATGCTGTCTGCCGGGGAGAGGCAGCTGCTCGCCTTTGCGAGGGCCTTGTCGATCAACCCCAAAATCCTTATTCTTGATGAAGCAACATCCCATGTCGATCCTGAAACGGAACGACTGATCCAAGAGGGACTGAGCCGGTTGCTGAAAGGGAGGACGGCCGTTGTCATTGCTCACCGGCTTTCCACCATCCAGCATGCCGATCGGATTGTGGTTCTTCATAAGGGGAGGGTCCGGGAAATCGGGTCCCATGCAGAGTTGATGGCCCTGAAGGGCATCTATTTTAGACTTTATCAGATGCAGTTCGGCGCACCCTCAAATGCGGAATATTGATTGCGCCTGCCTGCCGGCAGGCAGGGATTGCGGCCTCCGGCTCAGAGAGTCCTCTGGCTCGGAGAGAATGCAGAATGGCGAATGGAAATCTGGCGGACTTCGCAATGGAAGATTTCTGAAAAAACCTAGAAATCTCTGATTACAGCGATTAGGAAACGATTGCACCGATTACCAGAGAGCGAATGGTAATTCTTCAGAGCCCTCAATGGAATAGGTTGACAAAAAAAGATAGCTGTCCTATATAGGTTCTATGGGAGAGAAAGATGAGCCATTACAGGAAACGGGCCAAGAGGAAGAGAAGAAGCGGGAGATCGACCTCAACGCGCTATTTCCAGAAAAGGAGTATGATTTAAATCGTCTTTTCCCTGACGAAGGTACCAAGAAACTCCTTTATGAACTGAGACGAAACAAACGAGATATAGACCGTTTTATAAAAAGCTTTCATGTGGAGGAGGGTGAATGAAGTGTCCGCATTGTGGTGAGACATTGCCTTTTGTTCTTTGTCCGGAGTGCGGAGGGGAGACCCTTGAGGGAAGCCTTTTTTGTAGTCAGTGTGGAAAGTCAGTGAAGAGGGAGAAGGTAGAAATCGACTTCTCCGAACGAATCCCTTGTAGTGATGGGAATTGCATTGGTACCATCAACGAAACGGGAGTCTGCAATCTTTGTGGAAAACCTTATAGAGATTTCTGAAAAAGTCCAGAAATCTCTGATTACACCGGTTATAGAACGATTACACGGATTAGAAACGTATTGAAAATTGAGGGAAATCTGCGTAATCTTTTTTGGAAATCTGTGCAATCAAGAGAGCGAAAAGGGTTTTTCAGAGCTCTCTTATAGCGGGGAACGGTAGGATGGTCTTTGCCCTTTGAGGAACGATCACAATTGGGGGACTCCGAAGAAAAAGCCATTTGGACCAATGAGATAGACTGCATTGACAGTCGAGATAATAGTGGTTATTTTAAATTAGAAGTCAAACGGTCAATCCTATAGGAGGATAAAATGATATTTCTGCCAAGGGGGGGCGCCGATCGAGACGAAAAGTCAAAGGATGATAAGGTGGTCGTTCCCGAGGAGCTGCCCGTACTTCCTTTGAGGGGAACAGTACTTTACCCGGATTTAATATTGCCCATCATGGTCGGAAGGAAGAAGTCGGTCAAGCTGATCGATGATGCAATGGATTCAGATCGTATTATTGGAGTCATCACTCAAAAGAGATCTGAGATTGAAGATCCCAAAGAAACCGATCTTTACTCGGTGGGAGTTGCAGCTCTGATTCTAAGGATGATTCGGGAGCTGGACGGAAGCCAGCGAGTCATCGTTCAGGGGGTCTCGAGGATGAAGGTCAGGGAATACATTCAGCGAGAACCCTATTTCAAGGCAAGGAGTGAAGTGATCGATGAGGGTTTGGTTCAGGGAGTGGAGATCGATGCTCTGATGATGAATTTGAAAAATCTCTTTTCAAGAGCTGTCGAGCTGGCTCCTTACCTAACGAGTGAGTTAGGAACAATGGTCTCTAATATTAAATCGCCGTCTATCCTCGCCGATTTGATTGCCTCGAACCTCAATATTTCTACTACTGAAAAACAGGGGATTCTTGAAACCTTCGATGTCCGAGAACGCCTGACCAAAGTTCATCTCTTTCTCAACAAAGAGGTTCAGGTATTGGAGTTGGGTAACAAGATTCAATCTCAAGTTAAAGAGGATATGGATCGGACCCAAAGGGAGTATTATCTTCGCGAACAATTGAAGGCGATCAAAAAAGAGTTGGGAGAGTTGGACGAACATTCCAGCGAGATCAAGGAACTGAAAGAAAAGATTAAGAAGGCCAAGATGCCACCCGACGCCCTGGCGGCTGCAGAAAAGGAGTTGGATCGGTTGGCCAAAATTCCTCCCGCTTCGGCGGAATATACGGTTGCCAGAACCTATTTAGACTGGCTGGCAGAACTTCCCTGGTCTGAAACCACAGCGGATAATCTGGATATCGATAATGCCCAAAAGACCTTGGATGAAGACCATTACGATTTGGAAAAGGTGAAGAAAAGAATTCTGGAATATCTGGCGGTTAGAAAATTGAAGGCCGATATGAAAGGGCCGATCCTTTGTTTCGTCGGCCCCCCAGGGGTTGGTAAGACCTCGCTCGGAAAGTCGATTGCCCGAACGATGGGACGTAAATTCATACGGATCTCTTTAGGCGGAGTTCGGGATGAAGCCGAAATCCGGGGGCATCGCCGGACCTACGTCGGGGCTCTGCCCGGTCGGATCATCCAAGGAGTCAAAAAAGCAGGGTCGAATAATCCCGTCTTCATGTTGGACGAGGTAGATAAAATCGGAATGGACTTTCGCGGAGACCCCTCCTCTGCACTTCTGGAGGTGCTGGACCCGGAACAGAATTTTTCCTTCTCCGATCACTACATCGATGTTCCCTTTGATCTCCAGAAGGTGATGTTCATCACTACCGCGAATGTTCTCGATACGATTCCTCCTGCGCTGAGGGATCGGATGGAGACCCTTGAGCTTCCGGGCTATAGTGAAGATCAGAAGATGATGATCGCTAAGCAATTTTTAATTCCCAAGCAGATCAGCGAGCACGGGTTGAGTTTGGAGTATATCGAATTTCAGGATGCAGCGCTTCAGATTATCATCACCTCATACACCCGTGAGGCAGGGGTCAGAAATCTGGAGAGAGAGATAGCGACGACCTGCCGAGGGGTGGCCAAGGATGTGGCACGGGGAATCAAAGAGAAGGTATTGATCAGTCCGGACAATTTGCATAAGTTTTTAGGACCGGTCAAGTTCTTTCCCGAGGTGGCGGAGCGTACCTCTGAGCCTGGCGTCGCGACCGGTTTGGCTTGGACGCCTACCGGAGGGGACATCATCTTTGTGGAAGCGACGAAGATGAGGGGAGAGAAAGGATTGACTTTAACGGGGCAATTGGGCGATGTGATGAAGGAGTCGGCCCAGGCGGCCCTGGCCTATGTTCGATCCAAAGCGAAAGAACTCGGTATCGAAGAAGACTTCTTTGGAAAGAATGATATTCACATTCACGTTCCGGCGGGAGCCATTCCAAAGGACGGGCCTTCGGCCGGAATCACCATGTTCATCGCACTGACGTCCCTGTTGACCAACAAACCTGTCCGAAGTGATGTCGCCATGACTGGAGAGATCACCCTGAGAGGCTTGGTCCTTCCTGTTGGAGGGATCAAGGAAAAGGTCCTGGCAGGAATGCGGGCAGGGATCCGGACCATTATCCTTCCTAAGAAGAACGAAAAAGACCTGGAAGAGATTCCCGAACATATTCGGAAGCAGATGAATTTCAAATTCATTCAGAGGATGGATGAGGCCATCGAACTGGCGCTGAAACAAACAGAGCCACGAAGCGCTGAACGAGAAGCCGTCAGCCCTCCGGTTAGTTAAAACTCTCCAAAATCTACTTTCTCATTCTTTGATGAAGTCGTAAAAAGTCGAAAAAGCCTAAAGGGTTGTCATTCCGGTCGCGATTTTCATCGTGATAAGCTCCAGCCGGCCGCCGGCCCATAGGGCCTCGGGCCCGGAGGGAATCCAGCAGCTTCAATCAGTTATAAAAACACTGGACACCGGTTCCTGCCGCAGGACCGGTGAGACGATTTTTTACGAGAACATCATTCTATCGCTTGTCCCACTTCCAGTT
>Ga0105100_10002517_pt1 | contig 10707 bp, 10 predicted proteins | sample PPLLak12cMay2015_2_FD_87033 | JGI IMG/M metagenome (GOLD analysis project Ga0105100, IMG submission 87033) | Freshwater sediment microbial communities from Prairie Pothole Lake near Jamestown, North Dakota, USA - PPLs Lake P8 Core (1) Depth... | ecosystem: Environmental > Aquatic > Freshwater >... | reverse complement strand
TGGATGGGACGGTGTGCCTGGGCAGCGCGCTCTTGCCCGGCGCGCGGGAGACCGTCGAGTTCCTGCGCCGGCAGGGCCTGCCCTGGCTGTTCCTATCCAACACCCTGGACCACCCACAGGTCTTCGCCGAGCGGCTGACGCGCTTTGGGCTGCCGACCTCGCCGGAGGAAATCGTCACCGCGCCGATGGCCGCGCTAGATTATCTGGCGCGGGCTGCGCCGGACGCCCGGCTGTTTGTCATCGGCGAGCCGCCGCTGGCAGAGCAGCTGGCGGTCGCCCACAGGCTGACGGATGACCCACAGGACATCGATGCTGTCGTGGTCAGCATCGACTACGCCTTCGACTACCACAAGCTCGAGACCGCCTTTCGGGCCCTGCGGCGCGGCGCTCGCTTCCTGACCACCAACCTCGACCGGACCTGGCCCACGCCCGACGGATTGGTCCCCGACACGGGCGCCATTCTGGGTGCGCTCGAAGCCTGCTCGCGGCGCAAGGTCGACGCCGTCCTGGGCAAGCCGTCGGCACTGATGGCCGAGCTGGCGCTGAAGCGGCTGGGCACGCCGGCTGGTCAGACCTGGATGGTCGGTGACAGCCTCGAATCCGACGTCGGGCTGGGGTGTCAGGCTGGGATGACCACGGCCCTCGTCTTGACCGGGGTCACCCGCCGCGAGGACATCGGCCGCGGCGATCTGCGCCCGGACCACGTCCTGGACAGCCTGAACGAGCTGCCGGCGCTGCTCGGCGCTGACCTGTGAGGCGGTGGTGATGCGCCCGGCGCTGATCCTAGATGTCGACGGCACGGTCTGGCGCTACGGTCAGCTCATCCCCGGCGCGGCGGAGGCGCTGCAGGTCTTGCGCCGGGATGGGCATCCGTTACTGTTCCTCTCCAACAATCCCATTCCCCCCGAGCTCTACGCTGAGCGTCTCAATGCCCTGGGCGTCCCGGTCGCTCCGGCTGAGATCCTCACCTGCCTGACGATCTTACTGGCTGAGCTGCGCCGCGAGCCGGCAGCGCGGGTCTACGTTCTGGCCGACGACCGGCTGCGCGAGCGCCTGGCGGAGACGCAACCCATCGCCGCCGAACCGGCCTCGATCGATATCGTCCTGGCGACCGGGCCGTACGACCTGACCTACGACCGGCTGAAGATCGCCTTCCAGGCCCTGCGTCGCGGGGCGCGCTTTTGGGCCACGAACGCCGACCCGTTTGTTTTGGCGCCCGCCAGCGGCGAGGTGCCTCACACGGCCGCCGTGATTGGCGCGCTGCGGGGCTGCACCGGCCGCAGCGTCGAGTGCATGACCGGCAAACCTTCGCCTCTCAGTGCCGAGGCCGCTCTGGCGCGGCTGGGATGCGCGCCGGGCGAGGCGATGATCGTCGGCGACGGGCTGGACACGGACATCGCCCTGGGGCGCAACGCCGGTCTGCGCTCGGTGCTGCTGCTGAGCGGTGTTACTCAGCGGAAGGACCTGCTGGACTCCCCGCTGCAGCCCGATTACGTGCTGGACTCGCTGGCCGACCTGCCGGATCTTCTCCACGGAGCTGCAGGCGCCTAGGCGTTGTCCCGTCTATGGGACATTGAAATGCACCTGCCCCCCTGGCCAGGGAGCGCAGGGGGGCAGGCCGAACATCAAAGTTGTCGATGCGGCGCTGGTCAGGCGCGAATGCGTTCGCCCCTCGGATCGAAAAGCGGCTCTTTCTCGACCGTCAGGCCAATCCGCTCACCGAACAGCTCGATGACCAGCCTTGTCCCGGGCTTGGCGATATCCAGCGGCAGGTAGCCGAAAGCGATGCTCTTCTTGACGCTGTAGCCATAGCCGCCGGAGGTGGCCCAGCCGACGACCTTGTCGTCCTTGAAGATCGGCTCGTTGCCCAGGGCGATGGCCGTCGGATCGTCCAGGCTCATGCAGCACAGTTTCTGCTTGATGCCCTCCTTCTTCTGCTTCTGCAGCGCCTGCTTGCCGCGGAACTCGGGCTTGTCGAGCTTGACGAAGTAACCCATGCCGGTTTCGTAGGGGGTGTAGTCGGGGGTGATGTCGGCGCTCCAGTAGCGATAGCCCTTCTCGAGGCGGAGCGAATCGATCGCTTTGTAGCCGGCGGCGACCATCCCGAAAGGCTGACCGGCTTCCCAGAGCGTGTCCCACAGCTTCTGCCCGTATTCCATGCCGCAGTAGAACTCCCAACCAAGCTCCCCGACGTAGGTGACGCGCATGGCGATGACCGGCACATTGCCGATCGTGAGGCGACTGGCGGTCATGTACGGGAAGCCCTCGTTGGAAACGTCGCTCTTGGTGAGCGATTGCAGGATCTGGCGCGCCTTGGGACCCCATAATCCCAGGCAGGCGTACGACGAGGTCACATCCTCGACCGACACCGATCCATCGTCGGGCGTGTGCAGCCGGATCCAGTTGATGTCGTGCACGCCGAAGGCGGTGCCGGTGACGATCAGGAAGCGGTCGTCGGACAGGCGGCTGGCGGTGAAGTCGCATTCGATCCCGCCGCGCTCGTTGAGCATCGAGGTGTAGATGACGCTGCCGACCGGCTTGTCGACGTCGTTGGCGCACATCTCCTGCATGAACTTGAGCGCGCCCGGGCCGCGCACTTCGATCTTGCTGAAGGACGATTCGTCGAACAGTCCGGCGGCCTCACGCACCTGGAGGTGTTCGTAGCCGACGGCCGGCGACCAATGGGCGGCGGCCCAGCCGCGCGGCTTGTAGCCGTGCGAGGCCAGCTTCTCGTAGGGCGCATACCAGTTGGGGCGCTCCCAGCCGAACTTCTCGCCGAAGGAGGCGCCCAGTTCCTTCTCGCGGGCGTAGGCCGGTCCCAGGCGGAAGTTGCGCTCGGTCTGGCGTTCCTCGCCCGGCAGGTGGATGTCGTAGTAACGCGAGTTGCTCTCGATGGTGCGGTGCAGGGTGAACTGCTGGCTGACGTAGTGCGGGCCGAAGCGGCGCACGTCCAGCCGCCAGCAGTTCCACTCGGGAGTGCCTTCGATGATCCACTCGGCCATGGCCTTGCCGATGCCGCCGGCGCCGGCCAGCCCGTGGGCGCAGAAGGCGCACGCCACCCAGAAGCCCTTGACATCGGTTGGGCCGAGCAAGAACTCGCCGTCAGGCGTGAACCCCTCCGGGCCGTTGAGCAGTTGAACGATCTCGGCCTTCTCGACAGCCGGAACGCGCTTGATCGAGTTCTCCATCAGCGGGGTGAAGCGCTCCCAGTCGGGAGGCAGGAGCTTGTACTTGAAGTCGGCGGGGATGCCGTCCAGCCCGAACGGCATCGGGTTCTTCTCGTAGCCGCCGGTGATCAGGCCGCCGACCTCCTCGCGCCAATAGACCAGCAGGTCGGGGTCGCGCATGGTCGGGACGTCGTGGTCGAGACCCTCGATGGGCTTGGTGATCAGGTACAGGTGGGCGAAGGGGATGATCGGCAGGGTCAGGCCGACCATGCGGGCGATCTCGTTCCCCCATTGCCCGGTGGCGTTGACCACCACCTCGGTCTTGATGGCGCCCTTGTCGGTCACGACCTCATCGACGCGGCCGTTCTTCAGGTTGATGGCCGTCACGACGGTCTCGGTGAAGATCCTGGCGCCGCGGTTCTTGGCGCCGGCCGCCAGGGCGTTGGTCAGGCCGGTCGGGTCGATGCTGCCGTCGGTCGGGGTGAAGACCGCGCCCAGGACGCCCTCGGGATTCATCATGGGCCACATCTTGTGGGCTTCGGCGGTGCTGATCAGCTCGAGCGGCATGCCGAATGAGCGCGCATAGCCCACCTGGCGCTTGAGCTCCTGCATGCGCTCGGGCGAGGAGGCCAGGCGCAAACCGCCCAGCTCGCGCCAGCCGGTATCGACCCCGGTCTCGGCCTTGAGCTTGCGGTACAGGTCGGTGCTGTACTTCATCATGCGTGTCAGGTTGAAATCCGAGCGCAGCTGGCCGACCAGACCGGCCGAGTGCCAGGTCGAGCCGCAGGTCAACTCGCCGCGTTCGAGAATGACGACGTCCTTCCATCCCATCTGGGTGAGATGGTAGGCGATGCTTGCACCGCCCACGCCGCCGCCGATGATGACCACCTGCGCCTGGGTGGGGAGTTTAGGCGCCATGCACAACCTCCTGTAGCCATGTTGCGTAGCTGGGATCTTTCAACTTTCCGGACATGCGCCGAAAGTGCTTGTCGGCATATTCCCGGAAATCGAAGTCGAGTTTGGAAATACCGGTCTGCAGAATGCCCCACATCGCCTCGCGGAAGTCGGACATGATCTTCATCAATTTGAGGCGAGCCATGCGGGCGGGTGTGAGCGCGCCGAAGTAGGCCTCCAGCAGAAAGCGGTCCTGGGACTCTTCGAAGTCGTGGCTGATGGCGAAATTGGCCAGGTCGAAGAAGACATCGCCCATGCCGGCGTATTCCCAGTCCAGGATGCGCAGGCGGCCGTCGTCGAGGAAATTGCCGTTGAGCAGGTCGTTGTGGCAGGGGCGCGGTTGGAAAGCGTCCTTGAGAAAGGCGGCCTCGATCTCGGCTTTGCGGTCGATGAACCAGCCGAAGTCCTGCGGGAAGTCCACGCCGTAGCGGCGGGCCGTCTCGGCATACGTCTCGACCACCCGGAAGGGAGAGAAGGTCCCGGGGACGGGCGGCATGGCGTGGATCTGGAGCAGCGCCTCGACCACGCGGCGGATGTTCTCCGGTCGACGGAGCTCTTCGGGCGGGAGGGGGCGGGCGTCCTTGAGGAAGCGAGTGACCAGGTAGCCCTCCGGGCGCAGGAAGGCGACGACCTGCGGGGCGATGCCGAGCTCGGCCGCCAGGCGGCTGGCGATGTGCTCGTTCTCCCGGTCGATGCCGAGCAGGTCGGTGTTCGCGCCGCTGATGCGCAGGACGAAGGCCTGGTCGCCTGCATCGATGCGGTAATTCTCGTTGGTGATCCCGCCCCCCAGGCTGGAGACCTTCAGATCCTTGCGGCCGGCCCACTCGGGCACGCGGGCGATCACCTGGTCTACTGCGGTGCGCATGAACGCCCCCCGGCGCGGCACAGGCTAGCGGCGCCAGACTGAGCCTGGATGGGCCATGGCGGAGACGATGTCGTAGGTGGAGATCACGCCGAGCGGCATCGACTCGGGCACTTCCGGATCGACGACCACCAGGCGGTGATGGTGGTGTTCGATCAGCTGGTCGGCCGCCTCACGCAGCGTGGCCGCCGGCGCGATGGTCAGGGCCGGGTGCATCACCTCGGCCGCGGTAGCCTCGCCGCAGCCGTCGGCCTTGCAGTAGGCGAGCAAATCCAACCCGCTGATCACACCCAGCGGCTTGCCGAAAGCGTCGACGACGATCGTCGAGCGGTAGCCGGCGTCGGTCATTCCGCGGGCGATCTCGGCCACCGGAGTGCCATCGCGGCAGACGAGCATGGTGTGCGACATGACGTCCGCCACGGTGCCTCGTTTCGCGGGGCGCATGGAGGCCATATGGGCGACCAGGTCGGAGACCGACAGCACGCCGATCGGCTTCTGTCCCTCGGTCACCAGCAGGCGGCTGATGCCTTCATCGACCATGCGTTTGGCGGCGTGCGCGGCCGGCGCGCCGGCGTCGATGCTGGCCACCGGTGTGGTCATCAGCTCGCCGGCCGTCATGCGCCGCATCGCCTCCAGGCTGGCCTGGTCGGTGGACAGCCATTCGGCGGCCAACAGGTCGAAATCCGAGATCAGGCCCAGGGCGCGTCCGTCGCGATCGGCGACGATGAGTGCATGGACATGCTGGACGGTCAGGAGCGAGGCGACCTCGCCCAACGTGGTGTCGGGTCGGCAGGTGATCAATCCCGGATGCATGAGCTCACGGACCTGCTTGCTCACCGGTGGTCTCCTTTCAGCGAGACGCTCGGCAGACGGGCTAGTGGACCTCTTCGACGTCCTTGTACCACTTGACGCGATCGCCGACGCGGGCGCGCAGGCGCCAGGCCATCGACTTGGGCTCGGCCTCGATGCGAGCCAGCGCCTCGGCCACCTGATCGTGGACGCGGGCCTTCTCCTCGTTCTTCAGCTGTGGATAGTTCGGGGCCAGCTGGCGCACCTTATCCAGGTTCATGGTCACCGTGCGGTACAGCCCCCAATCGTCGGCGCACAACTTGGCGACCCGCTTCATATTGACGCTTTCCTGATCGGCCTCTCCCAACGAATGCTCGAGCAGGAGCATGATGGTGTCGATGACGTCCTTCTCGTTGATCTGGACGATCTGCATCTTCTCGAGCAGCAGTTCGGCCAGCGGCAGGGTCAGAGTCTCGTTCTCCAGGCGGCCGCTCCAGGGGATGACATGGCAGAAGTCGAGCTTCTCGTAGAAGACGTCGACGTGGATCTTCGTGGCCGGATTGTGGAAGATCGCCCGACCGCCTTCGGTGACGACGAAGACCTCGCGCTCCTCGACGTACCCCAGGCCGGCCATCAAGGCCCGCACCCCGCTGGCTTCGCGCGAGTAGCCGGCCAGGTCGATGTCGGTGTAGGCGCGGCCCATGCGCTCCTGGAGATGCCCGAACTTCGGGCAGCGGGAGAAGAATGCCAGGGCCCCCAACAATCGCAGCGTGACCCCGGCGGCGTTGCCGGCCTCGACGATGCGTTTGACTTCCGACTCGAAGCGCTGCCTGGCGGCCCGATCCTGCGGGACCATCCCGACCGTCTGCTCTGGCATGGCGTCCCACCCCAGCTGGTTGTGCTCGAGACGTGCTTCGGCACGTTGAATTATAGCCGAAACATCAGGATCTTGCAAAAGGCTTCAAAATCACTCATAATAACTTGGCCTGCGTCGCCCATCGCTCATTTGCATCCAGGAGACCCTCCGGTGGTGGGGCCAGGCGTGGTCCCAGGTGAGCAAGGGCCTTATCCCAGCTCAGCGACGGCGAGAGATTCTGGTCTACTTGCGGGTGCATCAGATCGCCCGCACCGCCGCGCTGTGTGACCTGCTGGGCGCGTCTGAGGCGACCATCCGCCGCGACCTGGAGCACCTGGAGCGCGACGGCCTGCTTGAGCGGACGCACGGCGGCGCGGTGCTGACGCAGCGCTTGCCCACCGAACCGGCCTACGCGCACAGCGCCCTGGCGCACCCGGACGAGAAGCGCTGGATCGGACGCCAGGCGGCGGCGCTGGTCGAAGACGGCGACACGATCTTCCTCAACAGCGGCACGACCATCGCCGAGGTGGCTCGCCACCTGGCCGCCCGCAGCGATCTGCAACGCATTACGGTCATCACCAACAGCCTGACGGCGACCCTGGAAATGGGCGGGGTCGGCTTCGAGGTCATCCTGCTGGGCGGCGCCTTCCGCCCCCTGGCCAACTCGACCTTCGGCCCCTTCGCCACCGGGACGCTGCGAGGCGTTTCAGCCGATAAAGCCTTCATCGGCGTGGATGGCATCACGCTCAAGTACGGCTGCACCACCCCGGCCGCGGCCGAGGCCGAGATCGCCCAGGTGATGATCGAGCGCACCCGCGGACCGGTCCTGGTCGTGGCTGACCACAGCAAGTGGGGTGTGGTCTCGAACTTCGAGATTGCCCGGCTGGATCAGATCCATGGGCTGGTTGTCGATGAGGGGCTGACGCACGAGGCGCGGGACGCATTGGAAGCCCATGCGCTGCGCGTGTGGATCGCTGGGGCGGAAGGGTGATCCCTCCCGAGTAGCGTCCATTCCGCTCCGGAAGACAAAGCTTCCCAACTTCCGAAGTTCGGAGTAACTTGCACGCTGGAGGAGCCGGGGGCTTCAGAAGTTGGATGCGGATCAGCCTCCCCTCTCCGCCCGCCTGCGCTCGCGGCGCGCCGCCCGCTCGGCGGCCGCGCCGCCCTCGGCTTTGGCGCCGGCGCGCTGGGTGCGCAGCCAGGCCAGGCAGTTCTCGTCGCGGCCCATGAACACGTCCGAGGCCAGCACCGTGTTGCGAATGGCCTCCTCCAATGGGTTGGTGATGGCGCAGGTCAGTCCGGCGCCGATGGCCATCGCCAGGAAGGCGGCGTTGAGCGCCGGACGGCCCGGCAGACCGAACGACACGTTCGATGCGCCGCAGACCGTGTTGACGCCCAGATCGTCGCGCAGCCGGCGCACCAAAGTGAACAGCGACAGCCCGGCGGTCGGGACGGCGCCGATCGGCATGGCCAGCGGGTCGATGAGCACATCCTGCCGCGGGAGGCCGTAGTGTTCGGCGCGGGCGACGATCTTCTCGGCCACCCGAAAGCGCACATCCGGATCGTGCGAGATCCCGCTTTCGTCATTGGAGACGCCGATCACCGCCGCCCCGTGCTTCTTGGCCAGCGGCAGCACGACCTCCAGCCGCTCGTCCTCGCCGGTGACCGAGTTGATCAGGGCCTTGCCCTGATAGGCGGCCAGCCCGGACTCGAGCGCCGCCACGACCGATGAATCGATCGACAGGGGGACGTCGACCACGGACTGGACGATGCGCACCGCTTCGGCCAGCAGGGCCGGCTCGTCCGCCAAGGGGATGCCGGCATTGACGTCGAGCATCTGAGCGCCGGCCTCGACCTGGGCCAAGGCGTCGGCCCGGACGCGCTCGAAGTTGCCGGCCGCCATCTCGGCCGCCAGCACCTTGCGTCCGGTGGGATTGATCCGTTCGCCGATGATGACGAACGGGCGCTGCGGCCCGATCATGACCTGGCGCTTGGGTGAGGTGATGAGGGTATCCATGCGGTTCATGCCTCCGAATGGCGGCCGGACTTGCCCGCGGCGGCGCCTCGCCGCCGGGGCAGCAACCCGGCCGCTTCGATGATTTCGGCGACGAGCTCCTCCTGGCGGAAGGCCATCACGTGAACACCGCGCACGCCGGGGATCTCCTGCACTTCCTGGATGATCTCCACGCACAGCCGCTTGCCTTCCTGCTGTTGCCGTTCGGCAGGTAGGCGGCGCAGCCGGTCGATGACCGGGTCCGGGATGGCCACGCCGGGGACGTGTGTGCGCAGCCACTCGCCGGCGCGCGCCGAGCGCAGCGGGCCGACGCCAACCAGAACGTAGGTGCGTTCGGTCAGGCCCAGATCGGCGGCCATGGTCATGAACTGGCGCAGGCGCGGCACGTCGAAGCACCACTGCGTCTGGATGAACTCGGCTCCGGCGCTGATCTTCTTGGCCAGATGGCGGGCGCGCTGCTCGAACGGCGGAGCGAACGGGTTGGCTGCCGCTCCCAAGAAGAACGGCGGCGGAGATTCGATCGGCCGCCCGCTGAGGAACTGCCCCTGGTCGCGCATGATACGCGCGGTCTGCAGCAGCATCACCGAGTCCAGGTCGAAGACCGGTTTGGCCTGCGGCTGGTCGCCGGCCTGAACACCGTCGCCGGTCAGGCACAGCACGTTGCGCACGCCCATGGCCGCCGCGCCGAGCAGGTCGCCCTGGATGGCGATGCGGTTGCGGTCGCGGCAGGAGACCTGCATGACCGGTTCGTAGCCGGCGCGGGTCAGCAGGGCGCACACGCCGACGCTGGACATGTGCACGTTGGCTCCGGAGGCATCGGTGGCGTTGATGGCATCGCACACCGAGGCCAGCACCAGAGCCCGGTCGTACACGCACTGCGCCTCGCCGCAATCGGGTGGGTTGAGTTCGGCCGTGACCGCGAAGCGGCCGGCGCGCAGCACGCGCTCCAGGCGCGAGCGCGGCCTCATCGATCCCATCCCGGCGGGGAGGCGCCGGCCCGGCCGTCGAAGTCGTTGATCCAGGCCGAGGTGCCCTGCAGGCGGCGGTCCAGCGGCGGCAGCACGTGATCGATGTCCGCGCCAAAGCGCGGCATCCTCTCAGCCCGCCGCCAGGCCAGGACCCAGATGCACGCTTGATCGGGCAGCACCTCGCAGCGGCCGTCCGGCCGCACGCCGCCGCAGGGGCCGTTGCGCATATTCTTCGGGCAGGTCATCGGGCAGGTCATGCCGGTCGAATGCAGGACGCACTGGCCGCACATGCGGCAATCGAAGACCGGCCCCTTGCTCAGCTGTTCACTCCACACGAAGAACCGTTCGACCAGGCCGCCCGGACGCAGCCAGCGCCGGAAATGGCCCAGAGCGGAGTGCGTGGACAGATAGGCTCGTTCGAGGAGCTGCGGGGTGTTCTGCAAGAACGACACGGCGCGGGTTAACTCTCCCGGCCCCCGCGGGCGGCCAGGGCCGTCAGACGCTCGTCGGGGTAGTCGGCCTCCAGCTGGGCGACTAAAGCGGAGGCGACCTCGGCCAAATCGCCGTCGCGCTCCGGCCAATCGGACGAGCGCCACTCGGCCAGGTAGGCATCATCCTGCGCCACCCCGGCACGCATGGCCGCCGCGTCGATCGCCTGCTGGAAGCGCTCACTCAACGGTCGGGCCAACCGCTCCCTGCCGGCGCGCAGCTTGATCTGCGCCGGAATGTCGCGCCAATACACGACCTGGACCGAGACCGTCATGGTCGCATCATCTCCACCAACCGCGACTCCAGCGCGCCGTAGCCGACCTGGCGGATCTCCAGCGGCAGGCCGAGCGCCTCCGCCGCCCAGGCGGCGCGCCGGCGCAGGGCGGGGTCGTCGCGCTGTGCCAGATACACCACGCGCGAGTAGTTGCGGAAGTACTCCTGGCGCAGTTCGGGGTGCCGATCGAGCCCCATCCCTTCGATGACCAGGTGATCGAACGACTGCACCAGGTAGTCGGTCAGGAAATACGTCCCCGGGTCGTCCTGCATCAGCTGATGGAAGAGTCCGTCGGCATACATCTCGTAGCAGTGCGGCCCGGCTACGCGCTCGA
>Ga0105100_10002516_pt1 | contig 10708 bp, 9 predicted proteins | sample PPLLak12cMay2015_2_FD_87033 | JGI IMG/M metagenome (GOLD analysis project Ga0105100, IMG submission 87033) | Freshwater sediment microbial communities from Prairie Pothole Lake near Jamestown, North Dakota, USA - PPLs Lake P8 Core (1) Depth... | ecosystem: Environmental > Aquatic > Freshwater >... | reverse complement strand
GCCAATCAAAAGGATAAATATGCTGGCACCTGCCAAAACAGGTGTGACTTCCATCTTTTCAGATTTCATGACCAGCTGCGGCGAAATGCCTTTATAAATCTCGATCAGGTCCTCTTCGTTTTCGGGATTATAAAATTCTCCGCCGGTTAGCTGGGATATTTCCAGTAAAACTGCTTCATCCAGCTGCGTATGCACACTGAACCCGTTGATCTCAAGTGTCGTACCTGCCGCACTGCCAATCCCGATGGTGTGAATGCGAATGCCGCGGTCAACGGCTATTTGAGCAGCGGGAAACGGATCAGGAGGTGCAGTATTCTCCCCATCTGTCAGCAGCACGATTACAGCTGGCGTATGAATTCCATCCGGCAAAGGGGTGGCGGTGGGCACGGGGGAATCTGAGAGGTCGGTGTCCACCAGAGGCGGCTGGCCGAAACCCACTGCAATCGCATTCAGGGAGGCGATAATACCAGCCGAAAGAGACGTGCTGCGTTGAGGGGACAACCGCTCAATCGAAGCAATGATGGCCTCATGATCGTTCGTCGGCGGTTGGACTGCGAAACCGCTTTCGCTAAAAGCCACCACCCCAACCTGCAGGCTGGCAGGCTGTGCCTGGAGAAATTCACGTGCTGCAGCTTTGGCCGCTTCCATGCGCGTCGGTTTTAAATCATCCGCTGCCATACTGCCGGATACATCAAACGCCAGTATTACCGTTCCTTCCTGCCTGGGTAGGCTGACTTCCGCTGCGGGCCGCGCCATCGAGAACAATAACAGCGTCAGACCAGCCAGGAAAATAAGCGCCGGGATATGGCGGTGCTTACCCAATTTGCTTTCGGTTATTCCGTCTACCAGCCCCATACTCCCGATATTCGCCGCTCGAGACCTCCTCCGCTGGCTGAGCCACAGGTATACCACGACGGCCAGGGGAACCAGTATTAAAGTAACCAGCATCACAGGCCAGATAAAAGTCATGCTATGCTCTCATCCCTGAATCATCTCCGCCGCTGTTGTCGCATGCCTGCGAATCTCACGATGGACCTTACCAGTTCATCTTCGGTCGAAAGGGACAAAACATCTACCCCGGCGTGTTGGAACGCTGCATCCAATTCAGCCTGGCGGCACTGCGCCGCTTCAGCAAACCGCCGCTGAAATTTTTTATCGTGCGTGTCGAGGTACAGCTGCTCGCCAGTTTCAGAATCCTGCAAATACACCGGACCGATATCCGGCAATTGTTTTTCATACGGGTGCCACAACTGCACTGCCAGCACTTCATGACGCTGGTTAAGCAGGTTTAGAGGGCGCTCCCACCCGGGCAAGCTGATGAAATCCGAAACCAGGAATATCAAAGATCGTCTTTTTATCGCGTTCAAGGCTCCATTGAGCAGGATAGATAGATCGGTGAAATTCGTACCTGGAAGCCTGGAATAAGACATCAATGCATGCATCAGCTGCAGGACCTGCTTACGCCCACTTTTCGCCGGGATCGTACGTTCTATTCGGCCACCAAAGAAAACCGCACCGACCCGGTTACCATGCCGAGTCAGAAGCCTTGCCATGGTGCTCACAAAATCGATCAACTTTTTCCGTTTGTGATTCTCAGAAGCGCCAAAATCAACTGACGGGCTGATATCCAATAGAAACCAGGCCGTGATTTCCCGGTCCTCAACATACTGCCGGACATAAGGCGTATTCAACCGGGCTGTGACGTTCCAGTCGATATACCGAATGTCGTCTTCAGGCTGGTATTCGCGTAAGTCAGCAAAGTCCACGCCGTACCCATAAAAAAGGCTGCGGTAATCACCTTGCAGTAAGCCATCCAGTCGGCGGATTACCTGCCAGTCGAGACGCAGCAGGACGCGCTCAGGAGTTGAGGCGGAGGCTGGTATATTCACGCAACGGCACCACTGGAATCGGTATGCGCTCCAGGATCTGGTTCAACAAGTCATCACTGGAGACGTTATCTGAAAGGGCTTCATACGAGAGCACCAGCCGGTGGCGCATGACATCGAGAGCCATGTCCAGCACATCCTGCGGCAGGGCATAATTTCGCCCGCGCACGAATGCCAACGCCCGTCCGGTCAGTATCAGGTTAATCGATGCCCTGGGGCTGGCTCCAAAGGTAATGTATCTTTCCAGCTCCGGAAGGCCGATATCCGATGGCTTCCGTGTAGCAGTTACCATGCGCACTGCGTACTCGATCAATGCAGGATCAACATACACAGAATCAGCTTCGCGCTGCAGCTTAACCAGCTGGTCGGAAGTGAGCACCTTCTGAATGCCCTGCAGGGTCCCGGTCATGCGCTCCACGATAACAAATTCCTCAGTCGTGCCCGGGTAGCCGACCAGCACTTTAAGCATGAACCGGTCGACCTGCGCTTCGGGTAAGGCGTAAGTCCCCTCGGTCTCGATGGGATTCTGTGTGGCAAGCACCAGGAAAGGATCAGGTACTTTATAGGTTTCACGACCGATTGTTACCTGCCGTTCCTGCATCACTTCAAGTAAAGCGCTCTGCACCTTCGCCGGCGCACGGTTGATCTCGTCAGCCAGCAGGAGATTGGTGAATACCGGGCCGAGCGAAGTGTTGAATTCACCGGATTTTTGATTGTAGATGCGCGTTCCAACCAGGTCGGCGGGAACGAGGTCAGGTGTAAATTGGATGCGTTTGAATTCACCGCCAATCGCTTCAGCCAGTGTTTTGATGGCCATGGTTTTCGCCAGACCAGGTACACCTTCTACCAGGATGTGGCCGCGCGCCAGCAGGGCGACCACCAGCCGCTCCAACAAATGGTCCTGTCCGACAATTACTTTCTTTACCTCATAGAGCACCTGCTCCATCGGTTTCGAACCAGCCGTAAAATTACTTTGATCCATACCTGTCTCCTTCAATCTATCTGCTCAATTACGGAAAGTCCCTTGGGAGGACGTCACCTGAAGCATTTATCCCGGGACGGATATCTCGGAATTGGCAATCAATAGGGGGGCAGTCCTGCTGACGAGGCAGCTACGTTTATCGGCACAGCAAATCCAATTCCGATGAAAACTTCCTGTTCGGTGGGGTTCGCGATGCCGACCACAATTCCTACCACCTGGCCGTACCGGTTGAGCAAAGGCCCTCCAGAGTTCCCCGGGTTCACGGCGGCATCGATCTGGATCAGGCCCTCCAGCCGGGGTTTCTCATCGGATGGTTGGAAAGTGCGATCAAAACCCGAAATCACCCCTGCACTCATCGAACCGTACAGGCCAAATGGGTTGCCTACCGTAAAAGCCTCATCACCGACACGCATGGCATTCGGATTTCCTAAAACCGCCGGATAGATGATAGAAGGCGGTTGGTCAGCCCTTAAGACCGCAATGTCATTTTCCGGCTGGGCTACCAGGATTTCTGCTGATGATTGGCTGCCATCCGCGAAGGTTAATTCGATCTCCTGGGCATCAATTACGACGTGTAAACTTGTCAGAATATCGCCGGCATCGGAGATGATGACCCCGCTGCCCAGGCCATTTTTTTCTTCTCCATTTGCGTCCTTTGAGCTGGTCTGAATCAATACCAGCGAAGGTTGAACTGCCTGGTAAACACGGGCTGAAAATGCCGGGGCGGGAGTAGCTGAAGCCAGTGCCTGTGCGACGGCATCATTGACCTGACCGGTAGTGAGGGGTTTGGGTTGTGGATTGATGAGGCTATACAGCAGCAGCGCACAGAAGGTCGCCAGAACACCCAATAGGAAAGGAAGCCCACTTCGGACACGCGCTCGGAGGCGCTGAATTGATCCTCGCCAATCTCCCCCTTTTGCAGTAATCAACGGTTTGTTCATTCTCCTTTCCAATCATAAGGGAAACCTCATTCTTAGGTTGGAGCTGCCAGTCACCGGATAATTACATAGTTATTGAATCATTTTCCGATCCAACAACTATAGAATAGTTTACTGAGATAAGAATGAATTCAGGCTAAAGGAATTCTGAGAATAGCGGTCGGGTTTATCTAATAATACCGCTCATTCAGGGAACAAATCCAGGGGATTCACATTCACACCAGAGCGCTTATCGAAGATATTGATATGGGTGTGATAACCGCAATCTCGCCCCCTGCATGAGCGACCCTGCAGGTCGACCGTGTTTCCCTGGTTGCTTTCAATGCCAATTACCTGGCCTTTTCGCACAAAATCTCCGACCGATACAGAAAAAATGCCGTGTACCAGGGTGATCTGCCAGCGTTCATTTTCGATCATGAGGATGGTGCTTCCCACAGGATCGGTAAAACTGGCAGTTATTTGACCGTTTATCGGTGATTGGATTTCAACCCCCTTCCCGGCGGTAATGTCAATTGCCAGATGACCGTATTCGTAGCCATGAACTCCCTGTGTTACAGCATAGTCTGCATAAGGCATCTGGATAGAATCATGATCAAGCAGCGATGATTCGATTGGCTGCGAAATGACGAAATTGTGCGAAGGCAATTTTTCCGCCTCTGGCTGGCTCTCAGGGATTGGATTCAGCAGGCACACGGTCTCCTGGTCATTCTGTTCGTCGTCAGAAATAGGCCCTCCGCTGGACCAATCTCGATAAATGCCGGAAAGCATGAATGATGAGAAAAGAACCGCAACCACAGCCAACCCGTCGACCTTCATCCGACCCATGTTTCCTCCAATAATAGAACTTGTGTTCTATTATAACATATGGTCAACTGTGAATCAAGGTAAATAAGGACTGGATTATGGGGCGTTCACGTTCGCGAGAACGCGATATCCAGGATTTCGATGGTATGAAAAACCGGGAGCAATTTGCCCAGCTCAGACAGTTGGGCGCGGATCTGCACCATGCAGCCAATATTCCCCATCGCGACTGCTTCAGCGCCGCTCGCCAGGATCTGCTCAGCTTTTCGCCTGCCTAATTCCTTCGCAATTTCAGGTTGTTCGAGATTATAGGTGCCCGCCGAACCGCAGCACATGCTGCTCTCCTCGATCTCGATGAGAGATAAATTGGTGATCGCTGAAAGCAAGCGGCGCGGGGAATCGGTGATCCCCTGCGCATGTGCCAGGTGGCAGGCATCGTGATACGCCACTCGCATAGGTTGAGGGAGTTCTGGAGCGTAAACCAGGCCCAGCTGGTCCAGGAATCGAGTCACGTCGACAGCCTTGTCGGCAATTACTTCAGCCTGCTGCTCCTGTTCCAGGCCCTGGAAAAGCTGCCGGTATTCGTGCAGACCCGAGCCGCATCCCGCAGCATTGGTCAGGATCGCATCGACCTCAATAGAAAACGCACTGAAATTCTTCTGAGCCAGTTCTTGAGCCTGCTCATTTTCACCTGTGTGCATCAGAATCGCCCCACAGCACACCTGGTCGGGAGGGATGATCACATCCACACCATTTAGTGCCAGCACCCGCAGCGTTGCCCAATTTATTTTAGGATCCAGTGCCTGTTGAACGCAGCCAGCCAACAATGCCACCCGCGCCCGGCGTACACCCTGCGCCGGTGTGAATTCCGGGAGCGGTGTTACAGGTAACCTGCGAGCCGGCAAAAAATTGATCATTTCTCGTAGCCCAGCCGGCATCAGCCTGCGGAAAGGACGTGCGCTGATGCCTAAAGAGACGGCTCTCCGGAAGCGTCCTGGATCCGGGAAAGTTGAATTTATTAGGTTGTGGCGAATTCTCTCAACTGGTGAAAAGGTCGTGTGTTTGCGCGCGTACGCACGGAACGGCATCAGCAGCTCGCCGTACTGCACTCCCGAAGGACAGGCAGTCACACAGGCCTGGCATCCCAGACAGCGGTCGATGAAAGGTATCGCTTCGTCGATATTTAATTCCCCCTCCAGCACTGATTTCATCAGAACAATCCGGCCGCGGGGAGAATCCATCTCTTCACCGAGTACCTGGTATGTGGGGCAGGTTGGCAGGCAGAAACCACAATGCACACAAGACTCGACCGCTTTCGCCATGCCATTGACCTGAGGTCCCAGGCTGCTCTTCAGCTGGTCAATCGGGATAGAGTGCTGCATTCACACCTCAGTAAAGCGGAAGGCAGGATCCAGGGATACCTTCACCCGCCGAAGAAAGCTCGTTCCCCGGAGCTCACCCAGGCGCGGGAAACCTGGAGGTCCCCAGATTACCAGGCCGGACAATCCCCGGTCCTTCAACTCAGGATCCAGCAGGCGCGGAGAATCGTCCAGCGCAATCCACGCCGCCTGGCCCCCAGCTGCGTAGCGTCTCAATATCGGTTTGCCTTCCAGGTATGCCTCCAGTGCTGGAATACTCTTGGGAGTGAGTGCAACTTTGACCAATGAATGACCTGCAGGTACCCATGAAAATTCTCGTACCTGGTCCCAATATTGTTCATCATCCACATCTTCCAGCATGTGACCTTCACCAATTATTTCCAATAACCGGCTGATACGAAAGGGAAGTACAGAAGATAATCCACCAATGCGCAGCCAGAGGGTAAAACCCGGATTCTGCACCTGCAGATCCAGCGCTTCCAACGGGATTTGCGCCATCGAGGCTCGTTTCATTATTTGAAGGGCTTCCTCAAGGCTGCCGAATGACCTGTGCCAGGTAGCATAAGCCTGTGGTCGGGGAAAAACTTTAAACGACAATTCCACCATTATCCCCAGACCGCCGAGACTCCCAACCATGAGCTTGGGAAAATCATATCCAGCCACGTTCTTGACCACCTTGCCCCCTGCGCTGATCAGTTCACCACGCCCATCAATAAAACGCACGCCGAGAATAAAATCCCTCACACCCCCAAAGCGATAACGGCATGAGCCGCTCAAACCCGAGGCAACCGTGCCCCCCAGGGTCGCACCTCGCTCCACCAGCGGAGGATCGAAGGGTAGGTACTGCCCGTGCTCGTATAAAATTTGGACAACCTCCGAGAGAGGCGTCCCGGCATATGCCGTGAAGGTGAATTCTTCAGGTATATACTCGATCATCCCAGAGAAACCAGCCATGTCCAGGGACTTTTCATCCCTTGCTGGTGTCGACAGTGCAGATTTTGTGCCCCCACCGCGCGGCAGCAAGCGCATGTTTTGCTCGAGCATTTTCTGGATACGCTCAATCCTGCCGTTCGCCATATTCATGCCGGTAAAAACACCTTTCCACGATTGGCAATTTCTTGCGGATCAAATGCCTTTCGCAGGCGCTGCATCACTTCGATATCCCGTTGATTAAACATGGCTGGCAGGTATTGCCGCTTTTCCACACCTATACCATGCTCCCCGGTGATCGAACCCCCGTGCCGGATGCACATCATCAAAATATCTCCAGCCAGTTTCTCAGCCAATTCAAGTTCACCTGGACTGCGACCATTAAATAGAATCAGCGGGTGGAGATTGCCATCACCTGCATGGAACACATTTGCCACCCTTAAGCCATACTTCAGGCTTAATTGACCGATCTCTTCCAATGCTTCACCTAAACGCCCGCGCGGCACGACTCCATCCTGCACCAAGTAATCAGGACTCAAACGGCCAACCGCCGAAAAAGCACTCTTGCGACCTTTCCAAATTCTCATACGCTCGTTCTCATCCTGGGCTACCCGGATTTCCTGTGCCTGTGAAGTCTCGATCACCTGCCTCAGGATATTAAACTCCGCATCCACCTGGTGGCGGTCACCCTCCAGCTCGACAATTAACACGGCTGCTGCATCGGGCGGGTAACCGGCATGCACCGAGGCTTCTGCAGCCTGTATCGCGAGGCGATCCATGATTTCCATGGCACCAGGCAGCAAACCGGCTGCCACGACCCTGGCGACGGTATCCCCTGCACTTCTCAAGCTGTTATAAGATGCCAGCACGGTGATGAAGGCTTCCGGTCGGTTCATGAGCCGCAGGGTAACTTCGAGGGCTATACCCAGCTGACCTTCGGAACCGACAAACAATCCGATCAAATCTGGACCGCTGCCTTCCAGCGAATCACAGCCCAGCTGGACCAGCTCTCCATCAGGCAAAACTGCCTTGATGCTCAGCACATGGTTGCTTGTGGTTCCGTATTTCAAGCAATGTGCGCCTCCCGAGTTGAAGGCGATATTGCCGCCAATTGTACAGATCGGCTGGCTGGAAGGATCAGGCGCATAATACAAGCCGTATGGCGCAGCCGCCTTGCTGACATCCAGGTTGATCACGCCCGCTTCCACAACGGCAGTCCTTTCTTCCGCATCCACTTTCAAGATGCGGTTCAGGCGGTTCATTGTGATAACGATGCCATCAGCTGCGGGCAGTGACCCTCCAGACAGGCCCGTTCCACTCCCGCGCGCCACGAAAGGTATTTTGAACTTCGAACAAACTCGGACAGCATCGATTACTTCGTCCTGCCGTTCCGGGATCACCACAGCATAAGGCCGCACCCGGTAGGCAGTCAGGGCATCCGATTCATATGCCATCAGCTCAGCATTTCTTGTCAGCAGGCGCCCGGCAGGAAAAATACTAGCGAGCTCATTCAAGAATGCGTCAGGCGGCCTGGGTTCCATACTTTTTGATCCTTACTATAAGCACCAATTTCAGCCTATCAAACAGTCAAATTACATCTGAGCAAACGTGTCTATCAGCAGTCTTACATCTCCGCCCACCGGGTAAAGTATGGGGCAGGTGCAGCCATGCCGGCGGTATTCCTCAACTTTGGCTTTTGCTTCCTGCGGAGTTCCAGAAGCGGTGATGCGGCGGATTAATTCCTCGGGCACGAAATGCTTTGCTTTGCGGATTTGCTCCTTGGTCGCAGGCCAACCAAGGATCGATTGAATTTCTTTTACAACGATTTCAGAGACGCCGGAGGCTTTCGCGATGTGCGGCTGCTGCGCCAGGTATTGTGTGAGCAGCTCGCGCGTGGTATCGATGGCACGCTCGCTGTCATGATCCACCGAACAAACCACGAGCTGAGGCCTGTCCAGGTCTTCCATTTTCCGACCCGCCCTTTTTACTCCAGCCTGCAGGAACTCGAGGGCGTTGTCGTTGTATTCTGGAGGGACACAGTAATTCAAAACCACACCATCAGAAATCTCGCCTGCTAGCTCCATCATCTTGTCGCCGGTCGCGCCGATCATGATCGGGACATTGCGCGGTTCTCGCTTCCCGTGAACTACATCCAGCTCAATTCCATCTACGTGGTGAAATTCACCGTGGAATGTAACTCGCTCCATGTTTAATAAACGCCGTAGCACCTCGACGGTCTCTTTCATAGCTGTCAGCGGCTTCCTTCGGTCAATGCCGACATTGCGCGCCAGCGGATCCCACCAGGCGCCTATTCCGCAGATCACCCGGTTGGGTGCCAGGTCGTCAAGAGTCAGAAATGTCGCTGCCAGTAACCCAATATTGCGGGTCCAATTATTAATTACGCCCGAACCGATCTTCAAACGCTCCGTTACCGCAGCATAGGCAGCCATAGGCACGATTGCATCACGCACCAGGCGCGACTCAGCCTGCCACACGGCTTCGAATCCTCTTTGCTCAGCATAACGAACGTATTCCAATCCATCTCGCAGGTCATGTGCATCCTGCAGGTATAAAGCGACCCTTTCAGCCATCTTACCTCCTCATAAATATTTTAGGACCAGAAGTTTACTACCAAGGCTCCAGCTTGTTCTCCAAAGAATTTGAATTATCGATCGAGTTCCTCAACAAGATAGGGATTAGCATCTTCTTGACCCAGCTCAGCCATATATTTTTCAAGCGTTTCACTAACCATCTGCAAATCCTCTGGCAGATCCATGTCTAATGCCAGGGAGGGCAATTCACAGATTTCCAATCGAGCTCCCGCCTCCACGGCTCGTTTTGAATGGCAGTGAAAAGAGTCAGGCCCAAATTCAAAATCAATCAATCCCACCGGGCTTATTAACAACGCATTTGTGCCCTGTCTGCGGCGGTCTGGAGCTACCACAACTACCGGAGGCTGTGCAGCTCGTGCCAGGATGGCACCAATGTCTTCGGATGACAGAAGCGGCAAATCTGCTGGCACTACCAATACTCCCCGGGCAGAGAAGTTTTTTGCCACAGCAGTGGCTCGCGCCAGCGCAATATTCAAGTGTGGAGCACCATTCTCTTGAACAGTGCGCGCGCCAAAACTCCTTGCTAGCGCCAGGGCAGTATGGTCTCGGCTGATCACCAGAATTTGTTCTATCTCCGCGATCGTCGCTAAGGTCGACAGGGTGTGGATCAGCAGGCGGCGGTTAAGATCCGCCCGTTCGTCTGGAGTCAGCACCCCAGCCAGGCGAGATTTGCCGTGCATTAATGGTTTTACCGGGACTATCGCCCAATAAGTCACGTTATGATACCTCTCAGCTTTACGACAGGTTTGCTCAAGCTCCTTTTCCAGCCACCATTTTACCGAATTCCAGCACTCTGTCAGCCAATCGACGGCGGTCGGGCCGGTCTTTCATTACAATGTTTTCAACCGCCACTTCGATACCTAGTGCTTCAATCTCCCCAGCCTGCTCCGCATCCTGAAGATCGATCATGAAACCACTTAATATTCCAGAATAATGCCTGGCAACAGCGGAAGCACTCGGTTGGATACCTAATTCTGCAAACATCTTTGCTGCCGGCCCTTTGAGGGTTTTACCGGCAATAATCGGGGAAACAGCGATCACCCTCTTGGACGCGATTTCCCGGGAAATCCCCTGAATCGCCAGGATGGGATCAATGCTCACCCACGGATTGGATGGGCAAATCACAACCAGCTCGGCATGGCTTATCGCATCCAATACCCCTGCAGAGGGTTGAGCATTC
>Ga0105100_10002515_pt1 | contig 10713 bp, 10 predicted proteins | sample PPLLak12cMay2015_2_FD_87033 | JGI IMG/M metagenome (GOLD analysis project Ga0105100, IMG submission 87033) | Freshwater sediment microbial communities from Prairie Pothole Lake near Jamestown, North Dakota, USA - PPLs Lake P8 Core (1) Depth... | ecosystem: Environmental > Aquatic > Freshwater >... | reverse complement strand
TCGGTGAAGATAGGATAGGTAAATTCGGTTGCCGCCTTGTTACTTGTTGCTGGTTTTACTAACTTTGGTATCATGTAAAGCCTCCATCCTATGAAACAGGTGCTTAAGTATGTAGGGTATTTCGCGCTCATTGCCATTGTGGGATTCCTCATCTGGCGGTTCTGGTTTATGATTGCCTGGATCCTTATGGCGGCCATACTCTCTTTCATAGGACGTCCTGTTGTCAGGTTTTTCGATGGGCTCCATGTAAAGAAGTGGAAGATCCCTCATGCCGTAAGCACTCTTCTTACATTGCTCGTTATAATCTTGACCGGGCTTGGAATTCTGGCAATTTTTGTTCCGCTGATCCTGGAACAGGCGCAGACAATAAGCCAGATTGATGTCAGCCGGCTTGCTGAAAATCTTCAGGGAGCACTCCAATGGATTGAAGACCAGCTGCAGGGTTTTGGCGTTATCCCCGAAAGTCAGACAATTGAGGATTTTATTGTGCTCCAGGTAAAATCAGTCGTAAATTTCAACAGTGTAACATCAACGGCAACAAAGTTAGTCAGTTCAGCCGGAAGCTTCTTCGTCGGACTCTTTTCCATTTTGTTTATCGCCTTCTTTTTCCTGAAGGATGAGGGTTTGTTCGAGAACGCACTCCTTCTCCTGGTCCCCGTAAAACATCACAATGCAACCAGCAAGGTAATCGATGAATCAAAAAACCTGCTGATGCGCTATTTTACCGGCGTTATTCTTGAGGTTGCCGGAGTTATGGGGATAATTACAATATTCCTCTGGATTTTAGGCGTTGATAATGCCCTGTTAATAGGTTTCTTCGGCGGTATGATGAACATAATCCCTTACCTGGGACCGGTAATAGGATCAGCGATAGGAATAACGCTTGGATTAACAGCCACACTGGCAACCGGATCATATTCCGATCTTTTTCCTGTTCTTATAAAGCTTGTCAGCGTGTTTGCCGGAGCCAATTTTATTGATAACAACTTCCTGGTCCCAATGATCTACTCAAGCAGTGTGAAAGCCCATCCGCTTGAAATTTTCTTCATAATTATCATGGGTGGAAGCCTTGCAGGGATCCTCGGCATGTTGCTGGCCGTCCCGGTTTATACTGTCCTCAGGGTGATAGCAAAAGAATTCTTCCAGCAATACAGGATCGTCAGAAAACTGACCGAAAAAATAGAAAGTGATACGTAATGCCGATCATAATGTCAGAACTTTACCCCGACTATTTTGCGCGATTTTATGATCTGATATACCATCAGGTACGCGATGGAGTTGATAATAATTTCTACCTTGACAGGATCAGGGAAACAAAAGGAAAAGTCCTTGAAGCGGGCGTTGGCACCGGACGCCTGTTCATTCAGGCACTAAACAATGGAGCAGATATTTATGGGATCGATATCAGCCCGGCAATGCTCGATATCCTGAATTCAAAGCTCACCCCGGAGCAGCAAAAGCGGGTGAGCCTGCAGAATATCGTTGACTTCAGATCAGAACATAAATTCGATCTTATAATCGCTCCCTTTCGGGTGTTAATGCATGTTACCGGCAAGAATGAGCAGATGGAGACCCTCGATAATGTGTACAACAATCTGAACCCTGGCGGACAATTTATTTTTGATGTATTCATACCTGATTTAAAGGCTCTGTTAACAGGTCTTGAAAACGTCACCGACTTTGAAGGTGAATATGAACCCGGATGCAGAATGAAAAGAATTGTGTCAACAAAGCCGGACCGGTTAAACCAGATAATCAACGTGAATTTCCGGATTGAATGGAATGACAGGGAATCTTCGCACAGGAAAGAATGGAGATCTCAGATGAGGTACCTGTTCAGGTTCGAGTTGGAGCATCTGATCGAACGGTCGAAATTTTCATCTTATAAAATTCTTGGCGATTTTTACGGGAATGAACTTACCAGCGATTCGAGGGAGTTCATACTTGTATGTAAAAAATAAAACAGCATTGACCCACTAAAACGATGACCTTTATGAAACAAATATTTTCCTGCATTATTCTCGTTCCGGTGTTTTTCATGACGATCTCCTGCTCTGATCCCAAAACGGAGCCGGTTAGCTACGTTAACCCTTATATCGGAAACATAAGCCATCTGCTGGTACCCACTTATCCGACGGTTCACCTCCCGAACAGCATGCTGCGTTTTTACCCCGACCGGGACAATTTCACGACAAATAAGATGCAGGGGTTTCCGCTTAATGTGGTGTCGCATCGAGGAGGAAGGGCATTTTCAATGATCCCTTATCAGGGTAATGCCGCGGAAATGCCGGGAAATTTGCCTTTTACATATGACAATGAAATCATAACCCCTTACCTGTACAGCGTAACACTCGATGAATCAGGTATCGACGTAAGCTTCACCCCGGGCGAAAGATCAGGCTTCTTCAGCCTTCATTACACCGGGTCTGACGGCAGGGGCATAATCCTGAGAACCTCCGACAGGGGAGAACTGACTTTCAGCAACAACACACTTACCGGGTATGATAGCAATAATGGTGTGAAGACCTGGCTCTGGATGGAGGTCGACGCAAATCCCGAAAAAATAAACATCAGGAAAAATGACACCATCGCCGAAGCAGCCTCCGTGAATGGCAGAAGAGTAGCAATAATTGCATCCTTTAAACCCGCGAATAACAGTGAGCTGAATATCAGGTACGGTCTCTCCTATATCAGCAGCGAACAGGCTAGGATAAACCTTCAAGCCGAAATAGGAAACCGTGACTTTTCTGAAATCTCAGACAGGGCAAATAACAGATGGAACTCAGCCCTGTCGCAAATTGAAGTTACAGGGGGAACCGAAAACCAGAGAACTGTTTTTTATACGTCACTTTACAGGTGTCTTGAAAGAATGGTCGACATAACTGAAGACGGCCGGTATTTCAGTGCGTGGAGCAATAAGGTAGAAGCGGCTGGTGATACGGCATTTTATACTGACGACTGGGTGTGGGATACCCACCTCGCGCTTCATCCACTGCAGGTGATCCTCAATCCTTCGCGGCAGGACGAAAAGATAACCTCTTATATCAGGATGGCAAGGCAGTCGGGATGGATGCCGACATTCCCCACGATCTCAGGCGACAACCATGCCATGAACGGAAATCACTCAACCGCAGTTATTCTTGATGCATGGAAAAAAGGGATAAGGGATTTCGATCTTGAGGAAGCTTATAATCACCTTAAAAAGACAATACTTTTTGAAACGAAGCTGCCCTGGATCAAAGGAGATGCAACAGCCCTTGACGAATTCTATGACAGAAACGGCTATTTCCCCGCCCTGAAGCCCGGAGAGAAGGAAACGATTCCCGGAGTTCACGCTTTTGAAAAAAGACAGGCTGTCGCAATCACGCTTGCCTCGTGCTACGATGACTGGTGCATGGCACAGATTGCCAGGGAACTTGAAAGGAATGACGACTATGACTTCTTTTTAAAAAGAAGCCTTAACTACAAAAACCTTTTCAACACTGAGACCGGTTTCTATCATCCTAAAGACAGCTCAGGAAGCTGGATTGTACCGTTTGATTACCGTTACGACGGCGGAATGGGTGCACGTGACTATTATGATGAAAACAACGGCTGGACCTATATCTGGCAGCCCTATCATGCATTTGATGATCTGATCGTAATGATGGGAGGCAGGGATAAGTTCGACATGAAGCTCGATCAGCTGTTCAGCGAAAGTCTCGGCCGTTCCAAGTGGGTCTACTATTCCACAATGCCCGATGCTACAGGCAACGTCGGACAGTTCGTAATGGGTAATGAACCGTCGATGCATATCCCCTACCTTTATAATCTTGCAGGCAAACCCTGGAAAACCCAGAAACGGATACGGATGCTTATGGACACCTGGTTCAGGAATGATCTTATGGGTATCGCGGGAGACGAGGATGGAGGCGGTCTGTCAGCCTTCTATGTCTTTTCGGCGATGGGATTTTACCCCATAACTCCCGGAATTCCCGAATACCAGATCGGGAGCCCCCTTTTCAACAAGATCGCAATACACCTTCAGAATGGAAAAACCTTTACAGTCGAAGCTATGAACAACAGCCGTATCAACAAGTATATTCAGTCTGCAAAGCTGAACGGGAAGGAACTGACAAAGCCGGTTTTCACACATGATGATCTTGCAGGCGGAGGGACACTTATTCTTGATATGGGCAGCAGGCCAAATTATAGCTGGGGCAATTAGAACATAAGAGGAAAACGAAATATGAAAAACATCTGGCTGAAAAGTTTTGCACTTTTAACCCCATGCATTCTTAACCAATGCTCTTCATCCGACCGGGCAAATCCTCAGGCTGAACGTCCCAACATCCTGATCGCAATTGGTGATGACATTACCTGGAAGCATCTGGGTGCTTATGGCTGCACATGGGTAAAAACACCCGGATTCGACAGGGTCGCTGAAGAGGGTCTCCTGTTTTTGAATGCTTATACCCCTAATGCAAAATCCTCCCCATCCAGGGCATGCCTTTTAACCGGGAGAAACAGCTGGCAGCTTGAGGAAGCCGCAAATCATGTACCCTTCTTCCCGGAAAAATATATATCATTCGTTGAGACTCTGGGTGTGAATGGATACTATACCGGGTTCACTGCAAAGGGATGGGCTCCGGGAGTAGCAACCGACAGTACGGGCAATCCGAGGGAACTTACAGGAAAAGCCTTTAATTCAAGAAAGACCAATCCCCCTGCAAAAGGAATGTCCGGTACTGACTATGCCGGAAATTTTGAGGATTTCCTGAATTCAAAAGATCCAGATAAGCCATTTTGCTTCTGGTATGGCTCGCAGGAGCCTCACCGCAGATATGAATCCGGATCGGCAGTGACAATTGGCGGGAAGAATCCACGCGACATTGACATGGTACCTGGTTTTTGGCCCGATAATGAAACTGTCCGCAACGACATGCTTGATTATGGGTTTGAAATAGAATACTTCGACATTCACCTGGTTAAAATGCTTGATTTACTCGAAAAGAGCGGAGAAATGGATAATACCATCGTGATTGTGACAGCCGATAACGGGATGCCTTTTCCACGGGTAAAGGGACAGTCATATGATTATTCAAACCATATGCCCCTTGCCATTATGTGGGGAAAGGGTATTAAAAACCCGGGGCGTACCATTTATGACTACATAAGCTTTATCGATTTTGCTCCCACACTTCTTGAAGCCTGCGGAATCAGCCATTCAGAGAGTGGAATGCAGCCAGTTCAGGGCAGAAGTCTCGTGAATATTTTTAGATCCGCAAAGAAGGGATTCGTCGATAAATCGCGTGATCATATCCTTATCGGAAAAGAGAGGCATGACGTTGGCCGGCCTGATGATGCAGGATACCCGGTAAGGGGAATCGTAAAAGAAGGATATCTGTACATCATGAATTTCAAACCAGGCCGATGGCCCTCGGGAGATCCCGAAACAGGATATATGGATTGTGATGCAAGTCCGGTTAAATCCCTTATCCTTAACATGAGGCGCAGGGGCGGGCCAACGGAATACTGGAATCTGAGTTTCGGAAGAAGGCCGGAAGAGGAACTGTACAACCTTTCAGGAGATCCGGAATGCATGGTCAACCGGGCCTCCGATCCCGGACTGAATCCGCTGAAACAACGCCTGCGCCAATTAATGCTCAGAAATCTCAGGGAACAGGAAGATCCCCGGATAGTCGGCAATGGCGATATTTTTGACAAATATCCTTATGCCTCCGAAACAGTAAGGAATTACTATAACAGGTATGTTAAAGGTGAAATTACACGCAAATCAGCTGCCTGGGTCGATTCAACAGACTTTGAAAAAGCTGCTTATTGAAAAGATTTTTTTTATCGCGTGTCACGGATGAAACAACGACCCGACAATAATCCGGAATTATGTCAGAGGATTTTGATGTGATCATCTGCGGTGCCGGTCCCGCAGGCTGTACGGCAGCAATGGCATTAGGCTCATCAGGGCTGAAGGTCGCATTAATTGAAAAAGAGAATTCGCCCGGAGAAAAAGTGTGCGGTGACGCAATTCCAGCTTTTGTGCCTAAAGTACTGAACACTATCGATCCTGCTTATGGCAGGGCTTTTGAAGAAATTGACGGCAAGAATAAAATCGGCGTCTGCCGGATTACAGGTCCCGGTAAAAGAGCAATTGACCTGAAGTTTTCTGAGTTTGGGTTTGTCTGCAGACGTCAGATCTTTGATTCCTTTATGTTCGGGCTTGCAAGCCGGGTGCCTGGTATTACAGTCTTTAAGGGTACTGCAATCAGGGATGTCTCCGTTAACCATGCTGAAGCCATTGTAAGTACCGATAAGCATCCCGCGCTGAAAGCACAAATTGTAATTGGCTGCGACGGAGTCAACAGCATTGTACGCAGGAAACTTACCGGTAACAAAATAAGTTCCGGTGAGAGTTCTGTTGCCGTCCGGGGTTATTTCAGAGGCATAAGTGAATGTTCTCCCGATACTATAGAGCTCCATTTTATAAAGGAGCTGCTGCCCGGCTATTTCTGGATATTTCCTCTGCCCGGAAATCAGTTCAATGTCGGCCTTGGAATGTCGTCAAAGAAGATATCCGATAACAGGATCAACATCAGAGAAGAGCTGCTGAACAGAATTAAAAAGGAGCCTTATCTGGCCCGGCGATTTTCGGGAGCTGAAATGACAGGTGAGATAAAAGCACATCTTATACCCCTCTGCTCTGCAAAAATACCAATATCCGGAGAACGGTTCATGCTTTGCGGTGATGCGGCTTCGCTCGTCAACCCCGCAACAGGAGGCGGAATAGGCCAGGCAATGCAATCTGGCAGATATGCAGGCTGGCAGGCCCTGAAGTGTTTTGAAAAAAGGGATTTCTCCCATGATTTTATAAAAGCATATGATAAAACAGTCTATTCAAAGATCTGGAAAGAAAACCTGCGTTATTTAAAGGTTAGGGATTATGTTCTTGAACACCCTGCAATGCTGAATTTTATTATTAGTACCGGATCGAAAAGCAAATTGATTTACAAAACAATAATAAGCATCCTGGAATAGAATCAAATTAAAAAAAATTAATCCTCTTGTTAAATCTGTCTGCTTTTAATATCTTCAACATGCTGAAATTTTATCAATTATACTATCAACCCTTAAATCCTACCCAACATGAACACAAAGACCATCCTCTATTTCGGATTCGGGCTAATTTCGCTGATTGTAGCCCTGATCATTTTCTTCAGAGGGCTTGACATTAAAGCGCTCCTATTTCTGATTTTCGGGGTCGCTGCTGTCTTGTTGCTAAGGCAGGGAGCTTTGGAAATGAATAAAAAAAAACAATAATATCCTTCCCGGATCAATCTGAACAATTGTAATAAAAACAGGTTTATTGTCTATATAAATATCTCAAGTATGAAAAAATCTCTGATAGTAATAACCGTCCTGTCCCTTGTAGTGGTTTATCCTCTGAATGCACAGGGATTGCTGAACAAAGTCAAAAATGCTGTAGCAAAAGAGATCCTGGGACCAGATGAGCAGGCAGGTGTTAAAAATGCCTCAAAACCAGGCCCCGAACCTGCATGTGCATGCGATGACGCAAAGCTGGTAGTGGATCTCAGCCAGTTTAAGATTGACTACAACGAAATAGCCGTCAGCATGAAGGATGACGGAAGCATTCTCGTAAAAGACAGGATTGGTGGGAAAGCCTATATTATTAAAGATGGAAGTACTCAGGGACCATTTGAAACTGATGACCCGCGCGTCACGTCGTTTGATGTTGCCCCCAGAGAAGCTGGCAGCAATGACAGAACTCCCGCCTGGGCGACTAAATTTCCCGGTTACATCAGCCTTAGCGGAGAGAAGTATCTGATTAAATTCAACGGCAATAGTTATGGCCCGTATGCACTTATAAACGATTTTGCTGTTTCCCGGGCAAAAACAAGCTTTGCCGCAATTGTGACAAAAGAGGTTTTGGCCACCGACGAAATGAACAAGAAAATGGAGGCGGACATGGCTAAGGCAAAAACTGACCAGGAGAAGATGGATCTCACAATAAAATACAGTCAGCAGGTATCGGACCGTATGTTACAGGCAGGGGCCGATCCTGAATCATTCCAGCCGCAATTGGTCTCCAACGTCCCCGGGGCGATTTATGATATGATAAAATGGATGGGAGGAAGCCTGAACAGTAAAATCAAATTCGATGATATCGTTGTCCGCGCCCCCGACAAAATCCTGGATCTGAAAGGCAACACCCTTATCACAGTTTCAAGCAACCAGTATAGTAGCGAAGAGCTGTTCCTAAATTCTTCGAATGATAAGTCTGCTACATATAATTACGGGAGGCTTACTTTCAGTGATAACTCGACCCTGTCAGAACTTTTTAACCCGCAGCTTGTGAAAACTGACGGGAAGGTCAGCCTTGCCTACATGTACTATTCTCCGGGAAAAAATGCTATCATGCAATGCAGCATGCCATTCTAGTTTCTATTATTGAACATGGTCATTTGCAGAAATCTGAGGATCGGTGTGGATAAAAAACATTTTAAAACTGTTCCCGGCTTTATTGCCTCTCGTTTTGCCGGCGGGAATCTTATCTTCACAAACCCCTGATTATAAAACAATTTTTGGCAAGGACTGGACAAAGGCAGAAGCTTTTGTCACTGAAAATGAGAGATGGATGAGATCCGCCTGCAAAAGAAACGGTATCGAATATGCATATGCTGTTGCAGTGATCTTTCCTGAACTGGTGAGATACTCAGCTTTACGTGATAAGATTGAGATTTCGCTTCTTAAAACACTCTATGTAAACCTTGGAGAAGAATACGCAGATTTTTCTATAGGTCCTTTCCAGATGAAGCCTTCATTCGCTGAAGAGGTAAATGAAAGAATACAAACTGCAGGTGACAGAAAGTTACTGAATAAGATCAAAAGCAGTGATTCCTTTGATGATCCAGTACTTTACAGAAAATCAATCGTTTCAGATCTTGAAGACCCCGAAAAACAGTTTATTTACCTGCTGGCTTTTATCAAAATAAGTGAAGCAGATTTCCCGGGGTATCGCGATATGGGCCCCGGGAAACTGAAGTTTTTTGCAACTGCCTACAATTGCGGACACGGAAAAAGTTCAGAATATATTGAATCAATGTCGGACAGGAAGTTCTTCAGCACAAAACTCATTAAATCCGAAACCTATTCATATTCTGACATCTCGGTCTACTGGTTTAAAAATCACGAGGCCATGAGACAGAGCCTGACCGGCAAGGCGGCTGATATTCCTGCCCTGCCCTTAAAACCTGTAGCCCCCTGAAAGACCGAAACCTATATTCATCTTCGATGTCTCATCACCAGTGAGCTCGAAGTCGGGATTGATCTTATAAAGGCCTAGTTGTGTATTTAACTGACAGAATACTCCATTGTAAAATTCATATCCAAAAAAAAGGTTCCCGCCGAAATCAATCGGTTTAAAATATGCATAGTCAGTAGCAGTGCTGTTTTCAAACTTAACATCAAGCTCTTCTGTAATTATACCATCCACTATCTCTTTCTGTTTTCCGAAAATGCCGTATGCAAAATAAGGGCCAGCCCCAAGCAAAATGTGTCCATTCCCTGTCTGAGGCCTGTAAAGAAAGTTCACGGGCAGTTCCATGTAAGCAAGGCTCGTAGTCCTTTTGGTATTTTCGAGGATTTCCTGCCTGGCCCCCTTAACTGAAAACAATAATCCGGGATTGAAAAAAAAGTCTGCAGCCAAAGGCATAATAACATTAACTCCTGCCTGGTATCCAAATTTCAATTTATAGTCTAATTTCCCTCCGTCGTATTTGCTTCCATAAAGTGTCATCATGTTTACGCCGGCTGACAGGCCAAAATTAACTCCCGGATCACCACCCGGCCGTATCTGCGCAAATGTCTGAGGAACTGTTAAAACAAATATCATAAAAATCCAGACTATTAAGAATTTGAACTTTTCCATAAGATTCGGGTTTTACATCTGTATTGCATAATTGAATAATAAACTCATTGATACAAATAAGCGTTGTTTATAATTGCCCGGTTTTGTGTGTTTTACGGTCCGTTTAAATCGTTGAATAGAAAGTCAAAACTTACAGACTGGTTTTTGTTGAATTTTCTTTTTTGCTTCGATCGGTAAATGTAATAAACATAATAAAACTTTACGCGTAATTCCCGGCCGTTTATTTTTAAAAAAGCCTTAAATTGCTAACACATTGGATCTCTGCTTCTAAAGATAACTATTTACTATATCTCTGTTTTATTGATTATTAATTTAACAATTAGAAACATGGCAGTACTTAAAGTAATCGAAATCATGGCAGACTCAGAAAAAAGCTGGGAAGATGCAACCGCAGTTGCTCTAAAAAATGCCGGCAAAACTGTAAAAGAGATCCGTTCCGCTTATGTTAAGGACATGAGCGTTGTAGTGAAGAATAACAAGATCACGGAATATCGTGTTAATTTAAAGATCAGCTTCGAGGTATTAACATAGTGACAGGAGGTGATTTCATCAGTTTTACAAATTTAATTCACATTGTGTTAACTTATTTCTATTAACAAAAATCTAAAATCATGGGTTTAATTTCATTTATCAAAGGTGCAGGAGAAAAAATATTCGGAAAATCCGAAGAAAAAAAAGAACAGGAAAAGGCTGATCTGATCACAGCCCATATTAAAAAATTCGGCTTCGACACCAGCGACATTCAGGTCAAGGTTGATGATGACAAAGTG
>Ga0105100_10002514_pt1 | contig 10716 bp, 9 predicted proteins | sample PPLLak12cMay2015_2_FD_87033 | JGI IMG/M metagenome (GOLD analysis project Ga0105100, IMG submission 87033) | Freshwater sediment microbial communities from Prairie Pothole Lake near Jamestown, North Dakota, USA - PPLs Lake P8 Core (1) Depth... | ecosystem: Environmental > Aquatic > Freshwater >... | reverse complement strand
TGGGCGGCATCGCGCTGGCCGGCCTTGCGGGCATGAGCAAAGAGAGAGAGCTGTCGGAAGAGCAGAAGAAAGCGGGCGTCAAAGAATTCAATTTCACGAAGGGGTTCTTCGTGGCGACGTTCTCAGGCGTGTTGAGCGCCTGCTTCGCCATCGGCCTGTTCTTCGGCAAGCCCATCATGAAGATTGCCGGCCGGGTACTGGAGGAAAACCACCGCTCCGATTTGTGGTCGAACCTGCCCGTGCTGATCGTCGTGCTGCTCGGCGGCTTCACCACCAACTTCATCTGGTGTGTCCTGCTGAACATCAAGAATGGAACCGGCTACCAGTATTTCCGACAGACCCCACGGCGGAATTCACGGCCCAGGGGAGCCATGCTCGCCGCGGCGATGGATACGCCGGCCGGCAAGACCATCGCGGAGATACCGGTCACCATAGTCAGCGCCGAGGCGGTACCCATGTTGCGCAACTATCTCTTCAGCGCGTTGGCGGGCGTCACCTGGTATATGCAGTTCTTCTTCTATAGTATGGGCCAGATGCGAATGGGCAGATACGAGTTCTCGAGCTGGACGTTGCACATGGCCAGCATTATCATCTTTAGCTCGCTCTGGGGCATCGCCCTCAAAGAATGGCGAGGCAGCAGCAACAGTACGAAGAGAAAACTGACACTGGGACTGATCACGCTGCTACTTTCCACAATCATCGTCGGGTACGGCAACTACCTCGGCGCACAAACGGCGCAATAGGCTGACGGCATAAACCAAGGACAAGGAAAACAAGATGAGCGATAAGAGACAATCCCAGGAGACACACAGCGGCAGTGAGTACGAGCGGGAACCGGTGCCGCAGAACCGGCTGCTCGGTTTCCGAAGCTTCGTCGGCATGTACGCCGGCGAGCACACGGCGGGCACCGAGCTGATGATCGGGCCACTGTTCGTCGCCGCGGGCGTCAGCGCCTTCGATGTCGTCGTTGGCCTGCTCGTGGGCAACCTGCTCGCGGTGTTGAGCTGGGTCTTCATGTGCGCCCCGATTGCCACACGGGCCAGACTCACGCTGTACTACCAGTTGGAGAAGATTTGTGGGCGAAAGCTCGTCACTCTGTACGACCTGGCCAACGGTGTGATGTTCTGCTTCCTGGCCGGAGCCATGGTGACGGTCTCCGCCACGGCTCTCGGCGTCTGGTTCAACTTTGAGATGCCCGCGCTGGACGACCTGTACCCCAACAGCCTCGGCTGGGTCATCGCCGTGTTCGTGTCCGGCACGATGATCGCCATCGTGGCCGCGTATGGATACAAGATCGTAGCCAAGGTAGGGGAAATCGCCGCGCCGTGGATGGTCTTGGTCTTCATCGCCTTCGGCCTGATCGGTTTGCGACAGTTCATCGACGCCACGGGGACTCAGGTCACGAACCTGTCCGACGTCTGGACGCTCGCGAAGACGCAAATCTGGCAGGGAGGCCCGCCGCACCCGGGTCGAGTCAAGTTCACGTTCTGGCACGTGATGTTTTTCGCCTGGTTCTGCAACATGGCGATGCACATCGGGATGTCCGACCTGTCCGTGCTGCGTTTCGCGAAGAAATCGTGGTACGGCGTAGCCAGCGGGACCGGCATGTTCCTCGGCCACTATCTTGCCTGGTTGGCGGCGGCGATCCTCTACGCATTCCAACTGCATCAGGACCCAGGCAATACGAGAGTGCTCCCCGGCCCGCTCGCCTACCGGGCCGCCGGCCTGGCGGGACTCATCTGCGTGATTATCGCCGGTTGGACAACGGCCAATCCCACGATCTACCGTGCAGGGTTGGCCTTCCAAGCCGTCATCCCAAAGGCGTCGCGGTTCTGGGTAACGCTGGTCACCGGCGGCATCGCCACTGTGACGGGGATGTTCCCAGCCATCACTATGAGATTGCTGGACTTCGTGGCGCTCTATGGCTTGCTGCTGATGCCGATGGGCGCGGTCATCTTCGTCGATTTCTGGCTGATCCGCAAGTTCGGCCTGCACAGCTACTACGCCGAGCGCTGTGGGGCGACGTTCAACTGGGCCGCCGGCGCCGCCTGGCTGGTGACGCTGGCCATCGCCTGGATTTTGGTCAACTACGCCGGTCTCCAGATCTTCTTCGTGTCGCTGCCTGGCTGGTTCATCGCAGCGACACTCTATATCGGCCTGAGCATGGTTTACCAAAAGAAGGTTCGGCCTGCCGTCGCGGCGTCATAGGAGAAATCACATGCGTACCATGTTCATCATCGTTTCCGTGCTGTCGTTAGTCGTCCTGATGGTGCCGTCGATTCTCTTTCTGGCCGGGCGGATGGAGCTCAACACAGTCAAGTGGGTCATGCTCGCCGCGACCGTCCTATGGTTCGCCGCCGCTACCCCCTGGCTCTGGAAGCAAACCAGCTAAGTTAGAGAAACGGGACCCCATCCACTCCCTGGGACAACCGCCACCGAACGCCGGCGGCCCCCTTTCGCTCTGTACCGCACGGATTTTACTTGACATGCAAATGCAGTACTTGTACAATGCTCACACAACTGAATCGTGGGTCCTGAACGATCAATCCGGACGGACCAGTCACAGCCGGCGAGGCGCCTGTCCTCTTCTGCCGACGCACCGTCGCGACAGGTATGATTGTTGATGTGGGATTTTTGATTTCCAGATCAACCTTCACACCTCAAAACTTGAAACTCCACCCGAAACGCCTTACGGCGTCACTACGAACAGAACCTCCTGCGAAACAAAGCCAAGCGGAGGCTGGGGACCGGCCAATGCGGATTGCGGAGTGCGGAATATGGCTTGCCGAGAACAAGTCGTGCGAAACAAAGCCAAGCCCCCGACGAGTGGGAGACCGTTCTTTTAGAGACGCAATATCTTGCGTCTCTGGCGTATCGACGGGGCCGGCACATTCGATGCAGGGAGACGCAAAATGTTGCGTCTCTACAGGAGGCGCGGCCATACGAAACAAAGCCAACGCGTGTGCGCAGACCAGTGCGAAGTCTTTCGCAGGAAACGAGTTGCGCTCGTCCGGCGGATGCTGCGAAACAAAGCCAACCCGTCCTGCCGGGCCAATGGCGGGCACAGCCCACCCTAAGAGATCTGCTGCGCCGCCGGCCAGAACTCGGTGGACACTCAGCAGGCAGTGTGCTAATAATGAGTCCTTTTGGGATGGCCCACAAATCTACGTAGATGAGGTGATGTCGTGACGGACAAGGCGTTGGCGGATTTGATTCGAATTTCGAATGTGACGGGCAAGGACCCGGCGTTGGTGCTGGGCGGCGGCGGCAACACGTCGGTCAAGACCGAAGACGGTCGATACATGTACATCAAGGCCAGCGGTACGGCCCTGAAGGACATGCACAAGCAGCGAGGCTGGCGGCGGCTGCGCATCGAGCCGGTCCTGGCGATCATCAAGGACAGGTCGCTGATGAAGCTCGACCAGATTGCGCGTGAGAACGTAGTGGTCAGCCGGCTCCTCGAAGCCTGTGACGACGGCTGCACCGACTGTGCGCGGCCATCCGTCGAGTCTCATTTGCATGCCCTGCTCAAGTCGCATGTGATCCATCTGCACCCGCTCGTGGTCTCCGCATATGTCAATGCGAGGAATGGCGAGGCGGAATTGCAGAAGCTCTTCGCTAAAGAGAAACTGCCCCCGTTGTGGGTGCCCTATGCCAATCCCGGCTACATGCTCGCCAGGAAGATCGCCGCATTGGTCGAGAACTATCAGCAGCAACACAGGCGCAAACCTCAAGTTCTGTTCTTAGCCAAGCATGGCGTCTTCGTGACCGCCGACAGCGCCGACGGCGCCCTGCGACTGGTCCGCAAAGTGATCGCCTTGTGCGAAAGCAAAGTGAAGCCGATCAGGGCACGAGTCGCAAGGACGCCGGCTGCCGCGAACGTCACCGCGGCCAAGTTGGACGTGCGTAGAGCCGTGTTCGAGGCAACAGGTCAGTATTCGCCGGTCAGCTACTTCCCGGCCACAGGCAGCATCGCGGCGTTCATGACGAACAGCCGGGCAAAGGCCCTGTTGTCGGCGCCGCCTCTGCACCCGGAGGAGATGGTTTACGCGAACGGTCCGGCCGTGTGGTGCGAGGATGCGAGGTGCGAGGGTATCCGCCGCAAGCTACAGGCGCGTCTCGGCAAGGCGACCAAAGCCCCCTCGGCTTTCCTGATCAAAGGCGTGGGACTCTTCGTAGCGACCGACAAATCACTTGCCCCGCTGGTCGCTGAGATGGAGGATGGCTCGGTCGCCGTGCGCATGAACGCCCGGCGATTCGGCGGCGTCATCGGTCTCAACAAGCGGGAGCAGAAGTTCATCAACAATTGGGAGTCTGAGGCTTTCCGCCGGAAGCTCGTCAGCGGCGAGGGCCGGGGCGAGTTGATCAACCGCATCGCCGTCGTGACCGGCGCGGGCAGCGGCCTCGGCAGGAGCATCGCCCTCGGCCTGGCGCGAGCCGGAGCACTGGTCGCGCTGACCGACATCGACGAGAAGGCCGCCCATGAGATCTCCGGCATCATCGCCTGCGAGAGATCGAAGAGTCAGGTCAAGGTCATCCCCTGCGATGTCACGAATGAGACCAGCGTGTGCGATGCCTTCCAGGACGTGCTGAGCTACTGGGGTGGACTCGACATCCTTGTCAATGCCGCGGGGATCGCGCCGGTCTATGCGCTGGTGGATATGCCCGTGGGCAAATGGCGCGCGGCTCTGGAGGTCAACCTCACCGGCTACCTCCTGATGGCGCGTGAAGCCGCGAGAATCATGATCGCTCAGGGTATGGGCGGGAGCGTGATCAACCTCAGCTCCAAGAGCGGCCTCGATGCCAGCAGGAACAACACCGCCTATAATGCGACAAAAGCAGGCGAGATTCACATGGCTCGCGGCTGGGCCCTGGAGCTCGGAGAGCACGGCATCCGCGTCAACAGCATCGCGCCGGGAAATGTATTTGAGGGTTCAAAGATCTGGAATGCCGAGTATATCAAAGTCTGTGCGAAGAAAAACGGCATCCGGCCCGAGGAGGTGATCCCCTTCTACGTGAACAAGACGGCCCTGCGACGGGAGATCAAGGGCCAGGACGTCGCCGACGCCGTGGTTTTCCTGTGCTCGGACCGGGCCCGTACGATCACGGGACAGACGCTGGTCGCCGACTCCGGACAGGTGATGGTCCGTTGATTCGATGTCACGACTTTCAAACGAATCGACGGCAACTTTTTCGGAAAAATACGCACTTTTCAATTGACAATCGGAGTAGGATCGTTTATAAGAACGCACGATAAGTCACATGGTCCTCAGTAAGGAGGAGGCCACATCGGATAAGGCCATGGACCATGTAACTCATGGAGGAGTGCCTCGTGCAGGATGCCGAGGCCTGACGATAGGAGAGTGTGCAGTGAAAAGGCTTTCACCACAGCCAGTGGTGACTTTCCGGCCGCTCGTGATGGAGAATACGAGCCACCGTCACCAGGGACAGCCAGGGACAGGCGTCATCACCCCTGACCTCACCCTTCGAAATGACGGCTCCCACCCGGCAAGCATCGGCACCGAACCCCACGCAGGACCAGGTGCGAGCCTCACTTCTTCGTCGCCTGTCTGCTCGCGCAAAGCCCCAAGCCGATCGGCTGGGACCCAATCCATTCTCTCAACACCATTGGCCCGCGGCGGTGCGGAGCGATGCCGTGCCGAGACATCGAGCACGCAGTTCGTCACATCGGCGATCGGGCCCGTGACTGATTCCCGGCGGAGTCCGGCGGCAAATAGGTCGCCCGGGATCACGCTCGGATTTGCCAATGCCAATTTACGTCCATACTTCTCTTCATCTCTCACTCTTAGTATTCGGGGCGCGGTCTCTCCTGCTCGACATGTTCTGACAAGACCGCGCCCCCACCCAGTTTCTCGACCAGGAGAAGAGAGAATAGCCGGACCGATCTTCGTGAAGGATGACGAGGACGTGACCTGTCCGGTGAGGCAGAGTTTATCATGATAGCGTCGGTGGATACCCGTGCAAGGATCATCAAGGAGGATCGAGGCTGTGACGTGCGATCGTAAGATCGCTGCCAACCGTGGGTGTGGCCCTGCCAATTTGGATGGTGGAACTCGCCCACGTTTCCCATAGCCCCGCACCGTGGCAATCCAGAGGACGCGCAGGGGTCGCTCTTGTTGCAGAGTGCGGATCCCAAAGCTGTGCCCTGACGGTCATAGCTTCAGCGACCTCTGGATTGCCTGATTTTACCTGCGGGATGGAGTCTTGCGGCCGGCTCAAGGAGGAGCCGGCCTCGCGAGGCCCTGTCTTGGTCTCGTGAAAACCGTCGCCGACGACGATCACCCCTTCTTCCACGCCCGAACATATTCGACGGCAAACGTTGACGGAAGGTCCTTGCCGTCGGGCATGCCGAACCAGTCCGGCATCGTCTCACTGTCGAAGATCAGATACAGCGGCTGATGCCAGTGCGTGTTCCGAACCCACCGCACGAGGACGCCATCGACGTAGTACTTGACCTGCTCCTCGTCCCATTCCAGGCCGTAGACGTGGAAGTCATCGGCCAGCCTCCAGGGAGCGCCCCAATCGCCGCCAATGGACCAGTGCCGCTTCTGCGCCGGGGTGCGAAAGACGTGCAGGTTCATGTGGTACTTGTTCTCGTGCCCCGGGGCCTTGCCGCCGATCTCGAAGACGTCGATCTCTGTCGCCCAGTTCGGCGCGGCGTCCTGCTGAAACCAGAACGAGCTGGAGCCGCCCGAATTCATCGGACGCGCCTTGACCTCGAAATAGCCGTAGCACGTGCGGTCCTGTGTGTGCACCGCGGCCGACGTGTAGTCGTGGTAGCCCTGCTTGGCAAATTCCTCCGGGACCGGCTCTTTACGCATGGTCAGGAGCAATTGGCCGTGCTCGACGGTGACGTTCTCCGCTTTGAACAGCGCAGGCTGCCTGCCCTTCCACCACGCCATGTTCCGCACCCACTTGGCCGTATCCAGCGAGCCGGTTTCGAATTCGTCGCTCATGGGCGCATATTTCACCCAAACGGCGGTGTCCGACTGATGCGACAGCGGCAGCGAGTCCGTGACACGCTTGGGCGTCTCGCCGAGGGGACCGACACGAGTCCATTGCGTGGCATCCTCCACCACCTTTGCGGCTTCGGCCACAAACTTGCGTTCTTCGTCGTCCAGTTGGTCGCACAGCCGCCGGTTGCGCAGATCGAACGATCGCCGAGGCTGCTGATCCGGCGCGGCGCGCTGCGTGCCGTTATGGAAACACCAGCCGGCGGCCCCACCCGCGACCGCGCCGCGCAAGTCCGTCAGGAAATCGTCGGCCACGGGCTGCCAGTCCTGATAGCCGCGTCGGAACGGCTCCTGATGGTGTACGGGCGCCGTTCGGCCGATCTCTTTCATCAATGCCAGGCATTCGCGGGTCTTCGCCTCCGTCTGGCCGGGGGATTCAGGCGAGCGGGGCCGGTGAGGACTGAGGAAGTCAGCGCCGATGGTCACCAGGGATTCCCGCACATCCTCGATGCTGAGATCGTGCCCGCCGAATGAGGCCGTGATAAGACGCTGAGGATCGAGTTGGCGCACGCGGTCTCTCAACTGCCTCAGTTCCGCGGCGTTGACATACCGGGCGTCGCGCACGTCACGTTCGTTGGCGAGGTCAAGGTACCAGTTGCGGTAGGGTTTCAGAGTCTCGACCAGGACTTCCACAACGCGCCGGTGGGAATCGAAGTCCGGCAACGCTCCGACCCCGTTGCCGCGAGTGAGCGTCACGTCCACGACCATGCCCCGGCGGTCACACTCGGCCACGAGCCACACGAGCCTGCTCAGGAATGGCAGACGCGCCTGCCCCTGCACATCCAGAGCCGAGACGTCATTGCCAAAGGCCCCCCAGGTGGCCCAGAGGCGCAGCCAGTTGAAGCCGTGCTTCTTGAAATCGTCCAGATCGCTTCGAATGAATCCCTCGGACGCCCCCAGACCGGCGTAATAGCTGAAGCCCAGTAGAAACGTCGGCTTGCCATCCAGGGTAAAGTGCGTCCCGTCGATGCCCAGCACCGTCGCCGCGTGCGCCGGTTGTGACAGCGCAAAGAGCAACAACAGCACGATGAATCGTCGCATTTGTTCTCCTTCTCGTGTGATCGGTGATCAGCGAGCGCCGGGGGCTCGGTAGCCCTTCGAAGCGTCGTCGAGGACCAGGACCCAGTCGAGCATTTCACCCTTGTCGGGCGGCAGAAACTCGCGTTCTCGCGTGTTGGGAAACTCGCCGATAGCCGTGGCTTGGCCGTTGCGCGGGTTGTACCACCAAGCCTTGACCTTCGCACCTTTGATCACGTCCATGCGAACCTTGAAGGCCCGGCCGATGGGCGCATAGACCATTGCATACGTGCCGTCAACGTCACGAGTGGCGACGAGACGGTATCGACCCGACCCCGGCACACTCGTCGGCACGCGATCCGTCACGATGATCGAATCGTCCGGCACGCGCGACAGGAAGGGACGCGACTCAATGAGCCAACGGCCGTATTGCATCTGACTCGCACCGGGCTGGTCGATGGCCTCGAACCACGGCATGAGCGGATTGTTGATGGGGCCGCGGCCCGGCTGCCACATCTGCCACACGGCGTGGTGGCCGTAGGTATGACCGCAGGCGCCGCTGAATAGGTCCCAATAGAGAGGCCGGCGAACGTCGGACGAAATCGAATGCCCGAGTTTCTTGGCATCGAACGAGACAGGGTGATCCTCGTAGATCGGCTCGCCGTCGAGCACCGGCTTGATCGGCGTGCGGTCGTAGTCCACCCGCGTGTTCTGATAGCCCTCTGTGAACTTGGCGTTATGCCCGTTCTGACGCATATTGAAGTCGAGCCAATCGTCGGTGTGGAAATCCTCCGCCGAACCGCGGCCGCCGCGAGGATGAAGCGTCAGCAGGTGCGCGCCGCCGTCGCCCTTGCGCAGGCCGCGGGCCATGGCGCGGATGACCTCCTTCTGCTCGTCGTTGTCGATGTTGCGGTCGCCGCCCAGAATCCAGATCAGCCCTTTGTCCCGGTATCGCTGCCCGAGCCACTGGCCGTACGTCTCCGCGTTCGCAACGGTGAACAGCGGCTTGCCGTCCTTCACATTGTCGTGCCAGTACCGGCCCCACGTCGGGAGAAAGCCGATGTACAGGCCGAGAGAATTGGCTCTATTCACGATGTAGTCCACGTGATCCCAGTAGTCGTTGTTGGGCCCATCCTTGACCGCCGGGCGAGCGGGGTCCTGATCGATCAGCGGCAGGTGTCCGTATGCATTGGGGCCATTGTGCCCGTCTACTTCGGCGATGGCTACAGCCTGGATCACCGTGAAGCCCTTCGCCGCCCGGTTCTCCAGGTACTTGTCCGCCTCTTCGCGGTTGAGGCGATGGAACAGCTCCCAGGCCGTGTCACCGAGATAGAAAAACGGCGTCCCGCCCTCATGCACGAGGAACCGCTTGTTCTCGCAGACCTTGAGTTTGGCCGGCCCCGCCGCCGCAACCGACATCGTTGCCGTGACAATCAGAACCGTGCACACTGCGCTAAATCTCGGACAGGCCTGTAACCTGGATGAGGACTCTTTCGGCATGTGGTCTTCCCTTTCTATCATTTCTGTTTATGCCCGTGTTGTCTTCGGCTTGCGTTTGATGGCGAGCAGCCGCTTGATGTCATCGAGTGTCTTGTCACGATCTGCAACAATCGTCAGCCATTTGCCGTCGTGATAGGTTGTGGCCTCCGCGTACGTCTTGCGAACGCTCGGACTCAGTTCGAGCAGAATCTTCTCGGTTTCCTCCCGTTCCTTGCCGCCGAGCACGATCAGGACAAGCAGGCGGTTGCGCTCGGGGATCAGCGAGCAGAACGACTTGGATTTCTTGAACCGCAGGTACCACCCGTGCTTCTTGCCTCCGAACAGCCACTCCGACGTGAACACGCCCGGATAGTTGCTTTCGATGAAGTCCATCAGATGCACCCAGCGAGTGTGGTTGTCACGCCCGATCCACTTGGCCACGCTCGCCGTATCGGGTCGCTTGCTCCCGTCCAACATTCGCTCACCAGACTCGCTCATACAACCTCCCGGGTCAGCCGATCCGCCCGTCGCGATCGATGTCCTCGCCACGCATCTCTTCGAGCTTCCGCACCAAGGCCCGCAGGGTGTTCTGTGTCGATCGAAGCTCGTTTTCGAGGGCCTGGACCCGGTCCTCCAGGGAGTCGGTGTTTCGCTTCTGGCCGTACATCAGGCCGGTTTGTACGATTTCCCACAGTGCGCCCATCTTCACCTCCGGTTCATTGAGTATCGCTTGGCACACGAGCCGCAGATGCCCGACGACGCCATGCTATCCCTGTCGACAGGCCGGGACAAGGCTTCCCCTCCAAAAAACGGGGAAATGGGACGGGGGACTTGTTTGGAGCGCTGGGACCTGCTATAGTATCGGTCTTTCCGCGCTCCCGATGGGGCTGTTGGTTGTCCATCAGGCGGGGGCTGGAGAATGGTTCATTTGAGGAGTCCGTTGCATGAGTTTCTGTGTCGAGGACACGCGCAAGAAGACACTGCCAACAATCAAGGAGCTTGTCGCGACCGGCGCTATCACGCTGAATGACGTAAAGGATTGGCTCAGAACCATTTACGAGATTCGATACTTCGAGGAGAAGGTCTACGACCTGTTGGGGCAGAACGTCATAAAGGGGGCCTCGCACCTCTACGCCGGACCGGAGGCGGTAGCTAACCCAACAATGCCGGCCCTTCAACGGACCAC
>Ga0105100_10002509_pt1 | contig 10725 bp, 16 predicted proteins | sample PPLLak12cMay2015_2_FD_87033 | JGI IMG/M metagenome (GOLD analysis project Ga0105100, IMG submission 87033) | Freshwater sediment microbial communities from Prairie Pothole Lake near Jamestown, North Dakota, USA - PPLs Lake P8 Core (1) Depth... | ecosystem: Environmental > Aquatic > Freshwater >... | reverse complement strand
TTTATTTCTGGTTTTTTAGATCTGTATCTTCCTCTTGCATCCCTTGTATCTTTTCCTCTAACTCTTCTATCTTTTTCTCGTCTACAGTTTTGCTCTTCTCTTTTATCTCTTCTTTTAACTCGCTGTATTTTTTAACTTTTATATCTCCCGGGGCTTTGTTCTTGCCCCTAAAAACTAAGAATAAAATTAATCCTACGATTATTAATACTATGGCAAGTATCCCTACGGTATACATTATAATTTTCATTATTGGCAAATCAGAAAAGTATTTTGGCATGCTGGACTCGCTTGTTTTATTAGCAGAAGCATTTTGTTCGGTTGAAGAAGTGTTTGTTGTAGGAGCAACAGAAGTTGCATTTGCAGTTTGATTTGTCGCGTTGTTGGCTGCAGTACTTGTTGTCTGATTGGTATTATTTGCTGTTTGGTTAACAGTTGTTGTAGTTTCTTTAAGCACTCTTAAGCTTATTGTACCGCTCGGAGTGTAGCCTTCAAATTTCTTAAAAACTACCAGCTTGCCGTTTTTTCTTACTAGTACAGAGATATCTATTTTACTGGCAGTAGCTTCAAAATTAAAATTCGCTATTCCATCTTGGCCAGTACTATCCTCTAAGGTGGTAAGAAGAGGGTCTTCCCTGACAGGGTCTAAAATATTGACTGTTACATCATGATTGGCGTAGGTTGTTATCTCTAGCTGTACAGATCCTGCAGATACTATAACAATTATGCTTATTGCTAATAGTAGAAATGCAAATATAAATAATATTAATTTCCTCATTTTCATATTTACTAGAAAAAAATAATTTATAAACGTTTCGTATTTGGAAAAAAATGGGGACAGAGGGAATTGCACCCCCGCTTAGCGGTTTCTGCATAAGATTAGAATGGGCCTGGGGGGAGTTGCACCCCCATCAATCGGTTTCTCTAATTTTTCTGGAGCCGATTATTCTGAGCTGTTGAACTACAGTCCCGTCAATTAAACCCGCTATTTTGCTTAACTCATCTTCTTCCAATATAAATATCTTGTTTTTGCCTATTAAAAAGCTATCTTTTTTTGGTTTTTTGTAACATATTAAAAAACCAAGGTTACAATTGCAATCTTCTAAGTATTTGTTTAACTGTTCTACTTGGGAGACTGAAATGTCTTTTAGCTCGTAATCTTTAATTTCTATTACTGCTTTTTTATTTTTTCTTTCAAAAATTATGTCTGCAAACCCTCTTTTTGTTTTAACTAGTCTGTTTACTTTTCCAAACCCGGACAATTTTATTGCAATGTTATCTTCAAATGTTTTTGCTCTTTGCCTTATCTCTTTTAAGCCTATTCCATATTCTTTTAATCTTTCATAGGGAAACTTCACTCCTGCTTGCTCATAGGCATCAAAGATGCCTTTTTTAAATAATTCTTGCACATGTGTTTTACACGATTTGTTTATTTCTCTTTGAGTTGCAAATGGATTCTCTTTAATAAAATTAATCACCATTTGCCTTTTCCTTATCTTTCTTTTATCATTTCCCGCTAGCTTTTTAACTCCTGCTTTTTCATATAGCTCATTTATACTTTTAAAAAAACGATAAGGGTTAGTTCTTATATCTTTCATTAATTCTATGACGGTTATTCTAGGATTTTCTTTTAAGATTTTAATTAGCTTTTCTTTCTTTTTGTCTGCAGATTCTCTATAAGACTCTTCTCTTGGGTATTTTATCTCCGCCTCATTGTAAGCCTCTTTAATGCTTTTGAATGCTGATGCGATATTGATTTTTGTATCTTTTTTTATATTGTGCCAGCCTGCTAAGGGATTCTTCTTGATATAATCAATTATAATCTTTCTTCTTTCTTCTTTTGTTTTTCTCTTTAAGGTTCTTGGCGGTTCAACTCCCGCCTCTTTGAATGCTTCGCCCATCCCATCTTTGTAAACTCTCTCTAGATGCACATTCAATTTTTTCTTTATATCCCTGTAAGTTGCATTAGGATTTTTTCTTAAGAACTCTTTTATTCTCTCTTTTTCTTGATTACTCATAAAGATTTAATATACGGTTATATTTAAAAGTTTCTATTATCCTATGCCCCCCTATGAAAACAAGATAAAAGAGGTTTAAAAACTTTAACTAATAACCTCTGCTCTTTTGTACTCTGCATAATCATCTAAACTCATTGAGGACATATAAAATTTTTTGAATTCGTAACATTACAAATCTGTTTCTATTTTTTATCTATTCATGAGTTACTACATTGTTATAGCAAGGTTTAAAAATAAATTAGGTTCATATATTTATTAATCAAATTAAAAATCGGAGGTAAAAATGCCTAAAGTTCAAGAAGAAAAAAGTAGCGAAGAAGAAAGCAGTGAAGAAGAAAGTAGCGAAGAAGAAAGTAGCGAAGAAGAAAGCAGTGAAGAAGAAAGTAGCGAAGAAGAAAGCAGTGAAGAAGTAAAAGAAGAAGGAAGCAGTGATGAAGAAAAGGAAGAAAGCAGTGAAGAGGAAGAAGTAGAAGCGTAAATAACCTTTTTTATTTTTTATTTTTTATTATTTTTTATAATTCTCTGTTTGTTTCTAAATGTATAATTTCAGTTTAATTTTTCCAAGATATCTCTAGTTATTTTTTCTATTTCCTGTTCGCCATTAATCCTGATTACTTTGTCTTTATATTTTTTAAGAATCGGTTCTGTTTCTTCATGATAAATGGCAAGACGCTTTTCTATTGCCTCTTCGTTTATATCATCCTCTCTCTGGTATAGAGGGATGTTGCAGCCGTCACAAATTTTATCTTTTTTTGGTCTCGGAGCTGTAACGATGTTGTAGGCTACTCCGCATTTTTTGCAGTTCCACCTTCCCATTAATCTTTTCTTGGCTGTTTCATCGCTTACCCAAATTTCAAATATCTTCCCTATCTTTTCAATTTTTTCTAATTCTTCTGCTTGCTGTAGATTGCGAGGATAGCCATCCAGAATAACCCCTTTTTTGCAATCTGGCTGCTTTATTCTCTCTTTTAATAGTTCTAGAATTAGCTCATCTGGAACTAGTTTTCCCTTGGTTATATAAGAATCTATTTCTTTTTTTAGTTCTCCTGTTGCAGCCCTTAACAAATCTCCTGTTGATATATGCACGAAGCCTTTTTTTCCTGCTATTATTTTTGCTTGCGTCCCTTTTCCAGAAGCTTGAGCTCCGATGAATAGGATTATCATAATCACTTAGAGAAAAATGATTATTTAAGCGTTTTGGAAAGGAACATATTTTTGCAGATGCAGGCATAACTAGAGGAATGATAGAAGGAATGATTGCAGATAAAGAGAGTTCAATAGGAGATGCAAGAGCGCAGATATCTGGCGTTGTTTCTGATGCGCAGTATTTTTTTGGTAGATACCCTAAAGGCACAGCTTACGAGCCAAGAGAAATTCTATAAAATTTGTTGAAGATAGTTATTTAAACATTGCTTTTTGAAAACAACAATTCTTTTAAACAAGTAAGCAATTGAAAACGTATGGCAGTAAGTGTGGATGATTATATAAATAGAACAATCAAGCAGGGTGATAAAGGTTCTAGATTATTGAATGAGAGATTAAAGCCTACGCTTAGAAATAGTCCTTTGGTGGAGATTATAAGTGAGGGTATGGGAGGAATAGCAGTATTAAGGCCGCCAGAAGATCGTGTGATTGTTGTTCATTCTATAGGCGGAAATCCTAGAGAAAGAAATTTAGAAAAATATGTTCGTTCTCTTGTAGACAGGTTAGTTTTTTACAGCTTGGAAATAGGAGCTAAGCCTCTTGGTTTTGGAGATGTGATAGATGCAAGTTCTATGGCCTTGGGCATGATTGCGGGAATAGGAGATGCTTTAAGAGACAGAGCTAACCATCATAAGTTGCCTGTTTTGAATGGAGAGTTAGCAGACCTTGGCTCAAGAGTAAATTGTGAGGCTAATTTATCTGGAACAATGATAAGCGCACTCCCTAGAACAAGCATATATGCTAGTGAAGTTCCAAGCATTTTTGTTAAGGAGGGAGTTACTTACGCTGTTTTTGACCCTCAAGGCAAGGCCATTTTTATCAATTGTGATGGTGTTGGAACAAAGATAGAGTTTTATGAAAGATTACTGGAAGAGCTTAAAGCGCTCTCTTTTGAGGATATTGATACGCTTCGTTGCGGGGTAGAAGATTTTGCAGCGATGAACCTTGATGATACTGCAAAATTCGGAGCAGAAGCGAGGGTTTTATCGGGAGTTATAGAAACAAGAGGCAGGATACCTGTTCAGTTTATACAAGAAAAATTAAGAAGGGTTGCAGCAAAAATCGGGGTATTAGGAATATTGCAACATGAACTTGTTAGGGACAGAATAAGAGGTTACAGAGAAGCTGCGGCAACGTATAATATAAGTGGCTCTTCTGTAAGCACCATTGATGAAGAAAGACTAAAAAATCTGCCAAAACCCCGAGCAGGAGACACTCTTATTGCTATTTGTGGCTTGCCTAATCCAAGGTCCAATGGAATTAGCGCAAAAAGAAAAACAATGATAAAGATGCTTGGAGAAAACTGGCACAAAACCGATAGAGGCAGGCAATTTATGGAATATTTATCTCGGCCTTCAACTATTCTATATCCGGTATTCAGTGACTTATTAAGAAAAGGCTTGGCTACAAGTGTGTTTCATAATAGCGGAGGAGCATATAATGGAAAACTTGCAAGGCCATTAGCTAATCATGGATTGTATGTTGAATTAAAGGGTTTATTCGAGCCCGATCCTAGGGAGATTGCTTTTGCAGAAGATTCTCCAAGTGTGAGAGATGCTTATGGGAAATATCCTATGGATATAGATGGTTTTGCAGCAAGTTCTCGGCCAAGAGAAGCAATAGCTTTAATTGAGCGACACAGGCTTAAAGCAAGAGCTGTTGGAAAATTAAAAAAAGCAGAGGGAGAACATACAGGAGTAAAACTTACTGCATATAATGGCGAGACAGTTTATTTTTCTGGCAGGGATTGAAAAGTTATTTAAACATTCTTTCTCTTTCAATAGTAATGAAAATAATGCTAGATGCAAATTTTTTAGTGTACTGCGCAAAGCAGAAAATTGATTATATCAGCGAGATGCCTGTTTCAGGGGAGGTTGTTATTTTATCTTCTGTTGTTGAAGAGATTAAGAAATTAAAAAAAGAGGCAGAAAAAGCAGGAGATAAACAGATTGCTTCTGTCGCCTTACAGATTTTGGATAAACATATTGAAGAAGGAAAAATCAAAGTCTTTAAAACAAAAGAAAAAGGCGGGGACGAGTCTATAATAACAGAAGTTAAAGATGGGGATGCTGTTGCTACAATGGACAAAGAGCTTAAGAACAAGCTTAAAGGAAAGGCGAGAATATTAAGCATAAGAGGAAAAAAGATAGAGTCTGTATAAAAAATGCTTCAGTAAGCTTTATAAATGCATTTTTTATCATATATTTAGTTTTTTGAGGAATAAAAATGTTCTATATTGTTGAGGTGGAAGACCACATAAGAGTAGAACCTAAGCTTTTTGGATTGGCTACTAAGGAAGCTGTTGAAAAACAGCTTGAAGAAACTTATGCAAAATATCATGATAAGGAGATGGGAGAGGTAATTGGAGTTTTGGATGTTTTAAGTGTAGGCGAGGGGATTATAATTCCAGGAGATGGAGCTGCATATTACAACAGCAGATTTAAACTTCTAGTTTGGAAACCTGAGATGCACGAATTAATTTATGGAGTTATAACCGAGATAACTAATTTTGGGGCTTTTATGGATTTAGGGGTAATGCAAGGAATGATACACATAAGCCAGGCAATGGATGACTATGTTAGCTTTTCAAAGACAAATACCCTTATTGGCAAGTCAAGCAAAAGGGCTTTAAAGAAAGGAGACGCTTGTCTCGCGAGAGTTGTTGCTGTAAGCTATAAAGGAGAAGAGCCTAAAATAGGGCTTACAATGAGGCAGCCCGGATTAGGCAAGTTAGAGTGGATTAAAGAAGATAAAAAGAAGGCACAAGCAACTGCAAAAAAAGCGGCTAAAGATGAGGAAAAAGCAGAAAAGGCAGAGAAAGGAGGCAAGAAGAAAAAATGAGCAAAAAAGCCTCTGAAAAAATAACTGCAAAGTATTGCCCTAACTGCAAGGATGAGACGATGGTTCGACTAGAATCGGGAGAGGTGGAAGTTTTTGAGTGTGAGAATTGTAAATTTAAAATCAAGAAGGAGAAAAAATAAACATGGCAGGAAAAAAAGCATGCAAGAAATGCAACGCTCTTTATGAGAAAGAGGCAAAATGCCCTAGATGTGGCGCTACTGAAGCAACTGACTCTTGGAAAGGGAGAGTTATAATTTTGGACCCTGAAAAATCAGAGGTTGCTCAGAAATTAAAGCTTAAGGAAAAAGGTTCTTATGCTATCAAGACAAGATAGTTCTAACAAAGGTTAAAATGAAAATAATAGAAGACAAGCAAAATGATTTGTTAAGGAGAAGGGAATTAAAGATAATTACAGATGCAGGCAAGAATCCAAGTATGGAAGATGCAGTGAAGCTTATTGCAGAGCATTTTAAGGCAAATGAGGAGAACATTGTCGTGAATAACATCCGGGGAAAATTCGGAAGGAAAACTTTTCTAATTATAGCTTCTATATATTCTAACAAAGAGGACAAGGAGAAAACAGAGATAACCTCCAAGAAGAAGAGAGATGCAGATAAAAAAGCTGCAGGGACCGCAGCAGCGCCTAAAGCTGATGGTGAAGGCGAAAAGAAGGAGGAAGCGTAATACTCATGGCAAAAGAAAAATCAGGACCCAAGGGCAAGAAAAAGCCTAGAAATAAGCCAACTTCACAGAAATGGAAACAATATAAAATTGAGGGAGACAAAACTTCTAGAGGGAGATTCTGCCCTAGATGCGGGCCAGGAGTTTTTTTAGCTAACTCTGGCGGCAGGCTTTATTGTGGCAAATGTCACTATACAGAATTTGCTGAGAAAAGTAAATAGAATTTCCTTTTAATTATAAAAAAAGTGGAAGCAGAACCTAAAAAGATAATGCTTAATAATCCACTAAAAATCTCTTTTTTATGATTATGAAAAACACAGGGGCAGATATTAAATAATAAATGGCATTAATTCTGTGTAAAGATGTAATTTAATACTTCTTTTTTCTGTGATATTATGAACCCTCTAAAACAGCAACTAAATTTAAAACCCTCGAAGAAGTCTTAATTTGATATTATTTTCTAGGGAATTTAGAAATATTCTTTCTTAACAAATTAGGCATTTCTTCTAATGTAACTCTTGCTTCTGAAGGAATTTCGTCTGTTCCATCCACAGAATCCCCTACCTTAAGATATTGTTCAAAGTCGTGTTCTGTTCCACATTTTGGACACGTAACTGAAGAAGGTTTTCCTCTTCTTGAAACTCCTTCTTCAAAATATGCTGCTTCAGAAATTGGGTCAGTATGAAAAATCCCTAAAGGAGAATAGCATTCAGGATTTCTGCAAACCATCGGATAATTGCTATTTGAGGGAAAACTTTTTCTAATCCACTCTTTGCCCTTTTCTCCGCCAACAACGGTTTCCAATACAACCATGCTCATAGAAAAGAGATTCTTAGAGTATTTTTAAATATTTAGATACTTTATTGAAATATGAAAAAAAGGTTAACTTAATCTATAGTAGTGCCAGAATCTAGACTGGTTTGCTTATAATAGGTAATTCTAACCTTTTTTATGAAAAACACAGGGGCAGATATTAAATAATAAATGCCTTAATTTCTGTGTAAAGAACTAAGTCCTTTTTTTGTGAAATATGAAAAAAGTGGAAGCAGAACCTAAAAAGATAATGCTTAATAATCCACTAAAAATCTCTTTTTTATGAACTTCAATGCTCTTTTTCTTATATGATAACGTAAAGTTAGCATAAAACCCTCGAAGAAGTCCTATATAATTTCAGAAGAAGGGTGTTTGTAGATTTTATCTAACTGAGACTCGCCCCTTAAATCCTTTTTCTTTTACTCTTTCACTAAGAGCATTTATATCAATAAATCCTCTTAGTAAAGTATCAAGAATATCTCTCCTTAACCCTGTTGCTTTAACTGTTTCAACTTCAGTAACTCTACTTTGCAATGAGGCAGCATGATATCTGTCTTCAAGATTAGGGCGTATGCCATAAGAAATCTCTCCCCATACTATAGCGACGTTTCCAGGCGGAAATAGTTTTGAGGCAATCCCTGGTGCTCCTTCATCCCATTCTTGGGTCACTAAAATAAAACGCTCTCTATTCTCATAATCTTTAACGCAGACTACATTAGGATTTTTTCTAAATTCTTCATCACTCTGAGGTTCATATGCCATTTTATAATGCATCCCATAATAATTTTACTAACTTTTATAAGAAAAATGCATTTTTAAACCTTTCTATTTGTAACTACTTTATAATAACATATTTTAAGAGTAAATTATAAAAAAGTGGAGCAGAACCTAAAAAGATAATGCTATAATCCACTAAACGAAAAAAAGTATAAATTTAACTTGGTAGTGCCTAAACATAAGGTAGGTTGCCTATTAGTCTAATTTTACCTTTTTTGCTTTGAATATGAAACACAGAGCCAAACACTAAATAATGATGGCTGTAATTCTGTGTAAAGATGTAATTAATTACTTCTTTTTTTTTGAAATATGATAAAGCCCCGTTATGATTAGTAATCATAAAACCCTCGAAGAGGCCTCATAGCGAAAAAATAGAGGTGCTATTCAGCCTCTTCTGGGGAAAAAGAGGTGATAATGATGTATAGTGATACTACTATTTAAACTTTTCGGTTTTGTTGTAACTAATAAATGACACAACGAAAATCTCTTTTTTATATGCTCTTTATTTTAATTTGAAGCATTAAAGAGATTTTCTATGTAGTCTAATATAATCTACCCTTAGCCTCCTTTTTTTGGCTATTATGCTAAAGAAGAAGGGTTTATAAATTTTATTATTCTGAACTACATATGGAAACTGGTGAAGATTTTTTTGAAAAACAGGTGGAAAATAGCATAAGCAACTCTGTAGTTAGTACAAGAAAGATAGCTGGTACAGGGCCATCTAGCACAGCAAAAACCGACAAGATAACCCAGGACCAGTTTTATGACCTTATTACTAATAAAGAAGCCAGTTGGCAGGCCATTATTTATGAGCTTATCCAGACCGAGCAATTAGACCCTTGGGATATTGATATTTCTATTTTAGCACAAAAGTACCTGGAAAAAATAAGGGCGATGGAGGAGGCAAATTTCTTTATATCCAGCAAGGTACTTTTGGCAGCTTCTCTTCTTTTAAGGATAAAGTCAGAAATTCTGCTTAATAGATATATAAGAAGCTTGGACGAAATACTTTTTGGTAAAGAAGACAAGAAAAAGCAGGAAATTGAAAGGATAGAAATAGATGAAGATGAATTGCCTGAATTAATACCCAAAACCCCTCTTCCAAGGTTCAGGCAGGTAACTTTGCAGGAATTGATGTCTGCCTTGAACAAGGCAATCCATACAGAGAACAGGAGGATAAAAAGAGAGATTTCTTTTAGAAGGGCAGAAAAGCTTTCCCAGGTGGATTTTGACAGCAAAAAGGATAGGGTAAGTGTTGCTGAGAGAATAAGGCATTTGTATGCTAAAATAAAGACTTATTTTAATAAAAAGCCTGAGACTAGATTAGGATTTACAGAGCTTGCAGGAACAGGCAGAGAGGAAAGAATAGCTGCTTTTCTTCCAGTTTTGCACCTAAGCAATCAGCAGAAAGTCTGGCTGGAGCAGGAAAAGCATTTTGATGAAATCTGGATTTGGCTCTATGAACTCTATAAAAAACAGCAGGAAGAAGCAGGGGTAAAAGATGAGCTGAAAGAGGAAATAAGCGAGATAAGAGAAGAGTTAGATGATGAGCAAAAAAAGAGAGTAGAAGAAATAAACAAAGATTTTGAGAATCCTCTGGCCGATTTATTTGATTTGGTTGAAAAGAATAAGGAATAAATTAAGTCTTATGGATTTCTGAATCGTATTTTCTCTGAAAAGCAAGGACAGACTCAGAGTCATACCACGTTGTATTTTTTAATTCTCTTATGCATTTTGAAGAAGGCTCGCAATCTATTTTTTCTAATTGACTTATTAATCCGGCTCTAAATCCATCTGCTTCTTCTTTCATACCCCTTCGCAGTTTTAGTTTTGCATTTAATAACGCATGACTTACATAATGGTATACCATTGCATTACCTTCATTTTCGTTCATCTTTCTATTATCACAAGAACTCTTAATCCTTTTAGGGCTACTGTTTATAGTCTCTTCTTACTTTTAAACTTTTTTATATATCTTTTCTATTAGATAAATGCTTAAATAGCCCTAATTTCTTAAACAAACCAGATGAAATCTTTAAGAGATTTTATGGCGAGAAGCAGCAGGCCTTCGTTAGTTGAGTTAGGAGTGCATTATAAGTATGATCCTGCGAAGACAGACCTTTGCCCATATGAGATTAGGCTGAAAGCAGATAGGATGAACTCTCCGAGAGACTCTGCAGTTTATCTTGATCAGGTTGTAACTGCTATTGCAGAGGATTTGAGAATAAAAGGCGGAATTTTAGAATTGGGTATTGATGATCTTAAGTATAAGGATAGATTATCGGCAGTCGCCGAGATGCTTGAGTTTAATGGTAAGAAACAGGAAAGAAGATGCAAGCTTATTCAAAGAGGATTTGAGGCAGTTCCAGCTGTTACTTTTGGAGCGATTGGATTC
>Ga0105100_10002508_pt1 | contig 10726 bp, 7 predicted proteins | sample PPLLak12cMay2015_2_FD_87033 | JGI IMG/M metagenome (GOLD analysis project Ga0105100, IMG submission 87033) | Freshwater sediment microbial communities from Prairie Pothole Lake near Jamestown, North Dakota, USA - PPLs Lake P8 Core (1) Depth... | ecosystem: Environmental > Aquatic > Freshwater >... | reverse complement strand
CCCGGCACGTATCTATACACGCCTTGCCCCGGACTCAGGAACAGGTTTCGTTCCACAAGTCACCACAACACCGTAAGCGTTGACGGGTGTGAGCAGAGCAGGCCTCTGAACGGCAGTCTGTTCCGCCTGGTCGACCGCACGACCATCCGATTCGCACGGCTCACGGAGACAGTGGGCTGGACCCGCTTTGAAGGCGAAATCGAGTACGCCGACATTGTACACAGGCGAGTGGTCACCCTCGACCGGCAGTCGGGCCGTTGGACAATTGAGGATCACGTGTCCGGCTCGGAACCACGCGACGCAGAGGTGTCGTTTCATCTGTCGCCGCACGTGACCGGCCGCGGCGCGCACTTTCTTGAGAGAGATGCTGACACTCCGCTGGTCTTCTTCGAGATCGAGGGTGGTCCTCTGGAGACACGGATGTACGACTACTCGCCGGGATACGGGGTCCGCACGCAGGCGCTGTGCCTTTGCGTGCGAATGCCGTCGTCGATGTCCGAGGCGGCGGTGACGACCGTCTTCTCCCATCGAGCCACTCAGAAATCTATCGAGATCACACCATGGGCGTACGCACAATCGTAAAGAAGTTTCCCGGTCCCGTCAGGCGGACATTGAGGGCGGCCTACGGCCGGATCCCTGCCGGGCTTCGGCTCGGCCGGGCCTTCTGGGAGACCTACAACTTCCTCCAGGAATCCCAGGAATGGGACATCTCGCGCCTGCAAGACTATCAGATGCGCGAATTGCAGCGTCTCCTGATGCAATGCCACGAGAACGTCCCCTACTACCGCAGAGTTTTCGATGAACGAGGCCTCAAGCCGGCGGATATCCAGTCTCTCGGCGACCTCAGCAAGCTGCCCTATCTGCACAAGGAACAGATCAGGAAGGACCCGCAGGCCTTCATTGCCCGCAACCGCCGGACGGAAGGACTGGCGGTACGTTTCACGACGGGGACATCGGGGCAGCCGCTGCAATTCTACATCGATCACGACGAATGGGACCGGGAATGGGCGTTTGCCTTTCACCTCTGGAGCCGGGTCGGATACAGGCCCGGCGACGTGCGAGCCGAGATCAGAGGTCAGCATATCCCCGGCCCCAAACCCTACACGTGGGACCCGGTCATTCGCGTGTTGCGGCTCCCGCCCTTAGTGAAAGAGAAGGAGACCGTCGCTCTCTATCTTGAAACGATCCGCTCCCGGGGCATCAAGTTCCTCTACGGTTATCCCAGCGCCCTGACCAATTTCGCGTCGTGGGTGAAGCGGTACGGCCTTCGCGTGGACCTGAACCTCACGGCTGTCCTGTTCGCCTCTGAGACGCTGTACCCGTGGCAACGGGCGCTCGCCGAAGAGGTCTTCGCGTGCCGCTCGTACAACTTCTACGGGCTGGCCGAGCACGTGGTGATCGGCGGCGAATGCGAACACAGCCGTGCGTTCCACTGCATGCCCCAATACGGCGTCACCGAGGTCGACCCGCGGACGGGAGAAATCACCGGAACGGGCTTCCTGAATCACGTCAATCCATTCGTCCGGTACAAGACCGCCGATATCGCTTCTCTGCCCGTCGGTCACGGCTGCGACAAGTGCGGCCGACAGTATGACCCGGTCCTGCCGGACGTGGAGGGCAGACTCCAGGATTTCATCGTCACGCCCGAGGGCAGAGCCGTCGGCCATTGCATGATGACGTTCCCCTTCAAAGAGAGCCGCACCATTGGCCGCGTGCAGGTCGTGCAGGAGTCACTCGACCACGTCACGGTCAGGACAGCCCCGGTCGATGACGGCAATCCCCTGAAATTCGCCGAAGATCTGGTCCACGCGCGCAAGGTTCTGCGGCAAATGCTGGGAGATGGGGTCGCCATCAGGATGGAGCCCATGTCACCCGAAGAGTGCACAGCTCCCGGAAAACTGCGATTCATCGTCTCGCATCTGCCAAAAGAGGTTCGATGCTACGATGCCGACGCCCGTTGACAGGCGGGTTACGGAGCGCGCGGGCAATCGTTTCGCGGCTTGCAGGCGGCATGGACAGGAGAGCACAGACCCCGTGGAAACACTCGACCTCATTGCTGTGGGTGACGTGTCTCTCGTCTGCCAGGAAGGAAAATACCCTTTCGAACACGTAGCGCGGTATCTTCGAGCCGGCGACATCCTGTTCGGCAATCTGGAGACCGCGCTGTCCGACACCCACCCGACGGCCGAGAAGGAAGTCACCCTGGGCGTTCCGCCGTCGAGGGCGGAGTATCTGCGCCGCGCGGGCTTTGATATCGTCAGCATCGCCAACAATCACACGCTCGACTGTGGTCCCGAAGGGCTCAGTCAGACGCTGGCCGCACTCCGGGAGCAGGGTATCCGGTTCGTCGGCGCCGGAGACAGCTCCTCGCCGAAAAGGCATGAAATCACCGAGCGCCGTGGGCTGCGGGTGGGCTTCCTGGCCTATTGTGAGGACAGGATATCGAATCTGCCCGCCGGCATGTTCGTCAATCGCATCGAACGCCCCACGATCTTCGAGCACGTGCACGGCCTGAGATCGCAATGTGACGTCATCGTTGTCTCGCTGCACTGGGGCATCGAATACGTGCATTACCCCTCGCCGCAACAGATCAGGCTGGCACGGGAATTGATCCGCCACGGCGTCACACTGGTGCTTGGACATCATCCTCACGTCGTGCAGGGAGTCGAGCAGATTGGAGCAGGGCTGATCGCCTACTCGCTGGGCAGCTTCCAATTCGAGCCAAGGAAAGAGGAGGCCCGGCATTCATTCATCCTGCACGCCAGGATCGGCGCCCGTGGCATGGAGGGCTACAACGTGGTCCCGGCCCACATCAGCGAAGGACTTCATCCCCGCCGGGTCAGGGGAGGACACCGGCGCGAGATGCTGCGGTTCATTGAGCGGATCAGCACGCCCATCCGAGAGGACCGGATTACAGAGAGCTGGTGGTTCGAGCAGGCGGGCCCCACCTACCTGGTCGACAGCCTGCGGGCTTGGGTCGCAAGAGTGCGAAAGTACGGCGTCAGGCACCTCATGCCATTCATGAGGTGGCTTGCGTCCGGATTCACGGTGAAATGCTGCCTCGGCTTACTGAGGACTCGAATCGGCCGGCATGAGTAGAGGCTTTCTCGCAGACGTGCTGAAGTACCTGCCCGCGCAAGTGGCCCCGGGGATTGTGGGTCTCGTGAGCATCCCCGTCGTGACCCACATTTTTCCTCCCGCAGAGTACGGCAACTACAACCTGGCCATGGCGACGGTGGCGGTTCTGAGCACGCTCTTCGGCTGGTTGCCGACCGCCGTCATCCGCTACTACCCCGCCTACGCTCGCCAGGGGCAACTGCAAATCTTCAATGTGACGGTCATCAGCGTCGGCGCAATCGCGCTGGCTCTACTGACCGCGCTGTACTACGTGCCCCTGCTGGCGTTGAAGCCGTGGATGACAGACGACCTGTGGCTCCTTCTGGCGATTGGCGGCCTTCTCTTCGTCGCGACATGCGCCTTCAACCTGCTCCAGTACATTCTCCGCTCGAAGCTGCTGGTCGGCCGCTACAGCGCCTTCACCGTTTGGCAGAGCGTCTCGGGGTTCGGCCTGAGCATCGCCCTCATCTTCCTGCTGGGGTTTGGCATCGAGAGCCTGCTTCTTGGAGCGGCTCTGAGCATCGTTCTGATTCTGCCTCTGATGTGGCGACAGGCGGTGGACCGCGGCGCCCGCATTCGACTTCGCGGCATCGATCCGCAAGCCGCCAGGGCCATGTTCTCCTACGGCCTGCCGCTGGCCGTGGGCAATCTGGCCTCCTGGGTCCTGGCCTTGTCGGACCGCTACATCCTCGGTTGGATCCGTGACAGCAGCGAGGTGGGCGTGTATTCTCTGAGCCACAACATCGCCGACAGGAGTCTCATGCTCCTCACGACACTATTCATCATGGCCTCCGGACCTCGCGGCATGCACATCTGGGAGAATGCGGGCCAGCAGGACAGCGAGCGGTTTGTCACCGATGTGACCCGCTTCTATCTTCTGCTGTGCGTGCCGGCGACCGTGGGGTTGAGCGTCCTGTCCAAGCCTCTGATCGCCTTTCTGGCGGGAACGGATTACGGGGCCGGATATAGAATCATGCCCTGGGTTCTCTTTGGCGTTCTGCTGCTGGGCCTGCAACAGCGATACCAGTCGGGCCTGCTGTTCCATCGCCAGACCAGCCTTATCACTCTGGCGACAGTCATCGCCGGCGTGCTGAATGTGTTCCTCAACATCCTGTTCGTGCCCAGCTATGGTTACTTGGCCGCCGGCGTCACCACTCCTGTCAGCTACGCCGTGCTTCTGCTTCTGACGGCCTGGCTCGCACGACCTCTATTCACCTGGCGGTTCCCCTACCGATCTCTGCTCAACACGATCCTCGCCTCCGGCCTTATGGCGACCGCCATCTACGGAATTGGACGCAGCTCGATTTTCCCGCCGGCAGCGACACTGGTGATCGATGTCGTCGCCGGTGCGATGCTCTATGGCGGCACGTTGATTCTTCTGGGAGAGTTCTCGCCGGAGGAGCTCGCTTCAGTCCGCCACGTCATGCGCAGGGCCCTTGCGGTCAAACGAAATACCACAGAGGCGGCAGAGCCCCCACGAATGGATGGCTCCGGCACAGGACACCCGATGATCGATAAGAAGCTGCTGTTGCTGCTGGGCTTCACGGAGGACGATACGCGAATGGCGTGTGTGCGATGGCGACGATTCAAGAGGCACTTGTCCCGGGACGGCCTGGCCGTGGACTGGACACCCGTGAAGCTGCCCTTCTGCGACAACGCGTGCGGTGCGCTGGCCAAGGCTGCATCCGAATTCAAGGTGCTTCACCACGCGCGCAAACTCGCGAGACAATTGGCGCAGAAGCAGGATTCCGAAGCTGGGGCGATCGTGCTGGCCAGCATCCCGACCCTGGACCCGCTGTACGTGGGGGCCATGCTCAAGAGGATGTTCCCGTCGAGGATCGACCTGGTCCTGGAGCTGCGGGACGTCTATGCAAGGCCGGAATTCTACGGGTACGGGGCAGCGAGAAGACGGCTGGAGGTTCTCAAGGAAGCGATGCTCATTCGATACGCCGACAGGGTCATCTACCTGACCGACGAGATCAAGAAGAGCTACTGTGGCTACTATCCGCATCTGCCGAGCGTCCAGAGGGGCATCGTTATCACGAACGGGTACGATCCGGAGGAGTACGATTACAGTGTCCCCGCCGAGACGAACCACGGGCCAGTCGAAATCGGCTATTTCGGGTCCTTCTATGGAACCCGTAGCCCGGAGCTGCTGCTCCAGGCCCTCGGTCGGATCAAGAGCACGTGTCCACAAGACATCGCCAGGATGCGAGTCCACATCTGGGGAGAGGCGGGCGATTACCCTCTGCGGCAGAAGATCGAACAGCACAATCTTGAAGACACGATTGTCTATCACGGCGTCTGCTCACACGAAACCGTCCTGAGAGAATACGCGAGGACCGGCGTGAACCTGATCATCACGCACACCCAGGGAAGCGGCTACGCGCTGCCGGGCAAGCTGTTCGAGTATGTCGGGGCCCGACGGCCCGTCTGGGCCATCACCGACGATCGCCTTCTGCGCGACGTCATCACCCGGCACCAGCTCGGCTATCTCAGCTCCCAGGATGCCCGCAGCGTGGAGGAGACCCTCTATATCATCCTGCGCGATCACGCGAACGAAGGTAAGCTGCCGGAAGTGACGCCGCCGGAGCAATTCAATGTCCGCTCCCTCACGCGGACGCTTACGGAATTCCTGACGAGATAACGTGTCCCTTGCTTGGGACGGATTTCCACGAATGCGCAGTGCGGAAGCCACAGGATTTGGTCCTGTCGAACGAACGGGCATTCCCCGGTTGCCCATGGCCGCATGCCTGCTTTGCGGCGTCGTGATCGGGTACATGCTCGTGGTAAACACGACGATGGCTCTGGGGTTGGCGGTCGCCCTGCTGCTGTTCTGCACGACCGTCCTGCGTCCGCTGGCACTGCTGCCGGCCATGGTCGTCCTTTCCATCTTTGTGGAAAAAGCCCTGCGCCCGCTGACCATCTCCGTCGGGGGGACCGAGTTGCTGAACTTCAACGGCGTCGTCAACTGTTGCCTCCTGGCCGCCACGATGTTCTATGTCGCCATGGGGAGGATTCGCCCGTTCCAATCCCTCATCACGAAGTATTTCGCCGTCTATCTCGCCTTGGTGACCTTCTCTCTGCTATTCTCCGTGAACCCCATGCTGACGATCCGAAGTCTCGTGAGAATCTCCGCAGCCTATGCCATCTATCTGATCATCACCCAATTCGTGACCGCGAGACACCAGATTGACCGGCTGCTTCAGTTGTTCGTGGTGATCAGCGTCATCCCAATCGGCGTCGGTCTGTACCAGATCGTGTTCATCAACCACTTCGTCATCTCACGCGACATGCGACTGCATGGGACATTCATGAACGGGATGTCCTACGCGATGTACCTGGCCCTGGTCCTACCCTATGTATTCGCACAGATCATCGTCGGCAGGTCCGGCCCCTTCAGGCGGCTGTTCCTTTACGGCCTGTTCGGCGCGGGCCTGGTCGATCTCATCTATGCCTCGACGCGAATCGGCTGGGGGGTCTTTGTGGCCGCCCTGATCCTCTACGCGCTGTTCTCCAATCCGAAGAAGTTGCTTCCCGTGGTGCTGATTCTGCTCCTACTGTCCGGTATTGTGCTCTCTCCCTTCCTGGCCAAGTCCTTCGGCGGGTTTCTCAAGACAGATGTGAGGACCTACATGCTGGACGACGTCGCCTGGGACACGCACTCCAAAGACTACATCACCACCAGTTCACTGCACATCCGGGTCTTCGTATGGCGACACATGATTGAAGCGATGAGAGACAGGAGCGTCTTTTTCGGCGCGGGCAGTGGAACGTGGTTCGACCACCATGACCGGAAGATGATGGGATTCAGTCTGGCGTCCCACAGCGACTATTTCGAGGTTCTATACGGCACCGGCCTGATCGGACTGGCCGCCTACTTGGTGTTCCGCGTCAGGCAGTTGACCCTGCTGGCCCGCTTCGCCGCAAGCGGCATCGAACGGCACGTGAAGCTGACCGTGTTGTTTCCGTGCCTCGCCACCTTCATCGCCTGCCTGGGCATGAGTGTCACGGAAGTATGGCAGTCCTACAGTGGAATCTACTGGGTGTCGTGGATCACGTTTGCGATGAGTGAATCGTATTACCGCTTGTATCGTTCGGATGAGAGCGGCTCGTTCTCGACGGCCGCAGAGACACAAACCAGTGCAACGGGCTGAAAGGGTGCAGGATGGAGCCGGCCCAAGTATCCATAATCGTATCGACGCGAAATCGTGCCGAGCAGCTCGCGCGCTGCCTCGAATCGCTGGTCCACCAGGAGATCGCGACGCCCGACGCGTATGAAATCATCGTCGTGGACAATGGCTCAACGGACGACACCCGGCAGATCGTCGAGACGGCCCGGTCCCAGTTCCTGCGAGTCAGATATCTCTACGAAGCGAGGCTCGGGCTGTCGATCGCACGGAACGCCGGCGTGCGCCACGCCATGGGATCGATCGTCTGTTTCATCGATGACGATGCGATTCCATCATCACAGTACGTCTCGGAGATTCTCGCATCGTTTGACGATCCCCGTGTGGCCTGCGCCGGGGGCAAAGTCGTCGCTTCGTGGCCCGACGGAACGCCGCCGGAATGGTTCTCGCCGCGATACGCCAACGTCGTGGCACAGACCAACTTCGGCGAAACCGCCAGGATCATGAAAAACGGCGAGTTCCCGTTTGGCTGCAATATCGCCTTTCGAAAGGAAACCTTCCAGAGCCTGGGCGGGTTCGATGAGAGCCTGGGCAAGCGAGGAAAGAACAATATCTGGGGTGAGGAAGTCGATCTGTGCCACCGGCTGCAACATGAGGGCTTCCTCGTCTTCTACAATCCGCGTGCCGCGGTACTGCACGTGGTCAGCCGCAGCCGCGCGACCAGGCCATACTTTGTGGGGAGCGTCTTCGGCAAAGGAGTCACCGAAGGCTACCAGAAGCTCACGCACCGGGGCAAAGCCGTTTTCTCCGCGTACCTGCTGCTCAAGGCAGGCCGGCTGGCGACGACTTCCGCGTACTATCTTCTCGCGGGTCCCTTCCTGTCCGAGGCGTCGCAGTTTCGCCTGCGCTGCTCGATTGCGTGGTACGCGGGCTATCTTCACTTCCTCGCCGTGCGGGATGACCTCGGGGCGATTCCCGCTCCAACGGAGGCAGGCCCCGAGAAAAACCTGGAGCGCGCCCAGCCCTCAATTCACAGAACCTGATGATAGAACACCACCACCCATGATCCAGAGGGACAGTGATATGCGGGAATCAGCTCTGATCTACAAAGCCTCCGAGAGAACTCGTCCGGACAACTTCGTCAAACACGCCTGGCGGGTTCTGCGTCCATATCTGACACGCCGTGTCAGGCGCGTCGATCGACAACTCGTCACGGCGTACCTGAGGGCGCACGACGAGGCGAAGCTTCATATCGGCTGCGGCTGCAATCTCCTCGATGGTTGGCTCAACTGCGACCTTTACCCAAGGTCATCGCGCGTTCTGCATCTGGACGCCACGCGTCCATTTCCATTCGACGACGACTGGTTTCGCTACGTCTTCAGCGAGCACATGATCGAGCACATCCCCTACTCACACGGCTCGTTCATGCTGACGGAATGCCGCCGCATCCTGCAGCCGGGCGGCAGGATCAGGATCTCCACGCCTGATCTGTCATTCCTGATCGACCTCCATGCACAGAGGAAATCACCGTTGCAGCGCGACTACATCGAATGGGCGACCCGGATGTTCATCAGGGACGCCCCCCGGCCCGACGATGCCTTCGTCATCAACAACTTTGTGCGGGACTGGGGACATGCGTTCATTTATGACGAGAAGACGCTGCGCCGTTCGATGGAGGCGGCGGGTTTCAGGGAACTCGCCAGATGCGAGTTGGGCGCCAGTGAGGACGCGGCACTACGGGACCTGGAAAACGAGGACCGAATGCCCGCGGGTTTCCTGCGACTGGAGACCATGACGCTGGAAGGACGGAAATGAGCGACTCGCGGCCGGATGAAAGCCTGCTGTTCATCTCGTACGAGGAGTTCTCCGCGCACAACGGGCTGAATACCCGGATGAAGGGCATCGCGCGAGCCTTGGCCGCCGGAGGACGACACGTCGAGATCGCAGCGCCCGCCTGCGACGGCCGGGCGACGGCAACGCCGGTTGAGATCGATGGGATACGTGTTCACACCGTCCCGCTGCCTCGCTTGTTCTCCCGAGGGCGCATCCCTGTCCTTTCGAGGGCTTTGTCCGTACTCGCCCTGACCGTCTGCATGGTGAGGCACTTTCGCGCGTCGCCGGACGGCTTCAGACACGTTCAGGCGGAGCAGGTGTATCCCTTCATGGCGGCGTACCTCCTGGCCCGCAAGTGGAACGCCACGCTGATTCTCGATGACCCTTCGCTGCTGGGACTCTTCGTCGAAGAGAAGCTCAGGCACAGGTGGATCCTCAGGCCGCTGCTTAAGAAAGCGGTCGAACGTTTCGAGACCGCCCTGTGGAAACGCGCCGACTGCATCCTGTTCCTCGCAGCGCACCGCCGGCAGGATCGCCGAACGAGTCAACGGCGCGAAGGCGAGAGTCGTCCTGATGTGCAACGGCGTGAACCTGGACGAGTTCACCACGGCCGGCGACTTGGGGCCGGGCAACAGGCTTTTCTTCAATAGCAGCGTGCCCTACTATCAGAACGTGGCGGCGCTGCGGAACCTCCTGAAGATCATCGACCACTTCGAGAAAGAACGATTTCACAGCTACTCGGTCGTGATAGCCGTCAACGATGCAGCGATGTTGCCACGTGACATGATCGACGAGATCGAATCGAACTGGCGAGTGCGCCTGCTGTCCAACGAGAAATCGCTGGTCCCGTGGCTGCATGCCTCCGATCTCGTGCTGCTGCCCTACGAGAAAGGTCACTTCACGACCGCCGGACCCCGGCTCAAGGCCTTCGAGGCTTTTGCCTGCGGCAAGATCGTGCTTGGGACAAAGGAAGGCCTCGATGAGATTCCGGGCTGCGTCGACGGACGGAATGTGATCTTCTGCGACGACTGGCTCGATATGGCTCTGCAGGCGATGGCTCTCATCGCAGAGGGCCAGACACCTCGCAAACAGAGCATCCGCGCCGAGGCGCGGCGATTCGTGGAGAGCGAGTATTCGTGGCAAGGATTGGTGAAGGTGTATGACCGGATTCTCGATTCTGAACAATAGCCGCATGGGCGGCAGAAGGTGCCTGCTATGCATGTGATCATGATGGGCTGCCGCGGGATTCCCGCGACGTATGGCGGCGTCGAGAAGGCCGTGGAGGAGATTTCGGTCCGGCTCGCGCGGCAAGGCCACCGGGTGACCGTCCTGTGCAGAAGCCATTACACGCCGAAGATGAGAACGTACGCGAACGTCGACATCGTCAGGCTCCCCACGATCCCGCAGAAGCACTTGGAGATGATCCTTCACACGCTTCTTGGCGCCCTTTACGTCAGCGTCAGGCGCTGCAATCTCGTCCACATCCACAGCGTGGACCCTGCGGTCGTCGCGCCGTTCGTCCGGCTGTTCCACCCGGTCGTAGCCACCTCGCACGGCCAGGCGTACCGACGCGACAAGTGGGGCCCGGTGTTCAGAATGCTGTCCCGATTGGCCGAGCGAATCTTCATCGCCACGCCGCACAAGTG
>Ga0105100_10002506_pt1 | contig 10728 bp, 10 predicted proteins | sample PPLLak12cMay2015_2_FD_87033 | JGI IMG/M metagenome (GOLD analysis project Ga0105100, IMG submission 87033) | Freshwater sediment microbial communities from Prairie Pothole Lake near Jamestown, North Dakota, USA - PPLs Lake P8 Core (1) Depth... | ecosystem: Environmental > Aquatic > Freshwater >... | reverse complement strand
TAGCGCAACCCCGCATCCAGCGCGGGTACAATCAACAGCGAGAATCAATAAATCAACGGGCTGTTAGGGGTTGAATGATCCATATAAATTTCGGCGCCTCACGTAGGCGGGGGTAGTATCGCAAGCGTGAGGCGCAAGGGCAAGGAAAAGCAAGCGCAGGGAACTATACATACGGACGATGGTGGCCGTGCACGCGCCGATGCAAGGCAGGATCTCACATGAGCGAGCGACTGATTGGGCAACTTTCCGGTGTCCCGGACTACTCGTCCCCGGGGATCCCGTGACGCGCGAGTCGTGCGGCTCCCGGCAGGATGTTGGAAACCCGTTATTGCCCAGGCTCGTCGAAAAGGTCCAAGATGTAAGGCGGTGCGCGACAGACGGGGTACCCACCGGAGGTAGGTCCAGGCGTACTGCAGCGAGCACCCAGACTGCGGCTGGGTACCCGAGGCGCACGGGGTACCCAGATGGGCCATTTTCAGCAGCCTGCTACGGGCCCGGCGTTGGGTAGATGCGCTCCGGTGGGTACCGCTCTGAGACGAGCTCGATCAACTCGTAGACGGTGAGCAGGTCGTCCTCGGTGCTCAGATACGCGAACTTGCCGTCCCCGCGCACGCCGTGCCCCCGACCGCTCTGGATCACCTCATACCCTGCGCGCCGGGCTTCCTCCACCACACGGTCCAAGTCATCCACAACGATGCCCAGGTGCTGGATGCCCCCTTCCCCATGTTTCTCGAGAAAGTCGGAGTAAATGCTCTCGCCTGACAGCGGCTGGATGAGCTCCAGGCTGAAACCTCCGCCGAGGTTGGCCAGCGCGATCAGAAACCGCCAGTTGCCCGGCTTACTCCGGTAGGTGATGTCTTTGACCAGGGGCGCGCCATACGTGTACACGCGCCACGGTCCCACCCCCACCCGCCAATAAGCCGCCATGGCCTTCTCAAGATCCTTGACGACAAAGCCGACCTGGTTGACCGCTGTGACCCGGAACGGCAGCTTGTTTGTCACGCGCTCCATCCTCCCGGACCGCCAATGTCCTCCGGCAGACCTGTGTTATTGGAAACACGTTCGCTTGGCCGCAGAATTCGAAGACCGCCTTCGTGTTTCCATGAGTCACAAACCGACCGGTAACAGGTGCCGATCTATAAACGCCGTGGATGGATTTTTCAGCAGCCTGTTACCGTTGCCGCCAGAACGCCCAGCTTCCCAGCGCCAGCACGCCGCTCGCAAGCACGAAGGCCGGCCGGTATCCGAGGGCTTGCACCAGCCAGCCGAACCCGCTGGCCCCGAGCATGGATCCCACCAGGTTGGCGCCGTTGTACAAGGCCAAGGCCTGGCCCCGCTGCCCGCCGGGGGCCCGCTCGAAGGCCAACGCATTGGCGGCGGGCATGACAAAGCCCTGCGCGGTGCCGTTGAGGATGCCGATCAGGATGAGCAGCCATGTCGCGTGCAAGCCGCTGCACAGCAGAACCCCCGCCGTCATGACCCCGAGCGCCGGCACAATGACGCGTCTGCGGCCGACCCGGTCGGCCAGCCCGCCGCCCAAAAAGCGGACCAGGATCGCCGCTCCGGTGTACGCGATATAGAAGGGTCCCACCCGCGGGAGGCCCAGGGCGCGAGCGAACGGCGGCAGGAAGACAAAGACGATGACATTGGCGAGACCGTACTGGAAGCCCGGCAAGAGCACGGGAAGGAAGCCGACCCATCCCACCCACCCCAGGCGGGGTCCGCGCCGCGCGGGTGCAAACGGCGGCACGGGGACCAGTGCGGCGCACGCGCACGCGGCGACCGCGGCGCCCCCCGTGGCGGCGAAAAACGCCGGGAAGCCCCATCCCCGGAGGATGACCTCTCCCACCGCCGGCCCGACGGCCACGGCGATCAGTCCTCCCGTCCCATAGATCCCGACCGCCTCGGCGCGACGCCCGGGCGGCGCTAGGTCGGCTATCAGCGTCATGCTGCTGGTCATGTAGGCGGCAAATCCCAGCCCGTGCAGGAACCGGAGCAGGTAGAGCCGCCAGCCGAGTTCGGCGGTCAGGCCGAACGCCAGCGCGATTCCAGTCAAGAGCGCCGCGGCGAAGAGGAGACAAGCTTTCCGCCACCCGCGGTCCACCAGCCGCCCTGTGACGGTCTGGGCCAGGATGGCGGCCACGCTGAACATGGCCATGATCGTTCCGATCTCACCGGTCCGGGCCCCAAGCGTCTGGAGATACAGCGGGAGGAGGTTGTACGCGTTGACATGCGTGAAGAAGCAGAAGAACGCCAGGGTGGTCAGCACAAACGGCTTGGTGTAGACGCGCGCTTCGCTCATGAGCAGTCGTCAGGATGTGTGGCGGCGTACAGATCCGGCCCGGGCACCCTGGCGCCTTGCCAACAACGACGGGTTACGCGGCGACGCGTAACCCGTTGACTGTCGTGGTTGCGGGGGCTGCAGGTGAGGAGGCAGGGCATCATCCCGACGACTGCGCGGTTTCTTTCGGCGGGGTGTCCGGGGTTCCCGGGGTGCCGCCCGGCCCCGTTTGAACCCCCTGGAGCGTCGCGAGCAGGGTCTTCAGCGCCGCCTGTTGGTCCGGGGACAGATTCGTGAACTCGATCCCGCTCTCGTAGTGGGACCGCCGGTCGCCCGCCAGCGTGTGCTCAGTACGACGGAGCCAGGTCCACGCGACGCGGCCGGTCAGCCGGAGCGCCCCGAGGGCCGGCGGCAGGTCGAGGTAGCAGACCACCTCGCCGTGCAGGAGGTGTCCGTGCGCGATGCGGGCCCCGAGGGGACTGAGGTTGAGGACGTGCACGCGGTGGTGCGAGAGTTCCCCCACGCCGAGCGCCGGCGGAACCGTGAGGCGGGCAACACGTCGCGGGTCGGGCTTGGTCCGCATACCGCAGCACTCCTGCTTCCGCCGACAATCCCGGTGTGCACGGCGAAGCGGAAAGAGCCTAGCAGCGCCGTAGATCGAGGAACGCGCGTCCGATGCCTACCAGAGTATAGCCGATCATGATCGCGCCTGCGACGGGCATGGAGGCGTAGGCGATGCTCTTGGGGAAGCGCAGGAACGGCGTCGTCTCCGCCGAGAGAACCGCGACACGCCAACCCTCCAGCGTCAGGACGACGGCGAACGCCAGCGCAACCGCCAGGACTGCCATGCCGAGAAGCCGGCCGGCCCTGGGTCCGAGTCGACTCGTCAGCACGTCCACGCGATACAGTGAGCCCTCTCCCCACAGCAACGCCGCGCCGAGGAACGTCATCCAGGCCATCAGGAGTTCGACGATCTCGTCGTACCCGGCCAAAGGGATGACGGGGAAGGTCCGCACCACTACCCCGAGAGCCAGGAGTGCCAGCATCGCCACCAGGGCTAGGATTACCAACGCCCGGCCTATTCGCTGGACTGCTCGATCGACGTTGGACAGCATATGGTTCCTCACCCGCGCGCAAACCCGAAGGTCCGCGGCAGCCACATCACGAGGTCGGGCGCGAAACTGACGACGAGAAGCACGGCCAGGAGAGCCACCACGTAGGGCCACATCTCGACGAAGAGATCCCCCATCGACACATCGCTGATCGCCGAGACCGCATACAGACACATCCCCACGGGCGGGGTCACCAAGCCGATCATCAGGTTCAGCACCACGATCACGCCGAAATGGGTGGGGTCGACGTGGATTTGCTGGACCAGCGGCACGAAGATCGGAAACGTGATGATCATGATGGCGATCCCCTCGATGAACATCCCCATGACCAGAAGGATGATGTTCACCATGAGGAGAACGACCCAGGGGGTGGACGAGATGTCCAGGATGGCGTTGATGATTGCATTGGGAATCTGCTGCTGGATCAGCACCCAGCCGAAGGGCGCGGCCGCGGCGATAATGAACATGACCTGCACCGTCTGCTTGGCGCTATCCCAGAGCACGGTGGGCAGATCGGCCAGGCGCAGTTCCCGGTAGTAGACCAGGCCAAGGAACATCGCGTAGATGGAGGCCGCCACGGCCGCCTCGGTGGGTGTGAACCAGCCGCTCAGGATGCCGCCCACGATGAGGGGCGGCATGACCAGCGCCGGCAACGCGCCGGCCAATACCCGGAGCGCTTCCCGCCCGGAGGGCCGATCCGCCATCCGCGGCAGATTCCGGCGTTTGGCCACTAGGGCGATTATCGCCATCAGCGCCACGCCCATCAGCAGGCCGGGGATGATGCCGGCCAGGAACAGATCGCCCACCGAGACGTTGGTCAGACTGCCGTAGATCACGAAGGGAATGCTCGGCGGGATAATGGGCCCGATCGTGGATGATACGGCGGTGACGGCGGCCGAAAAGCGGGCCGTGTAGCCCGCCTTCGTCATGGCCCGGATCTCCACCACGCCGAGCCCGGCGGCGTCGGCCACCGCCGAGCCAGACATGCCGGCGAAGATCATGCTGGCGATGACGTTGACGTGACCCAGCCCGCCGTGGATTCGGCCGACGCAGAGCTGGGCCACGCCGAAGATCCGCTGGGTGATCCCGCCGGTGTTCATCAGGTTGCCGGCGAGGATGAAGAACGGGACCGCCAGGAGAGGGAACGAGGCGGTCCCGAAATAGGCGCGCTGGCCGAACATGATAAGCAGGTCCGTCCCCCCCATCCAGTACATGAGACCGATGGCCGTGAGCCCGAGGCTCAGGGCGATCGGCACCCCCAGCAGCATGAGAAGGACGAGGACGCCGAAGACCGTGAGGACGAGCATGCGCTACTTCCGCGCCGCGTCCACCAGCTTGGACCAGGACGCCCACGTGTCCCCGCCCAGCACCTTCTTGTGCTGCGCGTAGGCCGGACCCATCAAGGGGCGGAATTTCGTCACATCCGGACGGGTGATCTGTACGCCGGCCTTCTCCATGTCGGCGAGGTACGACGCTTCCTTCTCCTGGACCTCCGCGCGCGCCTCGTTCCCCGCCCGGCGCCCCTCCTCGGTCACGATCGCCCGCTGCTCCGGCGTGAGTCGGTCCCATGCCTTCGGGCTGGCGGCAAAGACAATCGTAGCGTAGATGTGCCGCGTGAGCGCCACGTGCTTCTGGACCTGGAAGAACTTGGCCGCCCAGGTGTTCCCGATCGGGTTATCCTGCCCGTCCACCGTCTTGGTGGCCAGCGCCATGTACACCTCGGGGTAGGCGATGGTGGCCGTCACGGCCCCGAGGGCCTCGAAGGCCGCCTTGATGGCCAGCTCCGGGGGCACGCGGATCTTCAGCCCCTTGACGTCCTCCGGGACGTTCACGGGCCGGACGCTATTGCTCAGCGCCCGGAAGCCCCACTCGAAATAGGCGATTTGCTGAAAGCCGGCCTTCTTGAACTCCGCCTGCAGCCACTCCGACCCGGTCGTGTCGAGAACGCGGTGCGCGTGGGCATAGTCGTCGAACTGGTACGGGATGTTGATGACGCCCAGCTTCGGCGCGACGGCCTCGATATTCGCGGGGTTCAGCAGCATCATGTCGATCACGCCCAGGCGCACCTGTTGCACGACCTCGGGTGGAGCGCCGAGAGCGTTGTTCGGAAAGATGGTGATCTTCAGCTCGCCTTTGGTCCGGTCCGCAATCCGCTTTACCATCCGCTCGGCCGCCAGGTGCACCGGGTGCGTCAGGTCGGCGGGATGGGGCAAACGCATCTCGATCGCGGCAGACGCCCGGGGTGGTGCGCTCGCAAAGAGCGCCGCGACGAAAACGGTGAGAAGGCAACCGACCAGGACCTGCAGAGCGCGTTTCATCGTCCCCTCCTTATTATGCCCCTGCGAGGGCGGGTGAACCGACACGGCGAAGGCATGCGGCCGTCTGCGGGATAGCCGGTGTCAGTCGCTGGCCGCCGCGCCGCCGGCGAGAGCGATCGCCAGGAACTCGTCGTCGTTGAGCGGCCGGCGGTGGGCGATCCCCGCCCGTTGACACCCCACCAGGATCTGACCGATCTGCTCCGGCGAGGCCGTGAGACCGTACTCCGTCAGCTTCTTGGCCACGGCGCCCACGTCGCTCCACTTGCCGACGACGACGCGCGGAGTGCGGCCGACGATCTCGGGCTCGAACGGGAACGCCACCGGCCGGGCGCCCCCTGCCTCCATGGCCGCACCCGTCTTCCACTGCTCCACGCTGAAGGCGCCCTTTCCCGTGATCGGCTTGAAGTAGTCCACCGGAATCCCCGTGATCTCGGCAACCACGTGGCCCAGCCAGGGCAGCATGTCGAGGCGGAGCCCGGTGTCCACGCCATAGAGCACTTCGAGCGCCATCGCGACTTCGTCGAGAGCCGCGTTACCCGCACGGTAGCCGAGCCCATTCACGGCCACATTCAAGCCCGTGGCACCGGCCTCGTATGCCGCCAGCACGTTGGCCGTGGACAGTCCGAAGTCGTTGTGACAGTGGACATCCACGGGGAGGCCGGTCCACTCGCGCACCTGGCGGACGAGGAAGGCGACCGCCCCCGGGCGGGCGACGCCGAAGCTATCCACGACGGTGACAGCCGTTGCGCCGGCCTCTTTTCCGACTCGAACCGTTTCTTTGAGTTGGTCCAGCGGCGCGCGCGACGCCTCCACGATAAAGAGGTTCGCCTGGCAGCCGGCGCGCCGGGCGTCCGCGATCTGACTGGCCGCCTGAGCCAAGAGTTCGGCGCGCGCGCATCTGCGGTCGTGGGGCTGGTGTTCCTCCAGAATCCGATACCACACCATGACTTGCGTCACGCCGAGTTCCAGCACCCGCTCGACCCGTCCGGGGTGCCACGTGACGTACAACTCCAGAGGGAGCTTGCGTCGCAGGATGGCGCGCACCGCTTCCAGCCAGCCCGGCACGGTCAGGAACAGCTCCATCCGCTTGATCCCGACCAGGGCCAGTGCCTCGGCGATCCGCACCTTATCGTCGACCGTGAAGGCAACGTCCGCGCACTCCTCGCCGTCCCGCACGGTGATATCGTGCAGCGCCACCTCGTGCGGCGGCACGTGGATCGTGGGCTCGAAGTTGTGCGGGCTGCAGAACCAGTGCGGGGTGCGCCACGGAGTGTGCGTTGCCTCGTGTCTCATGCTCTCACCTTCCTGCCGCAGACGGCGCAGTCGCGCGTGCTGTCGCTTGGCGTGCGGGGATCACGGGCGGCGACGGGCGGAAAACCGGGCCATGCGTGCGGCGATGCCTCCATACCGACCCTCGCGGGATGTACACGGCGTTGGGATCGAACTCGGAACGGCAAGCGCGGAATCTCGCACGGAGGACATCCGACTGGATTTGTGGCGGGCGGATCCGATGCGATTGCGTTGCCAAGCGCCGGCTCCGTGGATTCAGTTCGTCTTCAGTATGGGTTCCTATGTACCTCAGAAACGTTTGCGGAGTCAAGGATCAACACCGGTCAGCACACAGTCCCGTCTCGCGCCGTCCGTCCGCCCCCGCTGGGCGGTCGCATGGATCGTGGGCGGCCGGACCTTGAGAAGTACAATCCGCCGCGGCCCGCTTCTTCCTTGACGCTCCTCACGTTGCCAAGGTAGCTTCACGATCGGCCTGCTGGCTGTACATCATGTGTCGGTTCGTCGTAACAGGAGGGAATTGGAAATGCTGAAGAGGCGTGCACTGAGCGTGGCCATCGTCGCCGGGATCCTCCTCATGCTGGGAACCCTGCATCCAGTAACCGCCGGAACCTTTCCCAAGACGAATATCCGCTTTGCCCACACCGGCGTACCCGGTATCCCCTTTCATGAAGGGGTCGAGCGATTCGCGCAACTCGTCAAGGATCGCACCGGAGGTTCCGTCACGGTCCAGATCTTCCCGGCGAGCCAGCTGGGAAGCGAGAAGGACTTCGTCGAGCAGGTGAAAACGGGTGTGATCGAGATGGCCCTGACCGGACCCATGAATATTGCGGTGTATGACGGCTGGGGACCGGCCGGGGTGCTCGCCATGCCGTACATCCTCCAAGGGAAGACGGAGGAGGAACTCGCGCGCAAGCTCGTGAAGCTGACTCGGAGTCCGCTCTTCGTCAAGGAGATTGGCGAGGCGGCAGCCAAGAAGAGCAGCATCCGGTGCGTCGACATGGGATGGTGGTTCGGTGAGCGGCACCTGACAACCAGCAAGAAAGCCGTCGCGAGACCGGAGGACGTGAAGGGGTTGAAGATCCGGACCATGGACACCCCGGTGGCGAAGGCCGCCATGGCCTCGTTGGGCGCGGCCACGGTCCCCATGGCCGTCGCGGAGCTGTACACGGCCCTCCAGATGGGGGTAGTGGACGGCCAGGAGAATCCTTTCAACATCATCTATAATCGAAAGTTCCACGAGGTGCAAAAGCACCTCACGCTCACCGGCCACATGGCCATGAACCTCGTGATCATCATCCACGAGGGCTTCTATCAGAAGCTCTCCCCCGAACTGCAGCAGGTCCTGACGAAAGCTGCCATGGACGCCGGGGATCACCAGACCGAAATTACCATCCGCGGGAATCAGAAGAACCTGCAGGATCTGAAGGACAAAGGCATGGTTGTCGCCGACGTGGATCGCGCGGCCTTCGCGCGAGCGACCAAAGATTCCTGGAAGGAATTCGAGGGGGTGTTCGGCAAAGGGATGTACGAGCGGGTCCTCGCCGAGGCTGCAAAACCCTGAACCAGCGCACTTCGCGTTCGGCCTGGCGCATTGGAAAGGCGCCAGGCCGTCGCTTTGGAGCCCATGCATGCGAGCCGTGCGGTCGTTCGTCGCGTACTTCGAGGAGATCGCCGCTGGGAGCTTCCTCGTCCTCATGTCCCTCGCCACGTTCGGGAACGTGATCCTGCGGTACGCGTTCAACAGTCCGATCCAGTGGGCCGAGGAGTTCTCGCGCTACGCGTTCATCTGGGTTGTGTTCCTGGGCGCCGCGGCCTGCAGCAAGCGCAAGACGCACATTGCCATTGACGCCCTCACCCTCCTGGCGCCGCCGCGGCTCCGCAAGCTCCTCGCGCTCGTCGTGCAGGGAGTGGTCCTGGTTCTTACCGCCGCCGTAGCCTACTACGGATGGGTCCTCTGTCGCCTCGCCACACAAGCGACGTCGACTCTAAATATTCCCCAGTACGTCGTATACCTGGTAGTACCCCTCGCGGCTGCGCTCATCTTCGTTCACACGGCGATCGACCTGCGCCGGGACCTGAAGGCGCTGGCCGCGAGGAGGGCCGCGTAATGCTGTGGCTCTTCGGTATCATGCTGGGTCTCTTCGCGATAGGCACCCCAATCGCATGGTCGTTGGCCTTTGCATCCGGCGCGTACATGCTCTTTGGCCCCGGCATTCCGCTTCACGGGATGGTTCAGCGGATGATCGGTGGCATCGACACCTTCCCGCTCCTGGCCATACCTTTCTTCATCCTCGCCGGGAACCTGATGAACACGGGTGGCATCACAGACCGCTTGCTCACCTTCGCGCGGACCCTGGTAGGACACATTACGGGAGGGCTCGCCCACGTGGCGGTGGTCGGCAATATGATCATGGCCGGGATGTCCGGCTCGGGTGTCGCCGACGCGGCCGGCACGGGGAGTGTGTTGCTGCCCGCCATGCAGAAGGCAGGCTACGGCAGCGGCTTTACTGCCGCGATCGTCGGTGCCGCCTCGACCATCGGGCCGATCATCCCGCCAAGCCTCCCGTTCGTCATCTACGGCTCCATCGCCAATGCGTCCATCGGGCGGCTCCTCCTTGCTGGAGCGATCCCAGGTGTCCTGATGGGCATCATGCTCATGATCTTCGTCTACGTCATCGCTCGACGCCGCGGGTACCCCAGCGAGCGGCGGGCGGCATGGCCCGAGCTAGGCCGCGCGACACTGCGGGCCCTGCCGCCCCTCGGGATGCCGGTGATCATCCTCGGAGGCATCATCGGCGGCATCATGACGCCGACCGAGGCCGCCTCTGCCGGAGCCGCGTATGCCTTCCTCCTCGGGTTCTTCGTGTACAAAGAGCTCAGCGTCCGTGACCTCGGGAAAGTGATCCAAGACTCCGCGCTGAGCACGGCCGCCATCGCGATCATCATCTCGGCGGCACAACCGTTCGGCTGGGTGTTGACACTCGTGCAGGCCCCGCAAACGTTGTTCGCTTTTTTCCAGACGCTACACCTCACTCAATGGCAGCTGTACGCCCTCCTGAACATCATCTTTCTGATCGTGGGATGCTTCATGGAAGGCATCGCCGTCCTCGTCATGGCGATCCCGGTCATCCTGCCGCTCCTTCAGCAGGCCGGGATCGATCTGGTGCACTTCGGGGTCGTCTACACCGTGAACAGCATGATCGGCACCATCACCCCGCCTGTCGGTATGATCATGTACGTGGTGTGTGCCCTGGGAAAGGTGGGCATTCAGGAGTTCACGCGCGAGGTGTGGCCCTTCCTCATCGCCCTCACCATCGCGCTGGCCCTCGTCACGTACATACCGTCCTTGGCGATGTGGCTGCCGGATCTCCTGCTCCCCGCGCGGTAGTCGCGAGCCGCCCGTGGCGGGCGCCGCATTGCCGAAGCCGCCAACCGGCAGGAATGACAATCGGCCCCGCGGAGAACCTGAGGCGCCCCCAAGTCTGGGCAGAGTGCGGGAGGGGTGGCATCGGCGATGCGGCCTTGCTTCTATTAGACCCCTCCGGTTGATGGGCCGGCCGCGAGCCTTTGACTTCGCTTTGTACGGATGGTAATTTGCAGAGTGCGCGGAACGCTCCGCGCGGCAGCCGATTCGGGAGGCGCACATGGTGGACGCGACAGAGCGCAGCCGCAAATCGGAAGACGACTACTTCCGGCGCAAGGAGCAGGAGCTGATCGAGAAGCTCCG
>Ga0105100_10002505_pt1 | contig 10732 bp, 6 predicted proteins | sample PPLLak12cMay2015_2_FD_87033 | JGI IMG/M metagenome (GOLD analysis project Ga0105100, IMG submission 87033) | Freshwater sediment microbial communities from Prairie Pothole Lake near Jamestown, North Dakota, USA - PPLs Lake P8 Core (1) Depth... | ecosystem: Environmental > Aquatic > Freshwater >... | reverse complement strand
GCAGACGATCGAACAGGAATTCGGCGGCCTCGACGGCCTGCTGCACAACGCCGCCGATGCCGGCACCCTCACGCCGCTGCAGCATTACGCCCCGGAGATGTGGTTTCGCCTGATGCAGGTGAACCTGAATGCCGCCTGGCTGCTGACGCGCGCCTGTCTGCCGCTGCTGCATAAGTCCGCGGATGCTTCCATCGTCTTCACCACCGCCGATGTCGGCCGCAGCGGCCGCGCCTACTGGGGCGCCTATGGCGTTTCCTGTTTCGGGCTGGAAGGCCTGATGCAGATACTCGCCGACGAGTGCGCCGCCGAGAAGCGCATTCGCGTCAACAGTCTCGACCCCGGCGTGGTTCGTACCGGCATGCGTTCGCGCCTCTACCCCGGCGAGGACCGCGACACCCTGCCCGCGCCGGAAACCCTCATGCCGGCCTACCTTTACCTGCTCGGCCCTGACAGCCGGGGCGTGAACGGGCAGGCGCTGAACGCACGGGATTTCATTCGCCCCGATTAAGTACAGGGTTCAAATTACAGAGTACAAGAAGGCATTGCGGCGCCCCCAAACTCTGTACTTTGAACTCTGTACTTTGAACTCTGTACTTTGTACTTCGGTGCTCTGAACCCTGTACTTTGACGGTGCAGGGTACGCGCTCTACGGGATTGGCCGCGCTCCAAATCGTGCACGCCCTTCCCTCCGTGCACCGGGAGAGTGCAAACACCATGCACTCTCCGGCTCCCATGTAACTCACACCGTTTTCAATTCAACAAGTTATCTCCATGTCCGTGCGCGCGGAAGCTGGCACGCCGGTTGCTATGTGGGCGATAGCGCAAAACTATTTTCGGCACCACGGAGCCTATGGAAAAAGAAAAGCTGGTATTGGTCGGCAATGGCATGGCCGGCATGCGCACGCTCGAAGAGCTGCTCAAGACCGCGCCGGACATGTACGACATCACCGTGTTCGGCTCCGAGCCGTACGGGAACTACAACCGCATCCTGCTCTCGCCCGTGCTCGCGGGCGAAAAGGCCTTTCCCGACATCCTGCTGAACGACGAGCCGTGGTACGAGGCCAACGGCATCACGCTGCACAAGAACTGCGAAGTCACCGGGATCGACCGGCGGGCACGGAAAGTCATAGCCAGGGATGGCACCACCGCCGAATATGACCGGCTGCTGCTGGCCACCGGCTCCAATCCGTTCATTATCCCGGTGCCGGGCAGCAACCTGCCCGGCGTCATCACCTTCCGCGACATGAACGACGTGGACACCATGATCAGCGCGTCCAAGTCCTTGCGCCATGCCGTCGTCATCGGCGGCGGGCTGCTGGGTCTGGAGGCGGCGAATGGATTGAAGCAGCGCGGCATGCACGTCACGGTGGTGCATCTTTCCAGGACGCTGATGGACCGCCAGCTGGACGAGGTCGCGGGCGGCATGTTGCACCGCTCGCTCGAAGAGCGCGGCGTGGAATTTCTGCTCGGCGCGGAAACCAGGGAGATCATCGGCAAGAAGCGCGTACAGGGCGTGCGCTTCAAGGACGGGCGGGAAACCACCGCCGATCTCGTGGTCATGGCGGTGGGCATACGCCCGAACATCGATCTCGCGAAAAAATCCGGCCTTTACTGCGAGCGCGGCATCATCGTGAACGACACGCTGCAAACCTACGACCCGCGCGTGTATGCCGTGGGCGAGTGCGTGCAGCATCGGCGCCAGACCTACGGGCTGGTGGCGCCGCTGTTCGAGCAGGCCAAGGTCTGCTCCGATCACCTGGCCCGGCTCGGCATCCGCCGTTATCAGGGCTCGGTCACCTCGACCAAGCTCAAGGTCACCGGCATCGACGTGTTCTCCGCCGGCGATTTCACCGGCAACGAGCAGACCGAAAGCATCGTGCTGCAGGACCCCGGCGCGGGCGTGTACAAGAAGGTCGTGCTCAAGGACAACCGCATCCAGGGCGCGGTCATGGTGGGCGACACCGTGGACGGTGCCTGGTATTTCCAGCTCATGCGCGAGGGCACGGATGTCAGCGCCTTCCGCACGCGCCTGCTGCACGGCCAGGCGCACCTGGGCGACGCCGGCCACGGCGGCGCCAACGCGGTCGCGACCATGGACGACAAGGCCGAGGTCTGCGGCTGCAACGGCGTGTGCAAGGGTGAAATCGTCCAGGCCATCGTCGGCAAGAAACTCTTCACCCTCGAGGATGTGCGCGCCCACACCAAGGCTTCCTCCTCCTGCGGCTCCTGCACCGGGCTGGTGGAACAGATACTCGCGATGACCCTCGGCGGCGATTATTCCGCCGCGCCCAAGGCCAAACCGCTGTGCAAATGCACCGAATATACCCACGACGAGGTGCGCGCGCAGATCCGCGAGCGCCACCTGACCGGCATCGCCGCGGTGATGCAGAAACTGGAATGGAAAAATCCCGACGGCTGCGCTGCCTGCCGCCCAGCCCTGAACTATTACCTGATCGCCACCTGGCCGGCGGAGGTCAAGGACGATTATCAGTCACGCTTCATCAACGAGCGCGTGCACGCCAACATCCAGAAGGACGGCACCTACTCCGTGGTGCCGCGCATGTGGGGCGGCGTGACCACGCCGGCGGAGCTGCGCGCCATCGCCGACGTCGCGGAAAAATTCAAAGTGCCCGAGGTCAAGGTCACCGGCGGCCAGCGCATCGACCTGCTGGGGATAAAGAAAGAACAACTGCCCGCCATCTGGGGCGAGCTCGGCAAGGCCGGCCTGGTTTCAGGCCACGCCTACGGCAAGGCCATCCGCACCGTGAAGACCTGCGTCGGCTCGGAATGGTGCCGCTTCGGGGTACAGGATTCGACCAACATGGGCATCCAGATCGAAAGAATGACCTGGGGCTCGTGGACCCCGCACAAATTCAAGCTGGCGGTGTCGGGCTGCCCGCGCAACTGCGCCGAGGCCACCATCAAGGACTTCGGCGTCGTCGCGGTGGACTCCGGCTGGGAACTGCACGTCGGCGGCAACGGCGGCGTGAAGGTGCGCGTCACCGACCTGCTGTGCAAGGTCGCCACGCCCGAGGAAGTGCTCGAGCACTGCGGCGCCTTCCTGCAACTCTATCGCGAAGAGGCGCGCTATCTGGAACGCACCGCGCCCTGGGTCGAGCGCGTGGGACTGGCCATGATCAAACAGAAAATCGTCGAGAATGCCACCGAGAGAAAAGCGCTGTACGCGCGCTTCCTGGATTCCCAGAAATACGCGCAGGTGGATCCCTGGGCCGAACGCGCGCAAAACAGTGTCGACCGGCACGAATTCATCCCGCTCAAACAAATTGCCTGATGACTCTCATGAACGACTGGATCGATATTGGCCGCATCGAAGATATTCCCCCGCAGGGCGCGCGCGTGATACGCACGGCGCAGGGCGACATCGCGGTTTTCCGCACCGCCACGGACGAAATCTTTGCCCTGCGCGACCGCTGCCCGCACAAGGGTGGGCCGCTGTCGCAGGGCATCGTGTCCGGCAAAACCGTCACCTGCCCCCTGCACAACTGGAACATCGCCCTCGACACCGGCGAGGCGGTGGCGCCGGATGAAGGCTGTGCCGGGCATTTTCCCGTCAAGATCGTGGAAGGAAGAATCTCGCTCCTGCTTTCGATGGAACGGGCAAAACTGGCTGTCGTCTGCTGAACGAATCCGCCGGGTTCCTGTCTCCGCATTACATGGCTCGAACCCTCCTTAAAATCATCCCCCCCTCGCGGGGTGAGGCGGAGTAGTGCAAAAGGTCCGGTGGACCTTTTGCCCGCCGAACGGGCGCACATGATTCTGGTGCGCCCCGGGCGGGAATACGGGTTAGGGGGAGGGGGAAAATCAGACTTAGGAAGACACGGAAATTTATGGCCGTGTTTTTCACCCCCACCCTAGCCCTCCCCCATCAAGGGGGAGGGAATTTATTTTGTATGAGAACACTAATCACGCACTGTTTCAGGGGTGTACCTCATCTGGCGGTGCTCTTATAGTGTCACGCATGGAACCCGGGCTGGTCGACACCTTCAACCGCAGAATCGAATACGTTCGCCTGTCGGTCACCGACCGCTGTGATCTGCGCTGCACCTATTGCCTGCCGCCGGGCCATCACGATTTTATCGAACCCGAACATTGGCTCACCTTCGATGAAATCGGGCGCGTGATACGCGCCTTCACCGAGCTTGGCGTTTACCGCGTGCGCCTCACCGGCGGCGAACCACTGACCCGCCACAAACTGCCGGAACTGGCCGCGCGCCTGAATGCACTGCCCCGTCTCGAAGACCTGTCGCTCAGCACCAATGGCGTGCAGCTGAAAAAACAGGCCCGCGCCCTCAAACAGGCCGGCGTAAACCGCATCAACGTCAGTCTCGATTCGCTGCAACCCGCGCGCTTCGCCGCCATCACCGGCGGCGGCAAACTCGACAAGGTCCTCGACGGCCTCGCCGCCGCCAGCGTGGCCGGACTGCACCCGGTCAAAATCAACATGGTGGTGATGAATGGCGTCAACGACGACGAGGTCGAGGACCTGGTGCGCTACTGCATCGATCACGAGTTCACGCTGCGCCTGATCGAGACCATGCCCATGGGCGACACCGGGCGCTCGGCCAGCGGTCATTATCTCGATCTGGAGATAGTTCGCCGCCGCCTGGAACAGCGTTTCGACCTGGTTCCGGCGGTCATGCCGGGCGGCGGGCCGGCGCGTTACGTAGGTGTGGCCGGGACCAATCTGCGCATTGGTTTCATCACGCCGATCTCGCGACACTTCTGCGAAACCTGCAACCGCGTGCGCCTGTCCGCCGACGGCGCGCTGTATTTGTGTCTCGGTCAGGACGACAAGGTCGAATTGCGGCCGTTACTGCGGGCAGGAATCAGCGAGGAGGATTTGAAGGACACGATACGCGCCGCCATCGCGCGCAAACCGGAACGGCACGAGTTCCGCGAACAACCGCAGAAAATCGTCCGGTTCATGTCCCGGACTGGAGGTTAAAAGCTATTACTGTAGCCACAGAGTACACAGAGGGCACAGAGATAAATACAAATGCTTTTACTCTGTGATAAGTCTTATGCCAAGACGAACGAGCGTAGCGAGCAGGGCTTCCTTTTCGTACTCTGTGGCGAATTTAATTCTTAATGGAGATGCCGGATGAGCTTGTCTTCGAGCTCGATGCGGGCGGCAAGCTCCTCGCCAAGGCGGGAAAGATCATCGCTGAGTGACGCGGAGATCTCGCAGTTGTCGCTGCAATCGTATTTGTCGTTGAAGTCCAGCGCCACTTCGGTGGATTTGGCGATGCGGGGATAGAGTTTCTCGGCCAGCTCGGAAATCTGCTGGCGACGCTCGGTGCCATTGACGACACGCTCGTAAAGGCTGAAATGCCCGGCGGCGATGTAATCGACCAGCACCTGGCAGAACTTCTGGAGCAATTCCTGCGAGTGCTTGGCGCGCGAATTCTTGGCGTTGCCATACGGCTCCAGTCCCGCCAGTTGACAGTACAAAGAAAGCATCTCGGTGCGTTCGGCCACCAGCTTCTGCACCAGCTCCTGGCTTCCGGCACGGCGTTCCTTGGCCCTGTTTTCCTGCGGTGTCGTCTCTCTCTGGTGCTCCGTTGTCATGATCCCGTCTTCCGTCTGTTCTCTGAGTGGGTGGCGGAACTATACGCCCTGAACCTGCATTTGTTAACAGCACCAATACCGCAAATAACCGGTGATTGCAGGAACATGAAAAAAATATTCATCCGGGCAAGCCCGGCAGGCGCCCCTTGACATCGCGCAACATCCGCTGCAATCCACCCTTGCCCATGCGTTTCATCACCTTCTGCATCTGATCGAATTGCTTCAGCAGCCGGTTGACATCCTGCACCTGGGTCCCGGAGCCGGCGGCGATGCGCCGTTTGCGCGAACCGCGGATGGCGTCCGGGTTGCTGCGTTCCTGCGGCGTCATGGAGTTAATGATAGCCACCAGCCGCCGAACCTGCCGGTCGCCCAGCTGTGACTTGGCCGCCTCGCTGACTTCTCCCGCGCCCGGCAGCTTTTCCATGAGGCTCGCCAGCCCGCCCATTTTTTCCATCTGCAGCAATTGATCGCGGAAATCCTCGAGATCAAAACCCTTGCCCTTGGCGAGCTTCTGGGCGAATTCCTGCGCCTTCTCCTGGTCGGCGGCCTGACTCGCCTGCTCCACCAGCCCCAGCACGTCGCCCATGCCGAGGATGCGCGCGGCCACGCGATCCGGATAAAACGCCTCCAGCGCGGCGGGCTTCTCGCCCACGCCCATGAACTTGATCGGCTTGCCGGTCACCTGCCGGATCGAGAGCGCCGCGCCGCCGCGCGCATCGCCGTCGGTCTTGGTCAGGATCACGCCGGTGAGCGGCAAGGCTTCGTTGAAGGCCTTGGCCGTGTTCACCGCATCCTGGCCGGTCATGCTGTCCACCACGAACAGGGTCTCGACCGGTTCCAGCGCCGCGTGCACGGCGCGGATCTCCTGCATCATCGGCTCGTCCACGTGCAGGCGGCCGGCGCTGTCGACGATCAGCACGTCCATCATCCGTTTGCGCGCCTCCTCGACGGCGTGGCGCGCGATGTCCACCGGCTTCTGGTCGGGACGGCTGGGGAAAAATTCCGCGCCCACGGTGGCGGCCAGTTTCTGCAACTGTTCGATCGCCGCCGGGCGATAGACGTCGGCGCTCACCACCATGACGGATTTGTTCTCGCGTTCGCGCAGGAAGCGCGCCAGCTTGGCGACGGTCGTGGTCTTGCCGGAGCCCTGAAGTCCCGCCACCAGGATCACGGCAGGCGGGCGGACCGCCAGGTTGAGCTTTTCGTTGGCCGCGCCCATGAGCGCGACCAGCTCGTCGTGCACGACCTTGATCAGCGCCTGCCCCGGCGTCAGGCTCGCGAGCACTTCCTGGCCGGCGGCCTTGGCGCGCACGTGCTCGATGAAATCCTTGACCACCGGCAGCGCCACGTCGGCTTCGAGCAGCGCCATGCGAACCTCGCGCAGGGCCTCGCGTGTGTTTTCCTCGGTGAGCCGGCCCTGCCCGCGCAGGCGCTTGAGGGTGACCTGTAATCTTTGGCTTAAATTGTCGAACATGGATTTTAAATATTCTTGAAACCGCAGATAAACGCGGATGAACGCAGATATATTAAACCAAGCATATATATTCGCTTTGTCACCAATAATCTGCGTTCATCTGCGGTTCCAAATTCATAGTTCAATTAAAACGCCCCGCTTCAGCCGTCGGCGAGTATTGTGCGGGCTATGCCGCGCGATTTCCCGCATGACGGGATCATCGCGTCTTGCCCTTCAAAGGCAGGACAACCTGTGCCATCATGCGCCCACATTATAAGGTGCGACGAACGCTGCAGGGTTTTATTGATTATGACCAATCCCGTCATGAATTTCCTCGCCTTGGCGCTGTATTTCATCGTCGGGGGTCTGCTGGGCCTGCGCCTGATGCGCGGCCAGGTCGTCACGGGCGGCATCAAGATCGGCATTTTCAGTCTCGGCCTCGGTGCGGTGGTGCTGCACGCCGCGCTGCTCTACGCCAGCCTGTGGGCAGCAGGCGGACTGAATCTGGCCCTGACGCCCGCGTTCTCGCTCATCGCCTGGGTCGTGGCCGTATTGTATCTCGCCACCTCGCTGATTCGCCCGGTGGACAATCTCGGCGTCCTCATCATGCCCGTCGCCGGACTCACGCTGCTGGCCGAATGGCTGTGGCCCGGCCACATGTCCCTGGCGCTCACCTCGAGCGTGTCGGCGGCGCACATCATTGTCTCGGTCCTGGCCTACAGCCTGCTGTGCCTGGCCGCGGTGCAGAGCCTGATGCTGCTCATGCAGGAGCGTCATCTGCACGGCAAGCACCCGGGCGGGTTCATCCGCGCCCTGCCGCCGATGCAGACCATGGAAAGCGTGATGTTCCAGATGATCGGCCTGGGTTTCATTCTGCTCACGCTGACGCTGATCAGCGGCGTGTTTTTTTCCGAGGCGTTTTTCGGCCAACCGTTCAAGTTCACGCACCATATAGTACTGTCGGTGCTCGCCTGGATCGTCTACGCCATCCTGCTCATCGGCCGCTGGCGCCTCGGCTGGCGCGGACGCCCCGCCATCCACTGGACCCTGGGCGGCTTCGCGCTGCTCCTGCTTGCCTACTTCGGCAGCAAATTCGTGCTGGAAGTGCTGCTGCAACGCGGCTGAACACTGGCGACATCCGCAAGAAGCCGCTAAAATCGCGGCGTTCCGCAAATCCTGAAAGACGCTAATCCGCGCCGCCGCTACCACCGGGCCTTTCATGCAGCAGACTGTGACGACCGCGCCGTACTGCAACCCCTTCTGGGTCAAGATCTTCCCGTTCCTGCGCTGGTGGCCGATGGTCACGCGCGAGACCGTTAAGGCCGATTTCATGGCCGGCCTGACCGGCGCCGTCGTGGTCCTGCCGCAGGGCGTGGCCTTCGCCATGATCGCCGGGCTGCCGCCGGTCTACGGCCTGTACACCGCCATGGTTCCGGCCATCATTGCCGGCCTGTTCGGCTCCTCGCGCCATCTCATTTCCGGCCCCACTACCGCGATCTCGATCGTGGTGTTCGCGGCGGTTTCAAAATTCGCCGAGCCCGGCAGCGCCAAGTTTGTCCAGCTGGCGCTGACGCTCACCTTTCTCGCCGGGGTGTATCAGCTGGCGCTCGGGCTGGCGCGCATGGGCGCGCTGGTCAACTTCATCTCGCACTCGGTGGTCGTCGGCTTCACCGCCGGCGCCGCGGTGCTGATCGCGACCAGCCAGCTCAAGCACTATTTCGGCATGCACATCCCCTCGGGGGAGTCGTTCATCCATACCTGGCGCGACCTGATCGCGCAGCTGCCCGAAACCAACCCGTACGTGGCCGGCATCGCGACCCTGACCCTGGTCAGCCTGATCGTGCTCATGCGCTTCAAGCCGCGCTGGCCGGTGATGCTGATCGGCATGGTGCTCGGCAGCCTGGCCGCGGCCTTCGCCGGCGGTGAGAGCGAGGGCATCAAGCTGGTCGGCAAGCTGCCGTCGGCACTGCCGCCGCTCAGCATGCCGGACCTGCATCTGGCCGCGCTCAAGCAGCTCGGCAGCGCCGCGCTCGCCGTGGCCATGCTCGGCCTGGTGGAGGCGGTGTCGATCGCGCGTTCGGTGGCATCGAAATCCGGCCAGCGCATCAATGGCAACCAGGAGTTCATCGGCCAGGGCCTGGCCAACGCCGTCGGCAGTTTTTTCTCGAGCTATGCCTCATCCGGCTCGTTCACCCGCAGCGGCCTGAACTACACCGCCGGCGCGGTCACCCCGCTGTCGGCGGTCTTCGCCGCGATATCGCTGGCGCTGATCGTGCTGCTGGTCGCGCCGCTGGCCGCGCACCTGCCGATCGCCGCCATGGCGGCCGTGCTGCTGGTGGTGGCTTACCGGCTGATCGACTTCCACCACATCAAGACCATCATCTCGACCAGCAAGCGCGAGACCGCGGTACTGGCAACCACGTTCTTCGCCACCCTGTTCGTCGAACTCGAGTTCGCGATCTACGTCGGCGTGATGCTGTCACTGATCATCTACCTGATGCGCACCGCGCAGCCGAGGGTCACTGCCACGGTGCCGGATCCGAACACCCAGCACCGCAGTTTCGTCAGCGACAGCAATCTCCCCGAGTGCCCGCAGCTCATGGTTGTCCGTATCGACGGCTCGATCTACTTTGGCGCCGTCGATCATATAGGAGAGCGGCTGCACAGCTTCGCCGAGGCCAACCCCGCGCAGAAGCACCTGCTGGTGGTCGGCACCGGCGTCAACTTCATCGACCTCGCCGGCGCCGAACTGCTGGCGGCCGAGGCGCGCCGGCGTCGCGCACAGGGCGGCGACCTGTACCTCGCCAAGATCAAGCCCGAAGCCTGCGAAACGCTGCGACGCGGGGGTTTCCGCGACCTGATCGGCGCTGACAACATCTTCCCCGGCAAGGCCAGCGCCATTGCCAATATCTTTCAGCGCCTCGATCACTCGATCTGTGCGCGCTGCGACAAGCGCATTTTTGGCGAATGTGCGCAGGTTCGCCCGATATCGCCGGGCGCCGCGGAGCCCGAGGTCCCGGAATTCGGCACCCTGCCGCGCGTCGAACGCCTGCTCGTGGCGAGCGATGATTCCGAGTACAGCACCGGCGCCATCCACGAGGCCCTGCGCATCGCCAAAAAGAGCGGCGCCCGGGTGCGGGTGATCCACATGATCCCGCGCGCCGGTAACGAACTGACCTTGGGTGCCGATGAGATTCCGGAACCGCTCCTGACACGGGCACGTGCGCATCTCGACGATGTCGAACGCGAGGCGACGGCCGCCGGCGTTGTTTGCGACACCGATGTCATTCACACCAGCCTGCGTCTGTATCAGGAAATCGTCAATCAGGCCGACCAGATGAAGGCGGATCTCATCGTCATGGGCCGGCGCGGACGACGCGGGCTGGCGCGCGTGCGTCTCGGCCAGGCGACCGCCAAGGTGATCGGCCACGCCCACTGCGCCGTGCTGGTCGTGCCGCGCAACGTCGAGATCACCGGACAGCGCCTGGTGCTCGCCACGGACGGTTCCGCCTATGCCGATGCCGCCACGGCCATGGCCGGCAGTCTCGCCAAGATATTCGCGGCACCGGTGTCGGCACTGTCGGTGACGCTCCCGAGCCAGTCTGACCGGCGCCACGAAGAAGCCCGCGTCGCGGCCAACCGTGCCGCCACGTTCCTCAGGAGCCACGAAATCGATGCGGAAGCGGTGGT
>Ga0105100_10002504_pt1 | contig 10734 bp, 7 predicted proteins | sample PPLLak12cMay2015_2_FD_87033 | JGI IMG/M metagenome (GOLD analysis project Ga0105100, IMG submission 87033) | Freshwater sediment microbial communities from Prairie Pothole Lake near Jamestown, North Dakota, USA - PPLs Lake P8 Core (1) Depth... | ecosystem: Environmental > Aquatic > Freshwater >... | reverse complement strand
GGATTTTAATGCGACATCGATGATCTTCTGTTTATTCAAGTAACTCTGACTCGCAGGGCCTGGACCGATGTTATACTTCTCGTCAGCGTACTTCACAAATAATGCGTGTTGATCCGCATCTGAGTAGACCGCGACCGTCGCGATTCCGAATTCTTTGCATGCTCGCATGATACGAATCGCTATTTCTCCCCGGTTTGCGATCAGGACTTTATTCAGCATGTATCATCACCGTTTTTACAAAATCTGCATGAGGAGATCCCCGCTACTAATGGGAGATCCTTCTTTACAGAAGATTTCCTTGACTTCCCCTTCGGTTTCGCATTTAATCTCTTGTTCCATTTTCATTGCTTCGATCGTTGCGATGACATCTCCTATCTTGACTTTGTCGCCTTTCTTCACCTTAATCTTCAGGATGGTTCCTTGCATATTCGATTTGATACCACCTTGGACGTCCTTTGGTTTCTCTGGAACGGCACTAGCAGCTCCTGCAACAAGATACCCGCCAGAGGGGATGACCTTCACTTCGTAGGGTTCTCCATCGACTTCGACTTGGAATTCTGTCGGGATTTGCACAGGACCTCCTCGTTTCTCTGGAGGTTGTGTCTCAAGCCACAGCTGTTTGACTTCAGGGAAGGATTGTTTGACCATCGCTCTGGTGAAGGCATGATCGATTGGTAGCGGGAGATGATCTGAGGTAAACTCTGCGATTGCTTGGCCTTTTAAAAACTTCAAACCGACTTGTGGATAGAGGATGTAGGTCATGATGTCTTCTTCTTTTTTAATCAGTGATCCACCGTCAATTTCCTGTAATTCTTTCTTCTTTTTATCCCAGAGTGCCTCTAATAAATCTGATGGTCGCTTGTCTATGACCTCTTCTTTCCATGTTGGACCCAGGACCTTTTTCATGATCTCTGGTTTAATTTCCGCGGGTGGTTTCCCGTACATACCACGACAATAATCCTTCGTTTCTTTTGGAATGACCTTATACCGCCCATGTAACACATTCATTACTGCTTGAACCCCGACCACTTGACTCGTGGGAGTCACCAAAGGTGGATAACCAAGTTCTTCTCGCACGCGTGCGGTTTCATCGAGAATCTGACGGTATTTATCACGCGCACCCTGCTCCTCGAGCTGGAAAATGAGATTTGAAAGCATCCCACCAGGAATCTGATGTAAGGTGACACTCGGGTCGACCTTCAATGCATCAAACCGATGGAGATGGCGGTACTTCTCCCAGATTTTCAGGAAATAGGTCCGACATTCAATAAGCAACTCTAAATCATATTTTGTGTCCCATTCGGTTCCTTGGAAGGCGGCAACAACACTTTCCGTTGCAGGCGCAGCGGTTCCTCCAGAAATCGGTGATATTGATGTATCCAGGATGTCGGCACCTGCTTCGACCGCCCGTTGGTACGCCATCCCGGTCATCCCGCTGGTGTAATGGGAGTGCAGGTCCATGGGAAGGTTCACGCCAGCTTCCTTGGTTCCTTTGATGATATCATATGCACGTTTCGGGGAGATCATCCCTGCCATGTCCTTGATACAGACCGAGTCAGCACCCATCTTCTTCAGTTCGATGAATTTATCAATAAAATAATCGACGGTATGAATTGGTGAAATCGTATAACTCAAACATGCTTGGACATGACCACCGTTTTCTTTTGCTGCTTGCATCGGGACTTTCATGTTCCGAAGATCATTGAGCGCATCAAAGATGCGGAAGTAATCGCATCCGTTTTTTTTCGCTAGGTAAATGAATTTTTTTACCACATCATCAGGGAAATTCCAGTACGCCACGATATTCATCGCTCGTTCGAGCATCTGCAGGGGTGTGTTCGGCATGGCTTTTTTCAGTTTGATTAACCGTTCCCACGGGTCTTGATTAAGATATCTAATGCACACGTCATAGGTGGCACCACCCCAAACCTCAAGGGAGAAGAACCCGACCTCGTCAAGTTTCTCTGCTATCGGCAACATATCTTCTGTTCGCATTCTTGTGGCGAGTAATGATTGGTGCCCATCTCGAAGAATCATTTCATGTAGTTGTACCATAGGTTGTTCCCTCCATGTTTCAACAGATTTAAATTATCAGTGTTGAGTGGATGGTTTTAAACGAGAAAGGGTATTCTGTGAACCTACTTAAGAATATCGGGGAGAAAAAGACAACGAGGATAGTAATCTTTTTCTATAGGATGCAGTATGTATCCAAAATTCCTTTGGAGGTGTCTTAATGAAACACCAAAGTATCTTATTGCTTATGGGGGTTTTTCTACTCAGTTCCTCCGTCATACCTTTGTCGATTGGGATTCCCGCCGGGGGAATATCTGAGGGGAATGTGGTCCTTGACTATCGAAATGTCACGGTCTATGCACCAGCGGTCTCTGAGTTGGGAATCGGTTATATCGGTGTGATTTCCACCATCACGGTGACGGTTCAGGGTAATGGAAGTGGACGGGTGTTTGTGGATACCCTCCCGCTCACCGATGTAGATATGCAAGGGTCCGCTCGTCTTGCTGTGAAGGTTGCAAGCGCTTTGGTACGAACGGATACGCGGCCACACCTCGATCCATCCACGTGTGACTTCTTCTTTGTGGTTCGGACCACGTCCCCGATGATTGGTGGCCCCTCTGCAGGGGCGATGATGACGGTTGCAGTGATATCCCTCTTAGAAAACTGGACATTAGACAACAACACGGTAATGACAGGGATGATCAATCCTGACGGTAGCATTGGTCCGATTGGAGGAATCCCGTATAAGATTGATGCAGCTCATAGCGTTGGAGCAACACGATTTCTCATCCCCAAAGGACAAATGACTTACACGGAGATGGTCACAGAATATCAAGATATCAATGGGATTATCTGGCAGAATACCTATCCTGTGACGAAGAATGTTTCAGAGTACGCCCAAACTAATTTCGGTATCGAGGTCTTTGAAGTCGAGGATATTAATGATGCGCTACTCTACTTCACCGGATGGACATTCCCAGTCAAGGAATCTCCGGACAAGATCACCACAGAGGATTACATTACCGCAATGAAACCGTTAGCAACAAATCTGTTGGATGAAGCAAGAACAGCCTATGAAAACGCAAGCGATTTGTTTAACACCACGACGATATCGAATAGATACCCAAATTATTATCGAAATCAGGTCACAGATTTTCTGAATACCGCTTCGGACCGTCTTCTTGAATCATCCCACTGGTACGATGATGAAGTCTATTATACAAGCACGAGTAAATCGTTTCAATCCCTGATAGACTCTCATTTTGTAGCATATATCTGTCAGTATTTTGCAACGGATGATCAAGAAGAACTTGTCCGTTCTCTTCTGAATCAAACCAACCAGAACTACATGAATAAAAGTGAACTAGCGAAGAACGCCTCTATTTATGGGATGGTGACGTTACAATGTGTTGGCGCAGCGCAACAACGCATCAATGAGGCAGCGTCGTACCTCTCTACGGCGAACACGAGTTTTCTGAATAACGATGATTTCACCGCGCTATACAACATCGCATTCGCCAAAGAACGGATCGAAAGCGTGCGATGGTGGTTGAATATCTCAACCCCGTTCAACGATTCAGGGGAAATAAACCAAACCATGATTACGACACTTGCCGAAGAGTACCTTGATGATGCACAACAAGCGATTGTGTACTCTGAGATTATCATCAACGAGATGGGAGAATCATCTGAGCATCTCAGCGATGCGAAAACTCTTCTGGATACAGCACGCGATGAACAAGAGAACGGATATTCTGCTGCCGCGTTGTTCGGTTCGTTTGAATCGCTAGTGAAGGCCAACCTCGCCTTAGAACTCGTCGATGGGATCACCAATGAGAAAGTAGAACGAGCGAGAGAACAGGCAAGTATCAGCATTACTGAAAGCAGAACCATTGGGATCGAACCAGTCCTCGCTGTGAGTTATTATGAGTACGGGCAGAGTCTTGCCAACGAATCGTCTCTTGATACTGCGATCGTGTACTACAAGTATGCTGATTTGATCGCTGGCGCGTTACGTTTCACCGCCCCCTATGGGGTTGAGTCCTCCCGGTACGTAGGCATCCCTGATGAAAACCCTGTTGTCCCTTGGTCTTCTGGACCGAGCCGATATATCGGGTTATTTGTCCTTTTCGCTGTAATCGGTGGAATCGCAGGGATTGGATTTGGTATTTTAATCGCTGGACTGTTCGGTCAGAAGAAACAAAAAGAACAGTTTTTCCCAAACGAAACCATCCCGCGTAGTATCGAGGATTACTACAAAAAACAAAAATAAGACATTCTTATATACCTCGTTTTATGGATATCTCAGGAGATCTCATCAGCGACCGTATCGTGGTAAAAAAAGCAAGTGACATCGGAAGACTGTACAATAAGAGTCATATTGGGACGCTGCTCCCATCAAATCTGTTGGAGTTGAATCTTCTTGAGGGAGTTTTTTTACTTGACGAAGGAAAAATGGTCCTTCATCAACAGAGAAAACAGATACCGTTTTCAAAACTTTTGAAGCTTGCGGTCCAACAGATACCAGAGTTTGAGACAAAATACCTGGTGTATAAGGATTTAAGGAATAGAGGACATGCGATTACTCAAGTCGAGGATACGACGACAATCTCCTTCCGGAAAGCCAGACAGAAAAACGAGGTAGCCCCCTCCTGTGTCATCGCGGCGTATTCTGAACGTGACTTTCTTGATATCGAGGTGACGAAACAGTTGATTCAGCGCTATGCCCAGGCGAACACTGCTCTATGGTATGCCTTGGTCGACGAGGAAGGTGACCTGACCTACTATGATATCGCACCCGTTGATCTCCAGGGGGATATCTTAGCGCAACGATACCCTCATGGGACAGCTGTGCTGTTGCAAAATCGTTTGATTGTCTTTGATAAGAAACTTTCAACACAATTACTACAAAAAGAGTTTTTCGGCAAACCATTCGGGGAGACGTTACAACTATCATTTGTAGAAGCATTGTATCTTCTTGAGAAAGATGTTCTTGAGATACAGACCACCGATGGAAATACTCTCAGTTTGGAAAAATGTGTGCATCTGATGCAGAAACAGCAACCAGATATTCTCCAACGACTTAGGGTGTTTCAAGACTTAAAACAGAGAGGTCTGCTGGTAAAAACAGGGTTTAAATTCGGCGCCCATTTCCGTGCGTACTCAACACATCCAGAAACGACCCATGCCGAGTACCTGATTCATGTGGTTGAAAAAGGGTTCAGAAGCATCTGGGCGGAGATCAGTCGTGCTGTTCGTCTTGCGCATTCAGTGAATAAAGAATTTATTTTTGCCTGCATCGATGGACACACTATTGACTATGTGAGATTTGGGCGGCTCCGTCCATAACTTTTCATAATGTATTTATACTTCGTTTACTATTCGAGGAATTCCTTATTCAAGGGGAGGAGATCATTATGCTTCAGATCCGATGGCATGGCCATTCCTGCTTTGAGATAACAAATGATGTCACAATCGTGACCGACCCACATGATGGAAGATCGATTGGGATTCCTGCTCCGAATGTGACAGCTGATATTATTTTAGTGACGCATAATCATTATGACCATAATAGCGTAAAAACCGTTGAGAAGGGTAACTCAAAGGTTGTCACTGACGAGCGGAAACGTACGATTGGACCTATTCAGATTCAAGGGATACCTGCATTCCATGATACCGCGCATGGGGAACGGCGAGGACCGATGATTCTGTATAAATTCGTTTGCGATGATGTAACCTTTTGTCATTTAGGTGACCTGGGTCATGAACTTGATGAAAAAACGATTCAACAAATCGGAAAAATCGATATCTTGTTCATCCCAGTTGGCGGGAACTATACGATAGATGGGGAGCAGGCATGGCGGGTGGTACAAGCGTTGAAACCGAAGATTACGATCCCGATGCACTATCGAATCGAAGGGTTGTCCATCCCGGTGGCTGGCATCGATGTTTTTTTGGAGAAAAACAAATATAAGATTCTCAAAGTCGGCAATGAAATCGACATTGAAAAAGACGAGTTGCCAAAAGAACCGGAAATCTGGGTTTTTACCCTGTAGGTTTTTTTTGAAAGACTTCTGTATTGACGCAATTCGGTGGGATACCACCCTTCAACCCAATAATCATGTTCTCTGCAGCGATGAGCGCCATCTTTGTGCGTGTCTCGATGGTTCCTGACCCGGTATGTGGTTGCAGCACAACATTCTCTAAGCAGGTGAGTTCTTTGGGTATCTTTGGTTCTTTTTCATACACATCTAGACCAGCCCCGAAAATCCACCGCTCGGATAATGCTTTGATTAAGGCTGTTTCATTGATGATCGGCCCGCGCGCGGTGTTGAGAAGGATCGCTGTTTTTTTCATCAGGTGAAGTTCTTTTTCATCGATGAGATGATGTGTTGCTTTTGTTAATGGGACGTGAATGGAGACGAAATCAGATTCTTTCAGTAGTTTTTGGAGTGATACTTTTGTCGCACCAAGCTCACGCTCGAGCTGGAGATTATGCTGCTCATCGGTGTACAGGATATTCATCTGGAATCCCTTGCTTTTCAATGCGAACGCAGTCCCAATTCTTCCTGTCCCGATGATCCCTAAAGTTTTATGTGAAACATCTTGTCCGAGCATTAGCATGGGTGCCCAGCCCTTGAATTTACCTGCCCTGATGAAGGTGTCTGCTTCGACGATACGTCTGGTGACCGAAAACAGTAACGCCCAGGCAAGCTCCGCGGTTGTTTCCGTGAGCACTCCAGGGGTGTTGCTCACAGGGATCCCTTGTTTCGTCGCGGTGGCGATATCGATGTTATCATAGCCGACCGCATAGGAGGCGATCATCTTTAGGTTTGGTTCTGCGGTAATGACCTCTTTATCGATGGGGTCTGTTAGTAAGCAGAGAAGACCGTCTTTTCCTTTCATCCCTTTGATGATTTCTTCTTTGGTAAGAACCCGGTCTGAGGGATTGATCTCGATCGTGAATTCCTTTTGTAACAAATCCAGGCCGGGTTGTGGTATTTTTCTTGTGACAAAAACCTGCATAGATGATCAGATACTCCAGTTCAGATAGAAGGGATTGTTATTTAGAAGTTTCTAAAAAAATTTCTCGTTGGGATGCGATAAAGAAGAAAAGAAGAAGGAGTGAAACCTGAGGGTTACTGTGTTTTTTCTTTGAGGATGTCATCGAACGAGTAGAGGTGAATGTTACCGAAAAAATTTATATCTCCTTCTTGATAGAGAACCCATCGTTGCGTCGTTATTATCTTTGGTTGAGCGAATATTTGAACGTCCCTAGCATTTGGGTTTTTCTCCTTATCGATCAGCCGATAGACAGACCAATTCACCTTGATAGGATCGATGGGTGAATATTCACCGATATAGTTTTCAAATTTTTCTGTCATGTTTGCATCATAGATATAATCTGTGACTCTGAATTCGCTTTTCACTAACGTCTCCCCGGTTCCTGCTGAATAGTAGGGTTCTTCGATAAGGTTTGCATTATACTGGAAGTATCCGACAAACATGTACCCCCAATCGTTTTGGTCATATGGAGGACCATTTTGTCCATTGGATAAGTCCATTGTTTTTGGATTGTTCGCGTAGAGGTAATTGAGGACACTATGATATTGACCCCAGGTTGCTTTATAATTTTTATTTGTAAAAAGATAGGTTCCCATACTGACGTTATCGATTCCCCCGAAATTACAGTTATCAGCATCGACACTGCAACTATGTGCCATCTCATGTAAGAGAAGTGATGCGAGTTGGCATCGTCTCCCTCGTGCGGTTGGAATGGTGCCGGAGAGTACGAAATCAAAAATGCTCTTCACTGGTTTTAATATCGCTGGTGCGGAGACATACGCTAGCTGCGTCGTGTCATAGATATTGTTTTTTGAGGGGTGCTGGAAACCACCACCGTGGCCAACAACAAAATATCGGAAGATACCCTTTCGTTCATCAGGGAAATAATTGTTATAGAACTGTAACATCATCCCAGAGTCTTGTGAGATTTTATCGATGTGCGGCAACTCCTGTCCACCACCATTGATAGGGGTGTTTGGCCACCCGTCATCAAAGAAGAGTTTGATGTTATGTTCAGCGAATCGTTCGATCACTGCTTGCTTTACCTCTTCGTAAAAGTAGTGTGGCGGATCAAGCGGCCCACCGCGGCCCATATAATCGACTTCATAATAGATATTCTGAATGAACGGGTCAGCAAACAATTTCATCATCTGATACTCTTCGAGGTTATCTATGCCGTCAAGATCCGGGTCTAGGTTATCGTGGTCATCCCAAGTCAAAGGATCATATCCCCATTTCCATTCCCATGCTGTTGATGCCCCATCACCATCAGGATCGAGTTTTGAATCATCAACTGTTGGGTCTGTCCCAAGGATGTTCACTTCAGTCCAATAAGGGATAAAATCACTGTCTACATCGATTTGATAGATGTTAAACCAGATCTCAAAGGTCTCACCGAGGTAATACCCATATCCGTCGTAATCCTTGTAATTGTCCTTTCCTGACCATCGGCCAGTCCGGAAATCATATGTGACGGTAAAGGAGTCTGCTTCAATATTTTGACTTCTCAGTCCTAATAATCCAGATGATGTTTTTTTCATGATGGTGAGGGTAACGGTGGAGGTTTCCTGTTCCTCTGGCACATCTTTCATGATTTTGTTTTCCTCAAACATGGTATCCCAGGTATTGAACAGCACTTCAGTTGTCCTCCCATGCTGGGTGACGTCCTTACTAACATATTCCAATCCATCCATGTTTGTAACGAAGTAGAATGAAGGTTTCGTTTCCCAAGATTTCCCTGGTTTCATTAATTTATCAATAAGTGTTCGATCACGGATCCGTAAAATTTCAAGGACAACTCCTTGATTTTCTAAAGGGCTAATCTGATCATCTATTTCAACAGCACTTACGATAGGAGGAGTAACTTTCTTTGTCGCAAAATATTCGAAGTATGCATAAGTCCCAGAAACAAGTAAACAAGCGATAACCAGTAGCGAGACTCCTAGTATTATTTTTTGTTTTCGTTTCATGTACATGAAGGTTTGCCTCCGATACAGGGTAGGACTGTATGTTTATTAATAATATAGGTTACAATTTATATAAAGTTATTGGTATTGAAAAGAAAATCTTGTTGTAATTTATAGAAGTGATGGTCGCTCTATAGGTTTTCTCAGGTTGGGCATCAACGGCTAATAAGGTCATAGAGGATTCTATTTAAGGGGGTTTGGAGATGATGTTCTGAACCACTCCGTATTAGTGCGCCATTGATTGATTCAATTTCTGTTTTTTTCCCCTGTTGTATACTTTGGAGCATCGAGGAATAGTTATGTGCAGTATCCCGAATGACTCTCTTTGTTTTCTCAATCAACTCACTGGATGATATCTGTACCCCATTTAAGGATGCAATCAAGCTTGATTCCCTGCAGACGGCATCGACGATCTTTTCCAAGAGAGGGTTTTCAAGGAGATACCCGTTTTTACAGCCAAGAAATGCGGTCAGCGGATTAATGCTTGAGTTGATGATTGCCTTTTTCCAGATTTCCTTGATAATCTCTGTGCTCATCTGGGTTTCGATACCTGAGTTGTTGAATACGTCAACTAGTGTTTGTAATCTTGCTGATGGATAACCGTCGAGTTCTCCAAGGACAGTTGTTCCCTTTCCGGTATGGGTAATGGTACCCGGTTCCGAGAAGAGAGCACCGTGGGTCGTCACCCCTACAAGAATGTGTTTTTTTCCGACATGTTGTTCGATTTTCCCGATATTGTCTAACCCGTTTTGGAGCGAGACGACCATAGTGTGATCATGGATAAATGGTACTATCTGGGTACTTGCACTTTCGGTGTCATAGGATTTCACGGTCAGAAGAATAAGATCTGGTGATAGATTAATCTCCTTGACCGATTCTACTGCGGTGACTTTGACATTCAAACGTGTCTTTCCTTTAAGAGTCAACCCTTTTTTTCGGATGCAGGTGATGTGTGGGGCTCGCCCAACCAACACAATAGTATTGTGCTTCGAAAGTAACGCACCGAACAGTGATCCTATTGCACCGGACCCAAAAATAACAATATTCATAGGAGCACTCCTCTCTGCACGCATTGATGCTCAATTTCAGCTTTGGTCATCGTCAGAAGTGGTGTGAGTACCGGAACGTCGATGTATTTTTTCAGTTGGGCAATTTCAGCTAATGTCTGTGCAGGTGTCTCAAAAGTGTCATCAGTAGCTATCGCTTCGCAGTGCTTTTCTGATATAATCTTGGATAATTGTTTCAAGAACTGTTTGCTTGTGCGATCAATCGAAAGGATTTCTGCTTCAGCATACCAAGAAGTAAGAAAAGAGCGTATCGCGTTTTCGTTTGAGTCATGTGTCGTCACCAGGACACAATTACATCCCCGACGCATGAGATACCATGCAGCTAGTAGTGAAGAAGGTCGGGTTACTAGTACAAGTATTGTTCCTTGCGTGCCCATTGGAAGGCCACCGACGCCCTTCATTTTCTCTGTAAAGAGAAATGATTTCTTCTCCCGTATCTCAATAAAAAGCTGAAGGTCAGGAGTGTTTAAATCGACTTTTGCATGGGTTGATATGACAATATCGTTGCCAATTTGGACGGCGACATCTTGGCTTGTGTACGGATGTAATCCTACTCGTGTCACCCGGATTGCGAAGCTTTTCCGCTGGTTCAATATGTTTTTCGCAATGTGTTGAGCTGTTTC
>Ga0105100_10002503_pt1 | contig 10737 bp, 7 predicted proteins | sample PPLLak12cMay2015_2_FD_87033 | JGI IMG/M metagenome (GOLD analysis project Ga0105100, IMG submission 87033) | Freshwater sediment microbial communities from Prairie Pothole Lake near Jamestown, North Dakota, USA - PPLs Lake P8 Core (1) Depth... | ecosystem: Environmental > Aquatic > Freshwater >... | reverse complement strand
GCCTTTATACTGGTTTCATGATTAAGATCAATAATGTCAGTGAAAAAATCATCTGCATCTTTGACAGACAATCCAAAACCAGGATCATTACTTCAAACCATGCAACGTCCCTACTACAACATGATGCAACGGATCCGGTAAACAAAACAATGTCATTTATTTCACCGAAATCAGGTTCAATGTCAGTCGTTGTGCGTTCATATAAATCAGAGGTGACAAAACGTGCTCACAATTATTCCAATTATTGGCGTAAAGAACAAAGACTCCCAAAAAGCCATAAAGAATCCAATCGGTCTGGTCTTTCTATATAATCCCACTAAAAGGGAAAGGCCAAATGAAATAATTGGTACTATAATATCCATTTTATCCATAAAGGAAGTCCCTTCTTCAGATTATAAACAAAATCAGTAATCCACCCAATGTGTTTATTGTCTTTCTGGCGTTAGCTGATGAAGATGACACATTTGTATCCTTCGATAATGCTGGACATCTGAGAATGATTTGTTCCATTGTCAAAGTTACACCTTGGTTAATCCAAAGTCAAGTTTCTTTCAAATTGTGAGACAGTGATAATGTAGGGTTCCCTGTAATTCAGTCCAATCAAAATAAACATTATTCTGTTTATGCACAATTACTGTCGTTATTTATGAAATTTAACTAAATTGCAAGTATAGACTTGTCGGATTGAATTTATTACAGAAACCATTATGGAAGTAAAAAGAACATTTGATCTCCTTGATAGGTATAGGGAAAAATTTCCGATAGATGATGCGTTTTGCTTCAAACAAAATGGTGTCTGGATAAAATACAGCTCAGCTGAATATATTGAACTTTCAAATGCCTTTTGCTGCGGGCTTTATGAAATGGGGCTTAGAAAAGGTGATAAAATCATTACTATTTCAGCCAGCCGCCCGGAATGGAATTTCATCGATATGGGCATGGCAATGATCGGAGTCGTTCATGTCCCGGTTTATACATCACTTAACAAAAATGAATATGAACATATCATAAAAGACTCAGGTGCCAGGATTATTTTTATATCCGATAAGATTCTTTATAGAAATGTGAGTCAGGCATTCAATTTCCCTGGATTTTCTTCAGAGGTGTATACCTTCGATAAGATTGACGGAGTTTATAATTGGATGGAGATCGTGGATAAAGGAAAGTCATGTGCAGAAAAGACAAAGCTTGAGATCGAAAATATTAAAACCCAGATTAATCCTGAAGAATTTACCACCCTCCAATATACTTCAGGTACTACTGGAAAACCAAAGGCTGTAATGCTCTCTCATAAGAATCTTGTTTCCAATTTTATTTCAGTAGCCGGGGTTTTCAATCTGGAATCTTCTGATAAATTCCTCAGCATCCTGCCTTTGTGTCATGTCGGCGGCAGGCTGGGCATCTATCAGACCCAGTTTAGCGGCTCGCATATCTACTATGCTGAAAATATGGTGACAATTGCTGCAAATATGGCAGAGATTAAGCCGGATGGTTTCGATGCCGTACCCAGGATTCTTGAAAAATTCTATGAGGGTATAATATCAAAGGGTAGGAAACTTAACGGTATGAAGAAATATCTGTTCTTCTGGGCCGTGGATCTGGGATTGAAATATAAGCCTTTCGGAGAGAACGGGTGGTTCTATGGACTGAAACACAGGATTGCAGATAAGCTGATATACAGCAAATGGAGAGCAGCTCTTGGCGGAAATGTCAGGATCGCAGGATGCGGAGGTGCAAGCCTCCAGCCAAGACTCGAGAGAATATTCTGGGCTGCCGGCATCAAGATCATCAACATGTACGGACTTACAGAGACATCCCCTATTATTACGGGCAACAGAACATTAAAAGGAGGAATCAGGTTTGGTTCGGTCGGCAGAGTAATTGAAAACGTCGAAGTTAAAATAGCTGATGACGGTGAGATTTTGTGTAAAGGACCAAATATAATGATCGGTTACTATAATGATCCCGAACTGACACGATCTGTATTTGATGATGATGGATGGTTCCATACCGGTGATATCGGTTACCTGGATGAAGAGAATTTCCTTATGGTGACAGACAGGAAGAAAGAGATTTTCAAGCTTTCCAACGGTGAATTCGTTGCACCTCAGCCAATTGAAAACATGCTCAGTGAATCCATCCTGGTCGACCATGCAATGATTGTCGGGGAACATGAGAAATTTGCCAGCGCCCTTATCTCACCAAACTTCAAATACTTTGATGAATTAAAGTCAAAACTAAATATCTCGTTTACCGATTATAATGAAATGATACAACTGCCAGGAGTGCAGTCAATTATACACTCTGAGATTGAAAACATCAATAAACGCCTTAGTCCTCCTGAAAGGATCACCCGGTTCAGGCTTGTCCCTGATGAATGGAGCCCCGGAACAGGAGAATTATCCCAGACTTTGAAACTCAGGCGCCAGTTTATAGCACGGAAGTACAGCAAACTGCTCGATCAGATCTATATAAAATAAGATTTATTTGATTAAAGTCCCGCTTCCTTTAACAGCGCCATATATTTCGAGCCTTTACGAATATATCTGGCTCTGTAATAAAGAAGCGACGTGTCATGCTCCTCACAGGCTCTCTTTAACCACTCCAGCGCCATTTCTTCTTCTCCGCGGATCCTATGAATCAGGTAAATTGATGTTGCAGGTATATATTCAGTTTTTGATCTTTTCTTTAAGCTATTAAACAGTTTCTCTGCCCGATCTTTTTTTCTGATAAGGTAATATCCCAGAACAAGAAATGCTGTTGCAAATGGATTCCCGTCAGAAAGGTTAACTGCCTTCTCCAGCTCGGCAATACCCTCTTTTAACATTGATTTTCCAAAATAGGCTATACCGAGCTGATTGTGCGCAAAAAAATAATTCGGATTAATTGCCAGGGTCATCTGATATTCTTTTATTGCCCTGTCAAACTGACCGTCAAAAGCAAAGGCAACACCTGTAAAAGTATTAATAAAGTATGAGAGAGGATCAAGCTCCTGGGCTCGCTTTGCTTCAGAGATAGCTTCTTTATGACGTCCGGTACATGTCAGCAAAAATGAATAATATATATGAATAAGGGATGAGTTTGGATTTATTTGAAGAGCATGTTTAAAATTTTGTTCTGCTTCCTTCCAGTTCCAATAATAAAATGTATTAATAACACCAAGTGCGGAATAGGCTCCATCAAGGGTATTGTCTATTTTCAGAGCCTTATTTACATATTCAATTGCTTTGGGAAAAGCTTCGTCAGACGGAACATCCCCGTAAGCTGTGCTGGCTATTTTGACTGTAGCAAATCCAACATAAGCAAGTGCATAATCCTGATCCTTCTGAAGTGCCTGTTCAAAATACTCTGAAGCTTTTTTATATCCTTCTATTGTCATCATTTGCCAACAGTAAGTGCCTTTCAAATAGAGGTTATATGCTTCGAGATTTTCAGAATGCCGTTTTGTAATCATTGCTTTTGTTTCACCTAAAAGTTTAACTTTCAGATTATTCAGGATTGCCAGCGATATTTCATCCTGAATAGAAAACACATCTTTCATATTACAATCGTAACGTTCTGACCAGATGTGGGAACCATCAGCAATGTTAATAAGCTGGGCCGTTATCCGGAGCCGGTTACCATCTTTCCGGATACTGCCTTCAAGAACTGTTTCAACATCAAGTATCCTCCCTATTTCACGTATATCAACCTGCAGACCTTTGAATGAAAAAGCAGAGGTTCGGGCAATGACTTTAAAGCTTTCAACATGTACGAGGGCATTTATAATTTCCTCTGCTATACCATCACAGAAATAATCCTGGTCTTTATCCGGACTCATATTCACAAAGGGTAATACTGCAATAGATTTTTTCTGCGTGAGCGGTATATCTATTTTTGAAAGGACTTCTTTTCGTTCAGTAGCAGATTTAGTTGAATCTGTTTTCATTCCCAAAATAATCTCTTTTATTGCATTTGCTGTTTTGTTTACCTGGATTCTGTATTTTGTTTTGTTTAAATTCTTTTTTTCATCATCATCTGGATTAAGCGGTTTATTAACTCCGGGTTCTTTATAAATAAATTCAACTCCCCTGAGAACCCCTGCAAGGACAGACTCACATAATCTAATATCATCATTATCCAGATCATGGATACGAACAGGAAGAACCCTGTTTGCCACATTCCCGTTAGGCAATTTTACCCTTAAACCAAATTGATCCCTGGAAGCCTGTTCTACAAATGCCTTTAGCTCAAACTCCCAGGCAAATGACTTAGGATCACAGTAGGTACGTGAAATGATTGGAATAAAAACCAGACATTTAAGCTTGTCTTTCAGAGAGGCATCTACATCATGTGTCTCTAAAAGTCCGTCATGCGGGTTGATGTCGAAGTAAACACTTATCTCTTCTTTAAAAGTCGATTCGAGTTCCCCGTTCAGATTATCAACAAACTCAGTCACCCAGCCATCATGTTTATTATCTTTTCGACGATAACTGATATAAATGTCATAATTATAACCTTCAATTATGCTTGACATCAGGAGTCTGTTTGTTCTATTTTTATAATCAAATTTAAGCCAAAGTTAAGATCAATGCAATTTTATTTTGAACAAATTGGATTGGCAATGGGAATATTCCATCTAAAATAAATTTAACTTCGGCTTTTACATAGAGTATCTTTGACAGTGGAGATGAAGAGCTAGTTGTGCTCTTGTTCTCCTATTCAGGTATTTATTTAACCTTCTTAGGAGTCGATGACAACAGATATTTATGAGAAATTAGCTGACTATCTTGACCAGTTACCTGCTGGTTTTCCAAGAACGGAAGGTGGTGCAGAAATACGTATCCTCCGACAGCTGTTTTCCCCTGAATATGCCAGCCTGGCCATGCACATCAGTTTAATAGCTGAAGAACCCAGGGTTATAGCCTACAGGGCAGGTATATCATTGGATAAGGCAGAACATTTGCTGCATGAAATGGACCGCAAAGGTCTTATTTTCAGTATTAAGGGAAAAGACAAACCACTGCGATACAGGATGCAACAATTTATTGTTGGATTTTGGGAGCAACAGGTATATTCATTGACACCTGAGCTGGTAAGGGACTTTGAAGAGTACCTTCCTGCATTTGTAAACCTGGATATATGGCAGAAAGTTCCCCAGCTGAGAGTAATCCCAGTAAATAAAAGCATCAGTGTTATAAACAACATTCTTCCCTATGAACAGGTCTTTGAACTGATTGATGAATATAGTGAATTTACTGTTCTTGATTGCATTTGCCGGAAAGAACAACACATTTTGGGCAAAGGGTGTAATAATCCTTTGGAAAGTTGTTTGAGTTTTGGGATGGCAGATGAACGGAATAAGCGACTAAATCGTGGCAGGGCCATTGGCCGGTCAGAAGTTCATGATATCCTTCACCGTGCAGAAAAGGCTGGCCTTGTTTTACAGACAGGGAATGCGAGGAAAGCAGTATATATCTGTACATGCTGTGGTTGCTGCTGTGGTGTTCTTCGCAGTATTAAAAATGATATCCGGCCTGCCAGCAGAGTGTCGACTCCATTCAGAGTAATACTTGACTCAGATAAATGTTCAGGTTGCGGGACTTGTATAGATCGTTGCCAGATGGACGCTTTATCCCTTAATGACGAAAAAGCTCTCCTTAATCCGGATCGTTGTATCGGTTGTGGTTTATGCGTTAGCACATGTTCTACAGGATCTTTGACACTGCAGCGAAAACCCGAACATGAGCAATCCTATGTCCCTGTAAACCTGAAAGAAACATATATCAGACTTGGGCAGGCCCGCGGGAAAATGAGACTTCTGGATTTGATGGGATTGAAAATCAGATCCGTTAAGGATCGCATATTATCTCATTGACTGGTATTTAATAGGATAATCCCTTTCGTTTGTATTGTATTCTGGTTACCTGAAGTTATCCTGAAGAAACCTGTAAGCATTGCCTGACATGATATCATTTACCTGTTTATCAATGTCAATTATATAATAATCCGTTGTTGTGTCCGCAGCCATACGGGGCAACCACTCTTTAAGAGCGCTGGAAAGGTTGTCGTACTTTTTGGCATTGCTGCAGACGTTCAAAGGGTTAATCATTCCGTCAAAATCAGATCCTATGCAGATGTGTTTCCATGCCTTTGCACCTCCGACCTCAACAATATGCAGTATGTTGTTGCAAAGGTGTTTAATAGCGTTATCGAATATCAATTCCGGCCTTTCTTCCTGCGCCATCTCTGTCAGAAGCCGCATATAATCTTGCCGGATTTCATTTAATCTTCGTCTTATTTCCCCCGGCCTGTACTGTTCAGGATGATCATAGAGTTCATTAAGGTAAATAATTAACATTTCCTTAAGTGCGTTCAAGCGTGTTTCGAATGTGGATGGCGGTTCCACCGGTTCTGGTAATCCGTCATAGGGGGAAACTATAAAATCGCTGCAGCTACAATCGTCCTTGCTGAAGTATTCGACAGGTTGCGCCTGTCCTATCTGCTTTACACCGAGAATTTTTTCATCGAAATTGAGACCTATCACTCCTTTGGAATCAAGGATCTCCGTTATTTCTTCATCGTATAAATTAATCGACCGGGGATAGAACTTTGTTCCCGGAAGACCCGGGCATTTATTATGCTGTACTTTAATCCACTCGTGATCAACCTCTGGGCATTTGGCAACATGCCTGTTATTCCATGAAACTCCAGTTACACCTCCATGTGACATTATGATTGGAATGTTTTCCGAACTGTAGTCTTGTCTAAGCATATCATAATATTCCTGCCTTGCTTTAAGACTCATATGTTTTATATCGATAAGCATTCGGTAGGGCTGAAGCTTTAGGGCTTCCGTTATTACATCACTGCCCTGAGGGGTCAGTCCCTGGCCGGTAGGCAAAAACTTGTCATCACTGACTATCTTAATGTTATAGGCATGAGTACACAGGAGATTCTGTTCGAGGTGAGCCATGCTCATAAAGAAATATCGTCTCTCGCTTAATTTCAGTTTTCTCAGGTTATCCACCACATCATTACCTGCATTATTGCCGGAGGTTTGGGTTTGCAGATTATGACCTCCTTCAATGGTTAATATAATATTCAGCTTCCGTGGATTGTAATCGCTGATTTTCTTAAGTAACTGATATCTGCATCCTTTTTTTCTTGATTTGAGAAGATGCTCCTGAATCTCTTTAAACAAATCAAAATTATAAGTCTCAGGAAGAGATATTCGTTTCACCAGGTCAGGATCTATACTTTTTCTGTAGCCCAGGCGTTTCAGGATACATGCAATTTGGTAAAGACCAATATGAAATCCATGACTTGAGGGAATTCCAGTTGTAATCTCAGCTTTTTCAGCTGAAATCAGACCGGCCAGTGCTATCATTCCCCTGTTTCTGTTCAGTTGTCTGAGAGTGCACTGCGATGCCAGAACATCACCCAGAAGGATTTTGTCGATTATTCTGAGCAAAAAGGGCATCCTGAATTTTTTCCAGCAGTTCAGCCTTTCTATTTCGAGGTCTGCAGACCAGTAAGTTTTAAAGTCCGGATGAGTGTGAATATCTACAACAGAAGGAAATTCCATAAGTTTAAGATTATTGATTAGTTTATTATGTCCCCAAATAGCGGAATGATAGATGAAGTTGTTTATGCATCACTCATTGCTCTCCCCAAATTTACGCCTTGTTTCGACCAAAGTCAAGTTTCTTTTAATTTGGACATACCCCACTTTTAAGCCAGTTACTTTCTATGTGCCGCATAAATTCTGGCTTTCAGGTAATAGGTGCTATTAAGGTTTTTTCCAAACCTCGTAATCAGGGAATTTTTGTAAAAACAATGGCCATAGGAACCCTCATTGATGCCTTGGCACAAATGTACTCTACATTTTTTGAAAGTATGAGTAATATTTGGTTCGATTTAATTCCTGAATTAGTACTTTTATATAGATCTGCCCTTTTCTGGATAAGTCTGAAACAGGTAGAAGCGATACTCTGGTATTTACATAAATTGATGCTATTCCGTAAACATTTATTGGATCTGTTCAGTGCTTATGGGTATGGGAACGATGTTATTAACAGGCTTTGTGCTTTTCAGATATTGAAAAATTGCTTTGATATTTTCATCACAAAATGCATCTTCAATTTCAATACTTTCGTATTTGTCAATGGCCAGGTAATTCATGCGCCCCTATTGTTTTTGATTTTCCGGGCTTACCATTGCATATAACCAATAGCCTCCTACTGTAAAATTTATTGTGTTTGTTTCTGCCTTCCAAGGCAAAGTAGTAGGGGCGTTGCATGCAACGCCCCTACTACACCATGATGCAACGGACCCGGTAAATAAAACCATGTCATCTATTTCTCCGAAATCAGGTTCATTGCCGGTCGTTGTGGGTTCATATAAATCAGAGGTGACAAAACGTGCTCACAAATTTGATACAAATTTTTCTTGGCAGCCAGGATATTACGATACTATTATCTGTACGACCGGGCAATTGTCCCGTCTCAGGAAATATATTTTAGATAATACACAAAGCTGGGGAGCAAGAGTATGATTTCCTTCAAAATCCGTCCTTCTTTGACCACTTCATAAGAAGGTCTGGGAGAAAATAATCGAGCAATGAGTCCTGTTTGAAAAATCCGTCCTTCTTTGACCACCTCAAAAGGAGGTCTGAAAACATTAATACATATTAAAAACAACTAATAGATAACTTTGGATTAAGATTGTTAGTTTGAGAGGGATGACTATGATCAAGATTGGTTGATAATCCAGCGGGGCGTCTATACTTCAAAATTCTCCCATTCGTATTTTACCCGTTCCATTAACTTTTTGAACCGGTCTTCACCACGGATGTTTTCGAGAAAGGGATCAATTTCCGCAATTAATCGGTAATTGATGAAGCCACGATTTACTGCATTTTCAAGAAATTCCAGAGATTTTTCCTTTTCGCCAAGATATGAATAGAAGGTTGCGAAATGATATGAATACTGTAAATCCATTTGAATGCCTTTAATAAAATCAGGAGTCATCAATGTTGTCAATTTATCAATTTCCCTTGTTATTACATACTTAATGCATTTTGTTGCCTGAGACCATATATTGGTGCTTGTTTCTTCAACAAACGTGCAGATGAATTCATAAGCTTCATCTGCACGATCATTATAAAAGAGAATAAGGGATTTCCAGAATTGATGCATTACACTATCCGGAGTTAAATTATATGCCGTCAATAATGGATTAAGTGCCATATCGAATTTGCCACCAAAAAAGTAATTCCAACCTGAAACTGCATCATTCAATGGATTAATAGGATCCACTTTAACACATCTGTTTATTAACGATCTCCCTGCTTCAAACTGGCCAACACAACTGTATCCTAAAGCTAACCAGACCATTATTTCAGGATCTTCCGATTTTCCTGCATGAGCTTGTGCCAAATGAACAATAGCTTTCACCATGTCACCTTTTGCAACAGTTATTAATCCTATTACGAAATGTGCCGCTGCTAAATCCTGATCGAAATCAAGAGCTTTATGTACGAATTCTTCTGCTTTTTCGATATTTTTCTCATGATCAACGCCAAGATTAACATACTGGAAATAACCAAAAGCCATACCAGCATAAATTACTGCGTTTTCACCCGCAATATCAAGACCCTTTTTTAGTAAATTTAATCCGTTCTCCAACCTTTCCAATGACATCGACATCATTTCGGGATAGGCTCTTTTATAACAGTCATAAGCAAAAACATTATCTATCGGCCTTTCATGAATTTTCTTTTCTTCATTGGAGCTTAATTTTATTTTAAGTTCATCAGCAATAGAACTTGAAACTTTTTCCTGAATGTCAAAGATATCATTCAGGGTACCTGAGTATTTTTCAGCCCAAATGTGGGTATCAGTTATGGCATCAATCAACTGGGCAGTAATCCGAAGATTGTTTCCAGCCTTTCTGACGCTTCCCTCAAGTACATAGCGGACATTTACTTTATCAGTTATTTCTTTTATTGTTGATTTTGTCCCTTTGAATGTCATTGCAGAGCTCCTTGATATCACCAGTAGGTCATGAATATGAGAAAGGTCTGTGATAATCTCTTCTGTCAATCCATCACTAAAGTATTCCTGTTCAGGATCGGAGCTCATGTTCTCAAATGGCAGGACTATGATTGATTTTTCTGGAGCCTGTTTACTTGTAAACTCTATCTCCTCTACCAGTAGTTTATCAATAATATTGAACTCCTTATATTTCAGATACCACTTGATGATTATGTCAAGATTATTAAGAGCTGGTTTTACCTGTGCAGGATCAAAGTCTTTGGGATGCGCACCATAGGTCGACAACTCGTTCAGACCATGCATGGAAGTTATTATGTGGGAAGGAACTTTTTCTTCTTTATGAAGTTTGTCAATTATCCCTTTCAGTGGTTCTGTCTTTCTTGGTCTTTTAAGTTCACATTCGCATAGATCAGTTATTATCACTTCCAGACATCTTCTTGAATATAGGAGAACCATATTCTCATCATCAGCTTTGATCAGCCGTTCCAGTTCCTTTTCCAGATCAGGAAGCTGGCCTTTGAGAGATTCATGTAGCTTCTCAATCTCTTTTATTTCGGAGGTCCAGATTGCCATTTGAATAGAATTTACTTTTCAATCAGGCTGGTTACTGGTATTTATATATGTAAAGTTACGCTATCCTGATACCAAAGTCAATTTTCTTTCATTATGTGTGAAGGTTATAGTGTTCGAAGATTGCTTT
>Ga0105100_10002501_pt1 | contig 10739 bp, 9 predicted proteins | sample PPLLak12cMay2015_2_FD_87033 | JGI IMG/M metagenome (GOLD analysis project Ga0105100, IMG submission 87033) | Freshwater sediment microbial communities from Prairie Pothole Lake near Jamestown, North Dakota, USA - PPLs Lake P8 Core (1) Depth... | ecosystem: Environmental > Aquatic > Freshwater >... | reverse complement strand
TGATTGCCTTGCCCACGTAAATCACTTTGCCCGCATCATCTTTCATGATGTAGCAGCCGGGACGGGTCGGGAGTGTATCCAGCACTGCCTGAATCTTTTCGGAAACGTCCATAATTCAGGGAGATTTTATCATGCTCGCATGATGGCAAAGGAGTTTTGTTTTTAAAGGGGGATCGTTTTATAATCCAGCTATGGACAGGCAAGCTTTGGAGTTCTCCCTGGGTGAGCTTCTGTTAGGGCAAGGGCTACGTCTGGCTGTAGCCGAGTCCTGCACGGGTGGTCTGGTGGGGCATCTCATCACCAATGTCCCTGGTTCTTCACAATATTTCCTGGGCGGGGTAATGGCTTATGCCAATGAAACCAAGATAAAACTGCTGGGCGTGCGGCAGCATACTCTGGATGAGCATGGCGCAGTGAGCCGCGAAACCGTGCTGGAGATGGCGGCAGGCGTGCGCCGGTTGCTGGCAGCCGACATCGGAGCAGCCATCAGCGGCATTGCAGGTCAGGGAGGCGCGACGCCCGAGAAGCCGGTGGGATTGACCTGGATCGGGCTATCTGCCCCGGGCGTGGATGCTGCCTGGAGCTATGTCTGGCGCGGGGACCGGCTGGCGGTCAAGGAGCAGTCTGCCCGGCAGGTGCTGCGTCTGGTGGTCGACTATCTTTTGGGGCAGCTACCCGATAACGATGCAATCTATGAAGGATGATCAACGGGTGTGGAATATGGAACCTGTGGAAGTCACGGCGCGTTTCGATCTGGACGGTAAGATCATACCGCTGACTTTCTCCTGGCGCGAGAAGAATTATAAAGTCGCCTCGGTCGGGCGAAGCTGGGAGGATGAAGCCGGGCGCCATATCCTGGTTATGACACCCGGCGATCGCATCTATCAGCTGGTCTTTATCCCGGCGGAAAGTCTCTGGTACCTGCACCCTCTGGACAGCGACCGGATGCCCTCTTGAGGCAAAGAATCTTCTCCGTGCTAGGTGCAAGCATACCAGGAAGGGTCTCAAGCAGCTCCATCCCGGATGCTCACTGACCCAGCCGTTCTCTCTCCTCAGTAACCAGGCTCTCATCCAGCTTGCGGAACAGGGGTTCGAGTTGGTTCAGCGCCTGTCCGGGCTGCAGCTGACTGGGCGCCCACTTGCCGCTTGCTTTTTCAGGTCGGTAGCGCAGGACGGTATGTTCGCCAAGCTGATCCTGGATGACCTCGGTCGCTTGCTCGCCGAACAGCGGTTGTGTGTAACCCAGATAGGTGTGTAACCGCTCGCTGGTAAAGGGCAAAAAGGGTGAGAGGAGTACCTTTAGCGAGTCAATCGCCCGCAGGGCCGTGTAGACCGATTTGGCCGCTGCCTGGCGATCTGTTTTAATCTCGAACCAGGGCTTAAATTTATCGAGATATTTGTTGACTTCGGTTGCCAGGCGCATCGCTTCGGATAGACCCGCCCGCAGGCGAACCGCGTTGATATGCTCCCCAACCACCTGGAAACCGGCATCCACAACCGCCAGGATTTCTTTATCTTCTGGGCGTAGCTCACCAGGCTCGGGCACGACACCTTCCCAATGTCTGAAAGCAATTGGGAACACGCGATTTGGCAGGTTGCCCCAGGTGGCGAGAAGCTCGTTGTTGTTGCGGTTAAAGAATTCTTGCCAGTCCCAATCCGTGTCCTTGCTTTCGGGCATGTTGGCAGTCAGGTAATAGCGGAGAGGGTCCGGGTCATACCGGCTGAGGAAATCCAGCCCCCAAACAGCCCAGTTGCGGCTGCCAGATATCTTCTGCCCTTCCAGGTTCATGAACTCATTTGCTGGAACGTCATAGGGCAGGATCAGGGTGGTGCCGCTGCGTTCCTCGAAAATCCGGCCAAACCATTCCCCGGCTCCTTTGAGCTGGGCGGGCCAGATGACAGCATGGAAGGGGATATTATCCTTGCCAATGAAATAATATGCCCGCGCCTCAGGCTCGTACCACCAGTCGTGCCAGGCATCGGGTTCCCCGGCGACCTGTGACCATTCGACGGCGGCTGACAGGTATCCGATTACAGCCTCGAACCACACATACAGGCATTTTCCCTCCCAGCCTTCCACTGGCACCGGGATACCCCAATCCAGGTCGCGGGTAATGGCGCGTCCATGCAGGTCGTCGGCAAGGATTTGGCCCAGAGACTGGCGGATAACGTTGGGGCGCCAGTAATCCTGACGCTGGCGCAGGAACTCAACGATCTCCGGTTGCAGCTTACCCAAGTCCAGGTAGAAATGCTCGGTCTCGAGCAGCTCGGGTGTGGAGCCATCGGTTTTCGAGCGCGGGTCGATCAATTGAGTGGCATCCAGCAGGCTGCCGCAGTTGTCGCATTGGTCGCCGCGGGCGTTGGTATAGCCGCAAATATAGCAGGTGCCTTCCACATAGCGGTCGGGGAGGAAACGCCGCTGGGCAGCAGCGTACCACTGCTGCTGGCGCTCGGTATAGAGATAGCCGTTCTTGAGCAAGGCCAGGAAGATCGATTGGGAGACCTTGAAGTGATTGTGGGTATGGGTGCTGGTGAATAGATCGTACGCCAGCCCAAGCTTCAAGAACAGCTCCAGAAACCCGGTATGGTATTTCTGGTAGACCTGGAGAGGCGTGGTTTGTTCTGCATCGGCGCGGACGGTGACTGGGGTGCCGTGAGCGTCGGAGCCGGAAACCATGAGGACGCGGTTGCCTGCCAGCCGCTGATAGCGGGCAAATATATCCGCTGGCAGGTAAGAGCCGGTGATGTTCCCGACATGGATTTGCGAATTCGCATAAGGCCAGGCAACGGAGACCAGGATATTCTTCGACATGGTACCCTCCTCAAAGCAGAACAAATTCAAATATCAGTGCAGCAGATAATCAAAATAAAAAGGCTGCCCTCGTCTGGACAGCCCAATAGAATGCATGATCGGGTGGTCAGGCCGACTCTTTTGCGGCTGTCCAGTCGCGAGAATACATTGCCATGACCATCATCATAGCCAAAGTCAGAGCAATCAAGCAGGAGGAGATAGCCGCTAAAGTCATAAGCCGTGTCCGTAAGTAAATCTCTGTGAGTCTAAACCGGCAAAAGATTTTTGTCAAGCAAAATCTTACAAGTACTCCCTTAGCTGGCGCGCCTGGCAGGGATGGCGCAAGCGGCGCAGCGCCTTTCCTTCAATTTGGCGGATACGCTCGCGGGTCAGGCCGAACTTGGCGCCGACTTCTTCCAGGGTGTAGGGCTGGTTATCATCCAGGCCAAAGCGCATGCGCAAGATTCGCGCTTCGCGCGGGGATAATGTGGAAAGAACCTCGTCTACGCGCTCGCGCAGCATGGTTTCGTAAACGCATTGCGAAGGCGTTGGAGTGGTTTTGTCTTCCACAAACATGCCTAGCTCGGAATCTTCTTCGTCTCCAACCGGGCTTTCGAGAGACAACGGCACCCAGGATACCTGGAGCATCCAGGAAACTTTTTGAGGGGCAACTTCTAGCTCGCATGCCAGCTCATCGGCTGTGGGCGGGCGACCCAGCACCTGCTCCATCTCGTGGGAGACGCGGTAGAGCTGGCGAATCCGGTCTGTCATGTGGACAGGCAGGCGGATTGTCCGCCCCTGATCAGCGATGGCGCGGGTGATGGTTTGCCGGATCCACCAGGTTGCATAGGTGGAAAAACGGAAACCGCGCTTGTACTCGTATTTTTCAACTGCTTTCATCAGCCCCAGGTTGCCTTCCTGGATTAAGTCCAGGAAGGGCACGCCGCGGCCGTTATATTTTTTGGCAATGCTGACTACCAGGCGAGTGTTGGCTTTGATGATGTGCTCGCGAGCCAGGAAAGCATCCCGGATTGCCTCTTCGATTCCTTTGCGCCGTTGTTTGGATTTGCGACCGTTGAGACGGTCTAGCTCGCTTTGAGCTTCACGCCCCTTTTCGATCCGTTTTGCCAGGCTGACCTCCTCGTCTACCGTCAGCAAAGGTACCCGCGACATCTCTTTGAGATAAATCTCTACCGTATCGCTGGCAGAGACTTTCTCGAGGCTTGCAAAATAATGGCTCTCGTCTATTCCCGGATCTGGTTCTGCTTCGAGGTCATCGCTGTCGTCATCGAATTCGATGATCTCAACACCTTTGCGCCGCAAATAGAGGATAATTTTTTTCGTTCCATCAGGATTGTCGTCCAACAGCTGGGAGGCATCCAGGATATCCTCCATGGTCAAGTAGCCCTGGAGGTCTGCCTTATCAAGCAATTCAAGCATCACGCCCTCATCTTGGGTTGGTTTTCCTGGTGATACCATGCAACTCCCTTCCGGCACGCAGGCCTGGACAACAGGATTGAGATGGGTTGTGAAGCGATTAATTGTCTTTGTCTAGTAGCGATTTCAGAATCGATAAGCGTGGATCTACATTTTCCGGTTCGTGATTGCAGAGATTTTCGTTCAGGTTTTCGCCGCAGATCGGGCATAGACCCTTGCAATCTACTGAGCACAACGGTTTGATAGGGATATCCAGCAGTAAATAATCCCTTACCAGAGGCTTGAGATTGATATTGGCGTCTTCAGGTAATAAAAGCTCGGATTCGGTGACAGATTTTCTGGAAAAAGCGTACAATTCGGTAAATTCGGTATTGAGCGGCTGCTGGAAATACGTTAAGCAGCGGACACATTCGGTACGCAGCGTAGCTCGCAACCGCACCTGTGCCAGAATGCCCTGTGCTGTGCGTGTGAAGCGTGCCATACCGGATAAATCATTAAAATCAAAATCCTGTTCCAGGTGGAGGTTAGGGATTTCAAAAACAAAATCCCGGCTGGAACCGACGGGTTGGTTGATTAAGAAGCCTACATTCAGCCGGAAGGGATTGTAAGAAGCGGGCACTGGCGCAAAGCTCGATGATGGCGATAGAATGTGGTAGAGAGATTATAGCATAGATAGAATCGAGCGTCAAGTGATTCTTTTAATATTGCATATTGTTGATATTATTGTATAATATTATGTATTATTAGAGTGACGGATGCGGAAATTGTTGATTGCCAGTGGAAATCCTGGCAAGCTGGGCGAGATGGGCGCGTTGCTAGCTGGATTAGACCTGGAGTTGGTCACCCCCCGACAACTGGGGCTGGAGCTGGATGTCCACGAAAGTGGTGAAACTTACGCGGAAAACGCCGCCAAGAAAGCGATGGCATTTTCATCTGCCAGTGGTCTGGCTACCCTGGCAGATGATTCAGGCCTGGAAGTCGATTCACTGGGCGGGCTGCCGGGCATTCGCTCGGCGCGCTTTTCTCCCGTGCCGGGCGCCTCGGACGCTGACCGGCGCGCTTACTTGTTGGAGCGGTTAATAGGCCTGCCGCGACCCTGGCGAGCACACTTTCACTGCACGGTCGCCCTGGCATTACCTGGAAGGGAAATCCTGTTCACGGAAGGTGATTGCCAGGGTGAGATCATTCCCCAGGAGCGCGGCTCGAACGGCTTTGGCTACGACCCAATCTTCCTGATCCCTGAGATGGGCAGAACAATGGCAGAGCTAAGCATGGACGAGAAAAACCGTCTCAGCCACCGTGCACGAGCGCTCAAGGCAGCCATCCCATTGCTTACTGAAATGTAAAGAGTCCAGCCCAAGTTTGCTGAGCGCGGCGCCACGTTATCAGTTATCATAATTGCATGGGCACCCAGGACCGACTTGTGGATTGGATCGCTGTTACGCTGCGCTGGCTGGTTATCATTGGCCTGGCGGTCGCTATTGCCATGGGCGAAGATTTTTCTCTGGCGATCAGCCTGACATTTCTGGTTGCTGCAGGCGTGAATATTGGTACGAGCCTGCTGTTAATATTTGACCGGCAGCTACCTTTTCAGCACTATGTCAGCGTTGCGGTGGATCTGGTCCTCGCCTGCCTGCTTTTTTACCAGAGCGGGACGACCCAGGGTGGTGCCGGTTGGGCGATCGTTTTACCGGTGATGTCCGCTTCTTTATTCTTTGGGCTGCCAGGGGGAGGAGTCGTTGCCATACTGGGTTTGTTATTTGTCGGTGTGCTGACCATCCTGTCCGTTGATATCTTGTCGGCGCTGTTATTTCTGGTGAGCCTGGTCCCGCTCTGTTTGTTCGTAGTTTTGGTGTTTGGAACCCTCTCTAATCGGCTCAATGACTACACTCCGCCAGAAAGTACTGGCAAGCCGCAGGCAGGGCAAAGGAAATCTCGTCGCGAGCCAGACAGGCCGAATGCAATTTTCAAGCTTGTTTCGGTACTCAGCGCGACGTTGAATTACCAGAGAGTCCTTGAAACTGCGCTGGACCTGAGTGCAGAAGCTATTGCAGAGGGAGATGAGCAAGCGCAGCGCATGGTGAGCGCGGTATTGCTATACTCTGAGAATGAGAGTGGCAACCCGGAGTTGCGGGTTGGGTCTTCTCGCCGGTTCACTCAGGCGGATATGCGGATCTCCTCACCGGGTACGGATGGCTTGCTCGGGAAGGTGATCGACGGAGGCGAGGCGCGGCTGATCCGCGAAATACCCAAAGACCCCGAGCTGGGTCGGATTGTCGCGCTGCGCGCCTGCCAGTCTGCTTATTGCATTCCACTCGCCACCGGTTTAGACACGTATGGCGTGTTGCTGTTTGGTCACCCGCACCCCGATTTTTTCTCACCCGAGCGGCGGGAGATACTGGATATGATTGCCGGGCAGGTGGTGATTGCAATTCAAAATGCATGCCTGTACCGCGACCTGGAGCAAGAGAAAGAACGCATGATGGCAATCCAGGATGAAGCTCGCATCAAGCTGGCCCGCGACCTCCACGACGGTCCCACCCAATCCATAGCAGCGATAGCCATGCAGGTAAATTATGCTCGCCGGTTGGTGGAGCGAGACCAGAAAGCTGCTGCCGATGAACTTTTCAAGGTAGAAGAGCTTGCCCGCCGGACTACGAAAGAAATCCGGCATATGCTCTTCACTTTGCGCCCTTTGGTTTTGGAGACCCAGGGCTTGGTTAAGGCCCTTGAGTCTATGGCGGAGAAAATGCAAGAAACATACAATCAGCAGGTGAGCATCTCTGCAGATCAGGCGGTAGTGGCGAAACTGGAGCCAGCAAAGCAGGAGGTCGTTTTCTATATTATCGAAGAGGCGGTCAACAATGCCCGCAAGCATGCCAAGGCGGAACATATCTGGGTGCGCCTGCGCCCGGCAGGGAAAGACCTGGTTTTTTTGGAGATCGAAGATAACGGGGTCGGATTTGACCCTAAGGCAGTTAGTACCAATTACGAGAGCCGGGGCAGCCTGGGCATGGTCAACATGCGCGAACGTGCCGAGCTGGTCAATGGCTACTTGAAGATCGAGTCCGTTTTGGGAAAAGGGTCGTTGATCTCTGTGCTAATCCCCCTTACAGAAGACGCAGTTGAGCGTGCCCGCCGGGGGCAGAGATAAATTACAGGAGAAATTGAATGCCGGTTGCAGCCAGTATCTATTATCACGTGTACCAGGAAGGGGAAAAATTGCCGCTGGTTTTATTACACGGCGCAGGAGGCAACCATTTGACCTGGCCGCCGGATATCCGCCGGCTGGCAGGTTACCGGGTCTATGCGCTGGATATGCCTGGTCACGGGAGATCGGCAGGTAGAGGCCAACAATCCATCTCAGGCTATACCCAGCTTGTCCGGGACTGGATGCAAGCTATTGATTTACATCGCGGCGCGTTTGTGGGCTATTCGATGGGCAGTGCAATCGCGCTTAGCCTGGCCCTCGAATCCCCGGAACAGGTAATCGGGCTGGGCTTGATAGGGGCCGCAGCAAAAATGCGAGTCAATCCTCAGCTTCTTGAGGATACCTCCAGCGCGACCACTTTCCATAACGCTGTTGAGCAGATTGTGGATTGGTCATTTACCGCACAGGCTGATCCCCGGTTGAAGGAGCTGGTTGTCCAACGGCTTGCCGAGACCCGGCCCAGCGTGTTGCACGGGGATTTCCTTGCCTGCGATAGTTTTGACGTCTCCGAGCAGGTATCCCAGGTGGGTTGCCCAACGCTGGTTGTGTGCGGCGAGATGGACAAAATGATCCCCTTGCGCTACGCCCAATTTCTCCTCGACCATATCGCCGGGGCGCGCCTGGAGGTAGTGCCCGGTGCCGGGCATATGGTGATGCAAGAGCAGCCCCAGGCGGTTGCCAGGTTGCTGCAACAGTTCATGGGACAATTGAGCTATTAGCTGCCCGGCTGGAAAGCTGTAGGCGGTTGGAGTTAATCTTGCCTTGCGAATTTGCTCCCCGGCAGGTATAATTCGGCACACAACTTTATTGGGCGGTTAGCTCAGTTGGTTAGAGCGTTGCGTTGACAGCGCAAAGGTCGTAGGTTCGAGGCCTATACCGCCCACCAATTGAATAAGCATGGGTTTTCCTGTGCAATGCGTTGATCGGGACGAGTAACCAGTTCCAGCGCCGACAGGGAAGGGAGAGCAGTGACTGAAAATCTCCTCCGGTGTCTGAGTGGCGAAAACCACCCGTGAGCATGATCCCTAAAAGCTTGGATAGAATAAGCTGAGTAAGGTGAACGGCTGCCCCCCGTTAGCGGTGCAGAGACCTTCCAGGTCGCAGAGATGGCTGGATACACTCCGGCCAATCTGGGTGGAACCGCGTGAGTTAAGCTCTCGCCCCAGTGGGTGAGGGCTTTTTTTATTGTACAAATGTTGTTACGTAGTTCAGGGGAATATTGGTGGTGTGTAGGCGGGCAACGCCCGCCTACACACCACCAGGCTCCCGCCAACTGCACGAGCATTTGACTGATTGATTGAGAAGGAGGTCGAAAATGGCTGAAAAACAACCCGAAAAATACCAGGATAGCCAGTTATATCGCATCCGCCACTCGGCCGCGCATGTGATGGCGCAGGCTGTGCTGGAGATGTTCCCGCAGGGCAAGTACACGATTGGCCCGCCTGTGGAAGACGGCTTCTACTATGACTTTGAGCTGCCGCGCTCGCTCACTCCTGAGGACCTGGAAGCAATCGAGAAGCGCATGCGCCAGATCATTGCTGGCAAGCACTCGTTTGTCAAAGAGGTGGTATCGGCAGACCAGGCGCGCCAGATCTTCCAGGACCAACCCTACAAGCTAGAGCTGATCGAGGGTCTTGAGCAGGGTGGTTTTGACGAGTATGGCAACCCGCTGGATGTGAAGCCTGAGATATCCCTCTACAAGCACGCCGGCTTTGTCGACCTGTGCCGCGGCCCGCACGTGGAGAATACCGAGCAGATCAACCCGGATGCCGTCAAGCTGATGAATGTGGCTGGCGCTTATTGGCGGGGGGACGAGAAGAATGCCATGCTGCAGCGTATCTATGGAACGGCCTGGAACAATGCCCAGGAGCTAGAAGAGTACCTGTGGCGTCTGGAAGAGGCCAAGCGCCGGGATCATCGCCGCCTGGGTCGCGAGCTCGACCTGTTCAGCATCAGTGATGAGGTAGGCCCCGGGCTGATCCTGTGGCACCCGAAAGGCGGCATGGTGCGCAAGCTGGCAGAAGATTATTGCCGATCTGAGCACGAGCGTGGCGGGTACGATTTCGTCTTCTCGCCGCATATCGGCAAGGCGCACTTGTGGGAGACCAGCGGTCACCTGGGATGGTACCAGGAGAATATGTACGCGCCATTGGAGATCGAAGGGCAGCAATATTACCTGAAACCCATGAACTGTCCCTTCCACATCCAGATCTATAACAGCCATATTCGCTCCTATCGGGACCTGCCTTTACGCTTTGCCGAGTGGGGCACGGTCTACCGCTATGAGCGCAGCGGCGTGCTGCACGGCTTGCTGCGGGTGCGCGGCTTCACTCAGGATGATGCCCACCTGTTCTGCCGTCCAGACCAGATGCCAGAAGAGATTGACCGGGTCTTGCAGTTTAGCCTGAATATCTTGCGCGCCTTCGGATTCAAGGATTTCCAGGCGTATCTCTCCACTCGCAATCCGGAGAAGGCGGCTGGCGCGGCAGAAGAATGGGAAGCCCCGACAGAGGCCTTGCGCCAGGCACTGGAGCGCGCTGCCGTCCCTTACCAGATCGATGAGGGTGAGGCCACCTTTTATGGACCCAAGATTGATATCAAGGTCCGGGATGCGCTGGGGCGCGAGTGGCAACTGAGCACCATCCAGTTTGACTTCAACCTGCCAGAGCGTTTTAATATGTACTACGTCGGCGAAGATGGGTTGGAACACCGTCCCTATATGATCCACCGCGCCTTGCTGGGCTCAATGGAGCGCTTTATGGGTGTGTTGATAGAGCATTTTGCTGGAGCGTTCCCGGTCTGGCTGGCGCCAGTTCAGGCGGTTTTGATCCCCATTGCAGACCGCCACCTGCCCTATGCCCAGCAAGTAGCTGACCAGCTGAAGGCGAATGGAATGCGTGTGGAAGTGGATGAGCGCGGCGAGCGGATGAATGCCAAGATCCGCGATGCCCAGAACCAAAAGATCCCTTACATGCTGGTGGTCGGTGACAAGGAAGCCGAGCAGGGTCTGGTCGCGTTGCGCCTGCGGTCTGGCGAGAACCCCGGTCCAATTTCTATCCAGGCTTTCCTGGACCGATTCAAGCAAGAAGCTGAAACCGGCGCCTGAGCCAAGCGGTTGTTCTTTCAAGTCAGTGGCGGGTTCGACCTTTTCTTGAGGTCGAACCCGCGTTCCTGTGATTCAGACAAATTGAGATAAGGATTTTTATGCTTTTTTGGCACCGAAATTGCGTTTTGAGGGCATAATCGGCTGAAAATTAGGCTTTTGCGGTGTTCTTAAAGGTATTACAAGCCAGATTTCGG
>Ga0105100_10002500_pt1 | contig 10741 bp, 12 predicted proteins | sample PPLLak12cMay2015_2_FD_87033 | JGI IMG/M metagenome (GOLD analysis project Ga0105100, IMG submission 87033) | Freshwater sediment microbial communities from Prairie Pothole Lake near Jamestown, North Dakota, USA - PPLs Lake P8 Core (1) Depth... | ecosystem: Environmental > Aquatic > Freshwater >... | reverse complement strand
CGGCCGCGCCGAGCCCGGAGCCGCTGAGCACGCCGAGGGTCGCGAGCCAGGGAGCGAGGTCGGTCATCCCGGCGGAGGTCGTGGCTCCCGCGTACGCCCCAGCGGTGCCCAGGCACAGGGCCGCCGCGAGGAGCGCGAGGACCAAGGTCGCCCGGTCGCCCACCCGCACGGTCCCCACGGTAGCGACATGGCCGGCGGTCGAGAAGGGCGCGCGGGCAGGCGCCACGCCATCGTCATGGCGGTGTCACATCGCCGCCACGGATCAGGCGAAGGACGGGCCCAGCGCCAGGGCGTCCTCGAGCTCTGCGAGCGTGTCCTCGTCGAGCTCGATATCCCCGGCGTGGGCGTTCGAGCGCACGTGCTCCGGGTTCCTGCTCCCGGCGATCGCCGCGCTCACCCCCGGCTGGTGGACGTTCCACGCGAGGGCCAGCTGCGCGACCGTGCACCCCAGCCGCTCGGCGATGGGGCGGACGGCATCGACGACCGCGAGGCTGCGCTCGAGCTTCCCGGGCGCGAAGAGCGCCTGCCAGTAGTCCCACTCCTCATGGCCCGAGCGGAAGTCGGTCTCGTCGAACGTGGTCTCCGACGTGATCGCCCCGGTGAGCAGGCCGTAGGCGAGCGGCCCGTACGAGACCACCCCGGTGCCGTGCTCTCCGCACCAGGCGATCAACCCACGGTCCTCGAGCCGCAGCATGGAGAACTCCTGCTGGAGCGAGTCGACGTGCCGGAGAGCCTCGCACCGGGATATCAGCTCCCGGTCGAAGTTCGATACGCCGATCGCCCGGACGAGACCCTCGTCGACCAGGGCTGCCATCGCGCCCCACGTCTCCTCGATCGGGACGCCCGTCTCGTCCGGCCAATGCAGCTGGTACAGGTCCACGTGGTCGGTCCGCAAACGTCGGAGGCTCTCGGCGCATCCGCGCCGGACCTCCTCGGGTCGGAACCCGCTTCCCTCGGGCGAGGGCGCGAGCTTGGTCGCGATCAGGACCTCGTCCCGACGACCCTCGATCGCGTCGGCCACGACCTCCTCCGACCGGCCGTCGCCGTAGACCTCGGCGGTGTCGATCCAGTTGATGCCGCTGTCCAGGACCGCGCGGATCGCCTCGACGATCCGGTCCCGGGGAGGGGGCTGCCCCCACTCGCTACCGGAGCCCGCCTCCCACGCTCCGAACCCGACCACCGACAGCTCCGGTCCCTGCGAGCCGAGCCTGCGCATCCGCATGCGACCGCCTCCTCTGGGTCCTCTCAGGCAACACGCTACCGCCGGATCGGGGTCCGTTGCGCCGGCAGACGGTACGCTAGGTATCCGGGCACACCGATCCGACGAAGGGGGTTGTCCGGGCACACCACCCGGCACCGTGGATGACCAAGCAGGTTGAGCAGAGGGACCACGTCGTCATCCGGTTCGCCGGCGACTCGGGTGACGGGATGCAGCTGACCGGCGACCGGTTCACCAGCGCGACCGCCGTCCTCGGGAACGACCTCGCGACGCTCCCGGACTTCCCGGCCGAGATCCGAGCGCCGGCTGGGACCGTGCACGGGGTCTCGGCCTTCCAGATCCAGTTCGCGTCCCAGGAGATCATGACGCCCGGTGACCACCCAGACGTGCTGGTCGCGATGAACCCGGCCGCGCTGAAGGCTGAGCTGAAGCTGGTCGAGAAGGGCGGCACCATCGTGGTGAACCAGGACGCGTTCACCCAACGCAACCTCGAGAAGGCCGGGTACGGCTCGAACCCGCTCCAGGACGGGACGCTCGACGGCTACCACGTGTACCCGGTGCCGATGACGTCGATCACCGTTCGGGCGGTCGAGGAGCTCGGTCTCTCGCGGAAGGAGGCCGAGCGCTCGAAGAACATGTTCGCTCTCGGGCTCGTGTCGTGGATGTACGGGCGGCCCGTCGAGGTCACCCTGAACTGGCTGGAGGCGAAGTTCGGCGACAAGCCGCAGGTGTACGACGCGAACGCCGCGGCGTTCAAGGCCGGCTACAACTTCGGGGAGACCACCGAGCTCTTCAGCGTCCGGTACGAGGTCAAGGCTGCGCCGGTCGCGCCGGGCACGTATCGGAACATCTCGGGGGCCGCCGCGCTCGCCTGGGGTCTCGTCGCCGCGGGCAACCGGGCCCAGCTCCCGCTGTTCTACGCCAGCTACCCGATCACCCCTGCCTCCGAGCTGCTGCACGAGCTCTCGCGACTCAAGAACTTCGGCGTGCTCACGCTCCAGGCCGAGGACGAGATCGCGGCCGCCGGGATCGCCCTGGGCGCGTCGTTCGCCGGGCACTTGGGCGTCACGGGCACGAGCGGTCCCGGCATGGATCTCAAGGCTGAGACGCTCGGCCTGGCCGTGGCGCTCGAGCTGCCGCTGGTGGTGGTGGACGTGCAGCGCGCCGGCCCGTCAACGGGGATGCCCACGAAGACGGAGCAGTCCGACCTCTTGCTCTCCATGTTCGGACGCCACGGCGAGTCCCCGATGCCGGTCGTCGCCGCGCGATCGCCCTCGCACTGCTTCGACGCCGCGATCGAGGCATGCAGGATCGCGGTCACGTACCGGACCCCGGTGATCCTGCTCTCCGACACGTTCCTGGGCAACTCGTCCGAGCCCTGGAGGATCCCCGAGGTCGATGAGTTGCCCACGATCGACGCGAACTTCGCGAGCGGTCCGAACGCCGGCCAGGAGTTCATGCCGTACCTACGCGACGACCGTCTCGCGCGCCCGTGGGCCGTCCCGGGGACCCCCGGGCTCCGGCACCGCATCGGCGGCCTGGAGAAGGACGAGTCGGGCGCGATCAGCTACGACGCGGAGAACCACCAGCGTATGACGGATCTACGGGCGGCCAAGGTCGCGAGGATCGCTGAGGACGTCCCCGAGCTCGAGGTGGACGATCCCGACGGGGACGCGGAGGTGCTCGTTCTGGGCTGGGGCTCCTCCTACGGCTCGATCCAGGCGGCGGCAAGACGCGTGCGTGAAGCGGGACGCTCGGTGGCGGTCGCGCATCTCGTCCACCTGAACCCGTTCCCGAGGAACATGGGCGACGTGGTCACCCGCTATCCGAGCGTGCTGATCCCTGAGATGAACATGGGCCAGCTGGCCCTGCTCGTCCGCGGGCGCTATCTCGTCGACGCGAGGTCGGTGACGAAGGTGGAGGGCCTGCCGTTCTTCGCGGAGGAGCTCGAGACCGAGATCATGAAGGTGATGAACGGGTGAGCGAAGCGATGAACGATCCGACGGGCGGCGACGGCGACAGCGTCGTTGGCACGCTCACCAAGAAGGATTTCACCAGTGCCAACGAGGTGCGCTGGTGCCCCGGCTGCGGGGACTACGCGATCCTCGCGACCGTCCAGTCGTTCATGCCCGAGCTGGGGATCGCGCCCGATGACACGGTGTTCGTCTCCGGCATCGGCTGCTCGGGGCGCTTCACGTACTACATGGATACGTACGGGATCCACGGGATCCACGGGCGAGCCCCGGCCATCGCGACAGGCATCGCGACCGCCAGGCCCGACCTCAACGTCTGGGTCGTGACGGGCGACGGCGACGCGCTGTCGATCGGTGGCAACCACCTGATCCACGCCCTGCGGCGCAACGTCAACCTGCGGATCTTGATGTTCAACAACCAGATCTACGGACTGACCAAAGGGCAGTACTCGCCGACGAGCGAGGAGGGCAAGGTCACCAAGTCGACGCCTTTCGGCTCGGTCGATCACCCCTTCAACCCGATCGCGCTGGCGCTCGGGGCGGAGGGGACGTTCGTGGCTCGCACGATCGACAACGACCGTCAGCACATGACCCAGGTGCTGCGGGAGGCGGCCGCGCACCGGGGCTCCGCCTTCGTCGAGATCTACCAGAACTGCAACGTCTTCAACGACGGTGCCTTCGACGCCCTCCGGGAGAAGCCGCAAGGCGTCCACAACCAGATCCGCCTCGAGCAAGGGCAGCCGATCGTCTTCGACGAGGGGCGCCGCTGCGTCTCGGTCGGCGAGAACGGTCGGCTCGTCATCACAGAGGTGGAGAACACGCTGAAGGACCGGATCGTCACCCACGACCGCCACGGCCGTCCCTCGCTCGCGTTCGCACTGGCCCACACGGCTGGCCACGGCCCGACCGAGCCGACGTGCATCGGGGTCTTCCGAGAGGTCGAGCGTCCGGTCTACGGCGAGGCGATGACCGACCAGATCAAGCTGACCACCGACCGGCTCGGCCACGGGGACCTGCAGAAGCTGCTCGGCTCGGGCGACACCTGGACGGTGGCGTAGCCGTCCGGGTCAGGTCTCCGGCACGTACCGGGCCATCGCGGACTCCGAGGCGCTCTCGACGCGACGCAGCCGGTCCGTCAGGTCGGGCAGGGCCGAGAGGAACCGCCCGACATCCGCCTCGGTCGTGCCGCGGCCCATCCCGACCCGGAAGCTTGCCCGTCCCGGGACACCCATCTGCTCGAGCACCGATGACGCCTCCGCAGGCGCGCCGGAGCAGTTGGAGCCCGCGGCGATCCGGAACCCGGCGTCGTCCAGAGCCATGCTGAGGATCTCCGCGTCGAGGTCCGCGACCGAGAAGCACACGATGTGCGGCACCCGCTGCGTCCGATGGCCGTGCACCTCCACCCCCGCCACGTCCTCGAGGCCCCGTCGCAGCAGGTCCGTGAGCCTCCACTCGCGCGCGGCCTCGTCGCCGCTGTCCTCGAGCGCGTCGCTCAACGCGGCCGCCATCGACGCGACGCCGGGGATGTTCTCCATCCCCGAACGGCGCCGGCGCTCGCGGTCGTCGCCGCACGGGTACGCGGCGACCGGGACCCCACGGCGGATGTACAGGGCGCCGACACCGGGCGGACCCCCGAACTTGTGGGCGGAGAGGGAGAGGAGGTCGACCTCGAGCGCCGAGGTGTCGACCGGCAGGCGTCCCACCGTCTGGCACGCGTCCGTGTGGAAGAGCACGCCCGATGCCCGACACAGGCGCGCGGCCTCGGCGATCGGCTGCATCGTGCCGACCTCGTGGTTCGCGTGCTGCACGGACGCCAGGAGCGTGCCCGGCTTGCGGATCTCTGAGGCGAAGACATCGAGGTCCACCTGGCCGGAGCGGTCCACCGGCACCAGGGCGGTCTCGAAGCCGTCGGTCTCCAGGGTGTGGAGCACGCCGCCGACCGCCGGATGCTCGACCGCCGTCGTCACGATCCGATGTCCGATCTCGCGGATCGGGCGGACACCGCCCCAGATCGCGAGGGCGACCGACTCCGTCCCGCCGGAGGTGAACACGATCTCGTCCGGCTGGGCGCCCAGCGCGTCCGCCGTCGCCGCCCGGGCGTCCTCGAGCAGACGCCGGGCCGCGAGGCCGTTCGCATGCAGCCTCAGCGGGTCGCCGAAGGCGTCGAGGGCCCCCAGGAGGGCCGTGCGCGCGGCGTCGGACATCGGCGCGGCGGAGGCATGGTCGAGGTAGGTCGCGGAGGTCGCCGTGGCTCCCATGCTCGGTCGCGCCCATGATAGCCGCGACCGCACGAGCGCCGATCCCTCACGGTCCCACGGGGGGCCTTGGTACGATGCGCGCCGTGAAGGTGCTGCTCGTATCGCCTGACCCGAGGTCGCGCGAGCTCATGGCGCTCGCCGTGGCCGGCATCGAACGACGGCTTGGCGTGCCCCTCGAGTTCCTCGAGGCGTCGGATGGGGAGCGCGGGGTCCGCGTGGCGTTCCGCGAGCGACCTGACGCCGTGGTCGCCGACGAGATCGCGTCTCGCGCGGGGGCGTTCGCGCTGGCGAGGGATCTCCGCGGGGCCACCGAGCCATATCCGGGCACCATCGTGATCCTGCTCGATCGCCGCCAGGACGCCTGGCTCGCGAGGTGGGCGGGAGCGGACGCCTGGTTCGTGAAGCCGGTCGATGCGTTCGATCTCGCCGATCGGCTGCTCGAGCTCGTTGGCGCGACGGTGGAGAAGGAGAGCGCGTGAAGATCAAGGGGACGTGCCGACGCTGTGGGCGAGAGTTCCTCGTCGAGCAGGTGCTGCAGAGCGGTGGAGAGTGCCCGTGGGACGGGAAGCCGTTCCAGCCGGACTACGCCGTGGTGCTCGTGGACGCGCTCCGTGAGGCCGAGCAGGCGGGGAACACGCTCGAGAACGCGCTGGAGAAGGCGGCTGACCTGGAACCCGATCTCGTCCTGGACCCCGACTCCGTGCTCGCCACGATCCGTGAGCATCTCGAGCGTCTCGAGCGGACGCACGAGCACGGGAGCTCCCGGGGCTGAGCGTGAGCGCCACGGCGAACCGTTACGCCGTGGACGTCCGCCGTGGGCAGGACGGCTGGACGGTCACGATCATCGACCCCGCGGGTCGAGACGTGTCCTCGCGAGCCTGCCGAGACGAACCCGAGGCGCTCACGTACGCCTCGACCGTGCGCCAGCACATCTACTGGCTCTCCGAGGAGAAGCTGCGCGAGTACTACCGGCTGCCCGAGCCGGGGGCCGGGGGGTAAGGATGGGCTTCAACGCGATGCAGCCCGGGAAGATCAAGCGCGGCGACCTGCTGTATCTCGCGGCGGGCATCGCCGTCATCGTCGCGCTCGTGCTCTGGGCGATCCTGTGACCGACGACGCATCGTCGGCGGAGGACCTCGACTACTGCTACGTGACGACCACGGGCCGGGTGTCCGGCCGACCGCACACGATCGAGATCTGGTTCGCGCTGCGCGAGGGGCGCGTCTACGTGCTGTCCGGGGGCGGGGACGCGAGCGACTGGGTGCGAAACATCCGCGCCAACCCGACCGTCGGCTTGCGGATCGGGGACCGCGACTTCATCGCCCAGGCCAAGGTGGTCGACGATCCGGCCGAGGACGAGCTCGCACGCGCCCTGCTCGTCGAGAAGTACGGCCCGCGCACCTCCGACGACCTCGAGGAGTGGCGGCGCACCGCCCTGCCCGTGGCGATCGAGCTCCCCGCCTGAGGGACGCTAGGGCCCGTCGAACCCGATCGAGAACATCTGCTCGAGATCGTGCTTGGAGTACACCTGGAACGCGATGAGCGTCTCCGTCCGGACCACGCCGTCGACCCTCGCGATGCCTCCAGGGATCACGGCAGCGAGGTCATCGTGGTTCGCCACGCGGACGACGGCGACGAGGTCGAACTCTCCGGCGACCGAGTAGACCTCGCTCACCCCGTCGATCTCGGCGATCTGCTGGGCGGCCTCGGGGATCTCATCGATCTCGCACTGGACGAGCACGACCGCGTGGACCATCGTCGACCCCTCCCTCTCACGCCCGCTCGAGGACGATCGCCGTGCCCTGGCCGCCGGAGACGCACAGCGTCGCGAGTCCCAGCGAGTGCCCCATCTCGCGCATCTCGTACGCCAGGGTCAGCGTGACCCGCGTGCCGGACAGCCCGATCGGGTGGCCGACCGAGATCCCGCCGCCCTTGGGGTTCAGCCGGTCCCGGTCGAACTTGAGCTCGCGCTCGCACGCGATGACCTGCGCGGCGAACGCCTCGTTCAGCTCGACGCACTCCATGTCGGCGAGCGACAGATCGGTCTGCTCGAGGACCTTGCGCGTGGCGGGGACGGGCCCGATGCCCATGATCTCGGGTGGCACACCCGCCGAGGACATCCCGACGATCCTCGCGAGGACCTCGCGACCCTCGGCCTTCGCGCGGGACTCGCTCATCAGCACCATCGCGCCAGCGCCGTCGGTGAGGCCGCTCGAGTTGCCAGCCGTGACCGAGCCGCCCTCCCGGAACACGGGCTTGAGCTTCGCGAGGCCCTCGAGCGTGGTCTCGGGACGCGGGTGCTCGTCCTGCTCGACCACGATCGTGCCCTTGCTCTTGGGGTTCGGCGCCTCGACGGGGAACATCTCCAGCGCCCGACGATCCTTGTTGGCCTCCGCCTTCTGCTGCGACTCGAGGGCGAACCCGTCCTGCTCCTCGCGGGAGATGCCGTACATGTCCACGAGGTTCTCGGCGGTGGCTCCCATGAGGATGCCCGAGAGCGGGTCGAGCAGGCCGTCCTTGTACATCGCGTCGTACACCGTCGCGTCGCCCAGGCGGTAGCCGAACCGCATCCGGTCGAGCAGGAACGGGACGCGGGTCATGTTCTCCATCCCGCCGACGACCACGATCTCGGATTCGCCGGTCATGATCTGCTGCGCACCGATGTGGATCGCCTTCATGCCCGAGGCGCATGCCATGTTCACGTTGTAGGCGGGCACTTCGATCGGGATACCGCTCTTCACGCTCACCTGTCGCCCGGTGTTGGGGCCGTTCCCGGCCTGTCGGGCGTGGCCGATGATCGTCTGCTCGACCTGCTCGGGCTCGACGTTCGCCCGGCGGAGCGCCTCCTTCACCGCCAGCACGCCGAGCTCGACCGTAGGGAGCTCCGAGAAGCCACCGAGGAACTTGCCCACCGGTGTACGTGCACCCTCGAGGATGACCGCGGTTTCCATGGTCTGCTCCTGGTTCGCCGTTTGGGGCAAGTCTATCGGGCCAGGTCAGGGGGCCCGCGCCGAGGGTCCCGAGGGATCGCGCCGGTCGGCCCCCCGCAGGCTCGAGAGCAGGTGCTGCAGGCGTGCGCCACCGTCCACGGGCTCGGCGGGCGGCGGGCTCGCCCGCACCAGCGTTACCCGGTTCCGCCCGAGCCACGAGCGGACGGCCGCGATCTCGTCTGCCCGATCGCGGGGACAGGGCGCGGGGACCGGATCGGCCGCGCCATCGAACGGGTGCGCGAGCGCACCGCCATGCAACACGATCGTGCGACCCGCGACGTCGCGGAGCACGAGCTTGCGCGCTCCGATGAGCCAGCCATCGGTCCGCGCGCGTGCGAGGGCCTCGACGAGCGCCCGCAGGCGGTCGCGGGCGAGCGCCGCCTCCTCGAAGCGCTCCTCGACGGCGAGACCGCGCATCCGAGCCTCGAGCGCCGCGAGGAGCCCGCCCGGCGATGTGAGGGAGGAGATGAGGGACCGGACGGACTCCCCGTAGCGCTCGGGGTCCGCGCGGCCATCGCACGGCGCGAGGCAGCGTCCCATCTCGGCGAGCGCACAGGGGGAGAAGCGGGTGGTGCGACCCATGGCCTTCGTGCACCGGCGGATCGGGAAGGCCTCCTCGAGTGCCTCCTTCGCGAGGCGCGCATGATGCGATGACGGGAACGGCCCGAGGAACGAGGCGGGCGACGCGGCGCGATCAGAGCCCGAGGGCTCGCGCACGACCTTGAGGCGTGGGTAGGCCTCGGTCGGATCGAGCTTGAGGTACGCGTACCGTCGCCAGGTCTTGCCGCGGCGGTTGTACTTCGGCTCGTGCCGGCGGATCAGGCGCGCCTCGAGCACGAGCGCCTCGAGCTCGGAGCCGCACGGGATGCCCTCGACCGCCGTCGTCTGCTCGAGCAGCCCCTCGACCATCTTGCGGGCGTCCCCGTAGAAGTACGACCTCACGCGCCCGCGGAGATCCTTCGACTTGCCGATGTAGAGCACCCGGCCGTCTCGGGCTCTGAAGAGGTAGACGCCGGGGGCGTTGGGCAGGTCGTCGGCGAGGCGGATCTTGCCGAAGTTCGGGCGCCCACGCGCCCGAACGGCCATGTGCAGGTCCCCGAGCGTACGGATGCCCAGGCGCCCGCCGAGGCCGAGGAGCCCCTGGAGGACCTCGGCGCAGGCCTGCGCGTCGGCGAGCGCCCGGTGGTTCGGCCGCACGGCCGTCCGGAAGTACTGCGCGAGCGTCTGCAGCCGGACGTTCGGTACGTCCGGCCAGACGACGCGTCGGGCGAGGCGCGCGGTGCACACCGGCGGAGGGGGGAGCTGATCGAAGTCCAGGCGCGCCAGGGCGACGTTCAGGAACGTGAAATCGAACCGGGCGTTGTGGGCGACGAACACGGTGCCGCGAGCGAACTCCGCGAAGGTCGGCAGCACCCACTCGATCGGTGGCGCGTCGGCGACCATGAGATCGTCGATCCCAGTGAGGTGGGTGATCGAACGGGGGATCGGCACGCCGGGGTTCACCAGCGTCTCGAACACGCCCAGGCGCTCGCCTCCACGCCAGGTGACGGCCCCGATCTCCGTGATCCGCGAGTCCGTGGGGGAGCCGCCGGTCGTCTCGAGGTCGACGACGCAGAAGGTGACCTCCTCGAGCGGGATGCCCTCCTCGAGCGTGGTCTGCACGGCCTCGGCGAGCACCGTCACCTCCGCACGGGGCCGCGCGGGAACAGGACGGTATCGAACATGTGTTCGGACGTCAAGCCCGGCATCGTGGGAGGGGGCACAGCGCGATGGTGCCGCGGGGGTGCGACATCGAGGGCGCACGAGGACGGCGCCCCCGGTCGCTCGAGACGGGGCGGCCTACCGGCGGCGACGCCGATGGTTCGACATCGGCTGGCCCGGCTGCTCCGGACCGATCCGGTACGGCCGCATCATCTCGTTGTCCTCGTGGGAGACGATGTGGCAGTGCCAGACGAACTGGCCCGGCGTGGTGAACCTCATCCGGACCCTCGTCACCTGCCCCGGGTACGCGATGACCGTGTCCTTGAAGCCGTCCTCCCAAGGCTCAGGTGGCTGCGGCGATGAGCCTGGGACCACCTGGAACGTCCGGTTCGCCTCGTCCACGAAGATGTCCTGACGGTTCACGACCTGGAACAGCACCTCGTGGATGTGCATGGGGTGGGCGTCTGCCGTGCCGTTGTAGAACTCCCATACCTCGGTGGCTCCGACGGCGGGATTCTCGGTGACGTCGTCGTCCCACATGCGCGGCGTCCAGGAGCCGATGCCGGTGTTGGGATCGCCTGCCACGGTCCCCAGCAGCGT
>Ga0105100_10002497_pt1 | contig 10754 bp, 5 predicted proteins | sample PPLLak12cMay2015_2_FD_87033 | JGI IMG/M metagenome (GOLD analysis project Ga0105100, IMG submission 87033) | Freshwater sediment microbial communities from Prairie Pothole Lake near Jamestown, North Dakota, USA - PPLs Lake P8 Core (1) Depth... | ecosystem: Environmental > Aquatic > Freshwater >... | reverse complement strand
TTCCCTGTCTTTGTCCCGAGTTATTGGTGTTGGCATTATCAACCGGGACACCATCTATGACAAACAGAGCCTGGTTGTTACCTGTCAGCGATTTGGAACCTCTGATAATGACATTTGAGGATCCACCCATATTACCTGTAGGCCTGATGCTGACCCCGGCAACCTTACCGGAAAGCGTATTAACGAAGTTATCATTTTTGATTGTGGAAATAGCGTCACCATCAACCTGTTGAGTGGCATACCCCAAAGATTTCTTCTCACGGGAGATACCAAGAGCAGTAACGACAACTTCATCTAAGCCTATCAGGGCGGACTCAAGAACGCCATTGATCACTGAACGTCCTCCAATTTCAACATCCTGCGATTTCATCCCGATATAGGAGAAAACAAGAGTTGTAGCACCATCAGGAACAGTTAGAGAATACTTCCCATTTACATCTGTAATCGTACCAGCTGTCGTACCTTTTACAACAACAGATACACCGGGAATGGGACCCTCCCCCTCTGCTGCAGAGGTAACTGTACCTGTAATGATTCTTGCTTGTGCCCGAAGGGCAGAAGAACCCACGAACACAAACAGAATAATCAACAGAAATAGTTTCTTCATACTTATTTATTTTTAGGTTTTGATTTTATCTGCCAAAGATACTTTTTTTTTAAATGAAATAAAACTTCATTTATTTTCAAAATCGTTAACTATCAGGCTTTTCGTATTCAACTTCTGTCATGACTCTTAATTATTGAATACTCGTTAAAAAATAAAGCTATCGCTTCAATCCCCCTGAAAAAATTAATCAACGGGTAATTTTCATTTGGTGAATGAATTGCATCGGTATCCAGTCCGAAACCCATTAAAATGGATTTTATTCCCAGTTCGCGTTCGAATGCTGCGACAACCGGTATACTGCCGCCGCTCCGGACAGGAACAGGTTTTTTGCCGAAGACTTTTTCAACAGCTATTGATGCTGCCTGATATTCCGGTGTATCGAGGGGACTCAGATATGCTTCACCTCCGTGAAGATATTCAGCTCTGACTTTTACTCCTGCCGGGGCTATTGTTTTGAAATGATCGCTGAACAGCCTTGCAATTCTTCCGGCATTCTGATCCGGTACAAGTCTCATCGAGATCTTTGCAGATGCTTTTGCAGGAAGTATTGTTTTAGTGCCTTCACCGGTATAACCTCCCCATATACCGTTAACATCGAGCGCTGGTCTGATGCCGATTCTTTCAGTATCGGTATAACCCTTTTCGCCTCCAAGCTCATCAACACCTATGGATTTCATGAATGTTTCGCGGCTGAATGGCCGTTTTGCCATCTCGCTTCTCTCCTCTTCACTGCACTCCCTTACATCATCATAAAAACCCGGGATCGTTATCCGGTTGTTCTTGTCCTTCAGCGAAGCGATCATCCGGCACAATACAAAACAGGGATTTATAACCGCTCCGCCATACAGTCCGGAATGGAGGTCACGGTCCGGGCCGGTAACCTCAACCTGCATATACGATAATCCTCTCAGTCCCGATGTTATTGAAGGAATATCCTTTGAGATCATGGTTGTATCCGAGATAAGGATCATATCCGCCTTCAGCAATTTTTTTTGATCCTTGCAGAACTTCTCAAGGCTTACTGATCCCACTTCTTCCTCGCCCTCGATCATAAATTTAACATTGCAGGTTAAGGTGCCTGTTTTATTCATTATTTCAAAAGCTTTAAGATGCATGAAGAGCTGGCCTTTATTATCATCGGCGCCACGTCCCCATATCTTTTCATCTATGACAACCGGTTCAAAGGGAGGAGTTTTCCATGCTTCAAGGGGTTCAGCCGGCTGAACATCATAATGGCCGTAAACGAGAACGGTTGGTAATTCCCCCGATACGATCTTCTCACCATAAACAACCGGATGCCCGTCAGTCCGATAGATCTCAGCTTTAGTTGCGCCCGATCTCAACAGCTCGTTCTTAAGATATTCAGCTGCCCGGAGCATATCGGGTTTATGTTCTTCCCTGGCGCTCACCGAGGGGATCCTCATGAAATCAAAGAGCTCCTGAAGAAATCTTTCTTTATTCTCGTCAATATAAGTTTTAACTGAAGTCATTATGTTTGGGTTTAAGCGTTTTCTGTTTTTTCAGGTCACCTGCCGCAACACACAACTCATTATATATATTCTCTCCCACTGCTCTTATCAGGGGAGCTTTAAGGAATTCGTAAATATAAACTTCTTCGGCACCACCCTTTTCCCTGCCACCCGAACAGATTGCAAGTTTCTCATAATTAACAGCTTTGAAGCCGTCAAATAGTTTAATACGTATTGGAAACAGGTGACATGAAAGTGGTTTCTGAATGCTGATCTTCCCTTCTGTCCAGGCTCTTTCGATCCCGCACATAAGGATATCCCCGCTGATAATTGAATATGCACAATCCTGGTTATTTATCAGAGGTGTTACATATTCATCCTCCATGTCGATCACACTTGTCCCCGATTCCTCAATGGTTTCAATACCTTCGGATCTGAGGAATGGTTTCACCTCGGGCCAGATCTCGTCGAGGATCTGCACTTCGGGATCAGAGAGAGGTGCTCCTGAATCACCGTAACGGCAACAGCTGCCATTACAATGTATAAGATTGCAGGTGAATTTTTTTTCGAGAATATCGAGACTGAAAATCGTATCTGCTATCCTGAGCATTATTAATAAGTTTTTCTTCTTAGATTACGCTTCTCTGCACCCCTTGAAAACCCCGTCAAATTAGTACCTTGCCCGTCATCTCATTCGGTATCTCAATCCCCATGATGGTCAGTAACGTCGGTGCCACATCGGCCAGAATACCTTCCCTGATTGTTTTATAATCATTCGTCACGAGGATGCAGGGAACCGGATTCAACGAGTGAGCCGTATTGGGGGAACCATCTTCATTGATCGCCATATCGGCATTGCCATGATCGGCTATAATCATAACATCGTATCCCTTTGCCTGAGCTGCTCTGGCTACCGCTCCGGCACATTCATCCACCGTTTTCACTGCCTTTACTATTGCAGGGTAAATACCTGTATGTCCCACCATATCTCCGTTTGCAAAATTAAGGCAGATAAAATCGTACTTCTCCGTTTCAATTGCTTTTATAATAGCATCCTTTACCTCATAGGCGCTCATTTCGGGCTGAAGATCATATGTTGCAACCCTGGGTGAAGGAATAAGCGTTCTGTCTTCATTAGTAAATGTCTCTTCTCTTCCTCCTGAAAAGAAGAATGTGACATGTGCATATTTTTCTGTTTCGGCTATCCTGAGCTGTTTTTTCCCGTTTCGTGCAAGTACCTCTCCTATTGTATTGTCGGCATTTTCTTTAGGATAGATCACATGAAGTCCTTTGAAAGTGGCATCATAGGGAGTCATGGTGCAATAATACAGCGGTATTGTTTTCATTCCAAATTCAGGCATATCTTTCTGGGTAAGAGCAATTGTGAGCTCTTTTGCCCTGTCGTTTCTGAAATTGAAGAAGACTATCACATCACCTTCCGACACTTTACCAAGTGGTTCCCCTTTGTTGCCGGTTACTACGATCGGCTTCATGAATTCGTCAGTGACGCCCGCATCATATGATTTTTGCATTGCATCGAGAATGTCAGTTGTCGGTGCCCCTTTCCCGCTCACAACCAGGTCATAACCCTCTTTTATTCTTTCCCATCTCTTATCCCTGTCCATAGCATAGTACCTCCCTACAAATGAAGCAACTCTGACATTGGAACTTTTCAGATGGTCAAGCAGGTTTTTCATGTATCCTTTCCCGCTACGCGGATCAGTATCGCGCCCATCGCCAAATCCATGGATAAAAACCTTCTTCAGACCATAATCCATTGTCATATCGCAGAGATAATAAAGGTGTTTGTCGAGGGAGTGGACTCCGCCGTCCGACATGAGTCCAAAAAAATGGACCTGTTTATCTTTATCACGGGCATATGAGAAGGCATCTGTGAGGACTTTGTTTTTCTTGATTTCACCGGTTTTACATTCCTTGTTTATTTTCACAAGGTCCTGATAAATAATCCTCCCGGCGCCTATGTTCAGATGTCCTACTTCCGAATTACCCATTTGACCCTCCGGCAGTCCGACATCTTCGCCTGAAGAAAGGAGTCTGGAGTTGGGATAATTTTTCTTAAAGTAATCCATATTTGGTGTTGGAGCAGTGGCTATAACATCAGAGGCAGAGCCATCGCCTATCCCCCAGCCATCGAGTATCATCAGGAGAGTTTTCTTATTCTTCATGTATAAAATGGTCGTTAATCATATAAACAAAATATTTCCTGCCTTGTTCTGTTTTCCGGCAGGGGGCAAATTTAGGTAAAAAAGTGAATTTATTTTTATTGATAGATTAATCTGAAAAGGTCTTTTCAGATAACCTGTTGTTAAACTCATATTTTGGGGAATTCAGTCTGATTTTAACTAATTGCTAATGGCTTTACCTAAAGGTCCAGAAAGGTTTTCAATTATTGCCGTTGGCTTTAGAGCTTTGGCTTGAATCCTGCTTTTATCGCCTCTGCCCTGCTTATTTCCTTTACCTTTATTTTATAATTTACTTCACTGCATGTTACCTCATAGGGTATATCCCTGCCTACATATATGTTCCATTCCTCCAGCGTCATGTTCCTTGTAAGAAGAGAACAGATATCCATAACCAGATAATCATTGTGAACCGGACGGCTCACAAGATTGCGGACACCTTCAAAGGTTCCGGAAACAATCAGCTGCCCGTCGGGACTGAATTGCATTTTACTAACATTAGCTTCATTATCAGAGATAGTTATGGGTGGTTCGGTAAGATTATTAATGTCTTTTGCATTGTAGATCCTTATGTAATTATCGTTACCGGCCGTCGCCATCTGACTGAATACGGGATTGAACCGGATATCGTTAACCTGTGCCGTATGAGCCTTCACCTGAGTCATCATTTTCCGTGAACTGATATCCCAGAGTTCTACGGTTCCTTCAGCATTTCCGATAGCCAGGATATTATCATCAGGTTTGAACCTGATTACCCTGATATCCTTCTGGCCTGTTTCGATCCTGTAATTATCTGAATAGTTTTCCGGATACCAGACAACAACCCTGTTGTCAGCTGTGATCCCGGCCAGGTAGTTTCCATTTGATGTCATATCAATCGAATTGATCCTGTCAGTTTCTGTTTCAATACTTGAACCCGACTTTGAGGAAAGATCCCACTTATAAACCCTGCCATCAAGTGATGCAGAATAGAGGAATTTACTATCAGAAGTGAAGTTCAGTGAGTTTATTCTGGAAGAGTGCCCGGTTAGCTCAAATTGCAGTTTGCCCTCAGAAAGCGGGATCATATGAATAGAAGAATTACTTTCTCCTGCAGCAAGCCATGATGCATCAGGACTTATTGCCAGGACTTCAATTACCTGCTTGCCTGAATAGATAAGCCGGGAATTCTGTGTCTTCCCGTTAAGGGTCCATCTCAGGACCTGCCCGTCAGAACCTGATGTAATGAAATCCCTGCTTCCCGGAACAAAAGCAATACTTTTAATTTCACCGGTATGAGCTTTGAATGTTTTAAGATTGGCGTTACCATACTGCTGTGCTATATTATATAACCCTGAATATATATCCGCATCATTTTCCGGACCGCCGTTTTTCTTATTAAACAGGTATGCCTGGTATGCAAGCAGGGTCTGAAGATCTTTCTGCCCCTGGAACTGTAGCGATTTAAGTGACATCGACTTGCCAATTGAAAGCATCCTGAGTCGTACCGCAGTATTCTTACTTTCCGTAGCATCGGCAGCAATCCGGTCGGACTTTAACCTTGCACGTTCTGCCGAATCAGACTTTATCAGTGCTACTCTCTCCAGTTTTTTTGCTGCAACCACATTCATTTCTGCAATACTTGTCTGCTGTTGAGCGAGCTCTCTTTCACGTAATGCCTTTGCTTCATTATTTTTAGCGATGATCGCAGTGGAATCTGCCTGGCTTTTCTCCTTCAATGCCATAATTTTCTCTGATTCAACAAGTGCCTTCTCCCTGTCGGCAGATACTTTTTGAATGAAAGCAGACAACATTAAACCCAGGGCAACAATTGTAGCTCCACCAAAGATAGTTGTCAGAATCCTGCTCCGGATCACCTTGTTCCTCTGCAACCGCATTCTTCTGTCTTCCTCTTCAACAAACTCTTTTTCGCTTGTTCTGAGATAAACCATTGTCCTTTCAAAAGCGGGATTGTATCTCCTTGCCCAGGTGAGAGTCGGTTTTTGACTTTCGCGCCAGTTTAAGGCCAGCTGAAGATCCGGAGTCCTCAGCAACCCTGCTCTGCCCTGCTGGTACATAGCTGATGAATCCGACAGTTGCAGGTACATTTGTACCGATATAGTTTCTTTATCAACCCACTCACCGAGACGATCCCATAACCCAATCAGGCTTTCATGCGAGAGATCGATTATTGAATCATCATTCAGTGGAATGTCATGCCGTGGAGTAAGAAATGATCTCGACGGAGTACGGAACTTTTCAATAACATCTATAAGTTCTTCGGTACTGCATTGTGCTATTGCCTTTATTGTGGCTACTGATGAGGGATGCCGTATTCCTTTTTTTTCATTGCCTTTTTCGGTGATCTCCCTGAACATTTTTTCACATATTGCTTTTCCGCGCTGATCAAGCTCACCATAAGCTTCGTTGGCATGAGCTGACATAGCATTCTTCATGGTTCCGACTGAATCATAATCAGTCTGACCTATCGGCCGGCCTGTGTCATTAAGCTCCTGCCAGTGACTCCATGTTCTCATAAGGGCATGCTGTAACACAGGAAGTTGATCGGGCCGGTCTCCAATTTCATCCAGAAGTTCTTCAACAAATGACTGATCTATTTTCGCCCCCGCATATTTAACAGGACCCTCGATCACCTGCCTGTAATTATCCCTGTCCATCCTCGGTACCAGAAAGTTACTTGTATTTATCAGTTGTGTAAGACCCTGATAATGTGCACACTCCCCAATAAAATCGGCGCGCATTGTAACAATTGTGTAGACACGTGAATCAGAAACGCTGATGGCGCTCACAAGGTTTTCGATGAATTCAGCAGTGTGAATACCACCGGCTCCATCAATTTTGAGGGCGCTGTATCTGAAAAGCTCCTCAAACTGATCAATAACCAGAAGTACTTTCTCGTAACCCCTTATAAGATGTTTCTTTAATGCAATTGATATACCGTCAGATTCCCTGTGAAGGTCTTTAAGTATAGTCTCGATCGGCACCTTTTTGAGTCCGGTTTCCTCAATGTTTTCATTAATTGCCTTTCCGAGATTCGCGAACGGATCACTTCCCGGCCTGAAGACAACGATTCGCCAGTGAGAAGATTCTTTCAGCCCGAGTTCTCTGATCTTCGGCAGCACACCACAATATACAAGTGATGATTTGCCACTTCCCGAAGCGCCTGTCACGGTAACAAACCGGTTCTTAAGAAGCTTGTTAAGAACCTCTTCGTTCTCCTTTTCACGGCCAAAGAAGAGTTCACTTTCTTCGGTGGTGAACGGTCTCAGCCCGGGAAAAGGATTAAAGCCGGAGATCTCTTTTTTCGATTTCATCTATGTATTTAAGTATTTCTAGTGAGTGTTCAGGAAATTTGTAATGATACTTCTCCACTGCCTGCAATGGAAGAACATAGCAAATAGCACTGGAATCGTGGCCTGTAATACTATCAAGGACATTCTCATAAAAAATGTTTGCATGAAAGTCCGGTGAACCGGGAGTGCCTTGCCACAGAATACAGTTTCTATACACAGGCAGCAATTCCGGGATAATTCCTCCGGCATATTTCATTTCTCCTGCAAGGAAAAACAGATTCTCTTCGGGCAGTCCATCGAAAATCGATTCAAGAAAGTTTATTTTTTCGTAGAGCAGCTCCTTCTCAGGAATAGTGCCATTGAAGATTTTTTCCAGACTCTCCTTAACCTGAAGCGGGACCCGGTCGGAAGCCTCTTCATAGAAGCCTTTATCTGAACGGGCAAGCAATTTTGCCGTTTCCTCGCGGAGTATTGTTTCGGGGCTAAAAAGAAGTGCAACAATTGATTGTGCAAGATCCCTGTTTTTAATTTCCGGCATCCTTCTGATGACGCAGGCCCTGATCCAGACGCCAAGAAAATTATAGTCGCGGTTTATAATATCTTCAGCAAGTTTTTCATAATCACTGACTTCACCGGGGAAGAATCTGTGAAGAATATTCACTTTCCTCCTGTCTGAAATTACATCGAACAATGTTCTCAACTGGGGTTTAACCGTTTCATCAACCACAATATCGATCATTTCAAGAGCATGCCTCACACTCTCATGTGTCCCGGAATTGATATTCTCCCGAATATTTTTCATGCAGGCTGCATCATATGTTATTGAAAGGAGATCAAAGAGAAATGAGCCCCATCTTTCAATATCCTTATTTATTGCTTCGAGAAGCAACGGATCGCCTTTCCTTTTAATTGTAATCCTTGCAGATAAGTTCCATGTCAGGATTCCGGTTACATCAGATATCATACCCAGAAGCCTCTCTTTTTCTTCTTCCCTTATTTTGTAATTACATTTTGCCAGGCTCTTCACTGCAGCCTCCCGGCTCTGCCGTGGTCCCGACCAGAGCAGTGAAAAGAGGAATTCTTCATTATCAGGATTGCCGGTTGATCCGAGCAACCTTAGAATTGCTTTGCTGATTTCAAAATTCCCCGATGTTCTGAAATAATATCTGCGCAGCGCTTCATCTGCCTCCTTTCCAAACGCTCTCAGAGCATCGGCTGCACGGGGTTCAAGAGCAGGATTTCCTATGCATTCGCATACTTCGGGAAGCAATAAGGTCATATGGAATTTCCTGATAATATAGAGAGCGATCATTCTCATATCAGATTTTCTGTCCCGCATCAGTTTTAATAAATCTGAAGTTTGGGGTCTGCGGGATTCTGCCAGCAAAAAAATTGCTTTGGCCTGCCTGTCGAGTTTTTCAAGGGGTGCCGATAAAAGGTTGTCGAGATTTGTTATTATTTCCGCCGATCTCTGCCGTGTCTCCATTTCAACACCTGTTCCTGTCTTTATTTTTTTTAGCGCCGGTAATAAATTTATATCCTGTTTAATATCCGCCTGATCCAGTATTTCCTTAAAATAGTACTTGTTGTCATTACTCTCCAGGTATCTGAAATCACCGGTAATCAGGTTGAAATAATCCTCCCCGAATGTTATCCCTGCCGAAAATCTGTTTTTAAGGTTTCCGGATAACCTTTTAAAATTCTCATCCGGTGTTTCCCGATCCTGAATTGCTCTTGTCTTCAGAGCAGAATTTTTGTACCGTTCGTAAAGTTTCAGGCCGGCCAGAATCCATAAAAGGGCAATAACGATCAATACAACAGGAAAATGAATAAGCTTTATGAAGCTGAGCAAGCCCAGTCCTGCCAGAATTAATCCTGATAATACAACAGCGATTTCATTCACCACTGTTGCCATAACGGTTTTTGCTGTCTGGTGCATCTTTTTTTCAAAAACCTGTGATATGATCTTAACCGATGGGAATTCGACTGATTCTTTAAGTGATCCGGAAAACAGACGGTTTAAAGCCAGTAGTATGAAGAAAAGCAAGAACCCGGCTGTTGCGGGAGTATATCCTCCCGTGAATCCCGTTATAATTGTAAAGGCAGTTATAAGTGCGATCAGAATTGGCGTAATAATAAGAGCCGATCGCAACCCGAACGTTCTCATGAAGTATGGAAAAACAAAGAATTTAATCATGAGTGTGAAGACCATTACACTCCCGATGAATAAACCCAGAAAATGTGCCATATCTTCGGAGGCCGGGTACTGAACCCTTGTGACTGCCATAAACGAATACTGAATAAAAAGGGCTGTCATTACCGGGAATACGCAAAAAATTACCAGACTTCTAAGAAGTGTATCCTCACGTAAACTGCCTGAAAATGGATTAACTTTTATATCAGTAGAAGTTGTCTCCAAATTCTCTTCTGATTGGTTAAGAATATGGGATCCCTTTATTATCTGCATAATTGTAACAGCCAGGACAGCTATCGCACTGGTAAGCAATATATTAATTGGCGTTATGTTCAGGAAGAGCAGAATCGGGATTGCATAACAGCTTAAGATGATACCGCTTATCAGTCCGCCTTCCAATATCGGTATAGTGTTATTTCCGTTGCGGACCGTATCGGAATCATTCATAACAGCCCGTATTCCCAGCAGTACCAGGAAATTCAACGGACCCAGCATAACAAAAACCATAAAAAACACAGACCCCACAGGATTTATAAGCAACAAAATCCACGACAAAAATGTAACTACAGTACTAAATATGAAGGTGACCCCGGCTAAATTTCTGAACCGATTGTTAATCAGGTACCTTGAATAAAGTAAGATAAGAATGATTCCTGCCAGGCCTGAAATGACATACGCTCTTGCCATAATCTTCTCATCAAAAACCGACAGGAAGAGAGAATGAGCGATTACATCAAATGTTCCAATGAAGATTCCTACAAATAAGGATTGAACCAGCAGGTATGTTAATCCCGACTCCTCAGCGGCCCTGTTACTGATTAGTCTGAACAACCTGTCTTTCATAAGAGTTCAACTGGTTATAAACATTCACTAAAAATAAGAATTAAATATTACCTTATTCTTCAATCCGGATCTTTTTTTACGTATACCTGCGCTTTCCGGTGATCTGAATGAAAAATATTAGATAATAAATATGGTCAGTTGCATGAC
>Ga0105100_10002495_pt1 | contig 10758 bp, 14 predicted proteins | sample PPLLak12cMay2015_2_FD_87033 | JGI IMG/M metagenome (GOLD analysis project Ga0105100, IMG submission 87033) | Freshwater sediment microbial communities from Prairie Pothole Lake near Jamestown, North Dakota, USA - PPLs Lake P8 Core (1) Depth... | ecosystem: Environmental > Aquatic > Freshwater >... | reverse complement strand
TTTCATGGAATTTGCAAAAAAGATGGGATTTAAGCGAGTGGCGGTCATGTCGGAAGACACAGACTACGGCACAGGGTTTGACCAATGGCTCAAAGAAATCGGGAAGAGAGAAGGAATTGAAGTCAAAGGCATCATCTTCCCAAGAACGAGCATCGACCTGACGCCTTCGCTCTTGATTATAAAAGCATGGAATCCGCAGCTGCTCATCAATGTAGGGGTTGGACCGAATGCCTTTCTGTTGGCCAAACAGGCCTTTGATGTGGGCCTTTTCCCCAAGGTTCCGATGCTCGCCAGTTATGACTGGCCGACCCGAACAGAATTTTGGGACGCAGTAGGAGATAAGGGCAACTACATCCTCTATACGATCTATTATAAACCGGGAATGCCTGTTACCCCTTCAGGGAACTGGATGATCCCTAAGTATATCGAATTGTACAAAGAGGATCCTACATTCTATAGTTTGAACGTTTTTGGCCAAGTTTTGGTCGTAGCCCAAGCCGTGAATTTTGCCAAATCGGCTGAGCCTAAAGATGTTATTCAAGCTCTCCGTACTGGAACGTTCACTGATTGGGTCGGTAAAGTGAAGTTTGAGGAACCTCCGGGGATGAGGTGGCATAATGTTTCACCCCCCCATCTTATCCTTCAAATGACGAAACCAAGACAACCGAGCAGGGAATCTACTACTGTATGGCCTCCCTCTTTGGGCGGGAGTGGAAAAATCCTGAGTCCATAATTCACAGAGGCGATTGATCGCGTCAGTGACAAACCCCATTGGCCCCTTCAGAACTTGAGAGCAAAGGCTCTCAATTCTGGAGGGGCATCTTAATTCTCATCCCAAAGGAGATAAGAGCATCGATACCCAGCTCTTCATGCAATTTTTAATCTCGGGGATCATCATGGGCGTCCTCTATTGCTTGATGTCCTTGGGGGTCAATTTTATCTATGGAATCATGAAGGTCATCAACTGGGCCATAGGCGAATTTTTCATGATCGGCGCCTATGTCCAGTATCTTTTGATCGTCACTGTTTTGGGACCCCGTTACTGGTATATCGGTGTTTTCATCGTGGCCTTTTGCACATTCTTTCTGGGAGCCTTCGTACAGAAGATCCTGATTAAACCCATGTTTGTCGGCATGGTAGAGGAAAAGACCGAATATGCCACCATTGTCACCATTGCCATGGCCATTCTGTTTCGTAATCTTGCGATCTTCATAGGAGGCCCTTATATTTATACGCCACCTGATTACGCCCCTCCCACCCGTATCGGTCCACTTCCTTTAAGCGGAAACAATTTTATTGCGTTTATTGGAACCATCGCTATTCTCGCTCTCTTCTTTTATTTTTTGAAAAGAACATGGATCGGGAAAGCATTCCAAGCGGTATCCCAGAATCGATCTGGAGTCCTGACAGCCGGAATCGATGTTCTGAAATTCGATATGATCGCCTTTGGTATTGGAACTGCCTTGGCCGGAGCAGGTGGAGCCCTTTTAGCCCCAGTCATCCTCGTTTACCCTCTTTGCGGTGTCATCCCCACCGTAAGAGGATTCGAAATCATCGTGATTGGCGGATTGGGTTCGATCCCAGGTGTCCTTGTCGCTGGCCTTTCGATCGGAATAGCTGAAAGCCTCGGCGCAGCCTTTATCAACCCTTCCTTTGTTGATATTTACGGTTTTGGGCTCCTCATGCTTATTTTATTGATAAAACCTTATGGACTGTTCGGGAAACCCGAGCGGAGCGTGTAGTGTTAAAACATAAATTAAAATACTCAGGATTATTCCTTCCTCTTTTAATTGCCATGATCCTTCCCTTTTACCTTGCCGACTACTGGATCTATGCCCTCACCCTCACCTTTTATTACGTGATCATGGCCGTTACCTGGAATCTGCTGGGGGGTTATACAGGTCAATTCTCTCTTAGTCACCATACCTTTGCTATGATCGGTAGCTATACATCGGTTCTCTTAATTATTAAAACAGGCATCCCCTTATGGATGAGTATGGCATCCTCGTGGATATTCACTGCCTTCATCAGCGTGCTACTGGGTATTCTATGTTTACGTATGCGGGGCATTTATCTTGCCCTGACCACCTGGGCCTTTGCAGAAATTGTCAAGACCTATATCCGAATGGATTTTGAATTCACCGGTGGAGACAGAGGACTCAACGCGCCCTTATTTTTTAAGACCATGAACCCTATTCCTTACTATTATCTCTTTTTGGCTTTTGCTGTTCTAACGATTATCGTGATCGCCATCATCATGCGTTCACGGATCGGCTACTATCTTAGAACCATTCGGAATGATGAGGTGGCCGCTCAGGCGATGGGCGTCAATACGGTTCGCTGGAAGGTCTTTGCCTTTATGGTGGCGAGTGTTTTTGCCAGTGTCGCTGGAACCCTTTATGGTCATTTTACAGGATTGATCAGCCCTGTATCGGGTGATTTCTATGAAATGTCTCTCATCATCATTTTCGTGGTTATCGGCGGCATGAGAAGTCAAGCAGGACCGGTGGTGGGAACCATATCCGTTCGTTTTCTTGCCGAGGTTTTAAAAAAATGGCCTGAAATTCGGATGATTATTCTCGCTTTGGTGGTCATACTCATCATGCGGTTTTTTAATGGGGGGGTCATGGAATTTTTAAGACAAGGGGTCCAACGGATTCGGCAAAGAAAAGGCAGGAACCCTGTTTCTGGCCTTCAGAAAATGGATCCGAGGCAAAGATAGCGAGGGAATAATGAACAGCCAAAACCATCCACTACTGAATATAAAAAATTTGGTGAAAGATTTTGGCGGTTTGAGAGCGGTAAATAACGTCTCCTTAAACATTAAGGAGGGAGAGATTCAAGGGCTCATCGGACCGAATGGGTCTGGCAAGACAACGATGATCAACCTCATCGCCGGCAATTATAAGATTGATAAAGGAGCCATCTACTTCTCCAGAGAGAGGATTGATGGCCTACAACCCTATGTGATTGCCAGTAAGGGAATTATGCGAACTTTTCAAATTTCCCGAATTTTTAAAGATATGACCGTCCTTGAAAACATGATGATCCCAGCACTTACGCAAAACCAAAGCATGATCAAGGCAAAGGCGCTTGCGGAGGAACTTCTCGAGTTCGCCCTTCTGACCCGGTTAAAGGATGAACCGGCCAAGAATCTTTCAGGAGGACAGAACATGCTGCTTCAGATTGTTCGAGGCTTTATGAATAAGAACATTCGCCTTTATTTACTCGATGAGCCTTTTGCAGGAGTCCATCAGATCATCAAGGGTGTCATCCTAAGGACCATTAAAAAGATGAACGAGGAAAAAGGGATCACCTTTATCGTCGTCAGCCATGAGTTGACGACCATTCAGTATCTGTGCCATCAAATCTCGGTTCTCCATCGAGGAGAAATCATTTCTCAGGGAACCATGGAAGAGGTGGCAAATGATCCATCGGTGATCGATGCTTACCTTGGAGGATAAACTCACCGATGCTGAAGGTTGAAAATATGACATCCGGTTATGTGGAAGGGATTGATATCCTCACGGATGTCTCTCTTGAAATAAAAGAAGGGATCATCACTGGGATGATCGGGCCCAACGGGGCAGGGAAATCTACCCTTCTCAAGGCCATTTTCGCCTTTCTCCATTCATCCCAGGGGAAAATCCTATACGAAGGTAATGAGATCCAGAATTGTCTGCCTTACCAATTAAAATGGATGGGGATGAGCTATGTTCCTCAAGGATTCAACACTTTTCCCCAACTCACAATTGAAGATAACCTTCTTCTGGGGGCTTGGATTTTTAGACAGGAAAGAAACTTATTAAAACAAAGATTGAATGAAGTTTACGACTTTTTCCCATTGCTCAGAGAGAGGAGGAAAGAGAAAAGCAATTGTTTAAGCGGCGGAATTCTCCGGATGCTCTCCATCGGAAAGGAGATCATCACCAAACCGAAGCTATTGCTGATCGATGAACCTTCAGAAGGATTGGCTCCAAAAATTGTAAAAGAGATTTATGATTTCCTCTTAACCCTAAAGGGACGAGGAACCACCATCTTTTTGGTAGACCAAAATATCCTCAAAGCTCTTGAAGTTTCAGACTATATGTATCTTCTCGAGATGGGGCAAATCAAACAGAGAGGGCCGAAAGAGGAGTTTGAAGAAAATATCAGAGAGATTATCAGGGATTCCCTAATCTCGCGATAAACGGATGGTCAGGCTCATTGTGTTGGAATCAATTCAATCGGTCGAGAGAGGCCCATGATGGATGAACTCCTTCTGCGCAAAGTAAGAATCGAGGAGGTGATGTTCGGAGAGAAGTCGGAGGTCGTCAATCATATTTTGCGAATCAATTGTGAAGAGCTCACAAGATATCTACAGGAAGATCAACGCCTGAGATCTGTAGAGATAAAAATTGCAAGGCCGGGAGAAAAGAAGCGAATTATTCCCGTTAAAGATGTTTTAGAGCCACGGGCCAAGCCAGAGGGGACATCGACAACATTCCCTGGCTTTCTGGGAACGGCCGAACCGGTGGGTACTGGAATTACCTATGTCTTTGATCGGGTAGCGGTTGTGACCTGCGGAAAACTTGTCAACTTCCAAGAAGGTCTCATCGACATGACAGGGCCAGGTGCTGAATTTAGCCTCTTCTCCAAAAAACTAAACGTTGTCTTGGTCATGAAACCCTTAGAGAATCTGGGGAAACATGAACATGAAGAGGCGGTACGGGTAGCCGGAGTTAAGGCAGCCCACTACCTTGGCCTCACTGCAACTCGATCCCCCTATGATACAGAGACGGAGTTCCAGGTGGCCACAGGACCGGAACTGGGGGACATTTACCGTGGTTTGCCCAAGGTGATCTATATCGATATGGTGATTGCCCAGGGGTTGCTGCATGATAATTATATTTATGGCATGAATGCCCAGGGAAGCTTGCCCGTCTTTCTCTCACCCACAGAGCTGATGGACGGGGCCATCGTCAGTGGAAATTGTGCTGCCCCTTGCCATAAGAACACCACGTATCACCAGCAAAATAATCCGATTGTGGAAGATCTCCTGTCAGAACACGGCAAGAGTCTCTGCTTGGTCGGTACCATCGCAATGCCCGTTCGAACCGCATTAATGGACAAGGAGCGAACCTGCACCCAGGTCCTCAAGATGGTCAGGTTCTTGGGCATCCAGGGAGCCATTGTCTCAGAGGATGGGGGCGGGAATCCTGAAGCCGATTTAATGATGCTGGCTCGTCTCTTTGAAAAAGAGGGGATTAAGACGATTCTCGTTACAGATGAATATGCCGGCCGTGACGGCGCTTCGCAGGGATTGGCCGATGTGACGCCCGAGGCTGATGCGATCGTGACGAACGGAAATGGTAATCAATATGTAACCCTTCCCCCCATGGAAGAGACGATCGGTCATCTGGAGGCGATTGAAGTGATTACTGGAGGTCATGCCGGAAGTCTCCGTCCAGATGGCTCAATTGAGATGGAGATTGCTGGCATCATGGGTTCCACGGTGGAGGTAGGAAGTGAAAATCTGAAGACCATCGCGGTCTAAGTAAAGAAGGAAATCATGATGAATAGAACGAAGGTTATTCACTATGTCAATCAGTTCTTCGGTCAGATAGGCGGAGAAGATAAAGCGGGGATTCCGCCACAAATCAAAGAAGGACCGGTAGGGGTGGGCAAGTTGATTCAAGAGGCCTCCGGAGGGCAATTCGAGATTGTTCGAACGATTCTCTGTGGGGATAATTATGCGGCCGAGCATCTCGAAGAGGTTGGACAGATCGTATTAAAATGGGTTGAAGAGGTGAAACCGGACCTCTTCATTGCTGGACCGGCATTCGCCGCCGGTCGCTATGGTATGGCCTGTGCGGTTCTGTGTATGGGGGTACAGAAAAATCTTTCCATCCCTGTCCTAACGGCCATGCATGCAAACAACCCCGGAGTGGATTCCGCCCGCAAAGATATCTACATCATTGAAACAGGCGACTCGACTCGAGAGATGAAAATGGTCATCCCTAAAATGGTTGGATTGGCAAAAAAAATGCTCGGCGACATCTCGATTGGGACACCTCAGGAGGAGGGATACCTTACCCGCGGGATCCGCATCAATGTCAGGGCGGAGAAACGCGGATCCAGGCGGGCTGTCGAGATGCTGCTCAAAAAGTTAAAGGGAGAACCCTTTGAAACAGAACTCCCTCTTCCCCAGTTTGACCGTGTTGTTCCCGCGCCACCCATTGCAGACCTTTCAAAGGCCGTCATCGCCCTCGTGACAGAAGGCGGGATTGTTCCTAAAGGAAATCCGGACCGAATCGAAGCCCACAATGCATCAAAGTATTGCAAATATTTCATAGGGAATGCCAGCGACCTCACTGGAGAAGACTATCAAACAGCCCATGGAGGTTATGACCCTGTCTACGCCAATGAAGATCCGGATAGAGTACTTCCTTTAGATGCAGCCCGCCTTTTAGAAAAAGAAGGGGCCTTTGCAAGGCTCTATGACCATTACTATGTGACGGTTGGGAACGTCACCGCAGTCGCATCTGCAGTGCGCTATGGTCGAGAGATTGGAGAGCTCCTCCTCAAGGAGGGGGTTCATGGGGTGATCCTCACCTCTACCTGAGGAACGGGGACTCGTTGCGGGGCAACGATGGTAAAAGAGATTGAAAGGGCCGGTCTACCGGCTGTTCAGATCTGTGCAATTGTCCCGATCGCTTTGACGGTGGGCGCAAATCGAATTGTCCGTGCCATAGCCATTCCCCATCCTACCGGAGATCCGAAGATTGAGAAAAAAGAAGAACTCGTACTCAGAAAAAGACTTCTAAAAACAGCTTTAATAGGCCTTCACTCCAGAATTCAGGAGCAAACTGTTTTTAAATCTGAAGACCCTTTTTAAGAAAATAACAGGGAATGAGCCGGTTGATATTAACGAACAATCCAAAAATTTTGTCTCGATACCCACAAGCCCAATGGATTGATGGGAGCCCCTTGGACATTATTCTGGAATGTAGAAAAAAGGTGCACGAGGGATATCCCCTTCTTATCCATCCTTTGCTGGGGGATCTTCACCTGATTCGGAATCCTTTTCGGACAATGATCTTAGGGAAAAAGAAAAATGAGGTCGATCTTACCTCTATAGGCTGGATCGAAGAGAGTATGGAAAAGATTCGCTTGGCTTACCAAGAGCCAAAGAATTTTATAGGATGGGAAGATTATCAAATCATCGATTTGAATTTATTTCAAAATGGGATGAATCAAAACAGTTATGATTAACCTATTTTATAGGAATTATTATTTCAATGATTTTAAACAAGGTCAAAAAACATAGGGGTGAACATCCGTTATACAAATCCTCTGGCTGCAGCGATCGCTTCCAGTATCGTAGGAATCACCTTCGTTATTATCATGATCATAAAAAAACTGGTTAGCCTCAAACAAAGTTCTTTGCTCAAGATAGCAATATCCTTTTACACAGGAGGTTATTAGATGAGTCCATCGACGTTATTAATCAATCAGGAGCAGGTCAAATCCCTTCTTGACATGCCAACGGTGCTCAACATGGTTGAACAGGTCTATCGTTCTCATGGAGAGGGGAAGGTCATCATGCCAACGAAGATCACCCTCGATCTCGGAGAGGGCCAGCCGTGGCCTCCCTACAAGGGTTTTATGAATGCAATGCCTGCCTACCTTGGTGACGTCGACATCGCTGGTATCAAATGGGCTGGTGGTTTTCAGGATAATGCAAAGATCGGACTCCCCTATATCTCGGCCATGATCCTCCTGATCAATCCCAAAAATGGGGCCTTCATTGCCGCAATGGATGGAGCTTACATCACGGCCATTCGCACAGGAGCGGCGAGCGCCATCTGTGCCAAAGTTTTGGCCCAGAAGGATGCGTCTATTCTTGGAATCATCGGGGCTGGTGTTCAGGGCCGAATGCATCTCAGGGCGTTTCAACAGGTCTTCAAAATTAAAGAAGTTCGTGTCCTTGATATCAGAGAAGATGTGTTAGAAAAATATTGCCGGGAGATGAAGGCGGAATTGGATTTGAATATCTTGTCCAAGAAATCCTATCAAGAAGTGGTAGATGGAGCCGATATAGTCTGTACCGTCACCATCGCAGAAGAACCTCTTGTCCGAAAAGAATGGTTTAAGAAAGGAACTTTGGTTGTCTCAGCGGGATCTTATCAAGAGCTGGACTCTGAGGTAGTGCTTTCCGCAGACAAGATCGTGGTGGACCATTGGGTTCAGGCCAGTCACCGCGGGGAGCTCGCTAAACTGGTTGAATCTGGCAAGATCGGTGAGAAAGACATTTATGCTGAGATCGGCGAGATCCTTGCCGGGAAGAAAAAGGGACGTGAAAGAGACGATGAAAATATCCTCGCCGTTCCGATCGGTCTTGGGAGTGTAGATATTAGATGCGCCTTTGAGGTCTTTAAAAAAGCAACGGAGAAAGGGATAGGAACCGCGTTTTCATTCCTATAATCTTATACTCATCATGAAAAAAGAAACAGTTTGAACTGGAAAAATCAATGGGGAAATATGGATTTTTGACATTTTTGGCCCAATCATGATCGCCCCGTCCAGCTCTCATACAGCAGGAGCTGTCCGGATCGGTCTCATGGCCGGCCAATTGAAAAGCATTTCTATGACTCAGAAAACCGTAGAAGAATTAGTTAGGGGTGATGCCCCACGTCTTGAATAGATGAGAACACGAGGCAGAATGCTCCCGGGCTCCATCTTAATCCGTGCTGCTACCTTGGCCTTGGGTGCAACCGAAGTCAATGCCGCACTTGACTGCGTGGTGGTCTGCCCTACGGCCTGCGCTTGTGGAACTCTGGGAGGATCTATGGTAGCCCTGGCAGAGGAGAAAGGCTTACCTGATTTAAACCTGGTCGAGGCCCTTTTTGCGGCAGGCGGAGTGGGACTTATCATTGCTGAAGACTCCATGATCTCCAGTGCTATGGGCGGGTGTCAAGCAAAATGCGATGTTGCTTAAGCCATGGCTGCCGCCGTCCGGGTTGAACTTGCAGGGGGAACGCCGGTGCAATTGGGTCACGCAGTAGCGATTTCACTTAAAAACATTCTCGGTCTTGTCTGTGATCGGGTTGCAGGCTTCGTCGAAGCTCCATGCATCAAGCGGAACGCAGGTGCCGTGGCCAATGCTTTTATTGCAGTCGATATGGCTCTCTCCGGTATTCGGAGCCTGATTCCTCCTGACGAAGTGATCGGAGCTTTGAAAGAAGTGGGGGAACTGATGGATCCAAAACTTCGTGATACATTGGGTGCTGGTCTTCCAAAGACAACTACTGCTCAGAAAATCGAAGAGCGAATCTATGGCAGAAAGATTTTTGATTAGGAATCCCCCCTTGAGCAAGGAAGGGGAAGGAGGGGCAATGAAAACGAAACGCATCATCATTCTTGGGGCAGGAAATGGTGGCCAAGCCATGGCTGCTGCCATTGCACTGGCTGGTTACGAGGTTGTATTGTATGACCGTTTTGAGGAAGCCATCTCTCCGATTTTGCAGAGGAAGGGAATTGAGCTCTCCGGTGTGTCGGGCCAAGGCTTTGCCCCTCTTGCAAAAGCCACCACCGATCTCAAGGAGGCCCTCCTTGAAAAAGGCTTTATATTAGTCGTCCTACCAGCTTTTACCCATGCGTATATCGCTGAGCAGATCGCACCTCTGCTGAGAAACGATGATATGATTATCCTCTCACCTGGTTCCACCGGAGGTGCCTTAGAATTCAGCAAGATCCTCTCCGAACACGGAGCTCCGAAAGGCGTGAAGGTAGGTGAAACGAATACGCTGATCTATGCTTGCAGAATTTTGGGCCCAGGTCATGTGAAAATCCTTGGAGTCAAAGATTACTTGGGTGTGGCTGCTCTGCCTGCAAAAGATGTCCAAGCCCTGCTTGAACCCTTGAAGGAGCTTTATCCCCAGACTTACGCTGAAAAGAATGTTCTCTCTACTGGGTTGAATAACCTGAATCCCATGTTCCACGTCTTTTCAACCCTCGCGAATCTCGGTTGGCTCGAGGCCACTCAAGGGAATTTCCGATTTTATCATGATGGGGTTACAGCTTCTGTGGCCAAATTGGTTGAGGCCATAGACCGAGAGCGCATGAGGTTGTGTCAATCCCTTGGAATTCCTACGCTCAGTGTCATCGAATGGCAGAAAAAATTCTACGGAGCGAGAGGAGATGCGCTGCCCGAAGTTCTTCAATCCAACCGTGCCTATGAAGAGATTCGGGCCCCCAGTTCCAAAGAAACTCGCTTTCTAACTGAAGACGTGCCTATGGGCCTGGTTCCCATGGCTGAGATCGCCAAGATTGCAGGAGTTCCGACACCCTTGATGGACTGTGCCATTCTTTTGGCTTCGGAGATCATGGGGCAGGATTACAGAAGGACTGGCCGAAACTTAGAGGCCATGGGACTCGCAGGGTTAAATAAGGAAGGATTACTCAGCCGAGTGGGTGGATCAAGTTTTTCTGAGAACTAAATCAATCATCAGTTCATTGGCCAGGTGATGAAGGGTTTCCCTTAACCCCTGCTCGGAAACTGATCGGGGGACCTCTGCATCGATATCCATCTCAAAGAGAGGGGTCCCACTCTCAGCAGAAAGGACACGATGGGTCTCCATATCGATGATGTTCACCTTACGGTCGGCTAAAAGTCCACAAACTCTGAAGACAATTCCAGCATGATCTATCCCTGAGGTGGTGATCTTAAACCGATCGGTCTGTTCCTTGACTTTGGGGTAAGCTACTTCAAAAGTG
>Ga0105100_10002486_pt1 | contig 10792 bp, 6 predicted proteins | sample PPLLak12cMay2015_2_FD_87033 | JGI IMG/M metagenome (GOLD analysis project Ga0105100, IMG submission 87033) | Freshwater sediment microbial communities from Prairie Pothole Lake near Jamestown, North Dakota, USA - PPLs Lake P8 Core (1) Depth... | ecosystem: Environmental > Aquatic > Freshwater >... | reverse complement strand
GCTCGTCTGGGTCGGTTACCTGGTTCCCGGCAATTGCGACAATGATATCGCCGATCAGCAATCCGCCTGCTTCGGCGGGGCTATCACTCTCAACCCCGACCAGCAACAAGCCGGAAGCCTGCTCGCGTCCCAATGCCTGCTGCTGGGTGGCAGGGATTGCCACCGGCTGGCTGCGCACGCCCAGGAAGCCGCGCTTAATGTGACCGTGCTGGACAAGGATCTCTGCCAGACTCCAGGCCAGTCCAGCCGGGATGGCGAGAGATACGCCTCGCGCCAGCCCCGAAGTGTTGATGCCTGCCACGCGTCCGGCGGCATCCACCAGCGGCCCGCCGGAGAATCCCGGGTAGGGGATGGCATCCGTGCGCAGGTATTGTTCCAGCAAACTGCCCCGTCCGGTGCGCAGCGGGCCATTGATGGCGCTGACCACTCCCAGGCTGGCCTGGATGCCCTGCGGGGAGGGTCTGCCCAGGGCCAGGACAAGCTGCCCGATACGGGCAGGCTGGGGTATCGGCTCTGCCTGAGCTGCCAGGGCGCTTTCCAGGCGCAATAGGGCTAGGTCGCTGCCCGGGTCACGCCCGGCGAGCGTGGCTGGTACCTGGCTGCCATCTGGCAACCCGACCCGGATATCTTCATCTCGCTCGAGGACATGGTCGGCTGTCAGGATCAGGTCAGGAGCATAGGCCACACCGCTGGCGGGCATCCTCCGGCGGGCGTTAACCATTAGCGTGGCTGCGCCGGCTTTCTCTACCGCCGCTACCATTGCATCGGAAAGAGCAATCAAGGGGTTGTTTTCGTTAGACATATGAGATACCTCCAGTACAATCAATATAGATACTCAACTGAACTGGATAGAGTATAGATGAATACTCACACAGACGCATCGCCAGAACGTCTAGCTGAACACCCGGAAATTCGGGCAGGTGAGGCTGCTAACCATAAGCGCAGGCTCATACCGTGATTTTAACAAAACGATAATCATGTCTGCGCAACGGAAGCCATACTTCAGGGTTTGAATTATACAGGAGTCAGGTGTTACGATAACATTATGGAGGTCAATATGTTCGAATACATCCCCGGTATTTTCAAGCTGGATCCAAACACCTTTGAGGAGATCGAGCACAACCAGTCCGCAACCAGCCAGGCAGCGATGGTTGTAGCGATCATTGCCTTGCTTTCGGGCTTTGGCAGCGGGGTAGGCGCCATGGTCAGCGGCAAGAGTTTCTTCGGAAATTTCCTTTCCAGCTTCGCCTGGGTGTTTATAGGCTGGTTGCTGTGGTCTGCGGTAACCTATTTCGTGGGCACTACATTTTTCAAGGGGCAGGCAAGCCTGGATGAGATGCTGCGGGTGATCGGCTTTGCCTACGCTCCGCAATGCCTGGCGATCATCCCCTGCGTAGGCTGGCTGATCGGCCTGGTCTGGTCGCTGGCAGCCGTGTTCATCGCGGTGCGCCAGGGCCTGGACCTGGATAATATGAAAGCCTTTATCACAATTGCAATTGGCTTTGTCATCGTTTTGATCGGCAACGCAGTGATTGCGATGGTATTCGGAGGGGTCACCGGCTTGCTGGGCTAGGCTGTTGTAGGAGTCGATATATCCCGCTCGTGCAAGAGTTAATCCGCCTGTCTGGGCAGGTAGCTCTCGGCAATTGCATGGAGCAGCAGAGAGCGCCCGCGTTGCCAGGCGGCTGCGAACTCATCCTCTGGCAAGCTGCATTCGATTTCCCCCAGTAGCTGCATGGCGCTTTCCCGCGTGTCCATGGCGGTGGCGGTATGCACCAAAACCAGGGAGGCAAGCTCGGCGGCGCGCTCAGACTCTCAAAAGTGCACTTTCGACAGACAAATTGAGATAAGGATTTTTATGCTTTTTTGGCACCGAAATTGCGTTTTGAGGGCATAATCGGCTGAAAATTAGGCTGTTGCGGTGTTCTTAAAGGTATTACAAGCCAGATTTCTGGCCGAATTGATGGCAGAACTGCCTAAAATGGGCCAAATGGCGAAGCTGAACCCTATAATGGCCCAGAAACGTCTCCTTATCTCAATTTGTCTGCACTTTCGAAGTGATAATTGATTTATAGCAATCCGTTAAGGCTCAACCTGGCGCATTACACCAGGCAAATATATTTTTTGATTCAAAATGGGTGGCGGTTCATCGATGCTGCGCACCAATCCCATGGGTTGATAGCCCTGATAGCCAGGGAAGACATAATCCAGGTTGGAATTGCCCAGGCGAGAGATCAGGATTTCGCTCAGGATGCGGCGGTAATCGGTAGAAACAGCCAGATCAGCTCGATCGTACAGCTGGTCGACCCCCAAACCAGGCCAGTCTCCGTACAATTGACCTCCGTTCACTTGTCCACCAAGAACCAGCATCGTGCTGCCATGACCGTGGTCTGTGCCGTGATTGGCATTCTCTCGTAACCGCCGTCCGAACTCGCTGATCACGACCATGGTCATCCGACTGGTGTAGCTGCTGGCACCGCCTGTATCCAGGTCGGTGTAGAGCGCAGCCATCCCCTGTGACAAGTTTGCAAGCAGATCCGCAAAATAGCCCTCCGAGCCATCTCCCTGACCTTCGTGGGTATCCCAGCCTCCCAGGTCGATGGTTGCCACGCGTAGCCCTACATCGAGCTTAATCATCTGGGCGATGGTTTGGAGATTGGAACCAAAAGAGCCGCCGGGGTATACGGCCCCATTGGCTGGGGTGTAATCGCCAGGGTTAGCGCTTTCGATCAAATCTACCGCATCCAGGGTCTGTATGCCAGCCTGGAAAAGCCAGCTATCGCCCTGGTATAGGTTGCGCAAAGCCGCCCGTTGCAAATCTTTGTAGTACCAGTCTCCGGTGAATGAGAAATCACCCGGGCTATCCATCGCCACGGTCTCATAGCTGCCAAGTAATGACATGGTCTGGGAGTTCCCTGCCGATAACGCAGGTAAAAGAATAGAGGGGGGCAAATTGGGAGCGCTTTCCAGGTGGCGGGTGATCCAGCCGGTAGTGGCGCTTTTTTGGCCGGGGGTTCCCAGCTCAATATATTGCATAGCGTCGAAATGGCTGCGAGTATCGCTGGTCAGGCCGGCTGCCTGGACAATCGCCAGGTTTTTGTTCGTATACAGATCATATAGAGGCGCCATTGCGGGGTGCATGCCAAACTGGTTATCCAGGTGGATAGCAGCACCTTCGCCGCTAACTGGAACCTGTAACTCACTGCGCGCAGCTTCGTAGTGACCACGGTCTTCTCCAGATACCGGCATAACCACATTCATGGCATCCCAGCCCCCACGCAGGAATACAACAACCAGGATATCTTCGTTATAAGCACCGCTTTCTCCTGGGTTTGCAAATGCCAGGCTGGTGAGACGTGCCCCAGCCATGGCAGCAATGGCGGACGAACAGCCCACCAAAAACTGGCGACGCGATAACTTCTTTGAACTCACTGCTTCACCTCCCTAGCGATATTGAAAATCTGGGCTCATCAGGATCAGGGCTACCATACGCGGCGTGCGCTCAATGCGCATATCATCCGGCAAGTCGAAGTCTGGATTGCGACCCTGGGCAATAAACTCTACGATCTCCTGGCGGTTTTCAGCAGGGTGCATCGGCCGTCCCAAGATACGATTGATCCAGAAATCAGCGATTGCATTGGGCGTGCGAACGCTGGATGGCATTTGGCTGACCAGATCGATAACAGAGCCTTCGATCCAGCCTTCAAGCAGGGCGTTGGTCAGCTGCCAGCGTTGCAATAGCGAAGTGGTGCCGGTCCAATCTTCTTTTTCGTCCGAATAGCCGTTGGGGGCGCCATAGGAAAACAAGGGCTGTCCCATGTCATCCGAGTTCCAAGAGAATTCGTTGCTGGGGATGAAATCCGCGTTGGTAATGCGCAAGATGCTGGCAGCACATTCAAAGGGCCGCTTGATCTTGTCTCCGAAGGTGGTGCGAAAGGCATCCGAGAGAATTATCACACGCACCACCCGCTTGAGCTGGTCGGGGCTGTCAACATGGGAGATAAATACCGCCGCAGCAGCAGCAACCACCTCTTCCGGCGGGTTATCGCTGATCAAACGCCGGGCCAGCTTGCGAGCGATATGGCGGGCGGTTCCCGGATGAGCAGCGATTGCGTCCAGCACATCCAGTCCATCTTTCAGAGGCGCCTGGTCGGCAGGCAGGTATTTCTGCATAAAGAATTTATTGGCGCGATCATGCCAGTCTGGATAATAAAGGAAGGTGCCACTCTGGCCTACGCCTGGCTCCCAGGAGCTGTAATCTAACCTCCAACCGGTAAAGCAGCGCGCGGCTTCATAAACATCATTGTCCACATAACCAACCGGCAAACCATTCTCGTCGACTGGGACGCTGAATGGATCCATCACCCCCAGGTAGTTCTCAGCGCCAAGGCTGTGGAGCTCTAAGAGCTCGCGCGCCCAGTTCTCGTTGAAGCCCCCCACTTGATTTATGTAATTGTCCAGGTAATAGAGCATAGCAGTACTTTTGGCGACATCTTCCAGCATTTGCCGGAAGTTGCCCAGGGCGTTGGCTCGGATCACGTCTCGATCGTAGTGGACAAACACCGGCCCGACATAAGAATGCCACCCATAGACATTAAAGTGATTGTGCCAAAAATCAGCCAGTATTTCAAACAATTGCCGCTTGCTATAAACCGCGCGGATCCATGCTGCTCTCTCGCTTTCCGTCAAAGGGAGCATGCGGTACTCCCAGCCCTGGTCATTGTTGACCACGTGATCTGCCCACAATTGTTCGAGCGATTTCTGCATTGTTTGAAAGTTTTCGTTTATCAAACGTGCGTCACAAGCACTGTCAAGAATACTGGCGGGATTTAGCTGCTGGTCTGCGAATGCAATCAGGCGCTGCTCGTCTGTCGCCCCTAGATTGCGGAAGCTTTCCAGGTCGCCGGGGCGTGGTCCAAAAGCCAGATGGTTTAGGGCAATGACCTCCAGCGGTGGCAGAGGCAAGGGTTCTACCAGGCGGCTGCTCAGCCAGCGTTCCGGGGATCGTAAAGGGTTTGGAGGAGGCGGAGCAACAACTTTGTCCAGTGATTTGCCGATGGGTACTGCACCAAGCATGCCGCCCAATTTCAAGACCGACCGTCGGCTTAACCGCGATTGTTTTGCAGGATATGTCATACTTTCAACTCCTTAAGTTGGATGGTGCACTTAATGCTCAAAAGCTATTCGTTACAAAACGGAATACCCCCGCGCTGGTCGGAGCGGCATTAAGTCCAGAAAATTAAAACATTTCCACTCCAAATCGTCAATTTCGTAGGGGTTAAGGGGAGATTGTATTCTGATTAAGAGTCTTGAGTAGGGGGTAATTTCCCATTTGTGAGTTTAGAAACGCTTTCCGAAACGCATGTAGCAACGAGGCAGAAACGCGCTTTCTATAAACTATAAACAAAATAACCCGTAAGGAAGCGCATCATGCTTGAAACGAAACTCTACCTCAACCAAACAATTACCACCGGGCGAAATAGCAGCTCAGCTGGCTTTGAGAGCCAGGTGACAAGATCAGCCTTGAACAATTACCGGGCTGCCCAGCTGCGGGCGGCTGTGGCGAAGATGTGGGCTGCGCTCTCAGGTCGCAAGTCAACCCTGCTTGATTTGAATGAGCTGGAGAAGCAAATCCAGGTGCGCAACCGCCACCATGCCGGAGTTCAGGCAGTCCCCATCCACAAGATCGTCGGCAGCCTGGGACGCTGCGGCGACTTTGACGCACGCTTCAACCCGTTGAATGAAACCACGCGTGACCGCTGGTTGAGCGTCGCCCGGGCGAGATTGCTGGGTATCCCACTGCCGCCGGTGGAGCTGATCCAGCTGGGTGAGCGCTACTTCGTGCGCGACGGGCACCACCGCATCTCGGTGGCGCGCTCCTTCGGAGAGCAGGCGATCGATGCAGAGGTAGTCGTGTGGGAAGTGTAGGGAAAGCTACCGCAGATGGTATGAGGCCGTATGGGGCATTTGATCTGAACCGCCAAGGTGCGAAAGGTGCCAAGGGATATTATTTACCAGACCCTACGGGTCTCCAAGACCCGTAGGGTCTATGCGCCATCCCACCACCTGAGCACGCGCAGGGCGCGCAAGGTGTTGGCCCGCCCTGGTTCTCCGGGTTGTTCCAGATCAAAGAATACCAATCCGCTAGGGCCGCGGTAAGCTGACCAGCGCCCATCGGCTTTGCGCTTGCTGAGCAGCAAGGCAAGCGGGTCTTCCAAACGCCTGTCTCGCTCGGCGTTCACCCTCTGGAAGTAATCCAGGGCGCGCAAAACGTCATACTGCCAGCGCGGCGGGAAGGGGAAGCGGGTCATGGATTGGCTGACCACCTCGCCCGTGCGGTGCGAGCGGTAGAGCTTATGTTGGAGCAAGAACTCCCGCCCGCGCCCCTGGGCTTGTTGCAGGTCTGTTGATTCAGCTGGGGCGATTTCCTCATAGAGGCGCAATCCCTCCAGCACCAGGATGGTCGTGTTGAACGAGCTATGGGTTGCCCCTTTGTACGACTCGCAGTTCCAGCCGCCGTCGGCCATCTGCTGCTCGAGTAGGTGGGTGGCAATCCCTCCCAGGCGCGGGTCGGGGTACTGGAAATGCGCCAGGATGGAGAGCACCATGCCGGTGATGCAGGTCTCGCTGTGTTTGGCGTGATGGGAGAAGTTGATCCCCCCATCGGGAAACAGGCCGTGCTCCAGCAGCAATTGGCATCCGGTGTGCGCCTGAGGGTTACCGGCCGGCATGCCGAGCATGCGCAGGGCAAGCAGGGTGTAGGTGGTGGAGATCCACTTGGGGCTGTACAGCCCGCCGCCCCATTTGCCATCCGGCTCCTGGAGCGCCAGCAATTGCCTCCCCCAACCTACCTGGGCTACCCGCTGCCGCTCCGCTTCGTAGGTATGCAGCGGCTCACCCAGCAGATCGCGCTGCACCTGCCAGCGAATGGCGGGGTCGCCTTGAAGAAGCCAGTTGACGATTTCAGGGTCGATTTGCATAGTTCCTTATCTCTTTCACCACAGAGTACACAGAGTTTTTTGAGATAGTTCACCACGAAGCCTCAAAGACACCAACGTTTTTCCCAAACATGTAGCGTCTCCTGGTCTATAGGAGCTAGAAAGGTCAGTATGTAGAGAAAAAATCTCTGCGCTCTCCGCGAACTCTGCGGTGAAACAGATTCTTAATCCAGGTTTTCGATTTGCACTGGCTCGACCGGCTCAGCCAGCTCGAACCCGAAGATGCGCGAGTAGAAGTACAACTCAGCGTCCAGGGCGCGCTTGATGTTCTCAGCTTTGCGGAAGCCGTGCTGCTCGCCCTCGAAGGGCAGGTAGGCTACTGGGATGCCCTTGGCGCGCACCGCGGCGAACATCGTCTCGGATTGGACGGGCAGGACGATCTTATCCTCTAATCCCTGGAACAAGATCATCGGGCAAGAGATTTGATCCACAAAATTGATCGGAGAGCGCTGGTAATACAGCTCTGCCTCTTCCGGGTAGGGACCCAACAGGCGGACATTGTAGCGTGATTCGAACTTGTGGGTTTCATCCACAAATGGCGAAAGGTCTCCAATGCCAAAGTGGCTGGCGCCAGCCTTGAATACATTGCGGAAGGTCAGCGCACACAAGGTAGTGTAGCCGCCGGCGCTGCCGCCGCGGATCGCCAGCCTCTCGCTGTCCACCTCGCCGCGCCGCACCAGGTAGCGGGCGGCGTTGACGCAATCATCCATGTCCACCACACCCCAGTTGTCGTTCAGGCGCTCGCGGTACGCCCGCCCGTAGCCGGTGCTGCCGCCGTAGTTCACATCCTCCACGGCAAAGCCACGGCTGGTCCAGTATTGCAGGCTGAGGTTGAACAAGGTTGGCGCGGCCGAGGTGGGACCGCCGTGGCTCAGCACCAGCAGCGGCGGGCGCTCGCCAGCCGGCGCAGTGAAATCCGGGTTGGCAGGCGGGTAGTAGTTGGCGTAGGCGGTCAACCCGTTTTCGGTAGGGAACTCGATGATCTGGGGGGTGGAAAAATAGCTCGCCGGCAGATCGACCTCGCTCGAGCGGCGCAGCACCTGGCGCTGACCGGTCCCCAGGTCGATCAGGACGATGCTGGCAGGCTCGCTGGGCGAACCGGCGGTCACCAGCACCTTACCAGGCAGGGCGTGCGGGTACTGGATGTAGGTGTATGGCAGGTCGAGGGTGGTCATCTGCTTCGTCGCCAGGTCGATGGTCGCCAGGTACCATTGACCCATCTGGGTGTAGGTGCATACCAATTTTTGTGCCGACTCGAAGGTGTAGGTATTCATGCCGAAGACCCACTGCGGCATGCCGAACTCGGCGTCCATAGACTGAAGGGGCTGCACTTGCCCGTCCAGCCAGCGGTACAGGTTCCACCAGCCGCTGCGGTCTGAGACAAAGTACAGCACGCCGTCCGGCGACCATTCGGGCTGGAAGATCGATTCCTCCTCGCCGCCAGCGACCAGGGTTGCTGGCGCCAGAGAGCCATCCGTTTTGAACTCAGCCACCCAAAGCCAGGTGCCATCCCAGGGCAGGTTAGGGTGTTCCCAGGAGAGCCACGCCAGGCGTTGCCCGTCCGGGCTGAGGCGCGGGGTGGAGTAGAAATCGCTCCCCGAGACCAGCACATTTTGCTTGCCGGTATTGAGATCGATGGCGACCAGGGTGTTGATTGCCTCCCGGTCGGGTTGGGTGTGATCTTCGCGAACGCAGATCAAGCGCTTGCGTTGGCGGTCGACCACCGGGTCGGCGTAGCGCAGCGCCGCCTCCGCAGTGAGCGGTCGGGGCTGCCCGCCGATTTGCTGTCGGTAGAGGCGCTGGTCGGCAAAGTTGGAGAAGTAGACCGTATCCTCGTCGAATACCGAGCAGCGTCCGCCATACTCGTGAACCGTGGTGCGCACGTTGAACGGCATGGGGGTCACATCGCTGGTCGCGCCGTCCGGTCTGCGGTGCACGATCACCTGGCGACCGCCCTCGGCGGGGCGCAATTCAGTCCAGTAGATGAAATCGCCGACAGAGCCGGCGCCTCCCAGAGAGATATTCTTCGAGACGATCAAATCTGAGGTGATGGGGGATTTCCACGATCCGTAAGGTGCGAGGGCAGGCATAAGAACGACCTCCGTTGTCTTTAGTTTTTCAAGCGCCATCAGGCTATCAGGTTGATTCTACTCGATTTAACATACCAGCCTCCCGCAGGATTCAACCTTGCGCGAGGCTGGGGTATTTGTGTTAATGTGAAGTAAGGCTTACTCCTCCACTACCTCTGCCTGCAATACCGGGCTAAAGGTCAGCCCGTCTGGGCCGCGATCCACCTGGACGATATCGCCTTCGTGGAACTCGCCAGAAAGGATCGCCAGTGCCAGCGGGTCTTGCAGCTCTCTTTGAATGGCGCGCTTGAGCGGGCGGGCGCCGAAATCGGGGTCGTAACCCACCTCTGCCAGGTACTCGCGGGCAGCCTCGCTGACTTCCAGGGTGTAGCCGCGCTCTGCCAGGCGGGCAGTGACAAGCCGCAGCTGGATAGCCACAATCTCAGCCAGGTGCTGGCGGGTGAGCGGGTGGAAGATGACACTCTCGTCGATGCGGTTGAGGAATTCCGGGCGAAAATGAGCCTGTAAGACACGTATTACAGTGTCACGTGTTACCGTGTCAGGTGACACCGAAGCACCCATCCAAAGCTCATTGCCCAGGTTGCTGGTCATGATCACCACCGTGTTGCGGAAGTCTACCGTGCGTCCGTGACCATCGGTCAGGCGACCATCATCCAGAAGCTGCAACAGCACGTTGAACACCTCCGGGTGAGCCTTTTCGATCTCATCGAACAGCAACACACTGTACGGGCGGCGGCGGATGGACTCGGTGAGCTGCCCGCCCTCATCGTAACCCACATAGCCAGGCGGGGCGCCGATCAGGCGCGAGATAGTATGCTTCTCCTGATATTCGCTCATGTCGATGCGCACCATGGCGCGCTCGTCGTCAAACAGGTATTCTGCCAGGGCACGCGCCAGCTCGGTTTTGCCCACGCCGGTGGGACCCAGGAAGATGAACGAGCCAATCGGGCGGTTGGGGTCTTGCAAGCCAGCCCGCGAGCGGCGCACCGCGTTGGAAACGGCGTGCAGGGCATCCTCCTGCCCGACCACCCGCGAGTGTAGGCGCTCTTCCATGTGCACCAGCTTCTCCATCTCGCCTTCCAGCAGGCGCGAGACCGGGATACCTGTCCAGCGCGAGACCACCTGACCGATCTCCTCGGGATCCACCTCTTCTTTGAGCAGGGCGCCTTCTTTTTGGATGTCCTTCAAGCGGCGCTCGCCTTCCGCCAGGCGCGCCTCCAGATCGCGCAAGGTGCCATAACGCAGGCGGGCGACCTTCTCCAGCTCGGCGCGGCGCTCTGCCTGCTCGATCTCCAGGCGGGTGGCCTCGATCTGCTCCTTGACGCCTTGCAGCTCGGTGATGGCGTCTTTCTCGGTCTGCCAGCGGGTGTGCAGCTGGTTGGATCCCTCTCGTGCATCCGCCAGCTCGCGCTCCAGCTTCTCCAGGCGCTCTTTGGAGGCTTTGTCTTTCTCTTTCTTCAGCGCCTCGCGCTCGATCTCCAGCTGCATGATCTGGCGATCGACCTCATCCAGCGCCTGCGGCTTGGAGTCGATCTCGGTGCGCAGGCGGGCGGCGGCTTCATCGATCAGGTCGATGGCTTTGTCGGGCAGGTGGCGGTCGGCGATATAGCGGTTGGATAACGTGGCAGCCGCAATGACTGCCGGATCGGTGATGCGCACGCCGTGGTGCACCTCGTAGCGCTCCTTCAGCCCGCGCAGGATGCT
>Ga0105100_10002485_pt1 | contig 10795 bp, 10 predicted proteins | sample PPLLak12cMay2015_2_FD_87033 | JGI IMG/M metagenome (GOLD analysis project Ga0105100, IMG submission 87033) | Freshwater sediment microbial communities from Prairie Pothole Lake near Jamestown, North Dakota, USA - PPLs Lake P8 Core (1) Depth... | ecosystem: Environmental > Aquatic > Freshwater >... | reverse complement strand
GGTATCCCGGCTCATCGTATTGGAGAACACTCATAATCGCTGTGGGGGAGTTGCATTAAGTCTCGAATATACCCGCTCAGTTGGCGAGCTGGCTCACCAACACGATTTACAGGTCCATCTGGATGGCGCGCGGCTGTTCAATGCGGCGGTTGACCTCGGAACCAGCGCAAAAAGCCTGGCTGAACCGGCGGATTCTGTCACATTCTGCCTCAGCAAAGCGCTTTGTGCACCCGTTGGATCCGTATTGTGCGGCAGCGAGGCTTTTATACGAAGCGCCAGGCGCATTCGCAAGCAGCTCGGTGGAGGCATGAGGCAGGCAGGCATACTGGCAGCTGCCGGCATCGTTGCCCTGGATGAGATGGTGGACAGGCTGGTGGAAGATCACCGGCGTGCAGCGAATTTGGCGGTTGGGTTGGCTGCCATTCCGGGTCTGAAATTAGATCCTGGAACGCCGTATACCAATATGATATTCATGTCGTTATCGGAAGAGCACACAAAATTATTGGCAGTGGATGTCGCTCGAGCGCTTAGAAAAGAGAAAATTCTGGTCGGTGTGGTAGGAGAACGAAGTTTCCGACTGGTAACCCATTACTGGATTGACGACCAGGCTGTAAACATGACGCTGGAGGCCTTCCGGAAGGTCCTGTAATTGAGCGCATGTTATAATAATCACAACTCGGGGCAGGTTACTCATGGATGATCAGGATCAGACCAGTTTTATTACATCAAATGACATCGATTCAATTGTGGAAGTGATCCGTCCGAGGATCGGGAAGCAGCCGCGTGTCGGCATCATCCTGGGGTCCGGTTTGGGAGCTTTGGCTGATTCAATTGAAGAACCTGTCCAGATTCCCTACTCGGAATTACCGGGGTGGCCGGTTTCTACAGTCATCGGACATGTCGGCAGACTGGTATCTGGCAGGCTGGAGGCTCAGAATGTCCTGGTGATGCAGGGGAGGACGCATTACTATGAAGGCTACAGTATTTCCCGGATTGGCCTGCCGGTGCGCGTGATGCAGTCGCTCGGAATTGAAATACTGGTTGTGAGCAATGCCGCTGGTGGGGTAAATCCGAAATTTTCACCCGGTGAGTTGATGTTGATCACCGACCACATCAATTTGCTCGGTATGGGAGGCTTGAATGCACTGCGCGGCCCGAACCTGGATCGCTTTGGCCCGCGTTTTCCAGATATGAACCAGGCTTACGATCGCAAGCTGTGCGACCTGGCTCGCAAGGTTGCCCTTGAAAACCAGCTCACCCTGCGCGAGGGAGTGTATATCTCGCTTGCTGGCCCTTCTTTTGAAACACCCGCTGACTTGCGTTTCCTTAAGCTGATCGGTGCGGATGCAGTGGGAATGTCGACCGTTCCGGAAGTAACCATCGCCCGTCATGGTGGCACGCGTGTATTGGGTATTTCCGGGATCAGCAATAAAGCCAACCTGGATGGGAGCACCGTCACAACCCATGAAGAAGTATTAGAAGCTGGACGAAAAATCACTCCCCAACTGCTTACACTGGTTCGGGGGGTCTTGCGGTACCTGTAATTATTAAGATTGGTATTTATTCTTTTGACCCTAAAATCTCCGCCCCTACCCGGATGGTATTTTAACCAACTGTATGGAAGAAGCACTGCGCTTTTTTCGCGCCTATGAATTATGGATATATTTATTCCTCGGGTTGTGGGGATTGTATTTTATCCGTAAATTCATTCTGGCCTGGGATGAATTACGTGAAGCTGTTTTTGGCCTGGAACGCGAAAATGCCCAGGGCCGTTTGAACCGAGCTTCTGGCTTGCTGGTGCTGTTATTGATGATCGCAGTTGCAGAGTTTATATTGGTGACCTTTGTCGCTCCCGCATTTCCCGCCGCGAACGCTCAATCTACGCCAACTCTCGACCTGTTGGCTAGTGCCACCATTACTCTCCCGGTGCTGACACCAGGGACTCAGGCCCCCGGCGACCTCGCTGGGACCCAACCCGCCCTTCTCCCATCAGCTGCTTGTGTTGCAGGTCAGGTTGAAATCATTTCGCCGCAGAATGGGCAGGATGTCAGCGGGGTCGTTGAAGTAGTCGGAACAGCCAGCATCCCGAATTTCGGTTTTTACAAGTTTGAGATCAAGCGTCCCGATGAATCAGTCTGGCTGACCATCCAGGCTGGCAATACCGCGGTGGTAGCAGGGAAGCTCGGTGATTGGGATACCAGCCGACTGACGCCCGGCGAATATTCGCTTGGGCTGGTAGTAATAGATAATGAAGCCAATGCATCTGAACCGTGCATCATCCTGGTGCGTGTGTTTCGTGCTCCCGAGCCAACAGCAGGACCGTGAAAGAGGCGAAATATTCATGCCTGAGATACAGATACGACCAGTTATTGCTTCAGACATTCCAGCCTTAGTAGCGCTGGATCACCATTATTCAAGCAATCAGATCTGGCAGCTGGACCTTCAAATAGGCCGCATGGATGAATCATCAGGAGAACCGGTTCGTGTTGCCAGCTTTCGGCAGGTGCGCCTGCCGCGCAACGTGCGCGTGGAATATCCGCGCCCCGCGCAGAATCTTATTGAAGACTGGACTTACCGTTCAGGCCTGTTGGCAGCCACATTCAAAGGAGAATCGGTCGGCTATATCGGTATGATGCTCGATTTTTCTCCACTGACTACCTGGGTGACGGATCTGGTGGTCCACCGGCCTCTTCGCCGCCAGGGCATCGGTACAGCCTTGATCCTGGCTGCGATGGAATGGGCGGTCAATATGGATACACAAAACCTGATCATCGAAATGCAGCCGAAAAACTACCCGGCGCTTTGTATGGCTATTAAACTGGGTTTCGAGCTTTGTGGGTACAATGACCGCTATTATCCAAACCAGGAGATTGGTCTTTTTTTTGGGAAAGTGCTCAGGTAAGAGGAATCCGGCATAATCATTGGATATGTTAAATCTGACTGAAAGCGCACTTCGTACCCTAAACGACATTCTCACCGCAGGGATTGCCATAACGGCATTTTCCTTGCTGGTATATGCGCTTTCTCTTAACCTGAAAGACCGGGTCACTCGCTCATTTGTGATCATCCTGGCGTGCGTGGTGGTGGTATTTCTGGGAGAGGCGCTCGGCAGCGTCGCTAGTACAACGGATCAGCTTGAATTTTGGATGAGATTTCAGTGGCTGGGGATCGTTTTCTTGCCAGCTGCTTATCTGCAGCTCTCTGATTCACTGCTGGCAACCACCGGCCGGCCATCGCGCGGCCGCAGGCGTTTTTTCGTTCGTCTGGCTTATGTACTTTCTTTTGTATTTCTGGCTATGCTGCCGTTCCGACTGCTGGTTGGAGACCTGGTTCAGGGTGTCGGTCCGGTGCCGCATTTTCAGCGCACCTGGTTTACCTGGATATTTACCATCTGTTATGCATTAGGGATCGGTTTTTCATTTTACAATTTGTGGAGAGCATACGAACGCACGATTACGCGTGCCAGCCGGCGGCGGATGCTGTATCTCATGGTTGGCGCGTTGGCCCCAGCTCTTGGTTCATACCCCTACCTGTTATTTGGTTTCGGAATTGCTGCCCAGAATACGCTAATTTTCTGGCTGGCGGTCACATTCAGCAACCTGCTTGTATCTGCCTTACTGGTTCTGATGGCATATGCAGTGGCATTTTTTGGGGTATCCTGGCCAGACCGTATCGTAAGGAGGCGTCTGCTCAAATGGGTCATGCGTGGTCCGGTAACCGCTTCGGCGGTCCTGGGAATAACCACCATCGTGCGGCGGTTGACCGTACCCCTGGGAATCGATGCTTCTGCGGCGATCTCGGTGATCATGGTAGCCTCGATCTTGATTTTTGAGCATTTGATCACTCTGGCCGCACCCGGCTGGGAACGCTGGCTTTTCCATAAAAGAGATCGTGCTAATTTAGATTTGTTGCAGGCCTTGGAAGAACGGCTGTTAACACTCAGTGATTTACATCAATTCCAGGAAGCGATCCTGGCAGCCGTTTGTGACCGTCTCCAGGTATCGACTGCTTTTCTGGCATATCTGGGAAAGCAAGATTTAGAAATGTTAGTGACTATAGGAGGTGACCAATCGCTGGAAGGAGAGAATCTTTCCGAGTACCTGCTGCAGGCTGTCGTTCAAAACGGAAATCAGCCCGAGTTGTTCTCGTGGGGAGATTTCAGGTTGATTCCACTTTACGACCAGGGAGAAATAGAGAAAAACATGCTTGGCTTGTTAGGCGTCAAGTATCCCGTCAGCAGGAATTTGGAGGACGATCAGAATGAAGCCCTGGCAATCCTCGCCGACAGGGCAGCCCTGGCGTTGAGCGACCATCACCGGCAGCAGCAGGTTTTCAGCTCATTGGAAGCGCTGACACCTCAAATCGAGATGATTCAACGCCTGAGGGCAGCCTCTCGTTACGATAGCACCGAGATGCTCTTAGCGCCCGACCTGGCTCTCTATCAAGAAGACCTTTCTCCATGGGTGAAAGACGCCCTCAGTCATTATTGGGGGGGACCCAAGCTGACGGAAAGTCCGCTTCTGGAGCTGCAGGTCGTGCAACAGAGTGCGAAAGAGTCTGGGGAGAACCCTACCAATGCCTTGCGAGCTATCCTGCGGCGAGCAATCGATCAGGTGCGGCCAGAGGGAGACCGGCGCTTCACAGCGGAATGGATTTTATATAATATTCTCGAGCTGAAGTTCCTGGAGGGCCACAAAGTCCGTGAAATTGCCTTGCGTCTGGCTATGTCGGAAGCGGATCTTTACCGTAAACAGCGAGTCGCAATTGAAGCGGTGGCAAACGCGATTGTCGAAATGGAACAGCAGACTAGGGAGGATATGTCTGCTATCCTCGAAAACGAAAATCAACCACAAGCATCCAAATGAAACGAGGTTGGTTTAATGGTAATAAAAAGTATTTCCCAAAACAAAAATCACTACGACCCACCCGTTGACGAATCGTGGTGGCAATCAGTATTGGCCGAAGATGAAAACCGGCACTCAAATCACTACACAAAAGAAACGCGGCCTTACTCGACGATCAATCATCGAGCCGGTGCTCCATCCAATGAAGAAGAAGCCGGACTTTTAGATTGGGGGAGAGCCTTTGAGCTTTTCGAGCAGGATGAAGTAGTCAGTATGGTGGTAAAAGGGTACAACCGTGGCGGGGTCCTGGTGAGCGGAGCTGGTCTCCAGGGTTTTGTGCCTATCTCGCACCTGGTGGAAGTGCCGTGCCAGGATACCGACACCGAAATCTGGCTGGAAAAATTCGTCGACCGAACCCTGGATTTAAAAGTGATCGAGTGCGATCAGGAGCGCGGCAGGGTTGTGTTTTCCGAACGCGCAGCCCGCGCTCTGCCAGGTAGCCGCAAGCGCTTGTTGGAACATCTGCTGCCCGGAGATTGCCTGTTCGGCACAGTAACCAATATCACGGAATTCGGTATTTTTGTGGATCTGGGGGGAGTCGAAGGCCTGGTTCACGTTTCCGAGATATCCTGGGGCCGGGTTCACCATCCAGGTGACGTGGTATCTCTTGGAGAAGAGGTTGAAGTTTATGTCATCCAGGTCGATAAAGAACGCGCACGCATTGCGCTCAGCCTGAAGCGCCTGCGTCGGAATCCCTGGGAGACTGCCGAACAGCGCTATCACGCTGGACAATTGACCGAAGCTGTAGTTACCAGTGTGGTACCCTTCGGGGCATTCGCCCGTCTGGAGGAAGGTCTGGATGGATTGATCCATGTCTCTGAGATTATCCAGGATGGAGAATCCCCACACCCGGCGGAAATGCTCACCGAGGGACAGCGGGTTCAGGTGCGCGTGCTGCACGTCGATGCAGCTCGACAACGGCTTGGTTTGAGTTTGAAACTGGAAGAGCTCGAATAAAGCTGGTGGGACAGGCTGTTAGCTTGCGAAGAACAAGCTGACAGCATGTCCTACCCGTAGCGCAAGCCCTGGCCACGCCCTGCACCGTACGCAGGACGGGGTCCGCCAGGACGGGCTGTTTGCTTGCGAATGGACAAGCTGACTGCATATCCTACACACACAAATCGTCAACTCGCTCCGCTATTTACATACACTCCACTCATCTTTTTTGTCTTGACTGGTCCGGTTTCGAAAAATTTTCAACTCAAAATAAAAACCACATGACACGGGGATAGTAAAGCTATATAGTATTTATGATCAAACGCGTATCGCCGAACCGGCATCCTTCACCATTGCAGTCAGCGCAACGAAATGGGGAGAAATAAAATGTACCCTACCCGACCAGATACACGATTTCCGCCTACCCGGAGACGTCCCTGACCTTACAGCCAATTATCTCCAGCATTCTGTAAATTGCCCGGAAGAGTCTGACTCACTACGCTTCATGGCATTTGACACTTGCATGAGAGATAGATAGTCTGTAGAGTCGTTGTTAGTGAAGTAATTAGTTTGTTCCAGAAGAAAAAAGGAGGATAAGCTTGATGAAAGAACCTGCACTGCGTCGATTAATTAATCCAGTCGTCGTGTTGGTGATACTCTTACCAGTTTACGTTTCGGCTGCATCAGGAGAGTCGTCCTCTATCTCACAACGAAGGCGGGATATTAAACCCCAAAGTACTTCCCCGGGACAACTACCTTTATCCCAATCGACTCTCTACTTGCCTCTGGTTGTCAAGGGTTCGCTCTATGCCATGGTCTTCATCCCATCCGGCGAGTTTTCAATGGGCTGCGACCCGGATCACAACGGCGGCTATTCCTGTGGCAGCAGGGAGTTACCCCTGCACACCGTCTACCTGGACGCCGACTACATCAACAAATACGAAGTCACCAATGCCCAGTATGCGCAGTGCGTGGCGGCCGGCGCCTGCCCCGCGCCGTATTCCAATTCATCGGTTACCCGCTCCTCCTACTACGACAATCCGGCTTACGCCGATTATCCGGTGATCTACGTCTCCTGGTATAACGCCCGTGACTACTGCGCCTGGACCGGCAAGCGCCTGCCGACGGAGGCGGAGTGGGAGAAGGCCGCGCGCGGCACGACTTTAAGGGCCTTCCCTTGGGGTGACCAGAGCCCTACCTGCAACCTGGCTAACTTTTATGGGTCTGGAGGTTTCTGTGTCGGCGACACCTCCCAGGTCGGCAGCTACCCGCTGGGCGCCAGCCCCTACAGCGTATTAGATATGGCCGGCAACGTATTGGAGTGGGTTAACGACTGGTGGCAGATTGATTATTACAGCCTCTCACCCTACAGCAACCCACCCGGCCCAGCGACGGGGTCTTACAAGGTGTTCCGCGGTGGGGGCTGGAGCAGCAACGACGGCTACCAGCGCGTGGCGGACCGCGGCTACAGCGACCCAGGTGGTCGCTACAGCGACCTCGGTTTTCGTTGCGGGCTTAGTCCAGCACCCTGAGCTGCTGGGTTGCTGAATTCTGGACTTCTAGTGGGGTGTGGGGGTGCAGCCCCCACACCGCCTACTCAGAGCCCGGTGAACGAGCATGAAGACTTTAAAAACCTCTATCCGCAGGTCTGCAGCTTTGCCAGCCTGTACCAGGCTTGGCGCCTCGCACGCTGCGGCAAATGCCAGCGCGCCGCGGTCGCCGATTTCGAATTCGACCTGGAAAGGGAGCTGCTTGACCTGCAAGAACAGCTGCTGACCCATACCTTCCAGCCAGGCGGCTACAACAGCTTCTGTATCCGCGAACCCAAGCGCCGGCCGGTCAGCGCGGCGCCCGGACAAGCTAAAGCATCCTGCAAGTAGCGTAAGCTTCAGCTTGCGTGTGGACAAGCTAAAGCATGTCTTACATGTAGCGTAAGCTTTAGTTTGCGTGAGGACATGCTGATAGCATGTCCTACATGTAGCGCAAACTGTTAGTTTGCGAGCACACGAGCTAACAGCTCGTCCTACAAGTAGCGCAAACTGTCAGTTTGCGAAAAACAAGTTAACATCTTGTTGTGGTGTAAAAGTCGGATTTCGATGTAAACTATCGTATGCCTAAAACCAGCCGCAAGACAAACAGGACCTCCACCAGCCCCTTCGGCTCACCGGGCAGGGTCAGCCACGATGCGGCTGTATTCTATAACAGCCGGCTGTATTCAGGCCTGCCGCAGGAGCAGGACGATGGGTATGCGGAGAATCCCCTTCCAGTTGAATGCCTGGATAAAATTTTCTGCGCTTCCTCCGCAGAAATGGCGCAGCTGCAGGAGAATTCCATCCACCTGATGGTCACTTCTCCGCCCTACAATGTTGGCAAGGAATACGATGCTGACCTGACGTTGGAAGAACACCTTGGGATGCTGCGCAGGACCTGGTCAGAAGTGCAGCGTGTGTTGGTGCCGGGGGGCAGGGCCTGCATCAACATCGCAAATCTGGGCCGTCGGCCTTATATCCCGCTGCATGCATTCATCATCAAGGATATGCTTGAATTGGGTTACCTGATGCGTGGGGAGATCATCTGGAACAAGGCTGCCAGCGCCAGTGCTTCCACCGCCTGGGGCAGCTGGCGCTCTGCGGCCAATCCGACTTTACGCGATGTTCACGAATATATCCTGGTGTTTTCTAAAGGCGTCTACCGGCGGCAGAATCCTGCCGGGCGCCAGGCTACTATCGGAAGAGATGAATTCCTGGAATTTAGTAAAAGCGTGTGGAGTTTTCCAGCCGAGCCGGCAAAAAAAGTCGGGCATCCGGCGCCTTTTCCGGTCGAGCTGCCGCGTCGCCTGATCCAGCTGTACACCTTTGAAGACGAGGTGGTGCTCGATCCATTCATGGGTAGCGGGCAGACCGCCCTGGCGGCCTCATCGACCGGAAGGCATTATGTCGGGTACGAGATTGATCCCACTTATGTGGAGCTGGCTAGAAAGCGCATTACTGACTTACTATGAAAGTTCCATGCATGCCCTGGTCATAATGCACGCCCTCGAGCTCAAAACAACCCATCTCCCACTCCCCCAACATTTCTTCAGTCACTTCGAAGGTGATCGTCCCGCTATCTCCCGTTTTGCCCAGGTAAGCCATATAGCCTCCGTGGCCTTCCATTGAGTGCTCGTCCTCTGGCATTGCGGATGTTGTATTGATTTCCGGGTGCACTCCGCCGTTCATAAACATATCCACGCTGTAACCATTGGGCCGGTTATTTTCATATTTCACCTGACGGCCAAACATAATCTCGTGCTCAAGTGTGCCTTCATTCACCAGGTTCAAAGTGACCAGCTGTCCTACTTCGACTTCGATCGAACTGGGTGTGAATGCATATTCATGCATCTTGATCGTGAATTCTACCGGCTCGGGTTCTGCTTTAGCTGAGGTGCAGGCTGACAATATCAAAATGGCCACAACAGCCAGAAGTATTAAAATGCTGAATTTCTTCACTTCATTCTCCTTAATAAAAATTGCCGCTTCAGTTGAGCGGCAATTATATTGGATTTATTTAGTTCTTGAACCTAAAAAACCACTTATTTAGACAATATTAATCCACTTCTGGATTTTTTTGAATCTCCTGGCATCTATTAGATTCAGGCAAACGGATTTTCAACCTGGTTTATTCCGTCTGCGGTATGCCTTGATCCAGCGCATGGCATATTCGTCGTGCCCCATCAACAGGTCGCACGCCAGCAGTGCAGTGCGTATTTCAGGCACGGTCGGGTCGGTGATCGCTGCGGTCAGTCCACGTGCAATGGCCAGTGACAGGTATGCGGAATTGACGATCTTGCGGTCAGGCAGTCCGAAGGACACATTGCTGGCGCCCAGGCTGAGGTTGACGCCCAATTCACGGCTTACCAGTTCCATCGTATCCAGGGTCATACGTCCGGCTTTGTGATCGGCACCCACGGTCAGAGCCAGGCAGTCGATCAGGATGTCTTCCGACGGGATGCCGAAATCAGCCGCCCGATTTACCAGTTTGCGAGCAGTATCCAGGCGTGCTTCTGGTGTGGGCGGTATGCCGTTTTCGTCAGTGATCACGCCGATGACTGCTGCGCCGAATTTTTTCGCCAGTGGGAAGACCCGCTGCATCATCTTCTCCTCGGCGGTGGTGGAGTTGATCAGCGCTTTCCCGGGGTATATCGAAAGGGCTGCTTCCAGGGCTTCCGGATTGGCAGTGTCGATGCACAGCGGCGTTTTTGTCACTTCGATCACCGCCTGCACGGCGCCGCGCAGCAGATTTGGTTCATCTCCGCCGGGGATGCCAGCGTTCACATCCAGGACCTGGGCGCCTGCTTCCACCTGGCTGAGCGCATCCTCCTGGACAACTGAGAAATCACCGCGGGACATGCTCTCAGCCAGTTTCTTGCGGCGGGTGGGGTTGATGCGTTCGCCGATGATCACGAATGGGAAATCAGGACCGATGCTCACATCCCGGTCTTGCAGGGATACTCTGGTTTGCATGGCGGTAGGCCTTAGGAGATCAGCTGCCGGACGGCGCGTGCTGCGCTGGATGCATCCGAGGCGAAAGCGTCCGCGCCGATTTGCCGGGCATAGTCCTCGGTTACCGGCGCGCCGCCGATGATAATTTTCACCTGTTCCCGCACGCCCGCCTCTTTCATGGCGCTGATAGTGCTCTGCATGTTGACCATGGTGGTGGTCAGCAGGGCGGACATGCCGATTACCTGGAAGCCATCGCGCGCGGCCTGAATGTATTTTTCCGCAGAGACATCCACACCCAGGTCATTGACTTCAAATCCGGCTCCTTCCAGCATCATGGCGACCAGGTTCTTGCCGATGTCGTGCAGGTCGCCTTTAACTGTACCAATCGCCACCCGGCCGGCGACCTGTATGCCGGTTTCCATCAGCTGCGGCTTGAGGATTTTCAATCCGGCCTGCATCGCCCGCGCTGCGATC
>Ga0105100_10002482_pt1 | contig 10807 bp, 10 predicted proteins | sample PPLLak12cMay2015_2_FD_87033 | JGI IMG/M metagenome (GOLD analysis project Ga0105100, IMG submission 87033) | Freshwater sediment microbial communities from Prairie Pothole Lake near Jamestown, North Dakota, USA - PPLs Lake P8 Core (1) Depth... | ecosystem: Environmental > Aquatic > Freshwater >... | reverse complement strand
AGTGTTAGACAAAACGTTAGTTTTGGGCAAAACGAGCAAGTCTTGAAGGTGGGTTAAGTGTTTGATATCCTTCATTGTGCCGGAGTGGTGAAATTGGTAGACGCGCTGGACTCAAAATCCAGTGGTACTTAGTACCATGTCGGTTCGATTCCGACCTCCGGCACCAGCGGTTCTCTGAGGCTGGGCGAAACAGCGCTTACCCTTTTCTTTTTGTGATTTGTGCCCTTTCCACTTTCCTTGCCCCGCTCGGGAAGGGCATGCTCACTCAACTCTGCATTGATGACCGACTCGGACGAAAGCCCCTTCGGAAGAGTTCTACTTACCCATCAGCGGCTGTGTTAAGACCGGACAAGTAAACCTTTCGGGGTGGTGCCGGGAAAGGATGAGAAGGGAAGGTGTGGAATAGGAGGCCCCGACTCACTTCGCCGTAGGTTGCGTTTTCCAGGGTTCTACACCGTTGGGCATCAGGATCATGCCCGGGTTGCCGTAGGATTCCTCGCAATCTTTGCAGAGGTGGCCTGCATGGTCCCACTCCCGCGGGGTCAGATTGCCTACGAAAAAACCGCACACCTCACAAAACCTGAGAGCTCTCTGGAGAAACGGATTGGATGCACTCATTGGAATCCTCTCTGTCGAGGGTTAGGGGGGAAGAAGATTTCTCTCCCTATCTCAGCAACAAGCATGCCAGAGCAAGGAACAACTTCTCAAAACATGCAAGTGTTTGGAATCCTGTAAGGATCAGGGTGACGGACAAAGGGGACAGCGGGATCGGGGTGTCTACTTCCGTGCGCGAGCGGTATCAAGAATCTCACAGGCGCGGAGCGAGATGGAGGGGGGCGGTGGGAGTTAGTAGAAGAAGTGAAGAGCAAAGGAAACCTGGTGATCGTCCACGTCCAGGCTGGACGGCGAGCCGTTGGGTCCGTCGGAGTATTTGTAAAAGCGCTCGCCCGTCACGGACAACTGCACTTGATCGGTCAGCCACTGGCGGAAGGTGAGACTCATGTCAATGATGTGGCTGTCCGCAGTGTCGGGGTCGGAAAGCCTCGTGGAGGCATATCTGGACAGAGGGTACTGGAAACCGGTGGACAGAGACCAACCTTGCGAGGAAGAGGCCAGATTGAAGTCAAGCCCGAGAGCTACTCTCGGCAGGTCGGAAAAATCCATACCGCGACCATAGTCAAAGTAGGTCACTGACGGAGAAACCCGGAGCCACTCATTCGGCCGGATGTCGCTGGCCACTCTCAAGCCCTGTGAATAGTTCGCTGAGAAAGAGCTGTCCGAAAAACCGGATCCCCCCAAGATGGGCCGGGGGCCAAGGAAGGGATCTTCTTGGGCCAGAGAAAAATGCTCTCTGAAGGCCGTCAATCGAGCGGACCAGGAATCGACCCACAATCCTTTCAGGAAGCTGAACTCCGTCCGATAGGAACTCTCACGGGAAAACTGGACAAGCTCATTGTGAACCAGGGACGGATAAAAAGATTCAAACTGGGCTGTCGTGACCTGGAATGTGAAAAGACTTTTCTCGTCAAGAGCTGCTCCAAGCCCGAGCGCAGTCTGGGAATCCAAGCCGGCCACGAGACTGTCCCGGTCTGCAAGGCGCCTGCTGGAAACGAGGCGGGCTTTCCAGTGAGGGTCCTCAAGACTGGAGACCACCACCCCTTTGGTCCTTGCCGAGTGGATGAATCTTCCGTCTGACAGATAAATACCGACGTGGTTGATCCCCTTCCTGCTGCGGCCTGCAGAAAAGAACACCAGGTCACCGGTTTTGAGCTCATCAGAAGAGACTTTTGTGAGAACGCTGGACCGATTCTGCTCAGATGACTGGTGGGGAAGGTCTATTCCGAAGACCTCGCTGTAAATCTGTTTGACGAAACCCGAGCAGTCAAAGCCCTTGGTGCTGTTTCCGCCCCTCTTGTAACGGATGCCGAGGTATTTCTCCATCTCCTCCTGGATCTTTTCCTCCTGGAATTTTTCTTCCGATGATGGGGGCTGGACTTGACTCTTCTGGGGCCGGGCCGTGGAGGCCCCCCAGCGCTTCGCCGGCTTCTCTTTGGCAACAACATGATGAGCGAAAAGACCAACCAGCAGAAAGCTGAAGATCAAAGGGAAGATCCGGCTGAAATTTTTATGGAGTGTTCTTTTCATGAGCAGATGAGCACGGGTCTTTTCAAGTACTGCGAACCTTATTGAAGCGAGCCCCATATGTCAAGCAAGATCTTATCACAGCCGACATTCCTTGTAAAGTGATCATTTGGTCACAAAAATGAGACAAACGCTTGAGGGACGCGCATCTCCGGTGCAACGCAGGAATCAGTTACGGCGGGAGGACTGCAGGAGAGGGAAGGGGTTTAGGGGTTTCATGTTTGTGGAGGAGAGAATCATCAGATGAAGATGGGTTGGAGAGCGTGGAATCGAGGCGTTCTTCCCTGTCCGACCAATCGTGGCGATTTTTCTTCCTCCTTGCGCCCTGTCCCCTGGACGCACGAAGACGTTTCCCAGGTGGGCATAGTAGGAGAAGGCTTTCAAGGCCGGATGATAGATCCACACATAATTGCCTCCCCTGATCTCGCGGGACTGATCCGCCTCTTTCCAGCCGGAGAAAGTGGAGAGGACCATGCCCTCCGCCAGGGCCAGCACAGCCACGGGTTTTGCGGTAAGGTCATCTATTCCGTTTTGATCGCGATCCTTTATGAAAATGTCCTGTGCAGGATGACCCCGATGTCTGTTGCCGTCAAGAAAACGATACCCTTCCGGCTTGTAGCCATCCCCGTTTTTTCCGCCCACGTCTCTCAACGAGTAGCCCATGAGGGGGAAGAAAGCGTTCTTTTTGAATTGGGCGGGGGAAAACTCCTTTTCCAACCGGTCCGCCCACTCTGCGATGAGTTTTTCTCCCTCATGGCAGGAGAGGGCACCATCACGCACCTTTCTCTCGAAATCCTGCCAGCCGGTATCGGATTGGGGCGCCAGGCAGAGGGCAGGGGAAAGGAAAGCCAGGTTAAGCAAGATGACAAAAGCAAGGAGGGCGGGGATAAAGCCCGCTCCTGCGGAGGTTTCCTTTACCAAGATCGGGAGGGCAGGGAGGTTCACAGGGTGATCCCGAACTTCCTGAGCAAACGGGTGAAGAAGCCGGCCTTGGGAATAGCGGCGGGGGAAACGATGTCCACCTTCCCGATCGCTTCCTCATCGAGCTTCAGAACCAGTTCTCCCAGCTTCTGCCCCTGCTTGACTTCGCCGCTGAGCTTCTCGGGAAGATTGGGCTCCTTCTTGACGGCACTTTTCTTCTTGATGAGCATGGGGTAGGAGAAACCGTCGGCCGTGACCCCTTTAAGTTTTCGTTGAGTGGCCTCGGTGAGGACAATCTCCCGGTCAATCGTTTCTCCCTTTTTGATGATCGGGACCATTTCATAGAGGGGCAGGTACTTCTTCACCTTTTCCTCAACCACCTCATCGCGGGCTTTTGCCGCCGGACTTCCCATGACCACGACGATCAGCCTGAGATCCCCTTTTTTGGCAGTGGCCACAATGTTGTATCCGCTTTTCCTGTAAAAACCGGTTTTGAGGCCGTCGATGGACGACATCCTTCCGAGCAGTTTGTTGTGATTGACCATGATCAGCGTACTGTCCCGGAAGGGTTCACTTCTCGCCGAAGTCCACTCGAAAAGTTTGCGGTATTTCACAAGTTGCCGCGCCAGGGTCGCAAGATCTTCAGGCGACGTGAGGTCCTCTTCTTCTCCTTTGGACGGAGGTAGGCCGTGGACCGAGCGGAACTCGGTGTCGTTCATGTTGAGGGCCTTGGCCTTTTCGTTCATCAGGTCCACGCACTTGTCTTTGCTTCCTGCGATGAACTCTGCAATCGCATAGGCCGCATCGTTGGCCGACGCGATGAGCATGGCTTTCATCAGTTCTTCCAGAGTGAAGGCTTCTCCCTCATCGAGATGGACCTGGCTCCCTCCCATTTTCATGGCGTCCCGGGAAGCGGTGATCGTGTCTGTAAGCTTGATCTCATTGGCGGCCAGCTTTTCCATGACGAGCAGGGAGAGCATGAGCTTGGTAATGCTGGCCGGAGGCCAGCGGAGGTGGGTGTTGGATCCTTCAAGGACCTTCCCGGTGCTCGCTTCCACCACGATATACGCTTTGTAGGGTTCTTCCTGATCGCCGGTCTCCTTGGCCTGGTTTTGAGGGGCCGGGGTCTGAGGGCGAGCCTTTTTCTGCGGCGCAGTTCTTGCGTGAGCGGGGGTAACGGCAAAGAGCAAAAGCACTAAAACAAGGATCCATCGTCTCATGGTTCAATGCACCTTTCCTTTATCCATGTGGATTCTCATCGGCCCTCCGACGGAGGTTCCGTGCACGGTCCTTGCGGTCGAGAGGCGATGAAGAAATGTTTAAATGATTCACAACCTAAAAGCAAGGGAGTCGAACGGTTTCCATCGAAGCGGGCGCAGAAAACCTTGAAAACTGTTTTAGCAAGTTCACATTCCCAATGTGTCCACAAAAGAAATGACGGCTCCATTGAAGAGGTCCGGCTGCTCGACCATCACCATGTGCCCGGCCTGGGGAATGAGGACGAGGCGAGAGGCGGCGATGTTTTCATGGAGATATCTGGAATACTTGACCGGGGTCAGCTGATCCTCTTCGCCACAGAGCACAAGGGTCGGAAGTTTGATCTCGGGGACTCGGTTCCGGATATCGAAATGATCGCAGGCTTTGAAATCGTTGAATATCACGGAAGGCGGGCATTGTCTGGTCACGCGGACAAAGCGTTCCCTCGAGGCCTGAGGAGCGGCTGAAGAAAAGGCGAACTGGTCGATGCTTTGAAAGAAAGCTTCGGGATTTTCGGCCAACATCTGGAAAATCGCATGGGTCACGGCCAGCTTTGCCCCTGATCCCACCAGCACCAACCCGCTCAAACCGGCCGGGGGGTCGAGGGCAAGCTCCAGAACGATCGCGCCGCCCATGGAGTGGCCCGCCAGGACAAAGGGCCTTTTCGCGAACAGCTTTTCGGAACTCAGCCGCACCCATTGCGCATAAGCGCGGATTCGGTCCTCCCCTCCAGGGGCAGAGCCTCCATGGCCGGGAAGATCAAGCCGAAAAACGGAATGCTTTCCCTTAAAGAACTCCGCTTGTCTTTCCCATATCTCCCCGTTTCCTCCTGCCCCGTGCACAAAAAGGAGACAGGGGTCTTTTTCCGTCCCCGTCAGTTCAGGATCCAAAACTTGGATGGTCGTTCCGTTGACGGTAAGATTCATAGGCGTCAGGGCGCGACAACCACCTTCTGGCCGGCTTGAAGAGTATCCTTCTTGGTCATCTTATTGAGTTTGAGAAACTGCTCTGCGGAAAGGTTGTATTTCTTGGCGATGCTGAAAACGGTCTCTCCGGGCTGGACCTCGTGAAGCTTTGCCTGAGGACTTGGTTTCTTTTGAGCGGCCTGGGACGTGGAGGGCTTTTCCGCTTTCTGGGCGAGCTTGTCGATGCGCTCTGCGAGCGATCGTTGAGTGCCTTCAACCTTCGTGAGAGACTGCTGAAGTCCCTTGATCTGGCCATCCACAGCGTCGATTCTCTTTGCGGCCCCTTCCAAAGCCAAGGCCTTTTTTTCCATCTGCTCCATCCGGGTTTTCAGGGCGTTCAGGTCCTCTGTGACAGCCTTGTCTCCTCCGCGAAAAAGCAATACGATCAGGAGGATGAGTATGATCCCGATGAAGCCCCACATCAGGGGCGATTTTCCGGCGGATCCCGAATCGTTCGCGTTCCTGTTGCGGCGGACATTGGCCTTTTGTCTGGCCAGATCCTCCTGCATCTCTCCAAAAATCTCCTGAGTGTCGGAACTGACATCCCGTGTCATAAACCACTCCTTTCAAAACTCAAGGGTTGATGAAACGATCCTTTGGCCAGAGATTAACTTATCAGAGCGTCTAATGCAACAGGCTTTGCAAAGAGGCTGTGCAAATCGCCTGCCTTCAATGCTGAGGAACCGATCACTCCTCCTTCAATGACAACACCGTTAGCCTTTGACGGCAACAAGGGCTTGATCCTCCGGTCGAATCGTTAGGCCTCCTCTTCGAGGACTCCCCCGCGCGGGACAGGGAAGGGAAAACGCCAACCAACCTGTCTCAGAAGAATTGAACGGTGGTAACAGGACGCTTTCTTGAACTACAGGGTCAGTGCCGGTCCCTGGGGATGAGAAACCCGATGCTGGCGATAGGACCAAAAGAATACAGCGAGTCCTATGATCAATCCCAGGAACGCCCGGGTCAGGGACGGGAACACGAGAAAGCACGCCGCTCCAAGCAGAAGGCAGCGCTGAAGAGGGGACAAAGGCCCTGCCACATGCCCGATGATCCCCCCGGCCAGGAAGAGCACGCCGACAGCGGTGGCCGCAAAACTGAGTGCAATGGAAAGAGCGGAGCCGTCGAGAAGGAGAGCCGGCTGAAAGACAAAGGCGAAGGGCACAAGAAAACCGGCGATGCCCAGCCGGAAGGCCTCCACCCCGGTCCCCATGGGCTCTGAGCCGGAGAGATTGGCGGCGGCAAAGGCTGTCACCGCATCAGGAGGGGTCAGGTCCGCCAGCACGGCATAGTAGAAGACAAACAGGTGGGCGGCGATCAGTGGAACCCCGAGCTGCGACATGGCATGGGCGCCGACCGTGACGGAAATGATATAGGAAGCAGTCGTCGGGATGCCTGTCCCGATGACGCTGACCACCAGGAAGACGAGGAGCATGGCCAGCAAAAGGTTTCCCATGGAGGCTTGCAGGAACATGGATCCGAAGGATAGGGCCACGCCTGTCCGTGTCAGGGTGCCTACGACCATGCCTGAGCCTGCAAGGATCGCCGCGATGAGGGCTGCGTTCACCATGGCACGTGACAGCGCGTCCAGGAGTTTCATCGGGGTCAGCCAGGTCCGTCTGTTCAAGAAGCTAAGGAGGATGGAGATCCATATGGAGTGGAAAGCGGCCTTGGCAGGGGAGTACCCGTAAGCGAGGAGAGCCAGGACGGAAAGGAAGGGAATGAAATAGTAGGACCTCTCCAGGATGTTTTTTCCTGAGGGCCGTTCTTCAAGAGGGATCGCGCTGATCCCTCGTTTGATAGAGATGAAGTGGACCATGCAGAAGACGCCCAGGTAGTAGAGGAGAGCCGGAATGATGGCCAGGGTGATGATCTTGAAATAAGGGATCCCTGTGATTTCCGCCATGATGAAGGACCCCGCTCCCATGATGGGAGGCATGATTTGTCCACCTGTGCCGGCGATCGCTTCAATGGCAGCGGATTCCTTTGGGGAAAAACCGCTTCGTTTCATCAGGGGAATCGTGAAGCTGCCCGTGGCATAGACGTTGGCGACCGTTGACCCGCTCATGGTCCCGTAAAGGGCGCTGGACAAAACCGAAATCTTGGCGGAGCCGCCTCTTGCCCACCCCGCTGCGAAGGTGGCGAAGTCGATCAGGAACTCGCCGGTTCCCGTGGCGGTCATGATCGCTGCAAAGAGGATGTAGATATAGAGAATCTCGGCGGATATGCCGGTCAGAAACCCGAACATTCCCTCATCGCCTGAAAGGTAGAGAATCTCAACCGCACGGGAGAGGCTGAAGGCCTTGAAATGGAACATTCCCGGCCAGTACTGGCAGGTGAGAAGATAGATCAGGACCAAGCTGATGGTGGCCGCCATCCATTTGGACATGGCGCGTCGGCAGGCTTCTATTACGGCCAGGGCGAGGACGCCACCCAGGAAGACCTCTTCAAATCGGACCTCGTGGAAACCGATGAATCGCATGTTGAGGCGATCCGATTGAACGATGGTGTAGATGCTGGCCGCAGCGCAAAAGAGCGCCAAGCCGATATCCGGAAGGCTGGGGCGATCCTTTGGAGATTTCCGGTTAGCCGGAAAAAGAAGATAAACCATGGGCAGGAGCAGGAAAAGATGGATGCCCCGGAGTATCCGGGGAGAAGGGGTCCCGAAGCCGGAGGTGTAGAAATGAAATACTCCGGCAACGACGCCGACCATCAGGATTGGGAGATTCCACCACCCCTTGAGACTTCGCATGAAGCCGCCCTTCAGAAGCTTAAAGGCAAGGCGCCTTCCTGGTTCAGAGGAAGGCGCCGGTCAAACGGCACCACGTGCCCAGGCTGAGCTCCTCCCTATTTCAAAACGCCCTTTTCTTTGTAGTACTTGATGGCGCCGGGATGGAGAGGGATGCCGGTCCCGGTAATTCCGTCGGCCACCTGGTAAGGCGCCAGGCTTGCGTGAATCTTGTGAACCCGGTCGAGATTGTCGTTGACCGCCTTGGTGATCCTGTAAGCAAGCTCATCGGGCATGCCCTTGTGGGTGGTGATCACACTTCCCGACGTTGCGGTGACCACGTCCCGAGTGTTGGCCGCCTTGGGATAGGTGCCGACCGGGATTTTGCCCTCGGTGATGCCGAATCTCTCCAAAGACTTTAGAAGCGGTTTCGAGAAATCCAGGATCCTGAGATCGCGGCCGACCGATGCCTCCAGAACGGCTGCTCCTGGAATGGCAAGGAAAGTAAAAACCGCATCCACGTTACGATCTTTATACTGCTGGGCCTGGGCCGAATAGTTTCCCCTGAAAAAGGTGACTCCTGCATCCTCCATCGCCTTGTAGTCCGTCTTGTAATGAGCGAGGACTTTTCTGAAAACCCACTCCTCGGAGGTGCCTGCAGGCGATATGGCGATACGGATCTTTTTCTTCTGTCCGAAAATCTCATCCACGTCCTTGAAGGGTGTGTCCGCACCCACGAAGAAGTGGAAATAATTCATGCTCATGCCGCCGACAAGAGCGCGAAGATCTTCGAGCTTGGATTCGAAAGGATCCTCACCGTTGAATGCCGCGAAATTCATGAAAGGAAGGCCCCAGCCCAGTTCCGCATCTTTTTTGTTGAGGAGCGCGGGGTTGACCGTCCCGCCGCCGGGAATGACCTTGATGACGATATCGTTGTGCACGGAGTGGATCAGGTCGGCTAGGCCGCCGGCGATCGTGTACCAGCCGCCCCCCAACCCACCGGCAGTCCAAGTCAGAGTGATTTGTTTGTCCGCGGCGAATGTCGGGCTGCCAGCAAGTCCGACCAGCGCTATCATCAGTACTATTCCTAAGCATGTGCGAGATCTCATTTGGGTATCCTCCTCTCCTGAATGTTGTGGTTTGGATGTGACAAGATTTTGAAATAACTGATTTTATCCGCGCTCTCTTGTAACGAAAGCGGTTTTATTCGATTTCACGAATCTTGTAAAGCCTTTTGTTTGTCCCCTCCCTTACTGGGAGCAGAACCCTCTCCTTCATTCGAAGATTTCAGGTTGCCTCTTTCATGACGATGCAGGCACAAAGTAGCAGAGGCACAAAGGCACAGAGAAAAAAATAGCAGCCGAAAAAAAGAGATAGGGTAAAAGGTTTTTCCGCTTTGTGCCTTTGCTCCTCTGTCCCTTTGTCCCTCAAACGCGTTTATTCCGCCTATTGCCATGAGCGTCGAGAAATGCTATGATTTCAACAAATACTGACACGTTCGGGCGATCCATGTTCAACGAATGCAAACATCTCCATGATATTTTGGATGCTCAGATAGATATCATCGAGCGCCACATTGACAAGCATAAATGGTTCCATGGGATCGTGAACAAGGACCAGGCCATTTTTGATTTCATTGAAAAGTACGGCTTTATCATGCGGGAGTTCTATTGTTCTCGATCGTGCAAAGACCGATTCGAGTGCGAACTGGCTCAACAATACCATCCGAAATAACCCGCGGCAGCAACCCGATTTAAAGCAGTTGAAAACCGAAGAAGCTTGTGTTAAGGTTTTCTTGCGTCCACCTGGAGCATCTCTGAACATATCCGTATAGCCGTTGCATCTGGGTTGCGTTGTTTTCTCTTTTCATTTCTGATCTCCTATTCCCAGGTATTTCGACTTCTCCTTTCCCCTTAAGTGTTGTTTCTCCTGCGCCTGCACCCCGGTTGACTCCGTTTTCCCGGTGGATCCGTTTCACGGATGAAGACGTCCTGGGCATTTCACCTCAAATGAGAAAGGAGGTCCCACCATGAAAGCAGGAATCGTTTTCACAGGAACCGGCCCCATTCTTATTCTGACGACCTTTGAATCCTTTGAAGACCCAAAACTGGTCGATAAGATGGCGGCCAAAGGGATTAAGAAGTACATTGCTTCCGAGCTGCCGCTGGAGACCGTGAAAAAGAAGTACGGAAACCATTACCACGTGGTGTTGGAAGACCTCAAGCAGACCGATGACCTCCGGGTCCTCGATTACAATGGGTACAATGTGTTCTACAACTTCAAGTTCTCGGAGATGGGGAAAGCCGTCTATCATGAGGCACCCTGAAGGCCGCAACGATTGACCAACCGAGTGGTTGCTCGTTGAGCCCGCCCTCTCACAAAGGAGGGGGCGGGTGTTTTTTTTCTGGAGAAGAATGAAATGCAGGTATAGATTTATGGCCAAACCATAGGGTCGGAGGAGGCGGGGAATGGCCTTTCGAGCTCGTATCAGGGTGCGCTTTGGCGATATCGACTACGCCGGGATTGTCTACTACCCTCGGTTCCTTCACTATTTCCACGTGGCGCTGGAGGAGTTCTTCGAGGCGGAGGTCGGAATCGACTATCCGGAGATTCTCAACCGACACCGGCTGGGTTTTCCCACGGTTCACCTGGAGACGAATTTTAGGCGCTCTTTGCGCTACGGAGACCTGATCGACGTGGAGATCCGAGTGCTTGAAATTGGCCGGACCTCCATCACGTGGGGTTATAAAGGATACAACGGGAAAGACTTGGCTGTAGAGGGGCAGAACGTCACGGT
>Ga0105100_10002481_pt1 | contig 10808 bp, 10 predicted proteins | sample PPLLak12cMay2015_2_FD_87033 | JGI IMG/M metagenome (GOLD analysis project Ga0105100, IMG submission 87033) | Freshwater sediment microbial communities from Prairie Pothole Lake near Jamestown, North Dakota, USA - PPLs Lake P8 Core (1) Depth... | ecosystem: Environmental > Aquatic > Freshwater >... | reverse complement strand
CTGCCTCACCTGCTATGACCCAGGTGAGGGAAGTTCGATATTGCCTACGGCCAGCCACCTGCCAATGAAAACACCTCGTTGGGACTGCTTGGAGTCTCAGTTTTAGCAGCTGCAAAAGTCGAAAGGTAAAAACTAAATTCCGGGCGTGAGCTATTGCGCAACTGCACCTGGACTTCTGCCCGCCGCTCCCGGTTGATCCGTGGCAATGTGCGGCGGATATAGAATCGGATTCGGGTGCGCCAGGAAGGGGGTGGGGAAGAGGGGGCTGCATCCATCGCATATATTTTACACTCCCTGGGATAATCCTCATAGTCAATCTGCACCGGCAGCGAAAATATATCTCTATTTCCAGCTTGGTAGCGGGAACCTTCTATCTAGATGCAGCGTCTTAGAAGAGAATTCTACCAATACTATGACGGAGGTAAAACACTATGAGTACCAAATCTTTTCTTTTTACTGGTTTGATGTTGATGGCAATTTTGCTGACCGCCTGTGGCGGTACCGCCCTGGCGCAAACTCCGCAGGCCGAATCCATTCCACCTTTGCGCACTTTGACTGTGACAGGCAATGGCAAGGTTTATCTGGTGCCAGATATTGCCTACATCTCGATCGGTGTCCACACTGAGAACAAGGATGCCGCAGAAGCGGTCGCCAGCAACACCACCCAATCGCAAGAAGTGGCAGACGCGCTGGCTAGTTTCGACATCGATCCGAAAGACATCCAGACCACCAACTTCTCGATCTATCCCCGCCAGGAATACGATAGAGAGGGGAACCCAACGGAAATCACTTTTGTGGTGGATAATACGGTGTACGTAACCGTGCGCGACTTGAGCCAGATCGGCGATATCCTCGACGCAGTCGTAGCTGCCGGTGCGAACTCGATCAGCGGCATCCAGTTTGATGTCGAGGATAAGACCGCTGCGCTGAGCGATGCCCGAGAAGCCGCTATGGCAGACGCCCGCCTCCAGGCTGAGGAACTGGCTCCGGCAGCCGGGGTTGAGCTGGGAGCGGTGCAGTCGATCAGCACGTATAACTCCTACCCGGTGCCTATGTATGATGTTCGCGCCTCGGTGATGGCGGAAGCCGCCGCAGCCAGCGTGCCCGTATCACCTGGACAGATGATCCTGACCGTGGATGTCAACGTGGTTTATCAGATCCAGTAGACTGCAACCCATTCTCCTCACTTACGGATGTGCTGGCGGGAGATTCCTGCCAGCACTTTTTTTACCCAACCCGTGGCAATCCAATGTTGGACCACTGGTAATCGTCGTTACGGGCGGTAGATATGGGGGTGTTTTTCGGGCTTCACCCGAAAAACACCCCCATAGAACCACCTCGTCACAGTAAGTCCCAGAGAGCCCCAATGTTGTCCGGTCAAGCAAAAGGGGTTTAATGGTATAAATGTCCATTGTGGGCGATCAATTGGTCTATGAACCAGACCGGCGCTTAGGGATTATCTTCCACTTCAGCGCGATTAGCGTGCTAATCATCTTCAGCAGCTGGGGTACATGGAATGCTGCCCGTTCCTCGCTAGGTTTAGTTTTCTTGCTTTACCTGATCCCTTCGCTGGTATCGTTTATCCTGATACCTTTGCTGGCTTATCGCTGGTATTGTTTGATGGGCGCTTATTATCAATTGGATCGGGATGGAATGCGCCTGCGCTGGGGCTTACGCATCGAGGATATCCCGATGGATGCTGTGACCTGGATCAGCCTGAGCACCGCCCTGAAAAGAAAACTGCCCCTGCCCTGGCTGCGCTGGCCTGGCGCCGTGCTGGGGATGCGGCACACCGGTGATGGAGAAAAGGTGGAATTCCTATCCAGCCGCTCCAACCAGTTGGTGGTGATTGCCACTCGCACGCAATTATTCACCATATCCCCTGACGAGCCGGAAATATTTATGCAAACCTTCCAACACCTGATGGAATTAGGCTCTCTCAGCCCGATCACAGCGCAATCGCTACATCCGTCCTTTTTGCTGGCCCGTATCTGGCGCGTGCGCTCAGCCCGGCTGCTCATCCTGGCAGGATTACTGCTCAATATTATATTGGTGGTGTGGGTAAGCCTGGTCATTCCGAACCGTTCCACGATCTTACTCGGCTTTGCTACCTCAGGCGACCCGGTGCCTTCGGTGCGCTTGCTGCTTATCCCGCTGATCAGCGGTTTCTTCTTTCTGGTCGACCTGCTGCTTGGCATTTTTCTCTTCCGCAGGGACGCCGATCCTGCATCCGGTGACCAGTTTGCCTCTAACAGCTACCCTGGCAGGTCCACGCCCAACCATGCCATGAACGCCGATCAGCAAACGGATGCCACCTCCAGCAAGCTGGCAGGCGCGTTCTGGAGCCTGAGACGGGGCGTCTCTTTAATACCCGGTCAATACCTGGCGCACTTGCTATGGGCTAGCAGCGCGATGGTTTCAAGCCTGTTCCTCCTGGCAACCTTTTTTATCCTGAGCTTTTCAGATTGATTATCCACAGCCCGTAGCCCGTTATCCACAGAATTCCGCCACTTATCCACATTTTTCTGCGATTTCCTAACAACTATGCAAACTGCCATCGGTTTTATCCTGGGTGCAATCATCGCTTTCCTGGCCTGGCGAGCCAGGTCACTCAGCCGCAGTGGCGCCTGGGCGGCTGCTCTGACAGGCGGGCTGGTTTTCGGCTTGGGTGGGCTTGCCTGGGCAGCGGTATTGCTGACATTCTTTATTTCTTCCAGCGCCTTATCGCGCATGTTTGCCCGGCGTAAAGCCAGGGTGGAAGAAAAATACGCCAAGGGATCGCAGCGTGACTGGGGACAGGTGCTGGCAAACGGCGGTCTGGGAGCGCTGCTGGCGGTTGCCAATTGGTTGCTTCCAGATCAAAGCTGGCCCTGGCTTGCCTTCACCGGGGCGATGGCTGCCGTCACTGCCGACACCTGGGCTACCGAGCTAGGTATATTCAACCCCACTCCGCCCCGCCTGATCACCAGCGGGAAAGCGGTCGAACGCGGCACATCGGGCGGTGTGACCTTGTTGGGCTACCTGGCAGTGTTGGGCGGGGCGGCTTTGGTAGGAGTTGTGGCGGCAATATTTACCCCAAATCAGGCACTCATATTAATCGTAGGAGCTATTGCAGGCGGATTGATGGGCTCTACAGTCGACTCGATACTTGGCGCGACCTTGCAAGCGATTTTTTACTGCCCGGCTTGCCAGAAAGAAACCGAGCGCCATCCCAATCATTCCTGTGGAACCCCCACGATCCCCCGGCGTGGCTTGCGCTGGATGAGCAACGATTGGGTGAACTTTTTATGCTCGGTAATAGGGGCTGTGCTAGCCCTGGTTGTGTGGGGATTCTTAACCTAAGAAGTCACACCGGTCGCCAATGGTAGAAATTACTGGTATCCAACTCTAACCGCCGATTTCACTCATGACGCGGTTGAGGGGTATGATCCCCTCCGCCAGCCCATGCCCCCACGGTTTGTTCCACACTCCGCCGAGCACGATCTGTCGCAAATCTTCCAGAGTGGCTCCAGCACGTAGCGGGGTCAGCAGATCGACCTCTCCCTCCCGCAGCAAGCACAATCTCAGCCTGCCATCGGCAGTCAGGCGAGCTCGGGTACAGGCTGCGCAAAAAGGCTCCGTCACCGATGAAATAAAACCCACATCCCCCATTGCACCTGCCAGGCGGAACAGGCGCGCTTCGCCGTCCAGTGCGCCTCCATTGGCGACCTCCATCACTCCCAAACCAGCCTCGATGCGTGCCTGAATCTCCCCCGCGGTGACCACCTGGTTAAGCTGCAGCTCGGTTGCACCGGCAAATGGCATCATCTCGATAAAGCGCACCTGCCAGGGATGTTCCAGGGTCAGGCGTGCCAGGTCTACCACGTCAGCCTCGTTATAGCCGCGCACCACTACTGCGTTGAGCTTTACCGGCAGCATCCCGGCAGCCTCGGCAGCTAAGATACCCTGCCAGACATCCTCGAAAGACCCCCAGCGAGTCAGGCGGCGGAATTTTTTCGGATCGAGAGTATCGATGCTGATATTGACCCGTTGCAAGCCGGCATCTGCCAGCGGGCGGGCCAATCGTGGCAGCAAGACCCCGTTAGTGGTCATGGAAAGCGAGCGCACCCCCGGTGTGCGGGCGATTTCGGAAACCAGATCAACGATATGCAGGCGCACCGTCGGCTCGCCGCCGGTCAGGCGGAATTTATCGAAACCCAAACCGGCAAACAGCCGCACCATAAGCAGCAGCTCGTCATCCTGCATTAGCTCGGCATTGGGGCGGAAGGTCATATCTTCCGGCATGCAGTACACGCAGCGCAGGTTGCAGTGGTCGGTCAGGCTGATGCGCAGGTAATGGATATTGCGTCCGAATCGATCGATGGCCATAAGCAAAGGGGTAAGGCTATAGTTATCAAGATAATTTTGATAATTATAGCATTAATTACTGCCTTAGCTCTATATCTCGTATTCTTTAACCAGCTTTTTTTCGGTAGTACTCTCGATAAAAGCGCGCACTTTGACATATTTCTCCAGCCCAGATTTTAATAGCTTGCGCTTCAGAAGCTCATCCACCTGAAAAATCCCAGCAGAGTTATTCATCCAGATATTGATCTGAATTGGTTTATCCATCCCCTCCAGGATTTCAACCCGGTCAATCGCCGCGGCCGAAATCGAATGAATATCCACTTTCCCGGCCTCGTATGGAATCCTGGACCGGCCTTCACTCATATCCAGAGCGTCGGCAACCCGCACAATTCCAGCCTCCACGGTATAGGGCACGCCATCGCTGCGATGAGCGATGATTGCATGCAGCACTTCGGATGTAACAATCGTCCCCTCTTCAACCGGCAAGAATTCCAGGATGCGGTGCAAAATTCCGTTTGCCAGGAATAAGCTGAACTCCTCGTGTCCCTCACGGCTGATCGTCATCCCCAGGTCATGCAGCAAGCTGGCAAGCAGGATCACCAGCTCTGCATATTCAATCGGCAGCTCATAGTTCTTTGTTATGGACATCTCGACCCCGCCCTTGTGCAGGATCCGTCCCAAGCGGAGTGCGATATTGGCGACAATTTGGTAGTGCACCGCGCCATGGTCGCTCATCCCCAGCCGGTCAATTGCATTGACGTTGATCACTCTCCACAACGTTTTGATCTCCACATCTTGATTGATGACCTGCAATACTTTCTCCAGCAGGCTGTTCCCATGGAGCGGCACGCGAATGTCGATTTGGGAAGGTTTTTTTGGTTGCATTTTGTTCACCTATTTATCAGCTAATTTTGACCACCCTGCCGCCAGTCATGCGAGCCAGGTCGCCGGGGGTCAGGCGGAAGACAGCATTGGGAGTGCCTGCTGCTGCCCAGATTTCGGCGTGCTGCAGCAAGTCTTCATCAATAAAAGTCTCCAACCGCTCGCTATGCCCCACCGGCGGCACACCGCCGATTGCAAAGCCGGTACGCTGGCGGACGAAATCTGCGTCCGCCCGCCCCAACGGCTCACCGATCAAGGCTTCAATAGCTTTCTCGTTGACCCGGTTTGCCCCGCTGGCAACCACCAGCACAGGTCTCTGGCTGCGCTTGGCCTTGAATACCAGTGATTTGACGATCTGCCCCACCTGGCAGCCAACCGCCTGGGCTGCCTCGGCTGCGGTACGGGTTGAATCGGGCAACTCAACCACCTCAAGAGCGAAGCCCAACGCCTGCAAAGCTTGCTGCACTTTCTGCGCGCTGGGACTGAGATTATTTAGCAAAGGACACCTCCGGACTTCGATTTATTGAATTATAGCAACTTTCAATCTAGGTAATTACATCCCACGGAGATATCGCCTGGACAAATTCAAAAAGCAGCTTAATCAAAAACAGCCCGTCTCACTCGAGATGGGCTGTTCAAACAGTACCTCTGACGCCGGCAGTGTCTGGACTAGGCCTGGTAAATCGACTCCGGAAGCATATCTTCCAGGATGATCTCCAATGCCATAGTGTGGCTGCAACGTCCGCGGGTCTGGAAGAAATCGCAATCACATTGCCATACACCTTGCTCAAGGCTAACCGTGTGGGGATTATTTTCCCCTTCAAATGTCACAATCAAAGTCTCAAACTTGATCCGGTCGCGCTGCTCAGCATATCGCTTGGCCTTGTCTATTTTTCCGATCATCCCGTAATCCATCAATCAGTCTCCTTTCGTGGGTATAAAATCAACAGGCACGCGCGTTCACCCGCGTGCCTGTGAGCCAGTGCTACCATATTCACTTGAAGGTACATCCCTCATAAGGGTTCCTCCGCTTGCCATCAGTATAAGCCAACTACCCATGAAAGTCAACCATCGTTTTCTATACTTCTTACCTACGACCCGATCTACGCCAACCCGGATTATAATTCCTGCCAGGATTATATGTCTCCCCACCCCACCGCGCCCCAACGAAACAAGCCTGATCTCGCCTGGCTTGCTGCGATCCGTTCATCTAGCTGGTTGCCAATACTCCTCGCCCTGCTTGCCGCTATCCTATATCTATACCAGTCCTGGGGGTATGCTCACAGCCTGCAATCGGTGCTGGATGAAGGCGCATACCTGTATAAGGGCTATGCCTTTGCCAGCGGGCAATACCAGATCTACCAGGATTATGGCTTCTGGAGCAACCACATGCCGCTGGCTTTCTACATCCCCGGCGGCATCCAAACCCTGTTTGGCCCCGGCCTGGACACAGGCCGCTATTTTGCCATCTTCCTGGGCGCTTTGATGCTGCTTGGCGTGTGGATCGTTGTCCGCCGCCTGGGAGGCCCCTGGTGGGCGGCACTGGTCTTGTGGGGAATCGCCATCAATCCCGCTCTCGTCAAGATGTATAGCACCGCCATCACCCAGGTGCTGATCGCCTGCATGCTGGTCTGGGTGCTGGTCCTAACCCTGGGCAAAGACCGCCCGCTGTGGCAGCTCGCCTTGGGCGCGATCCTGGCAGCCGCCATGTGGATGACGCGCATCAACGTTTTTCCTGTGCTGCCTATCTTGCTGCTCTATATCCTCTGGCAAAACGGGCGCAAAGCCGCCCTGATCGCCGTCCTGGCGGGAGGGATAACCCTGGTGGCGCTGCATGCGCCCTTCTGGCCCGGCATCCTGCGCATGTACGCTTACTGGCTGCCGGATAGCCTGACGCCATTCCTTGCCGCCTGGCAGCCGCCGGCTGCCAGCCTCTACTGGGATCCTGAGATCAGCTTGAGCACCCGCCTGAACAGCTTTTTCCGGACTTTCCGCTTCCATTTCGTCTCGCTGGCGGCAGTCATCACCACCTGGATCCTGTGGCCCAAAAGGTCGAGCTGGAAATCAGAATCTCATTACCGGGCGGCGGTTTTCCTATCGGTGCTGTTTGCGGCTCTGTTTGCCATCCATTTTTGGGCGACGATGAGCAAAAACTACTGCGCCTATTGCCTGGAGGGCTACACCGCCTTTTTTGCAGCCCTGGGCTGGATGCTGTTGGTGCTGCTCATTGCCAGCTGGCCCAGATTAACCTCCGGCTGGCGTCAGGCGCTGGCTGTCATTGGCATCCTGGTGGTCGCCAGCGGGGTGGGCTTCAGCACATTCGAGGACATTGGTCGTGCCATCTTAAGCATCGAATTCCCCTCCCTGGGGCAGCCCTCTATCCAGGTCTTGTTAGAAAACAAATTCCAGGTCAGCCCTCCGCGCGGCCAATTCCTGGTGGCATTTGCTTCCGGGGTGATCGCCGGGATATTGATCTTGCTGATTGCTGCCGTACCCGCTTGGATCGGCTACCGGCGCACCGGGCACTCCCGCTCTGGGGTCTGGGCGCTGGTCTCCCTGCTGGTGGCTGGCGTGCTGCTCACCCCCACCCCGGTCCTGGGGCTGGGCTACCGCTCCTTTGACTGCGGCGGCGACGTGCTTGCCTCCTACCGGGCTGCCGGAGAGCACCTTGCCCGGCTGATCCCGCCCGGCTCGCAGGTGTACTGGAAAGGCGGGCTATCCGTTGCCCCTCTGTTGTACATTCCGGGAGTCAAGATCTACCCCTCCCAGGTGAACGGGGACTACTCCTACCGCCTGGACGGCGACCCAGATGCCCTGGAACGGTATGGTTTCTGGAATCACCGGCTGGCAGACGGGTGGCTGGACGAAGCCGACTTCGTCCTGGTGGAAGAGCGCTATTACCGCAAGTGGTTCAAAGATTGGGTGAATCAGGATCGATTTGTTGAGCTGCCGCCTACCGATGATTTGCTCGCCTGCCGGGATAGCTCAGCCATCCGTGTCTTCCAGCGCATTCGCTGAGGTTTGGCACCCCCACTCAGCCGCTTATCCCTCATCCAAGGCCATCGACATCCACACCAGCGTCTGGTGCTGGCTAAATCCCGCGGCCTGGATCGCCTCGACAGCCTGCCCGCTGGGATAATCCAGCGCCAGGGTGCGCCGTGGCGAGGAGTAACGCCGCACGTGCGCCAGTAGCGGCTGGATAGCCGTCCCGTCCCCATCCGGATCGACCGCCAGCCACAACAAATCGTGATAGCCAAAGGTCGATTGCCAGGTTAGCGTTCCGATCAGGCGATCTTCCCGCCAGGCGGACCAGTGGCGCATGTGTATTTCGTTGAACAGCCGGTAAATATAACCCCAGAATCCCGGGCGCAAAGCCGGGGGACGCAAAGACAGGTGCCAGGTCAGGTATGCCGGGTATAGCTTCTTGAGCCACAGCTGCTGCACGGGCCAGTCCGCAGACCGCCGGGAGGCAATTTGCACTTCCCGGTTATTGCCTGCCGGCAAGCTACCTGCCGATTGTACAAGCAGATCTGCCGAGGTCTCCGGTTTGCTATGCCAGGTCGTCCGGCTCGACCTCCTGATGAAACCGATGGAGTGGTAGAGATTGCAGGCTGCCTCGTTTTCGGCCCGCACGTGCAGCCAGATTGTCTGGGCGCCCCGCGGGCGAACATGGTCAATCGCGGCCTGGGTCAGGCTGCGGGCAATGCCTCGCCGCCGGTATGCGGGATGCACCGCCACGTTGGCAATCAAATAGTAGCGCCGGCTGAGATTGACATACGGGATCAAGGTCAGGTTGCCAACAATCCGGTTATCTTCTTCCCAAACAAACCCATTCAGCGGCATAATGCCGCCTTCCAGCAAACCTCCAGACCAGCGGAAAGCTACCCCGCGCTGGGCTGCAGCGCGCATATGCCGCAGGTAGCCATGCCCTTCCTCGTCAAGTGTCTCAGCAAAGCATAGCTCTATCAGGTCTGCTACCCGGTTGATATCTCTACGCGGGTCCAGAGGTCGCAAACATCCTGAGTTCTCAGCACCGGATATCGTTTCGGTGATGGTAGTCATTTCATCCACCAGGCCAGATCTGCCCGCTTGACCGCTCGGCGGTTCTCGGGTAAATTTACCTCATCAACCATTCCGGTTAAATTTTACCCCAGGTTCTACCTGCCAGCCCGACCAAGTTTTGCGGTGTTCCAGGATATCCAATGTCCATAGATTACCAGCAGCTACGCAAACAAATTAAAGAGCTTGGCGAAAGTGCTCCGGGTAAACAGGAGGAGCTGCATCGCAAGCGCCAGGAAGCAGCCGAGTTATTAACGAGCTATGCCCAGGAGGGTGATGCACTGCGCCTGAAAGTCCAGGAGATTGTTCGTAAACACGATCCTTCCCTGCGCTTCGCCCTGCCGGCGGATTTAAGCGAGCCACTGAATGGTCATTTTCCGCTCCCGCAGCTCCCGCCGTCTGCCACCCTGCTGGCTGCAGATGGATCGCAGATCAACTACGACCGCCACGCCGAGGTGGAATACAGTCTGGTCAACGTGGGCGCCATCCAGATGCGCCTGGGAGCCTCCACCCCTCCCCAGACAATGATCGAAACCAGGCTGTATTATGATGAGCAGCTCCACCACCAGACTGAAGCCAGCCTGGCGCTCTCCCGCGACCTGGAAGAGCGCTCCATCCTGGCCCGCCTGGCGTCCCAGCTGGAGCCGCCGGTCATCACCTTTACCGATGGTCCGGTGGAGCTGTGGGGCGTCCGGGATGCCAGCCCGGAGGAGACAACCAGCTTCCAGGAAAGCATGGCGCTATATTTGCAAGCGCTGAACCGGCTTGCGGAGCTGGAGGCAATCACCGCCGGCTATGTGGATAAGCCGGCTGCCAACCTGGTGGTGCGCCTGCTGGAAGCTGCCCGGGCAGCACCCGAAGACCTGGCAAATATCCGCCGCTACCAGCCGCTGCGCGGTGTCACCGACAAAGTCCTGTTCCGGGACCTGCTGGCGCCGGGCGAGCGCTCGGCAGTGTTCGCCTTGCAATCCCAGTCCGCCAAAAGCTACCCTGGACCGCTCGCCCTGCACTTTTTCTACCTGAACGTCGGTCGCCTGGGGCGTCCCTGGCTGGCGCGGGTGGAAATCCCAGCCTGGGTGGCGGAAAAGCCCCAGGCGCTGGATACCCTGCACGCCGTGCTGATCGACCAGTGCCGGATCATGGGCACGCGCCCTTACCCATATTTGCTGCACCGCGCCCACGAGACAGCCGTGGTGAGCCTGGAGGAGCGCGACCAGGTCACGCAAATGATCAGCATGGAATTGCACCAGCGGGGTGTATCCATCGAGGGACCTTCACACAAGCAGTCTGCCAAAGACCAGCCCGGCAGGACCCGGCTGTGAGTATCTGCAGGAGGTGAACAAGTGACAACGATTGAAATCGGCCGCATGCTGCGTGCCAACACCGCCGGGTTCATGATCGGCTGCAGGGTGGCACAGTTCGAGGCGCCATCCTTTGGCTCCCTGGTACGCGTCCCCCAGGGGAACGGCTACCAGATCTACGGTTTGATCCATGATATCCACATCGATGATGACGGGCTG
>Ga0105100_10002480_pt1 | contig 10809 bp, 10 predicted proteins | sample PPLLak12cMay2015_2_FD_87033 | JGI IMG/M metagenome (GOLD analysis project Ga0105100, IMG submission 87033) | Freshwater sediment microbial communities from Prairie Pothole Lake near Jamestown, North Dakota, USA - PPLs Lake P8 Core (1) Depth... | ecosystem: Environmental > Aquatic > Freshwater >... | reverse complement strand
GGGGCGACGAACATCCTGGTGCGGGCCCTGGAGCTCCCGCTGGATCCGGTGGAGGCGACCGGGGTGCTGATCGCCAAGGCCCTCGACGACTCGTGCTTCCGCCTGCACCTGGGGCGCGCGGACGGCCGCTACTTCGCCGTCAACTGCGGCGCCGGGGTGGACGCGGCGGCGATGAGGCGGTTGGACGCGAAGTTCCCCGAGACGAAGTCCTCGTTCGACCGTGTCGCGTTCCGCGTCGTCGCGCGCGAGCTCCTGATCGGGTACGCGGGACGCAGGCCCGACCTCAGCGTGCAGGTGGACGACCGCGAGCCCGTGCCGTCCCTCTCGGTCATGGTCGGACGCACCGATCCGTACACCTACTTCAAGGGCCGGGGGATCCGGATGACGCCGGAGGCCTCGCTCGAGACCGGGCTGGACGTGCTCTCGGTCCGCAAGCTGAACCGCCGGAGCGTCCCCCGGATCGCGTGGCAGGTCTTCGGCTCGGCCAGGCACGTCCAGGGCCGGGACATCGACTACTGGCACGACGTCGGGCGGGTGGTGGTGACCTCGGAGACGCCGTTCCCGGTTCAGGTGGATGGCGACGTGATGCGCGAGCGGACCCGGGCGGAGATCACGCTGGCGCGCGACGCGATCTGGGTGGTCGCCTAGGCCGTCCCATCGGCGTCGGCGTGGTCGAGGGCCGTCTCGCCGCCCGTGAGGTCCACCCCCACCGCCGCCTCGCTCTGGTGGATGCCGCACTCCCACCTCGACAGGCCGGCCCAGCGGCCGGCGCGCTCGGGCTCCCCCTCGAACCGCATCCGGGTGCACGGGGCGCAGCCGATCGACGAGTACCCGAGGTCGTACAGCGGGTTGTGCGGCAAGTCGTTCGCCTTGAGGTAGGACCACGTGTCGCGGCGGGTCCAGTTGGCGACGGGGTTGATCTTGAGCATCCACCGGCCTGGCTCGAGCTCGTAGCGGTCGAGGATGGGCGTGCCCGTGCGCGTGGGAGACGAGTCTCGGCGGAAGGCCGTGATCCACGCGTCGAGGTCCTGGAGGGCCTCCAGCATCGGTCGGACCTTGTTGATCTCGCAGCAGAGCTCGGGATCGCGCTCGTAGAGGCGCTCCCCGAGGACCCGCGTCTGCTGCTCCACCGTGTACCGCCCCACGAGGTCCCTGACGGGGAGCCCGAGTCGCTCCGCGAGCCGCTCCTTGAACGCGAGCGTCTCAGCGAACTGGAACCCGGTGTCGAGGAACAGGACCTCGACATCCTGCCGGATCGCCGAGGCCATGTGGATCACGGCCGTCCCCTCGGCCTGGAACGCGGAGGCGATCGCGATCCGGGCGACCCCCGATCCCTCGAGCGCCCAGCGAACGATGTCCTGCGGGGTCGATGCCTCGAACCGCTCGTTCAGCTGGCGGACCTCGTGATCGGACAGGAGGGTGCGCACGCGAGCCTTCCCTTCGGCGGTCCATGCAGCATACCGCCCGCTCCTCGACCCGGTTGTCGGGCGCGTCGCCCTCGTATCCTGGGGCGGAACGACCCCGACATCCCAGGAAGGACGACGCTGTATGACCTCGAACGACACCATCGCGCCCCACGGCGGGACGCTCGTGGAACTGCTGGCCGGGCCGGAGGACGCTGAGGGGCTGAAGCGGGAGGCGGCGAACCTCCCGAAGGTCGTGGTGAACCAGCGTGAGCTCTCGGACCTGGAGATGCTGACGGTCGGCGCCCTCTCTCCGCTCACGGGCTTCCAGGGCGAGAAGGACTACCACTCGATCCTCGACACCATGCACCTCGAGAGCGGGCTCGCGTGGGCGATCCCGGTGACCCTCTCGCTCGACGAAGACGAGGTGAAGCGCATCGGAGGCGCCGAGGCGGTCGCGCTGCTCTCGCGGGACGGCGGTGAGCCGCTGGCCATCGTGCAGGTCTCCGAGATCTTCAAGCGTGATCGTCAGAAGGAGGCGCTGGGCGTCTTCGGGACCGAGGACCTCGAGCACCCTGGGGTGCGGGCGCTCCATGACGCCGGCGACTACTGCCTGGCGGGTCCGGTCCGATCGATCAGGCTGCCGCGCCACCGAGCCTTCACGACGTACCGCCTCACCCCGGCCGAGACACGCGCCGCCTTCCACGAGCGTGGCTGGCGGACCGTCGTCGGGTTCCAGACCCGGAACCCGATCCACCGGGCGCACGAATACATCCAGAAATGCGCTCTGGAGATCGTCGATGGCCTGCTCGTGCACCCGCTCATGGGCGCGACCAAGGGCGACGACGTGCCCGCCGACATCCGGATGCAGTGCTACGAGGCTCTCTTCGGCGGTTACTACCCGAAGGACCGCGCGATGATCAGCATCTTCCCCGCCGCGATGCGCTATGCGGGTCCCAAAGAGGCCATCTGGCACGCGATCTGCCGGAAGAACTACGGGTGCACCCACTTCATCGTCGGGCGCGATCACGCGGGCGTCGGCACCTACTACGGCACCTACGACGCGCAGAAGATCTTCGAGGAGTTCGAGCCGGACGAGCTCGGCATCACACCACTCATGTTCGAGCACTCCTTCTGGTGCAACGCGTGTGAGGGCATGGCGTCGCCGAAGACGTGCCCGCACGGGGAGGAGACGCGGGTCTCGCTCTCCGGCACGAAGGTGCGCGAGATGCTCCGCGGCGGCGAGCGCCCTCCCATCGAGTTCTCGCGGCCGGAGGTCGCAGACATCTTGATCGCGGCCATGCGGGAGGCGTAGGCGATCTCGTGAACGCGTTTGCGCAGGTACCAGGCGGTTTGGTAGCCTCGCGGGAGCCTGTGACGAGCCGCCGGATGATCGAAGGAGGCCCGCAGACGACCCGTCCCAGGAGGCCCCGCACGATCGTCCTCGCCCTGGCGGCGGGGCTGCTCGCCATCTCCGTGACCGCCCTGTCGCTCCCCGCGACCGCGGGCACGAAGGAGCAACTCGACGAGGCCAAGCGCGATCTGCAGGCGATGCAGGCACAGCTCGGCGAGGCCACGGCGGAGTGGCAGGCGGCCGAAGGCGACCTCGAGCTGACCCGCGGCGAGGTCACCGCCACGAAGGCCGCCATCGGCCGTCTGCAGCGGAGCGTCGACCGGCTCGAGGCACGCCTCCAGCGCCGAGCGGTCATCGCGTTCCAGGATGGACCTGGGAGCACGATCGACCTGCTCCTGTCCTCGGAGTCGTTCGCGGACTTCTCGGCCCGGCTCGAGTTCCTCGGCAGCATGACCGAGGCGGACTCGGACCTGATGGTGGAGCGGGACGTGGCCGAGGAGGCGCTCAAGCGCGAGCGCGACGACCTCCTGCAGCTCGAGGCGCGACAGGAGGAGGCGGCGCTGGCGTTGGCGTCGGCCAGGAGCCGCATCCAGGCCGCCCTCGGAGAGATCCAGCGAAGGGTGAGCGAGCTGACCGAGGAGTACCGTCAACTGCTCTCCGCGCAGAGCGCCGCGCAGCGGGAGCTCGAGGTCCTGGGCCAAAGCACGAACCCGGGCGGCGCCATCCAGGTGTGTCCGGTCGCCGGACCGAACTCGTTCGTCGATTCGTTCGGCTGGCCTCGCGTCGGCCATACCCACCAGGGGATCGACCTCATCTCGCCGGCCGGAACGCCCATCGTCGCGGCCCATCCCGGGGTCGTCTCGCACAGCTCCAGCTCGTCCGGCGGGATCCAGGCCTACGTCCGAGGCTCGGGCGGCACCTACACCTTCTATGCGCACCTTTCCGGATACAGCGGGGCCTCCGGCAGCGTGGGGGCGGGCACGGTGATCGGGTACGTGGGAAGCACGGGCAACGCTGGGTCGACCAACCATCTCCACTTCGAGTACCACCCCGGTGGCGGCGCCGCGATCAACCCGTATCAGATGCTCCTCGCGGTCTGCTGAGCGTCCCCCACCGACCCCCTACAATCAAGCACGACCATCCGGCCCGAGGGAGATCCGCGTGAGCGAGCAGGCTGGCAACCGACGCAGCGACCACATCAGGCAGCCCGGCTACGTCGAGGCGCTCGGCGAGCTCCCGCTGGAAGAGCTCCGACGCCGACGCGACGAGTGCCTGGCCGAGCGTGAGTACCTGTCGTTCCTGCGTCGCCTCGTGCAGGGGCGCGCGGAGATCCTCGCGGCAGAGGTCGAACGTCGCCGTGTGGAGGGCTCCCAGGGGCCGCTCGTGGAGCGGCTCGCGGCGATCCTGGGCGGGGAAGGGCAGGGACCGTCGCGCGGCGAAGCCGTGAAGGTCGGGCTCCCCGAAGAAGAGCTGCTGCTCGCCCGGCGGCGTGTGGAGCGGCTCGTGTCCGACGCCGCGATCTCCGATCCAGCTCAGCTCGACGACGACCGCCTCGCCGAGGCTGTCGACCTGCTCGTCCGCGAGGAGCAGGAGGTCTCGGAGGCCAGGGGTGCGGTGATCGAGGTGCTCGACCGGCTCCAGGACGAGCTGAAGCGTCGCTACCGGCAGGACCCCTCGCTCGTCCTGTCCTAGCCAGCATCGCAGCACGCGGCCCAGGATCGTAGGCCGTCCGGGGGATCGCCGGGGGCTACGGAGAATTGGGACATCTACCCGATGCCGAGCGGGCCGTGGAAGCGGGAGGCTCGGTCCCACACCGGCCACGATCGGTGCGGTAACGTGCGGCTCCCATGATGGACCAAGGCTTCCCCCTCGGTGCAGCACCAGGGACCTCGTCGGATCCCGAGCTTCCGGCGGTCCACGAGCAGCTGATCGTCTTCGCGCGAGAGATCGGCGAGCTCTACCGGCTCGAAAGGGCGCGCAGCGCAGAGCTCGAGGAGGCGCTCGCGCGACTCCAGGAGACGTACTTCGCGACGATGAAGAGCCTGGCTCAGGTGATCGAGGCCAAGGACCGAACGACCCGAGGCCATCTGGACCGGACGCAGGAGTACGGGCTCGCTCTGGCCGCTCGCATCGAGCCGTCGATGGCGACCGAGGAGCTTGGCTACGGGTTCTTCCTGCACGACATCGGCAAGGTCGGGATCCCCGAGCACATCCTGTGCAAGGAGGGTCCGCTGTCCGCCGCCGAATGGGAGATCATGCGCACGCACCCGATCGTGGGTGCGCAGATCGTCGCCCCGATCACGTTCCTGGGTGACGCGGTGGACCTGGTCCGCCATCACCACGAGCGGTTCGACGGGAGCGGCTACCCGGACGGCCTCCGCGGTGAGGCCATCCCGATGCCCGCCCGGATCTTCGCGGTGGCGGACGCGTTCGACGCGATGACCAGCGACCGGCCGTACCGGGACGCGATGGCGACCGAGCGCGCGGCGGCGGAGATCGAGTGCGCGGCGGGGACGCAGTTCGACCCGGAGGTCGTCGGAGAGTTCGTCGAGATGATGCGCGGATGGCCGACCGGGGACGTTCGGATGGTGCACGCGGCCGGGTGATCCCCCGCTAGGGTTGCCTCATGGGTCGGCCTGCGCCACTCGCGCGCGTCGTGCGCTCGGGCCTGGAGGAGTCGGTCCATCTCGGTCACGTCGCCGTCTGCGATGCGGATGGAAGGCTCGTCGCCGAGCTCGGCAATCCGGATCACCCGGTGTTCGGGCGGTCCTCGATGAAGCCACTGCAGGCCGCGGTGTCGCTCGGCAGGATCACCGAGACGCTGCCGGCGGAGCTTGCCGCCGTGATGTGTTCCTCGCACAACGGCGAACCCGTGCACGTCTGAGCAGTGCGAAGGCTCCGCAGGGTGGGTGGGCCCACGGAGTCGGCGCTGCGATGCCCGCCCGCGTTACCGAGCCAGGACGAGGACATCGCACGGGCGGGACGGCGACGTCGCGTGTTCAAAAACTGCCCGGGAAAGCACGCCGGGATGCTCGTCGCGACCACCAGCGCGGGATGGCGACCCGAGGGGTACCTGGAACGAGCGCACCCGTACCAGCGCGAGGTCCTGCAGGCCGTACGTCGGGCGACCGGCGTCAGAGCGCCGGAGATCGGTGTCGACGGCTGCGGGGTCCCCGTGCACGGGCTCCCGCTTTCGGCGCTCGCCACCCTGTTCGCGCGGCTCGGCCGGCCAGAGCGTCTCGGGCGGTGGGCGCAGGGGTTCGAGACCGCGGTCACGGCGATGCTGGCCCACCCGTACCTCGTGGCGGGGCACGGCCGGAGCGACACGCTGATGATGCAGGAGGTGCCGGGTCTGGTGGTGAAGGTCGGGGCGGAGGCACTGCACTGCGCCTCCGCTCTCGGCCCCGGGATCGGTGTGGCCGTGAAGATCGCCGACGGGGGGGAGCGCGCATCCGCACCCGCCCTCGTCCGGGCGCTGTCCCTCCTCGATCTCGTCGGCGACCGGGAGCTCGAGCGGCTCGCTCCCATCGCACGCCGGCCCGTGCTCGGCGGCGGACGGCGGGTGGGCGACCTGATCGTCGACTTCAGGCTCCGCCGAGGGCGCGGCTGATCGGTCGCCTCGGGCCGACGCTCGGCCGAAGCTCCCGTACCATCGAGCCGTGGCGGCGATCCAGATGGGTTCCCACGCGACCGGCGCGCGACCCCGCGTGGCCGTGGTGAGCCTGCACACCTCGCCGCTGGATCAGCCGGGCACCGGCGACTCGGGTGGCATGAACGTCTACATCCGAGCTGCCGCCGACCGGCTCGCTCGCCGCGGGGTGGAGGTCGACGTGTTCACGCGCCGTCGTGCGCGCGACGTCTCGGAGATCGAGGAGCTGAGCGAGGCCTCCCGGATCATCCACGTGTCCGCGGGGCCTCGCGCCCCTGTGCCGAAGGAGGCGCTCCCGCAGTACCTCCCCGAGTTCCTCGAGGGCGTCCTCCACCGTGCGCGGACGGACGGGCGGCCGTACGACCTGGTGCACACCCACTACTGGCTCTCCGGGTGGATCGGCCGGAGAGCCAAGGACGCGTGGGGCGTCCCGCTCGTCGCCTCGTTCCACACGCTCGGAAAGGTGAAGAACTACTCGCTCGCCCGGGGGGAGCGGCCGGAACCGCCCGAGCGGCTCGTGGGGGAGGAGGCGGTCATCGCCGATGCCGATCGCGTGATGGCGGCGACCCCCGCGGAGGCGGCTCAGCTCGTGGGCCTCTACCGCGCCGACCCCGATCGCATCCGGCTCGTCCCGCCCGGCGTCGACCACGACCTGTTCTTCCCTCGGCCGCGTGCGAAGGCGAGGGCTCGGCTCCATCTGACCGGGATCCGCCTGCTGCTGTGGGTGGGTCGGCTGCAGGCGCACAAGGGGCCCGATGTGGCCGTCCGCGTGCTCGCGGAGGCGATCGCGAGGGACCCGTCCGCAACCGACGACGTCGTCCTGGCGATCGTGGGAGGTCCGAGCGGTACCGGGCACGGCGCCGACGTGGCCCGCCTGATGGACCTGGCGGGGGCCCTCGGGGTCGAGGAACGGGTGATGCTCTTCCCACCACAGCCCCAGTCGCGCCTGGCCGACTTCTACGCGGCGGCCGAGGCGGTGCTGGTGCCCTCGAGGTCCGAGTCCTTCGGGCTCGTGGCGCTCGAGGCCCAGGCGTGCGGCACGCCCGTGGTCGCCGCGGCCGTCGGCGGTCTGCGGTACGTCGTGGACGACGGAAGGACGGGGTGGCTCGTGGAGGGTCACGATCCGGGCGATCACGCGGACCGGGTGCTGCAGTTGCTGGCAGATCCGGTGGTTGCCTCCGACATGGGTCGACGAGGCGTCGAGCACTCCCTGCGGTTCTCCTGGGACGTGACCGCCGAGGAGATCGTCTGCGTGTACCGCGAGCTGATGAACGGACGCGCATCGGCCCGGATGCCGAGCCGATCGGCCGACGGCGCCGCATGAGGCATCGTTGAACGTCTTGCAGTGCAACACTCTTCAAGGACCGTTCGCCGAACGGTCGTGATCTTGTCACTCTTTGTCCCGAGCCCGCTACCAGCGCATTCACCGGTCTACCTGCGGTTCCTCGAGGTTGACCCCGCCAGCCCCCGCCGATAGATTCCGTATCGCTCCGAGCAGCCGGAGCGGCTGAGTCAGGGAACCGAAGCGGGGACCCCTGGGAAAGCCGTAAGGCCAACTGGGCGCACCTGGTTGTACGGTTGGGAAGGCCAACTAGCTGTGCGATCGGGGAGGCTCGGGAGGCCCCAAAGCCCAACGAAAGGGTCTACCGCCAGGAAACCAAGACAGCTGCCTGAGGTTGCTCGGAGCACCTGAGCCCGAGGGGCTGAGGGTGACTGGAGGCTTCGGCTTCCGGTGAGCCCGAGGTCCCTCGGGTTCTTCTTTGGCACCTTCCGCCCCCGACCGGATCTGGAGCGCCCTGGCCGCTGCAGCTCCGTGCCGGCGGCCATCCGTGCCCGCCGTGGCTCGGCCGAGTGGGTTTGTTCGCCAGCCACCCGAGCCGCTACCGTTGGTCGCCGTGGGCACCTCGACCGAGGACGCGCAGTCGCGACGTGATCAGATCGTCGAGGTCGCGATGCGCCATTTCGCGGAGTACGGCTTCCGGGGCGCGCGGGTGGAGGACATCGCCGGCGAGGTGGGCGTGGCGAAAGGGACGGTCTTCCTGCACTTCGGCAACAAGGAGGGGCTCTTCCTCGCCGCCTACGAACGAGCCGTCCGGGCGCTGCCGTCGTGGCTGGAGGCCCCGGCCGAGATCGTCGAGCAGGGCTTCTGGGCGGTGCTGGACTACTGGATCGAGCAGACCGAGGAGTTCCTCGCGGAGGCGTGGATCCCCAATCGGGTCGCGATGATCGGCCGGTACGACACCGGCCTCGGACTGCGCCGGCCGATCGACCGGTTCATGCGCAGCGAGGATCCATACGGCACGTTGGAGTTCGTGGAGTTCGGCGTCCGTCGCGGCGAGATCCGGAAGGACGTCGACGTGGAGATGATCGCCTCGATGCTGGACTGGCTCGCGGAGCGCTTCCAGGACGTCCTGGGTAGCGAGGAGCTCGATCCCGGCCTCGTCCATCGCAGGCCGTTCCAGCCCGAGCGACGGGAGACTCGGATCCGCGAGTTCATCGGGGTGCTCCGCGACGGCATCGCGGCCCACTGAGCGACTCCGGAGGCACCCGGCCACCTGCTGCCTGATAGGTTCCCGTCCGTGAACGGTCCCATGCTCCGCGCCCCGGTGCTCAGGCTCACGAGGTCCCGGTGGTTCCGGGGGCTGGCGACCGGTCGGGTGGGATGGACGGTCGCTTCGCGGTTCGTGGCCGGGGAGCAGCTGGACGACGCGATCCGCGTGGCAAAGGCGCTCGATGGCCAGGGGATCTCGACGATCCTCGATCACCTGGGCGAGAACGTGACCGCCCCAGAACACGCTGCGGACGCGGTCGCCGCGTACGTGCGCGCGCTCGAGCGCATCCGGCACGAGCCGTTCCTCGACCTGGGCATCTCCGTGAAGCTCACCCAACTCGGGCTCGACTTCTCGCACGAGATGACGGTCGCCAACCTGGAGCAGGTGCTTGAGGCCGCCAGCGAGGCCGGCACGCTCGTGATGATCGACATGGAGTCCAGCGTGTACGTGGATCGGACGCTCGCCGTCTTCCGCGAGCTGCGCACGCGGCACGAACGCGTGGGGCTCTGTCTGCAGAGCTATCTCAGGCGGACGGCCCGTGACGTCGACGAGCTCCCCGACGCGTCGATCGTCAGGATGGTCAAGGGCGCCTACCTCGAGCCGCCCGAGGTCGCGTTCACGACGCGGCGCGAGGTCGACGAGACGTTCGCGCGCCTGACGGCGACGCTGCTGGCCCGTGGCCACATCGTGCACGTCGCCACGCACGATCCGAAGCTCCTCGACGGCACGGTTGCGTTCGTGGAGCGGCGCGGGGTCCCGTGGACCAAGGTCGAGCTGCAGATGCTCCTGGGGGTCCGGCGGGACGTGCAGGCCCGGCTGGCGAACGCGAGCCGGCCGGTCCGCGTCTATGTGCCGTACGGCTCCGAGTGGTACCCGTACCTGACTCGACGGTTGGCGGAGAGGCCTGCGAACATGTGGTTCTTCCTGTCCAACCTGGTCAGGATCGGACGCTGACGGACGCGCGAGCGGGGAGCACGGGGATGACTGGACGCAAGGTGGCGATCCTCGGCGGAGGTCGCATGGGCGAGGCGCTCGTCTCCGGGCTGATCCGCTCGGGCGGACGAGCGCCGGCGGAGATCACCGTGACGTGCCGTCGCGACGAGCGCGTGCAGGAGCTCGCTGAGCGCTACGGGGTCGAAGCCACCGCCTCCAACCCGCAGGCCGTCGGGTGGGCGGAGACCTTGGTGCTCATGGTCAAGCCGCAGGACATGGAGGCGCTCCTCGAGCAGATCGCCGGCACCGTGCACCCCGGCCAGACGGTCATCAGCTTCGCCGCGGGCATCCGCACGTCCTTCGTGGAGAAGCACCTGCCCGGCCGGGTGCCCGTGGTGCGTGTGATGTCGAACGTGGCCGTGCTGGTCGACGAGGCGATGTCGGTCGTCTCAGCGGGCGCGCACGCTGAGGAAGAGCATCTCGAGGTCGCGGAGGAGCTCCTGGGCTACGTCGGGAGGGTCATCCGGCTGAAGGAGGTCCACCAGGACGCCATCACGGCAACGAGCGGCTCAGGTCCCGCGTACTTCTTCCTGCTCGCCGAGGCGATGATCGAGGCCTGCATCCTGCTCGGCCTCTCGAGGGATGTGGCGACCGAGCTCATCATCCAGACGATGCTGGGCTCGGCGAAGATGCTGCGCGACACGGGCAAGCACCCGGTCGAGCTACGCGAGATGGTGACCTCGCCGGGAGGAACCACGATCGCGGCGATCCGGATCCTCGAAGAGACGGGGGTTCGCGCGGCGTTCCTGAACGCGATCGATGCCGCCAGGCATCGCAGCGCCGAGCTCGCCCAAGGCGGCGAGGACGAGGAGGACCCCAGGCTCAGGTAGGGGGTCCGGGCCGAGAGGAGCGGGGATG
>Ga0105100_10002478_pt1 | contig 10815 bp, 7 predicted proteins | sample PPLLak12cMay2015_2_FD_87033 | JGI IMG/M metagenome (GOLD analysis project Ga0105100, IMG submission 87033) | Freshwater sediment microbial communities from Prairie Pothole Lake near Jamestown, North Dakota, USA - PPLs Lake P8 Core (1) Depth... | ecosystem: Environmental > Aquatic > Freshwater >... | reverse complement strand
TCGAGGAAGGCGAGAAGTGCGTGTACGGCACGCGCGCGCCGCTCGAGTCCTGGGACCCGCTGTGGGCCAACCTCGAGGTCTATGCCGACCTGGCGCGCAAGTCGTGGCGCACCCCGCGCTGGCCAGACAAGGTCGCGATCTGGTTCATGCCGCCCGGCTGGCAACCGGCCACCGCGCCTGGCGCTCACTGGCAGAAGCCGTCGTTCGACACCGCCACCGTGCGGCGCTTCGACCCGCCGATGTCCCGCGGCACGCGCGGATTCGCGGTGGCGCATTTCGGCGTCGCGCTGCTCGCATCCGTGCCGTTGCTCTGGTTCTCTGACACACTGCCCTTCGCGCCGCTGGCGCTCGGGTCCGGCGCCATCGTCGCGCTGCTCTGGATCACGGGCGCAGTGATGCAGGGGCGGCTGTCCGTGCGCGCGGCGCTCGGCATCGACCTGCTGCTGGCCCTCGCGATCGCCACCGCCGTCGCCAACGCAGCCTGATCGCGGATTTCCGTCCTTGCGGAACCGGGCGGCGCGGCCACAATGGATTGCGGCCACGAGGATCCGTCACGATGCCCGCTGCCCCAGGACGCTACGGCCCGCCCCGCGATGACTGGCACGCGAGTGAGGTCCGTGACGCCCTCGCGACGCTGGAAGCCTCGACCGATGGACTCGACGCGAGCGAGGCTGCGCGACGCAAGGTCTCGTGCGGCCCGAATCGCCTGCCGCAGGCCGCCCGACGTGGTCCGCTCAAGCGATTGCTGCTGCAGTTCCACAACCTGCTGATCTATGCACTGCTGGCCGCCGCGGCGATGTCCGCGGGCCTCGGCCACGGCATCGACGCCTTGGTGATCCTGGGCGTCGTGTTGCTGAACGCGGTGATCGGCTTCATCCAGGAGGGGCGCGCCGAGCAGGCGCTCGCGGCGATCCACAGCATGATCGACCCGCGCGCTGCCGTGCTGCGCGACGGTCGGCGCACCACCGTCGCCGCCGAGGATATCGTGCCGGGCGATCCAGTGCTCCTCGAGGCAGGCGATCGCGTCCCCGCCGACCTACGGCTGATCAAGCTGCGCAACCTCCGCATCGAGGAAGCGGTGCTCACCGGCGAGTCCGTCGCCGTCGAGAAGGCGATCGCCCCGGTCGCTGCGGCGGCCGCGCTGGGCGACCGCACCTCGATGGCGTTCTCGGGGACGCTGGTCGCGGCCGGGCAAGGCGTCGGCGTCGCGATCGGCACGGGCCCGGCGACCGAACTGGGCCGCATCAGCGCGCTGCTCGGCGAAGTCGAGAAGCTCGAAACCCCGCTGATCCGCCAGATGGATCGCTTCGCCCGGCAACTGACCGTCGTCATCGTGCTGATCTCGGCGGCCGTATTCGCGTTCGCACACCTCGCGCGCGGTTACGGCGCCGACGAAGCCTTCATGGTCGTCGTCGGGCTCGCCGTCGCCGCGATCCCGGAAGGACTGCCGGCCATCCTGACCATCACGCTCGCAATCGGCGTGAGCCGCATGGCCCGGCGCAATGCGATCGTCCGCAGGCTGCCGGCCGTGGAGACACTCGGCTCGGTCTCGGTGATCTGCTCCGACAAGACGGGCACGCTGACGCGCAATGAAATGACCGTCCGGTCGGTCGTGACGGCGGCCGGCGCGTTCGAGGTCACCGGCGTCGGCTACGAGCCGCACGGCGCCTTCCGCAGCGGCGACCGCGACCTCGAAACCGATACTGAGCCCGGGCTGCTGGAACTCACGCGGGCCGCACTTCTCTGCAACGACGCGAGCCTGCGCCCGGCGGACGGCACCTGGAGCGTCGACGGCGATCCGATGGAGGGCGCGCTGGTCTCGCTCGCCATCAAGGCCGGCCACGACATTGACCGCGTGCGCCGCGAGCTGCCGCGCAAGGACGAGATTCCATTCGATGCGGCGCACCGCTTCATGGCCACGCTGCACCACCGCCACGACGACGGCGCGTTCGTGCTGGTCAAGGGCGCGCCCGAGCGTGTGCTGGCGATGTGCTCGGCGCAGCGCGTCGACGACGGCGCAGCACCGCTCGAGTCCGACTACTGGCACGAGGCCGTGAGCCGGCTGGCGCGGGACGGCCAACGCGTGCTCGCGTTCGCGACACGGCCGATGCCCGCCGGCCAGCAGGACCTGAACTTTGCCGACGTCGAGAACGGCGCCACGCTGCTCGGCCTCGCCGGTTTCATCGACCCGCCGCGGGACGAGGCGATCGAGGCGGTGCGCGACTGCGCCACCGCCGGCATCCGCGTGGTCATGATCACGGGCGATCACGCACTCACGGCACACGCGATCGCACGGCAGCTGGGGCTCGGCGACGATCCGCGGGTTGCATCCGGCCACGAGCTCGACGGGCTGGACGAAGCCGCGCTGCGCGCGCTCGCGCGCGACGTCACCGTCTTCGCGCGCACGACCCCGGAGCACAAGCTCAAGCTGGTGCAGGCGCTGCAGGCCGAAGGCGCCGTGGTCGCGATGACCGGCGATGGCGTCAACGACGCCCCCGCGCTCAAGCGCGCCGACGTTGGCGTCGCCATGGGCGGAAAAGGCACCGAGGCCGCCAAGGAGGCGGCCGAGATGGTGCTCGCGGACGACAACTTCGCCTCGATCGTCGCCGCGGTGCGCGAAGGGCGCACCGTCTACGACAACGTGATCAAGGTGATCGGCTGGACGCTGCCGACCAATGGCGGCGAGGCCATGGCGATCATCGCAGCGATTGCGTTCGGCGTCGCGCTGCCGATCACCGCGCTGCAGATCCTCTGGGTCAACATGATCACCGCGGTGGCGCTGGGCCTCACGCTCGCATTCGAGCCGACCGAGCCAGGCACGATGCTGCGCCCGCCTCGCGCGCCCGGCCAGTCGCTGATCTCCCGCTACCTGCTCTGGCGGATCGTGTTCGTCTCGCTGCTGGTCGTGGCTGGCGTGTTCGGCATGTTCTTCTGGGCGCAGCAGCGCGGGCTCAGCCTCGAGGAGGCTCGCACGATCGCCGTCAACACGATCGTGGTCATGGAAATCTTCTACCTGTTCAGCATCCGCTACGTGCACGGCACGTCACTCTCGTGGCGGGCGGCGCTCGGCACGCCGGCCGTGCTGGCCGGCGTGGCCACGGTCGTGGTCGCACAACTGGTATTCACGTACTGGCCGGCCATGAACTCGGTCTTCAAGTCACGGCCGGTGAGCCTGCTCGACGGGATCGTGATCGTCGCGATCGGCTTCGCGCTGCTGGTGATCCTCGAGGCGGAGCAGCGCATCGTCGGCCGCCTCGGGTCGGCCATCCGCGTGCGGCGCGCGGTTCAGAGATAGGGCGAGAACAGCCTGGCGACGCCGTTGCGCAGCCGGACCGCGTAGGGAAGCGCGAGCAGTTCGTCGCACACGACCGGTCGCGAAACCGCGATCTTCGCGTCGATGATCGCGTCGACCGCCGCGGCCAGGCCGCGGTCGTAGCACTCGAGGTTGTACTCGAAGTTGAGGCGCAGGCTGCGCGCGTCCCAGTTTGTCGAGCCGATCAGCGACCAGGTGCCGTCGACGACGAACAGCTTGCTGTGATCGAACGGCGGCGGCGCGAGATAGATGCGACAACCCTTCTCGATCAGCTCGGGCAGCTGGGGCACCATCGCCCAGTCCATCAGCGGCACGTCGCTGCGCGCGGGCAGCACGATCTCCACGTCGACGCCGCGCAGCGCCGCGACGTGCAGGGCCCGCAGCACCTCGCCGTCGGGCAGGAAGTACGGCGTGACGATCCGGGCGCGCTGCTTCGCGACGGACAGGGCGCCCAGCAGGATCTCGAGGATGTTGTCGATGTCACCGTCCGGGCCATCCGGCACGCCGCGCGCCGCGACCGTGCCGTGCCGCTCGGCGGGCGCGAACCAGCGCCCGCCCTCGAGGCGTTCGCCGGTCGTGAAGGCCCAGTCGTCCGTGAACGCGCGCTGCATGTCGGCAACCACCGGGCCGTCGACGCGGAAGTGGACGCAACGGACCGGGTGCGCGGGCGCACGCGAGAGCCAGTGGCCCGCACGGATGTTCATGCCGCCCGTGAAACCGATGCGGCCGTCGACCACGAGGATCTTGCGGTGCATGCGCAGGTTGGCGTACTGGTACAGGCGCGGCACGCGGGTCGGCAGGAAGGCCGCGACGGGCACCCCGGAGTCTCGCAGCCGGCGAATCATCGTGGGTTTCGTGTACCGCGACCCCACGTCGTCGATCAGCACGCGGGTTTCGACGCCACGCTCCCGGGCACGCACCAGCGCGTCGAGGAACGCGTGGCCCGCGGCGTCATTGTCGAAGATGTAGCTGACCAGCGTGACCGAGGCGCGAGCGGCGTCGATCGCTGCGAGCATGGCCGGAAACGCGGCGTCCCCGTCCTGCAGCGGCTCGATGCGGTGCCCGTCGAGCAACGGATTGCCGGTGACCTGCTCGCCGAGCCGCGCGAGGCCCGTGAACGCTGGATGGCGCGCTGCAAACGCATCGGCGGTCGCCATGAGCGGTGACCCGAGGTGGGCGGCCGGATGCGCGCTGGAATCGCGCTTCAGGTCGAGCGCCCGCGCCGAACGGCGGATCCGGTTGATGCCGAACAGGAAATAAGCGAGTGCACCCAGGATCGGCGCAAACCACGCGAGCCCGACCCAGCCGATGATGGCAGGCACGTGGCGCTTGCGCAGCACGGCGTCGACGGTGACCCAGGTGGCGCCGGCGAAATATCCGAAGGAAACCAGGAAGGGCCAGAGATCCCGGGCCCAGGCGACGATGCCCTGCATGTACGCGCGTTGCGACCTGTGCGGCTGGTGACTGCGCCGCCGAGTCTACGCGACCCGGCGGTTACGTCAGCGGAAATGCCAGCCGATGGAAACGCCGAGCGACACGGCGTCCGCACCGACGAGTCCGTCCTCGCTGCGCAGCAGCGCCGCCTGCTCGTCGAGCTCGGCCCAGCGCACGTCCGCCTGCAGCAGCAGGCGTTCGCTCAGGCGCAGCTCTGCGCCGAGTTCTGCTGCAGCCCCAAGCGATCGGTCGCGGTTGCGCCGCGACATGATGGCCGGCTCGCCACCGTCCTCGAAATAGACCGCCTGGTTGAGTCCCGCGCCGGCATAGGTGCGCAGCGCCCCGCGCTCGGCCAGCGGGTAGCGCAGCGTCAGCAGGTCGGCGCCGTCGCGACGATCCTGCTGCAGCACCAGCTGAGCCGAGTCCTCACCGGGGCGCGTCTGCGGATCGACGGCGTCGTGCGACTGCTCCACGATCCAGTCCGGGCGCTTGCGCCGCACGGCGCTGAACTGGTGCTTGAGGAACTCCTGGATACGAGCGGCGCCGGAGGTCCGGGCATCCTCCGCGGAGTCGTCCCCGGCATCCTCTGCGGCAAGGCAGTGCGATGCCCCGCACAGCGCGAGCCCGAGCAGTACGACCAGCCAACCCGGAGCGGTGGGTTTGCCCATGGAGACCGACCATACGCCGCCAGGTCGCGGCCACCACGCGCGGCGGCAACGCGAGCGGCTTTATGTGACGAAGCGCTCGTGATCAGGCCGCGACCCGGCACGTTACGTCAAGTCGCAGTCCGTGCGGCCGCCTCGTAGACGTGGCAGCCGCGCGCTGCGGCACAGCAAAGATCAGCGCCGGCGAATGTGCAGGTGCGAGTGCGGCGTGGCGCGCGCGTCGCCGTGCGTATGCGTTTCGGTCTTCTCGTCGACGGGCACCAGCACCAGGCGACCGTGGCGCACGCCGCGCTCGGCGATCACGTGATCGGCGAAGTGACGCACCTCGCCCACCTCCCCGCGCAGCACCGTGACCTCCATGCAGCTGTCGTGGTCGAGGTGCACGTGCAGCGTCGCGAGCGACAGGTCGTGATGCTCGTGGGCCGCGCGGGTGAGCCGGCTCGCGAGTTCCCGTGCTTCGTGGTCGTAGACGTAGATCGCGGCGGCGAGGCACTGCGAGCGCGGCGAAGCTTCGAGAGTCACCTGCTCGAGCCCGGCGCGGGCGAGGTCGCGGATCGCCTCGGAGCGATTGGCGTAGCCCCGCTCGCGCATGAATTCGTCCAGGCGCTCCATCAGGTCGTCGTCGAGCGTGATCGTCGTGCGTTGCATGGCAGGCCCCTTCGAAACCGGATCGTGGTATGCACTTATTGGCGATTGTTCATACTTATCGCTAGAGTCCGCTGCGTCGGTCGCCGCCGGTCAGCCACGAGTGCGGAGCGATGATGAGCAAGTGCCACGACATGCGCAATCGGTCCGCGGTGAGCGTCGCCGTGCTGGTCGCGCTGACGCTGCCGGGCGTCGCGTGGGGCTCGGGCATCCCGACGGCGGCCCCGCTCGAGGAGATCGTCGTCACGGCCACGCGGATCGGCCTGATCGGCGAATCGCGCGCCGCCAGCGAGGGCATCGTGCTCGCGATCCAGCTCGAGGGACGGCCCGTGCTGCGACCGGGCGAGGTGCTCGAGGTCGTGCCGGGCCTGGTCGTCACGCAACACAGCGGCGACGGCAAGGCGAACCAGTACTTCCTGCGCGGCTTCAACCTCGACCACGGCACGGATTTCGCGACGCGCGTCGACGGCATACCCGTCAACATGCCCACGCACGCCCACGGCCAGGGCTATTCGGACATCAACTTCCTGATTCCGGAGCTGGTCGAGAAGGTTCGCTATCGCAAGGGCACCTACTTCGCCGACGAGGGCAACTTCTCCGCCGCTGGCGCCGCCGACATCGCCTACCGGCGTGACCTGGACGGTTCGCTCGCGAGCCTGACCCTCGGCGAGGACGAGTACTACCGCGCGCTGATCGCCGGGGCGCCGAAGATCGGCGGCGGCACGTTGCTCGGCGCACTCGACTATTCGACGGCGGACGGGCCCTGGGACCTGCCGCAGGACTTCCGCAAGATCAGCGGCCTCGTCAAGTACTCGCGCGGCGCCGCCGACCGGGGCTTTGCAGTGACGGCGATGGGCTACGACGGCCAGTGGGACAGCACGGACCAGATCCCGGAGCGCGCCGTCGGTGGCCAATGTGCGCAGATTCCGTTCTGCATCCCGCGCTTTGGCTATGTCGACCCGACCAGCGGCGGCGAATCGCACCGCTACAGCCTGTCCGTGGACGCCTGGTCGCAGGGCGACGACGGTCGCGGCTGGTCGGCGAACGCCTTTGCGATGGAGTACCACCTCGAGCTCATCTCGAATTTCACCTATGCGCTCGACCAGGTCAATGGCGACCAGTTCGAGCAGTACGACGACCGGCGCGTCTATGGAGGGCGCTACGAGTATGCGTGGCCCGCCTCGTTCACGGACGGGGCGGGTGCGCTGCGCGCAGGTGTCGAACTGCGTCGCGACGAGATCGAGCCGGTCGGCCTGTTCCTGACGACGCAGGCGCAGCGGCGCGAGACGGTGCGCCAGGACGACGTGACGCAGACCAGCACGTCAGCCTACGTAGCGCACGACCAGCGCTGGAACGACTGGCTGCGCACCGAGCTCGGGCTGCGCTTCGACTACTTCGACTTCGACGTCTCGAGCAACCTCGCTGCCAACTCGGGCACCGCCACCGACTCGATCGCGAGCCCGAAGGCCACTGTTGTCCTCGGACCCTGGCTCGAGACCGAGTACTTCATCAATGCCGGCCGCGGCTTCCATAGCAACGACGCGCGTGGCACCACGATCCGTGTCGACCCGACGGACGGCGTGACCCCCGTGGACCGCGTCGATCCGCTGGTCGCCGCGACCGGCGGCGAGATCGGCTTCCGCTCGGCGGCCGTCCCCGGCCTGCAGATCTACGGGGCATTCTGGGGCCTCGAGCTGGATTCCGAGCTTCTATTCGTCGGCGACGGCGGCATCACCGAGCCGAGCCGCGAGAGTCGCCGCTATGGCGTCGAGTTCGGCGTGTTCTGGACGCCGCTCGACTGGCTGATCCTCGACGTCGACTACGCGTGGTCGCACGCGCGTTTCCAGGGCTCCGACCCGGCCGGCGACCGGATCCCGGGAGCGGTCGAGGACGTTGCGTCGGTCGGGGCCGCCGTGAACCGCGACGATGGCTGGTTCGGTGGCGCCCGGCTACGCTACCTCGGCGAGGCCCCGTTGATCGAGGACAACAGCGTGCGATCGGATTCGACGCTGCTGGTGAACGTCGAGACGGGTTACCGGTTCAACGAGCGACTGAGCGCGTTCCTGACGGTCTTCAACCTGTTCGACGCCGAGGACAACGACATCACGTACTTCTATCAGTCGCAGCTGCCGGGCGAGACGGCGCCGGTCGAAGACGTCCACTTCCATCCGGTGGAGCCGCGGACGTTCCGCGGCACGATCGCGTACCGCTTCTGAATCAGCTCTCGAACAGCCGCCACTCCGGCCGGTAGGCGAGGCCGAGGCTGACGATGCGCGCCAGCAGTGCCTCGTAGCTGATGCCGACGGCTTCCGCGGACTCGGCGAAGTCCTCGCCGAAGGTCAGGTTCGGATTGGCGTTGGCCTCGAGCACGAACAGGCTGCCATCGGCGCGCATGCGCAGGTCCATGCGCGCATAGCCGCTCATGTGCAGCGCGCGGTAGATGCGCTTCGCGAGCTTGCTCAACCCCTCCTGCTGGGCCGGGCTCAAGTCGCGCGCCGGTCCAGTGGCGATGCCGTGCTTCGCCTGGTATGCGGGATCCCACTTGACCTTGCGCGTCGCGATACCGGACTGCACCTGCGACAGCGTGCCGAAGTCGATTTCCCAAGGGGGCAGCGCCGTCAGGCGCTCGTTGCCGAGCACGCCGACGTACAGCTCGCGCCCGTCGATGTACTCCTCGACCAGCGCGTCGCTGCGCGTCTGCTCGTGGATGAACTCGACGCGCTCGCGCAGCCGCGCCATGTCCTCGACCACCGAGGCCTGCGAGATGCCGAGCGAGGCGTCGTCGGTCGCCGACTTGACGAACAACGGGAAGCTCAACCGCCGCGGCTCGCGAAAGCGCTGCCCGACCGGGAACAGCTGGAAGCGCGGCGTCGGGATCCGGTGCGAGGCGAGCACCTGCTTGGTGAGCACCTTGTCGCGCGAGATCATCATGCCGCGCGGGTTGCAGCCGGTGTAGGGCTGGCGCATCAGCTCGAGGTAGGCGACCACGTAGTGGTCGTAGGAGACGATGCCGTAGAACTCCTCGAGCAGGTTGAAGACGACGTGCGGGCGCCAGTCGCGCATCGCCTCGCGCAGCTCGGTCAAGCGGTCGCCGACGCCGACGACGCGCACCTCGTGGCCGAGATGCTGCAGCACCGACAGCACGTTGTACTCGGTCCGGCATTCCTCGATCGCCGCCTCGGAGAGCCCTGACAGGTCAGCCGGCGGCACGAGCGCCTCGTGCACCATCAGCAGGATTCGGCGGCGCTTCATAAGGCGTAGTTTTCCCGATTGCGGCGCAGCACGTCGAGCACGACGCGCTCGTGCAGGCGCACGACCTGCCGCTTGCACTCGCGGCGCGATCCGCGCAGCACGAGGTCGAGCTGGCGGGCGCGCTGCACGGTCGTGTCGATCGCGTGGTCGACCAGGTACGGATGCATGCGCGCCCGCCGCACCAGCAGCCGGCGCAACTGGGGCCGGATTTCCCGGATGAAGCGACCCGCCGGCACGCCGTTCTGGCGCGCGGTCCGTGTCGCGAAGGCGCGCTGCAGCCAGCGGTCGTAACGCCGGTCGCAGGACCGGTAGAGTGCGGTCTTGCCGCGGTAGTACGACGCGAGCGTCCGCTCGTTCGTGAACAACGGATCGACGACCGAGCGGTCGCGGTTGATGGGGCGCTGGCCCGCGATCTCGGCCATCAGCCGGTCGACGTACTCGAGCTTCGCGAGCGCCGGCCAACCAGCGTACTCGCGACGCCAGCGCGCCTTCGGCTGCAGCCAGACTGCGAACGTCTCCGCGAAATCTTCCGTCGGATGGCTCTGCGCATACCAATGGCCGAGGTGCAGCACGTGCCGGCGGCTGCTCGGCCGCGGCGTGTAGTCGTGCGGATAGGGCTCGGACGGGCTGCCGAAGACGCGGCGCCATTCGGCCCGGCGGCGCAGGCCGTACGCCGTGTCGAGCGCATGCCCTGCCTCGTGGCGCAGGATGCGCGTCAGCCACTTGCGGCTGCCGCCCTCGACCACGCCGAGGCAGCGGCGCTCGAGCAGCCGCAGCCGCGGGTGCGCCACGTAGAACGGGATCGCGATGCCCGGCACGCGGTCCGGCGAGAACCACTCGTCCGACAACCAGGCGTGAGGCTTGAAGCGGATCCCGCGCCGGTCGAGGTCCGCGTGCAGGCGCTCGACCTCCGGCCAGGCGCTGCTCGAATCGAGGCGCAGTCGCAGCTCACGGAATCGCAGCTGCAGCAGCGCCTCGTCGTCGAGGCCCTCCCATCGATAGCGGCGTTGCGTGGCCATCACGGGTCGATGGTACCGTAGCGGACGACGAGGTCCAGCCATGCGCAACATCCAGCCCAGCACGCTCCGCATTGGTCACCGCTACCGCCCGGGCCGCCTGAACGGCCCGTACGACGCGCTGGTGATCGGGTCCGGCATCGGCGGCCTCACGACGGCCGCGTTGCTCGCCGAGCTCGGCTGGCGCGTCGCGGTGCTCGAGCAGCACTACACGGCAGGCGGCGCAACGCACAGTTACGAGCGCGCCGGCTACGAGTGGGACGTCGGCGTCCACTACCTCGGTGACATGGGCGCGCGCACCACGGTGCGCCGGATGATGGACTTCCTGACCCGCGGCCAGCTCGACTGGGCGCCAATGGACCCGCATTACGACCGGTTCTTCATCGGCGACCGCGTCTACGACGCCGTGGCCGGCCGCGCAGCGTTTCGCGACAACCTGGTGGCGCACTTCCCGCGCGAGGCGCAGGCGATCGACCGCTACCTGCAGCTG
>Ga0105100_10002477_pt1 | contig 10815 bp, 9 predicted proteins | sample PPLLak12cMay2015_2_FD_87033 | JGI IMG/M metagenome (GOLD analysis project Ga0105100, IMG submission 87033) | Freshwater sediment microbial communities from Prairie Pothole Lake near Jamestown, North Dakota, USA - PPLs Lake P8 Core (1) Depth... | ecosystem: Environmental > Aquatic > Freshwater >... | reverse complement strand
GTCCAAGAGGCGCTTCTGCAAAATAATTCCTGATCGGAGATGTGAGCTAATTGTTTTTAGGGGAAAGGAACTAGTCATTTTATCGAATTGGGCTGTTTTTGTCAAAAAGTCCTTGCTTCCTGTCCCGAATTCGAGGGGTTATCTTTATCCCTGGATTTTCGAATCGTTCAACTGCCACCGTTTTCAGAGATGCCCGTGCCCTCAGAATTCCTTTTTAAGGCACTTACACTTCTGGACAAAATAGACCTCTAATGATAGACCCTCACCAAAGACCACATCGTCAGGTCCATCGGAAACCGACTCGGCATTTCCAAATTCGAATCCTCTCGCATCGTTGAATCGGTCCTGAAAACCGTCAAGACATCTCTGTCAAACGGGGATGATGTCCTGATTAGCGGGTTCGGGACGTTTTGTGTGAAGAAAAAATCACCACGAAGAGGGAGAAACCCTGCGACAGGAGAAGCTTTACCGCTTGATGCCAGGACTGTAGTTACCTTCAGGTGCTCAGGGATTTTGAGGGATAAGATTAATGCGACGGGGTAGTCCCTTTTGATGAACGCTGCTAATTGGAGGAACCCCGACAGGAATTATCATCGAAGGCTACAATTCTGAGGTTTCTCTTGTCGGCGAATAATCGAGCTTCTTCTTCCGAGGTGAAAAAGATGTCAGCGAGAGCAAAAGTGGCTCGGCTAATAAGATTGACCACTTTGACATCACCCTTTCCAGAGGCCCTAATGAAGACCGATTCGCCCTTCTTACCCAGATAGGATTTACCTTCACCGCCGTCGTATAATCGCTCACTTGAATTCCCTCTCTGGTATTGGACCATGATTAAGACCTCCTCCTGGAATCCCACTGTGCCACGTTGAAATTCCAATGGATGAGGGCGTCCGCGTCAATGACTGGCGTTTTCAGGTCAATGTCTCCTTGACGATGCTCTGTAACCTCTTGCCTACACCGACCACCGCTCCGGGGAAGTTGTCCGTTTTCTTTGCAGGATCATGGGCGTTGGTTTGCTCTTGCGGGCGATCTGACCTGAATTGGGTGATCAGGACGCCGTCATTCAGATTGCAGCAGCTTCACAGAGCTGTCGGACATGCAGGATCTCATTCCTCTTGACAGGAGTGATTTTGGACTCCTCGACCACCAACACAGCGATCGTCTCGCCAACTGCATTGAAGACTTCCAGGGAGTAACCTGTCTCCTGCGCCGGGCCGCCTTCATGTATCTCAACGATGGTGGCCAGATCACCCCTATGAAGACTCTGCTCCGGAAAATCCTTTGCCAAAGACACGCGTGTGAAAAGCGGATATGCGATGCTTATCCCTCCTTGTCAGGGAAAAGAGTGATGAACTTTGTGGACCCCGTGTATTTCTCATCCATCCAGACGGTGACAACACGGATGGTTTCCCCGTTTGGGCCTTTGAGGGTGCCTCGAATCTTCCACAACAGCCCATAAGCCGTGTTTTGTAGGAATTCGGCCTCCAGCGGCAATATCTGGTGACGGATATCCTGCAACAAATTGCGCCAATTGGCTTGAGTATAACCTGCCCGCCTCAGGAATTGGGACTTGTCATTGTCGGGCCGCCAAAAGCTCTCAATACTTCATATTGACGCTTGATTGACGGTTGGTGGAAATCTTATTCCATTAATGAGGATTTGTCGTCATAGTGTGAGGAAAACACGGACGCCTTGCCGGAGAAAACGTTGCAGTGGGTGAGGACGTGCGCGGCAACTTCTTTCCTCTTTCCCTCTTCCAGGGCGTTGAAGGCTTGGATAAAGTCCTCTTCGTCCAGGATGGCTGCAAGAATGTTCCAGATCTCTCCTGCTTTCATTTCCGGCCTTAAACCTAGATTGTCCTTCTTCGAGGAACCCTCAAAGACCTGCTTGGCCTCTTTCAGCACCTCCTCAAGATTCTGCCGGATCGCCTGAACCTCCGATTCCAGTGCGCGATAGGATTGACAGGGCTGGGTGAGAAAGCAGGTCGTTTCAAAAGAGGAGAGCTTGATCCTGATCCCGAGCTGCACTTCCGGCTTTGTTCCCTCTTCTTTCCTCTTCTGAGTGGTGAGCTCAAAAATTTTGCCCATGAAGCTAAATCTCCAGCTCGCTCATTTCCATCGCCGCTTCAATGACCATGCCGGAGCCCTTTGCCCTGGCGAGGGCTTGACACTCTGTGGTCAGGGCAGTCACTTCGAGATCGGTCCTGGCAGGATCGTGATGGGTCAGGATGAGTCTTTTCACGTCGGCCTTATCGGCCAGCGCTAAAGCAGCGCCATAGTCGGAGTGCCCCCAATCACGATGGTGTTCAATCTCTCCAGGAGTATACTGGGAGTCATGGATCAGGATGTCGGCCCCCTTGCAGAATTTAATATAGTCTTTCGGGGTCCTGCCCTTCCACCCATTGTCTCGAAGCTCGTTGTCCGTCATGAACACCAAAGTCTTCTTGCCTTCTTTGAATCGGTATGCAAATCCGCCCTGGGGATGATGGAGGGGTGCAGAACGGATCACCGTCCCGTCCACTTCAAGGGCGCCATGGCGGAGTTTTCCCAGATAAGTGATTTTCGCTTTAAGGTCAGCGAATTTGACCGGGAAAAAGCCATCCCCCATCTTGTTGTCAAAGGTGTTTTTGAGACCATTCATGCTCGTTTGAAAGCCGTCGATCTTGAGATGGGTCGAGCTCTTGTAAAGAGGGCCGAAGTAAGGAAAGCCGAGCACATGATCCCAGTGGATATGCGTGATGAGAAGATGAACGTCCAGGCTTTCGTTCTCGGCCAAGAGCTTGTCCCCGAGAGGCCTGATCCCGGTCCCGGCATCAATGATGATAACGCGTCCGCTTTCCAGGGTGATCTCTACACAGGTGGTGTTGCCGCCATAAAGGATGGTGTCTTTGCCGGGAACAGCAATGGAGCCGCGTGTACCCCAAAACTTGATTCTCATAACGGCTTACCCGGGACAACCTGATTCAGGCTTCTTTGGAGTAGACAGCCCGCTGAGAATGTGTTTAAAATCGAAGTGATAGCAGCTTAGGATAAGATCTGTCCTCCTGTCAATTTAAAAGAAAATACTCTATGTGCGGCGTTTGCGGAAAAATCGATCTCACCGGAAAAGCGGTCTCTTTGGATCTCCTCCGAAGCATGACCGAGTCCTTTATCTACAGAGGGCCCGATGACGAGGGCTTTTTCTTCGACGGTCCTGTAGGGTTGGGGCATCGCAGGTTGAGCATCATTGATCTATCCCCTGCCGGCCGTCAGCCTATGAGCAACGAGGACCAAAGCCTGTGGATTGTCTTCAACGGCGAGATCTATGATTTTGAGAAGATCAGAAAGGAGCTTGTTTCCAAGGGTCATACCCTGAAGAGCCACACCGACACTGAGACAGTGCTACACCTTTACGAAGAGGAGGGAGTGGCTTGTCTTAAGCACCTGAACGGTATGTTCGGTTTTGCTCTCTGGGATTCTCGTCTCCAGAGACTCTGGCTTGCAAGAGATCGCCTGGGCAAGAAACCCCTTGTCTACTACTGGGACGGAAAGAGGCTGATCTTCGGTTCAGAGATCAAAGCGATTCTCAGGGATCCTGAGGTGCCAAGAGAGATCGACTTCGAAGCTCTCGATCTCTACCTCACCCTGAACTATGTCCCAGCGACGTGGACCATCTTCAAGAACATCCGGAAACTGCTCCCGGGACACTTTCTTCTCCTGGAAAACGGTGAATTGTCCATTCAATCCTTCTGGGACATTTCTGCGAATGGAGGAGAGCCCGAAATCCATTCACCGTCGGATTCTGTGCCATGGGATCAATGCAAAGAGCGTCTCAGGGAACTTCTCGAAGCATCGGTCGGACGCCGTCTCATCGCAGACGTCCCTCTGGGGGCTTTCCTCAGCGGCGGCATCGATTCGAGCATCATCGTAGCCCTTATGGCCAGACAATCCAGCCGGCCTGTAAAGACCTTTTGCATTGGATATGAGGATCTCCCTTCGTTTGACGAGACGCGGTATGCCCGGGAAGTTGCAAGATTCAACCACACCGAGCACCATGAGTTCAAGCTGGGTTACAGGGATATCCTGGATGCCTTTCCCAAGGTCCTGGATAACCTCGACGAACCTTTTGCCGATTCCTCCGCCGTCCCCACCTACATCGTTTCCAGGGAAACAAAGCGCCACGTGACCGTGGCCCTTTCGGGCGACGGAGGAGACGAACTCTTTGCCGGTTACAGGATGTACCTGGGCGAATACTGGGCCAAACATTACGCCAAGATCCCCAGCGCTCTCCGGGAGTACGTGATCGCACCGTTCATCGAAAGCCTTCCTGACGCGAGAGACAAGCCGAGTCTTGAGTTAATCCGAAGGGCCAAGAAATTCCTGCGAGGGATGAGTCTCTCCTTTCCCGAACGCTTTTGTGGGTGGCGTGAAATATTTCCTTTCTCGACGCGACAGAAGCTTCTGAGATGCCCTCCGGACCGGAATTTCTACCTTGAACTCATCCGGCAAGCCGTGGAAGGCAAAAAGGGGATTTTCCCGGACGACGTGACCAACCTCATGCTGTATCTGGATGTGAAAGGATTGCTTCCCGGTGACATGCTGACCAAGGTAGACCGCATGAGCATGGCCAACTCTTTGGAGGTTCGCGTCCCTTTTCTCGATTATACCCTGGTGCAATACGTCTTCAGCCTCAAAGGATCCACCAAGCTGGGCGCCTGGAAGGGAAAGCATATTCTGCTGGAAACCTTCAAAGACCTATTGCCGCCTCTCCTTCACAACAGGCCGAAGTGGGGATTTGAAATGCCCATAGGCGCATGGCTGAGAAAGGAACTGAAATTCCTTATCGAGGAGTATCTCCATAGAGACCGGATCGAGAAGCAGGGCGTCTTTGATTCCCGAATCATCAGAGACATGGTCGCGAGTCACCTGAGCGGACGTCAAGACACCTCATGGCAGTTATGGAATCTCATCGTTTTTGAGCACTGGTATGAAAAATTCATTGAATAACGGTGCAAGGTACAAGGCGCAAGGTACAAGGAAAAAACAAGAAATCGTTGTTCCCTGCACCCTGCAGCGTGCCCCCTGCGCCTGTTGGCGCCGAAACCTGAGCCTTTCAGTGGCATTCCTCTTTATCTTGCCACTGACCGGATGCCAGATCTCCTATCTCTTTCACGCTGCAGCAGGGCAGTTTCGGTTCCTCTATCATGCTGTTCCTGTGGAAGAGGTCCTGCAGCAGAACTCACTGCCTGAGGCCGAAAAAAGGCGCCTCGCTCTGGTCTCCCGCATCAAAGCCTTTGGAGAAAACGAACTAGGCCTCAAGAAATCCGATAATTATGAAACCATCAACTTGAAGGATCAGTCTCCTGTCTACACCGTGTCCGCCTCTCCAAAGGATAAACTGGCCCTGGTGACTTGGTGGTTTCCTGTGGCAGGCCATGTCCCCTACCTGGGTTTCTTTGACCTGGAGGCTGCCAGAAGGGAAAGGGACAGACTCCTGGTCAAAGACCTTGACACCTTTGTCGGAAGAGCAGAAGCCTACAGCACGCTCGGCTGGTTCAAAGATCCTCTTACGCTGAATCTGATCCAGGGCTCTGACCTGAATCTCGTTGAGACGATCCTCCACGAGATGACTCATGCCACCCTTTATGTGAAAGGGCAAGGCGAGTTCAATGAAGGCCTGGCTCAACTGATTGGGAAAAGGGGTGCCCTCCTCTTCCTCGAACAAACCTTCGGCACTTCACACCCGGCGACCGTGGAAGCGCGGGACTCCATCGCCGATGAGATCCTTTTCTCTAACTTCCTGATCTCGCTTCTCAACGAGCTGGATGCTCTTTACAAGGATGCACAAATCGCCTACGATCTGAAGCTCTCTGAAAGAGAAAAAATCTTCGCTCGCCACCTTGAGAAGTTTAGCGGAGTCAAGGACCTGATGAGGACCCGGCGTTTTGCAAACTTCTCTCAAGCAGCGCTTAACAATGCCTACTTGATGTCCGTAGGCCTGTACCATCGGCACTACTCTCTGTTTGAAACGGTTCTGGCCCAAAAAGAAAACTCTTTCAAGGAATTTCTCCTTTTCTTCCAAGGCGTGTCCAGGGAGAAGGGCAATCTCATCGACAAAACGCGTGAATGGGTAAGCTTACAGAATGTCCGGAAGGACCGGGTTTCTTCTTAGGATGGCAAGGAAGTGGAAAATCCTGATTGTTTTTGGCGTGGCGCTGCTGCTGGCCCTTTGCGCCGCTGTCGCAGTGGCTCTTTATTACATGGAGTCTCCGAACGAACTCAAAGCTCTGGTCGAACAATCCATTTCGCAGGCGACCGGCGCCGAGTGCTCCATCAGAGAATTTTCCTATTCCCTCAATCCGCTCTTTGTCCATGCCAAAGGAATCCAGCTCATTGACCATGCGCAGTGGTTCTATCTCGAGATCCCTGAATTGCTTACCGAACTCTCTTTGCAAGGCTCCTTTGCTCGAAGACGCCTTGTGGTCAAGCATCTTGTCATTAAGAACCTCTCCCTGAACACCTATCCGTATTCCCGTGTCACGGAGATCGGCCATAAACCGGCGGCTGCGGGCTTCTTCACTCGACTCGCAAAGGAGCTTGCGGCTCTCCTGTTCTTTCGCGATATCCAGGTGGACGAGATGGAGGTTTCCGGCGGTCATGTGAACAGCGACCTCGGGGAGCAGATATTGCTGGTCAGCGGGATTCACGCCAGTTTGAATGAAGCCGAATCCCTGCAGATAACCTGCTACGGCCGCCTGCGATGGCGTTCTGAGGAAATGGAACTGACCATGCCGAAGGTCCAGCTCACAGCGGATCGTGCGATCTCCATAGTCGATCCGGAAATCAGAATGTCATTGAAAGGCGATGAGATGACGTTCACGACGACTCGTGGGAAAGCAGCAAGCCTCTCCGTCGAGGCCAAGGTCGTGTACAACCGAGACAAAAGACTCCTCACTTTCAACTCCGCTCGTCTTTCCTCCGAAAACCTCACTTTGAAACAGGGGAATGGGCCACCTTCCCCTGTTATGACGATGCATTTCAATGCGGATGGTTTTGTGGACTTCTCCAGTGGAACAGCCGGTGCTCAGCGTTTTCATCTGATTTTGAACCAGTTCATGGAAGCAACCGGCGCATTTCATGCTGGGACGGACGCCAATCCGGAAGTGAAACTCACCGCTCTCGTTTTGCAGATGACCCCCCAGAAGATCTGGCCCTTCCTCTCTCAGGCCTTTGGAGTGAAACCGTCCTCTTTCATGTTCGGAGGTGTGGCTTACGTGACCGGCAACCTCGATGGGATCCTTGAGGGAAACACCTGGCGGTGGGATTGTGACCTTCAAGCCCGGCTGAAAGACAATGATGTATCTTTCACGACACCCGATAGCCGAGGGCGCGGAGTGGTTAGAGCGGACCTCCAGGTGAAAGGCCTCTTCCCCGCTGTCGAGACCGCGTTGACTTTTGCGGTTGAAAAGGCGGAGCTCTCGTGGAAGGGCATGGGAGTTAAATCCGCAAAAGCGGCCTTTTCAGCATCAGGCAAAGGCCTGGATTTTGATGTGCGGAATATGAGCTTCCAAGCTTCCGAGGCGGAGTTCATTTTCGGCGGCAAGCGGGTTCAAGTTCCTGACATCAACGCACAGATCCAAAGTGGAACGGTTCATTTCGCCCAAACCCAACTCCGCTTCCCAAGAATCGACATTCGCGCTTCCTCCGTGAAGAATTTGCAGTTGTCCGTGGACGCTCATGCCGGCGAGGTCACGTTAGGCCTGGAAGGTAAAGAGGTTGGAATTTTCTCTTTGGCACGCGCTCAGGGCCTCATCCCTCCGGATTGGCAGTTCGACGGAGTCGACTCCCTCTTGATGAAAGGCATTCTGAAAGAAAATGGACACTGGCTTCTGGAATCAAAATGGAATCTCGACCAGTTCGCTTTTCAGAGCCCTGATTCCAGACACGCCGGCGAAAAAATCTCCCTTGGACTCCGCATCGCGGCGACCGGAGACCTGAGTCAGACGAAATGGACGGCTTCTGTGGAGGGAAGTGTGGGAGCAGGAGGCCTTCTGTGCGATCGGATATACTTCGATCTCAACAAGAACAGCCTGGATTTCCAGGTCCAGGGCGATTACGATTTGTCCAGCAGGACCGCCGACATCTCGGGATTCAAGTTCGGTCTAAGAGACCTTCTGTCCCTTGAAGGACAGGGGCAACTTACAGATCTCATGCTGCAGAAGCCATGTCACCTCCGTGTCCGTCTTCCGCGGATGCACCTCAAACCCGCTTTTCAGCTGTTCTTCAAAGAACCTCTGGAGCGAGAAGTGCCGTTCCTTGCAGAAGTCGACGTGGGTGGAGACCTCCTGGCTGAGATGGAGTTCCAAAAAAGGACCGAGGGCTGGAGGCTTCTTGGCCACTGCTCATGGCACGACGGAAAGATCCTCGGAAAAGGGGTCACGATTGAAGGTGTTGAACTCGATCTCCCCTTCTGGGGCGAAAATCTCGGGGCTTTTGCGGAGTCTTCTTTCAGAGGGAAATTTCCTTTCTCTATGGACCTCAAGAAAGAGGGAAATCTGTTCATTCAGTCGATCGCCCTCCCCTATCTCCCGATGCAGTCCTTTGCTGCTCGCGCCCACATCACACCCAATCTCATTTCTTTCATGCCCCAGGATTTCATCCGACTTCCAGGGGGAGAGATCGAACTCGGCCCGATCTCGCTCCATGGGCTTTTCACCCTCTCGCCTTCCGTCGTGACGAGCGCAACCCTCAAAGAAACCGACCTTGCTCCCATTCTCTCTGACATCTGGTCACACCCTGTGCCAGGTTCGATCCAGGGAAAACTCGATGCAGTGCATTTTGATGGCGACAGGGTCCAAACCAGGGGCGACATAAGAGCTCGGGCTTTTGGAGGGGAGATCGTTCTCTCAAACCTTGGCGGATCCGGGATTTTTGGCGCCACTCCCGCGTTTCTCCTTGACGCGACGTGGAAAGATCTCAATCTGGCACAACTCACCGAAGGAACCCCATTCGAAACAATCCAAGGCGTTCTCAAAGGACATGTTAAAAACCTGGAGATGGTAGGCGGTGAACCTCAACGATTTGATCTTTTCATGGAGACGGTCAAAACCAAAGATGTGCCCCAGAAAATAAGCGTCAGAGCTGTGGAAAACATCGCCCAGATCGGCGGGGGCGGGAGCCCTTTCATTGGGCTGGCAGGGGCGCTCACTTCGTTTTTCAAGGAGTTCCCCTACGACAAGATCGCGATCCAGGCTTCCCTTGAAAACGACGCCTTCAAGATTGACGGGCCTCTCAAAGAAGGTAATAAAGTTTATCTAGTGAAAAGAAGTGGCTTTTCAGGGGTAAATGTTGTAAATCAAGACCCTGACCGCCGGATCAGTTTTAAAGACATGGTGAAAAGAATTAAGCGGGTGGCGGCCTCCAAGGGGAGCACGTCGGCAGAAGAACAAAACCCAAAACCCCAAAAACAAGAATTGAGGGATTGAGCAGGAGGCTTGATATGAACAGATCCAGAAAAACCCTTCGGGCATTGATCTTCGGCATAATGATCTTCACCTTTGCCTGCGTCACCATCAACATCTACTTTCCTGCGGAGAAAGTGGAATCCGTGGCCGGGGAAATTGTAAAGGACATTCGAGGCCAGGACAAGGAAAAGCCGGTCAAGGATGACAAGACCTCCGTCTGGAGAAACATGCTTGCCGGGCTTAAGACAAACCTGGCCTGGGCTGATGATGCGACAACGGTCTCCAACCCGACCATTCGCGCCCTCAAGGAGAGAATGAAGGCGAATTATCAGCAGATGAAACCTTACTACGAAAAAGGCGCTGCAGTTGAGAACAACGCCGGCTACGTGTCCCTCGGGAACACGCAGGGACTGGAGATGACGCAAAAACGCGATTTAAACGCGCTCGTGAACGCTGAGAACACCATGAGAAAGCAACTCTACGAGGAGGTAGCCAGAGCTTTAAAGATCGACCCCAGTCAAGTAAACCGCATCGCAGAGATTTTTGCCAAGGAGTGGCAAAAACCGGCAAGGTAGGATCTGGGGAGTATGGAAAAAACACCCTCAGAAATCTACGACAAATACATCAAGGCCCTGATGGATATCAGCCAGGCCATTACTTCCGACTTGTATCTTGAGGATATTCTGAAGCTTATCGTCATGGTCACGGCCAAGGTGACTGGAGTAGAGATCTGTTCCTTGTGGCTGATCGACGAAACGGAGACGCCCAAGAAGATACGCCTCAAAGCTACCCAGGCCATTGATCCCGATTATGTCAAAGACCGATCCCTGAATATGCATGAAGGCGTGGTGGGCTATGTGGCCGGCCACAACCAGTCTCTCATCATCCAGGATGTGCTCAAGGAGCCCCTGTTCAAAGAGAAAGAGATGGCCAAGAAATTGGGTCTCGTCTCCATGGTCAGCGCTCCTATGACCGTTAAGGAAGGAAAGGTTATCGGCGTCCTAAACTGCTTTACGGCCATGCCCCACGACTTCTCGGAGACGGAAGTCAATCTGATCAAGACCGTGGCCAATCAGGCGGCGGTGGCGATTTTCAACACGGAACTGATGGTGAAGACCAAGGTGATCCAGGAAGAGCTCGAGACCCGAAAGCTCGTGGAGCGGGCCAAGGAGGTTTTGATGCGGCGCCGCTCCATGACCGTGGAGCAGGCGTATCGATGGATCCAGAAACGGAGCATGGATTCCCGAAAGTCCATGCGTCATGTGGCCGAGGCTATTTTGTTGTCCGAGCAAATCTGAAATCGGACCGGCCTGCGATCAGCACAATACCGGACCCAATAAATTACAAATAAAACTCTTGACATCATCCATTAG
>Ga0105100_10002475_pt1 | contig 10816 bp, 6 predicted proteins | sample PPLLak12cMay2015_2_FD_87033 | JGI IMG/M metagenome (GOLD analysis project Ga0105100, IMG submission 87033) | Freshwater sediment microbial communities from Prairie Pothole Lake near Jamestown, North Dakota, USA - PPLs Lake P8 Core (1) Depth... | ecosystem: Environmental > Aquatic > Freshwater >... | reverse complement strand
CAAAGGCTTTACACAGACAAACAGTGGCAGCAATGTTGATCTGTGGGGGCAGTATGATCAGTCGCGAATTAATCTTTTAAAAAGAATAGCCGATGAAATCTGGGAAATCGATTCTGCTTTTTATGTAATCTTAGAACATTTTGCTGCCAACAATGAAGAAATTGTCCTTTCAAAATACGGAATGATGCTTTGGGGAAATATGAATTATAATTATAATGAAGCAACTATGGGCTGGCTGACTAATTCAGATTTTTCATGGGCGTCATATAAGGCAAGAGGATGGAGCAATCCGCATCTTATTACTTACATGGAGAGTCATGACGAAGAAAGATTGATGTACAAAAATCTTCAATACGGCAATTCTACTGAGAATTATAATGTTAAAGATTTAGGCACTGCCCTTAAAAGAATAAAATTAGCCGCCGCATTTTTCTTCACTATACCGGGACCGAAAATGTTCTGGCAGTTCGGTGAGCTCGGCTATGATGTTTCAATTGATAATCCATGCAGAGTATGCAACAAGCCTATACGATGGGATTACATTGATATTCCCGCTAGAAAAAATCTTTACAAAGTATTTTCCGCTTTAATTAATCTGAAGAAAAACTATGATGCGTTCCGCAGTGCTGCTTTTACCACAAGTTTTAGCGGAGCCGGCAAAAGAATAAATATAACTCATCCTTCCATGAATGTAACTATAATCGGCAACTTTAATGTCCTGCCGATTGAAATGAACCCTGTTTTTCAAAATACCGGTATCTGGTATGATTACTTCAGCGGTGACAGTATAGATATTTCCGACACACAAGCGCTTATTCCTCTGGGGCCGGGGGAATTTCATATTTATACAACCGTAAAACTTCCAACTCCGGAACCTGATATACTTTCCGGAATAAAAATTCCTGAAGAAAATCTAGTTACAGAATATTATCTCGGTCAGAACTATCCCAATCCATTCAATCCTTCAACTGAAATTATATTTCAGATTGTTAATCCTTCTCAAGTTATTTTAAAAGTTTTTGATATCCTCGGAAGGGAAGTGAAGACTTTAGTAAATGAAGAAAAGGAAAATGGAAGATATAAGGCAGCATGGAACGGGGATAATAACTTTAATGAACCGGTTAGCAGCGGCATTTATTTTTATAAATTGGATGCCGGTTCCTTCACAAACTCAAAAAAAATGATGCTGATCAGATAAGGGAAAAACCTTCGAGGTTAGCTTTGTGTTTTGCGATGAGTAACCCTCGAAGGTTCTACAGCTCAAGTGTCACCTTTCAATACTTTTGCACTACTAATAACTAAACTGCATTGTTTTCCATTTGAAAAGGAATTTTAAAATGAAAATTATTTGCCATTTCATATTTATCCTTTTTATGATTCTTCTCACTGCAAGAAATTTAAGAGCAGTTGAAGCAAATCAATGGGATAACTTTTCCGACAACACAACTCAAGGCTGGATAAGCGGGGGTCCAAATCCCAACCCGCCCATCAATATTTCCGGGGGAGGTCCTAATGGAGATGATGATTATTTTTTGCAGGTAACTTCGACCGGAGGAAGTGGACCGGGTAGCATGTTTATAACTTTTAATAACTCACAGTGGACAGGGAATTATATTGCCGCAGGCGTGACGGTAATTAGCATGCATATAAATAATTTTGGTACAACTGATCTCCTTCTGCGTTTAGCTTTTGTAGGTTCAGGGGGAAATTTCTGGACAATTAATGCAGAACCTATACCGGCAAACAGTGGCTGGGTAACCGCAAATTTTTCTATTCAACCAATGGATTTGGCTGGTGGAAACAACGTTAACAATACATTAAATAATGTTACCCAACTCCGGTTATTGCATAGTGTAACGGGAGGCTACCAGGGAGATCCTATAGTTGCACAATTAGGTATTGATAATATAACTGCAGCTCCTCAGCCTTTGCCGGTTGAGCTTACAAGTTTTACTGCTGCTCTAATTGATGGCAATGTATTGCTAAATTGGGAAACTGCATCGGAAAATAATAACAGGGGTTTTGAAATTGAAAGAAAATTAAATGAGAATACCTCGGCTGGAGAATGGCAATTAATAGCTTTCAAAGAGGGGCATGGTACATCGATTGAAAAACATAGCTATAGTTATCTGAATAATGTGAGCAGAATTTCAGCTTACGAAATTTTTTATAGATTAAAACAGATAGATTTTGATGGCAGATTCACATACAGCAGCATTGTATCGGTACGGCTTTCTCCGGAAGAATTTGCCCTGTACCAGAATTATCCCAATCCTTTTAATCCTTCTACCGAGATTATTTTCCGTTTAAAGAAATCCTCGGATGTAAAACTTAAAATATTTGATATACTTGGAAACGAAATTAAAACACTACTGGATGAAAATAAGCAGGCAGGTTCCTATTCTATAAAATGGAGCGGTGAAGATAATTCAGGAATCCTTGTAAACTCCGGGACATATTTTTATCGGTTATCTGCCGATAATTTTACCTCGGTTAAGAAAATGATTCTTTTAAAATAAGAGACAGGTCAGATCTAATTTTTAAAAAGCTCGCTTAAAATTACTGCGGATGCACTCGAGACGTTTAGTGATTCTGCCGATCCTTTTTTCGGGACAGCTATAACTTCATCGGTAATTTCCAAAAGTTCATTTGACGGTCCGTTTGCTTCATTCGAAAATACAATTACGAATTTTTCCGGTTTTCTAAAAGAATAAATATTTTTCCCTTTAAGGTCAGCGGTAATAATATTGTAATCCGAATCTTTCAATTCTAAAAGAAATTTAATGTGGTTTATTTCATTAAAGAATTTTACATGAAATATTGAACCCGCACTTGCACGTATTGTTTTAGGATTGTAGATGTCTGCACATCCTTCTCCCAGTATAATTTCATTTGCATCGAACCAATCGCAGTTTCTTATTATGGTTCCGACATTTCCTGGATCGGATATATTTTCCAGGCAGACCAATTGTTTTGAAGGAGCTGAAAATTTTTCCGGTTCCGCCATTTTAAAAACGGCAATTATGCCTTGCGGATTAACGGTATCCGAAAGTTTTTTGAATTCTGAATTTTTAAGTATTGTAATTTTATTTTTAGAATTTTTTTCTTTAAAAAATGAATCCAGCCAATCCTTCTCTTTGTCCATGAATTCATTTGTAATAAAAATTATTTCAAGTTTTTCCAGCCAGAAAGAACTTGAAAGACCTTCTTCAACAATTCGTTTCCCTTCAACTAAAAATTTTTTCTCTTCGGAACGGTATTTCTTCTTAAGAAGCGATGCGTAATAATTAAATCCTTTTTTAGTAAGCATAATTTAAATTAAAGAAGAATAGTTTTGAGCATTTCCGCTCGATTGTTCTTCGTCTAATTTCTTTAAATAATCCCATGTGTAGATTCCGGTGCCGTGGCCGTCTTTCCAGAATATTTGAACAGCATACCCCCCGACAGTCCGGATCTCTTTTATTGAATACATATCCGGATTTTCCGCAGAAGGTTTGGCCGGTCTGTAAGTTTTTAGCAAGATGGTTTCACCTTTACAGTTTGCACAAGGACATTCATTCCGCAGGTATTTTAAATCTATTAAGCTTTCGGAATCGTCATCCCATTTAATGAATAACTTCCCTTTTTTTATTTTTATCTGTTTTGGAACCATAGTTTAAGCTGTAAATATGATCAATGACAAAGTTATAAAAGATATAAATATTTTTTATTCCTTTTATCAAATTTTCATCTATTATTTTTAATAACTTATGTAAACTGCATTGAAAAGGAAAATAAATAACATTAGTTTTGGAGCTCAAAATAGTGTAAAAATGCTGGCGTAGCTCAATGGTAGAGCAATTGATTTGTAATCAATAGGTTGGGGGTTCAAGTCCCTTCGCCAGCTCCAAATTCTAATTTTCTTCTTCCGTTTACCATTTTCCATTTACCATAACTAAGGCAGAGTCCAAATATAATCTGGATAATTAAGAAGTTGGGGTTCAAGTTTCTAGGTTTGCTTTATTACTTAAAGGAGACTTTCATACCTTCAGTTTTCTAAATTCTCTTAAGCTTTTACCCGTTTCTTTATGAAAATAACGTGATATATGCTCCAGGCTGCTGAATTCGAGTCCGTAAGCAATTTCAGAAATACTTAAATCAGTTTCCACAAGTAAGCTGCAGATATGTTCAATTCTTATGTGTCTAATTTCAGAATTAATAGAACGGTTCAGTTTTTCCTTGAAGCGCTGCTCAAGAGTTCTGCGTGAAATGGCAGTTGCTTTTACCACATCGGAAACGCGAATGCTGTGACGGAAGTTCTGCCGGATAAAACTTATTGCTTTTCCTAACTCGCCATCATCCGTGGCAATTATATCTGTCGAATACCTGATTCTTACATGAGTCGGTTTGATGATAATATCTTCAGTTATTTTCTTTTTAGTATTCATCATTTTGTGCAGCAGTTCAGCCGCTTCGTAACCGGCTTTTTCAACATTAAGAGCGATGCTGGTTAATGGATGATCGCACAAATCGCATATCAAATCATCATTATCAACTCCGATTACTCCAACATCATCAGGCACACGGAGTTCCGCAACCTTGCAAGCTTCAATGACCTGCTGCGCTCTGTCGTCATTGCAGGCCATTATGCCTACCGGCTTCGGTAAATTTCTCAGCCATTCTGCCATTAATACCTGCTCCTTTTCCCATTTTCTTAATGAAGGCGATTTGGGCTGAATGAAATTTGAGACAGAATATTTTTTCCTGCCGATAAATTCCTTAAAATATTTTTGTCTTTCTATAGACCAGGGGAGATCATAATATCCGCAGAATCCACAGTTACAGAAGCCTTTACTGATGAGATGATCCGAAGCCATCCTGCTGATGCTTTCCCCATCAGTTTTTACCACGGTCATGTTGGGATATTTTTCTGGATTGTGTGGAACCATTATTGTAGGGATATTTAATTTCAAAAGCTGTTTTAATGATTGTAAATGTCTTGTTATTATTCCGTCAGGATTCCAGTCTTTCAGCTTTGGGAGATCGGATTGAAGATCTCTCGGCTCCATGTAAAAAGTCCATGGGCCGTTTAGGCGGGCATATTTGGTTATGCCCAGGAGAAGACTTCTCCCGAAAATGCGGGATGTTTCTATAAAGAGGATGACTTTCGGAATGCGCTTCATAAATTTTTAGGAAATAAGGCTGCGCAAACTGGCTAATTTTGTTCGTGAAATGGCGTTTAATCTTTTTGCTTTTTCTTTTAATTTCTCTTGCAAAAATAAAAAGTTTTAACTAAAATTGAAACGATTCAATTTGGTTAAAAGTTAAGGCAGTTAATTTTTTTAAATTCCGCATCTCAATTTAAGGTATGAAGCTAAAATTTTTACAATCATACTTGTATTCCTTTTTTCCCCATCTGATAATTAATAAAAAAAATCCAGGGTAGTATTATGAAAATTTTTACAAAGTTCCTTATTATTATTTCCCTTTCACTGTTTGGCATTTCAAGTTTGCAGGGGCAGACCGGAACAATTTACGGAACAGTTTCGGACTCCATTTCGGGAGAGCTGTTGACCGGTGCAAATGTATGGCTAAAAGGATTTAGTCTTGGTGCGGCATCGGATATTGACGGCAAGTATACAATACCGAAAATTACTCCGGGTTCTTATATACTTAATGTCAGGTATATAGGATTCCGACAGAAAGAAATCCCCATTGTAGTAAAGGCAGGCTCCACGCAGGAAATCAATGTCTCCCTTGCCGGGGAGATAATTGAGGGTGAGGTAATTACGGTAACCGGTCAGGCACAGGGGCAAAGAGAAGCTATAAATACCCAGCTTACATCGAATACAATAACAAGTGTAGTTTCAGCAGAAAAGATTCATGAACTTCCTGATGCTAATGCAGCCACAGCCTTGAGCCGTTTACCCGGGCTTTCTCTGATGAATGGCGACCAGGTAGTAATCAGAGGTATTCATGCAAGGAACAATCTTGTGCTGGTAAATGGTATCCAGCTCCCTTCAACTGATGAAAATACGCGTGCCATCAATTTAGGTTTTTTCTCATCAAATATGCTCTCAGGGATTGAAGTTGTGAAAGTTCTTACACCTGATATGGATGCAAATGCCATTGGAGGTGTTGTTAATTTAAGGTTGCGTGAAGCACCATCGAATTTTCATTTAGATTTGCTTAGCCAAGGCAGTTTGAATCAGCAGGACATGACATGGGGCAACTACAAATTCTGGGCAAGTGTGAGCAACAGATTCTTTAAGGACAAGCTGGGTGTTTTTCTCCAGGGAAATGCAGACCGTTCTGAGGTCGGTAATGATCAGACTACGGCTGGTTTTGGAAGAAATGGAGAACAACCATATGGTCTTGCACCATATCGTATGGACAACTTTACTTTTAATGATCAGCAAAATGTAGTTTCATCATTCGGCGGAAATCTTATAATGGATTATAAACTTCCGCACGGGAAATTATTGCTGCAAAATACTATATCCAAAGGAATAAATGACAATGCTTCACACAATACCCAATATGATTTCGGCGGTAATAGAATTATATATGCATTAAATCGGGATAAATATGACAGAATGTTAATTGCTAACGCACTGCAAACGGAATATAATTTTGGTGATATAAAAGGAGAATTAACCTTATCTTATTCATACAGCAATCGCAATACCGATATAAGATATGCTGACCCGGGAGATAATACAAATTTTGCAAATCCGGCTCCAGATACTGTTTTTGGTCAAAGTTATACTAGTTTAAGGGAAACTTTGACACATGATGAAGCATTAGCAATTAAGATTAATCAAGACGACTATAAAGGTGCTCGTTTAGCAGACTGGGCAGTAATCCGTGAGGTTGCATTCACGCAGCATATATATAATTCCCAGCTTGATTTTTCTATACCGGTTGCATTTTCAAAAGATTTTTCTTCCATCTTTAAGGTGGGCGGTAAATTTATCCGTACAACTCGTGCGAATGATCTCAACAGATGGTATAGAAGAGCAGGTGATGAGAATTTTTGGACTGGAGTCAGAGATTTTATTCCCGGCAAAACTCTTAGTAATAATAGCCGGCTTCTTTTTACTGATATTCAGAATACCGATTATAAAAGAGGTAAATATTTTCTGAATGAAACCCATCCATTCAATTATGCTTTTGATATAGATATGATGGATAAATTCTATACTTCAGCCCGAAACGGCTGGCCAAGCGCCGGAATTCACCAGGCCGGGTCTGTACAAAACGATTTTAACGGAGCTGAAATTTTTTCTGCAGGCTACCTCATGGGTACTTTCAGCATTGGTCCCCAGCTGACTTTAATTACCGGTACAAGGTATGAACATTATAATATGGATTACAAGGCAACCAATTTTTTACAGACCCATGGTGTTGACGGTGATGGAAGATTGATGGATACTTTGAATACTGTTGACCGGAATGACGATCATTTTTTCCCCAATGCGCAGCTTCGCTATAAATTTACGGAATGGGGAGATATCAGGCTGGCTTATTCTAAGGCAATTTCGCGTCCCGATTTCCAGGCTATTCTTCCGAATAGTCTCTTTCTTGCGGGGGCTGATGTATTAAGTCAGGCAGGAAATCCAAAATTAAAGCCTGCGGTTTCAACAAACTATGATGCTTACCTTTCTTTTTATAACAATGAAATAGGACTTTTTACAATCGGCGGTTTTTATAAAAAAATAGATGATCAATTTTTTTCAACAGAAATCTATTTTCAAAATATATCATTGTATGATGTATCCTTCCCTGATTCAGCATATTGGCTGGCACAGAATACCAATCCGCCGAGTCGGAACCAAAGGATACAAACCTGGATAAATAATCCAGCTCCGGCTTATATAAAAGGTTTGGAATTTGACTGGCAGACAAACTTCTGGTACTTACCCCAGCCTTTGAATTCATTAGTTTTAAATATAAACTATACGAAAGTTTGGTCTGAGATGGATTATCATCGGCCAATTAATGAACAAAGAGTGGAACAATATATTGATGCACAAGGACGACCAAGAACCAGAACAATATATATTACGAGGGATACAATAAGTACTCAAAGACTGCTGAATCAAGGAAATGATATTTTAAATGTTGCGCTTGGAATTGATTATAAAGGTTTCTCCGGACGTATTTCTTTCAACTTACAAGGAAATGTAATTACAACAGTTGGTATAAGGCCTGAAGAGGATCAGTTTACCGGAAATATTTATAAATGGGATTTTACTCTTAAACAGGATCTCCCGTTAAAGGGTTTGAGTGTCCAGTTAAGCGGTATAAATATCTTCCACAATGCTACAGAAACCTTCAGGAAATTTCGTAGAACACCTGATGGACCTATTTTCGACAACCTGTCACAGGTAAGTTATTCGCCGAGAGTATTTGAACTGAATTTAAGGTACACATTATAATGCTGACAAATGTTAAATAATATAGGAGGATATTTTTCAAAAATAAGATAATTGCGCAATCTAATTAACTAATTTAAATTGTTTCTTATTAATTTATGGAGGTTCAATATGAGAAAGGTACTACTACCTTTTATAACCCTTTTACTGTTTTCGTTATCTGCATCTTATGCTCAAGGACTGATGGATTATGTGGATTCAGTAAGGGGGGATACCCTTGTTGTTAAAGATTATGCAGATATGGGGGGTGAAGCCAGTTCCTTAAATAATGTTATTCTTGAGGATACAGAAGCACCTGCTGGACGCGTTTATGAACTGAAAACCGGAGGATGGTATCCTCAGGCTGCTGGTGTTACCACACCTGATAGACCTGTAGTTATTGTTGGGGCAAATAGTACCCGTATAGTTAATAATGAAGATCCTCTGGCAACACCACCTATTATATCCGGCATTAATGCTAATCCTGGGGGTATTACATGGGGTAACGATCTAACAGTTAAAAACACAAGTATAGTTTGCGGTGCACCTGACGGTACAATTGGGTGGGCGTTTTTCGGTACCGGTTCTGCTAACAGGAAAATTGTTTTTGAAAACAATTTGATGGAAATTAACTGGTGGGTCTTTGTACAGTCTAACACAAATGAAGGAAACAGTTTTCACTTTACAGATAACTATTTTGTAAATATGAGCGGAAATACCTGTAGGCGTAACGGCGGTGTTTACGATAATGTTGATAATAATACCGATACCATGTATGTCGAAAATAATACGCATGTAATGGCTCAGGGTTATATATACAAATTCAGGAACTACCCTGTTAAATTCATTTTCGTTAATCATAATACTTTTATAAACTGTTCTAATGTTGTATTCGAAACCCAGGGAGTTCAGAGTAATGCTATAGTTACAAATAATATCTTTGTAAATAGCAACATTCATCCTTTTAGACCATGGATGACTCAAGATATGCCCGAACAATCTATAGATAATATAGCACAAGGTATTATTGATGTTGCCGTATTGCCTTCGAGTATGGAACAAGTGGACAGAAAATGGCTGGTTGAAGCTAATTTGGCGTATTGGGACCCCAAGGTAAGCGATATGGGTACTGAAGCCAACAACCTGGCTGTTAATGGTTTTTCAACCTGGACGAATCAGAATATGAAAATGAACAGTAGAACAGAGGGTTTATTTGCTGATGATACAAACTATCCATTTTTGACCCAAGGTATATGGTATGAAAAATTGCCCAGCTTTAACAATAGCCAGGATCTTTTAACAGATCAGGTTGATGCAATAAAAGAATATGCACTTGCAACAGTTGATACTACAAGTGCAGTTACTTTACCTATCTGGAGGGTTATAAATACAGACTTAACTAATGACTTTGTCTATTCAGACTGGCCGATTCCTGTAGACCTTTCCTATACTGATGAAGATTTAATGGCAGGCGGTACGGATCTTTTACCTGTCGGCGACTTAAACTGGTTCCCTGATGCTAAAGCTGATTTTAATGCAAACAAAGCGACATATTTTTCTAGTTTGCTAGCTGCCTGGAATGCTGGGGAAACCGTTCTCTCAGTTAAAGAATTAGGCGGTGTGGTTACTGAATTCAAACTTGCACAAAATTATCCGAATCCATTTAATCCAAAAACCACGATCAATTTCAGTATTCCTGAGGCAGGAAACGTTACTCTTAAAGTATATGATGCATTAGGAAAAGAAGTTGCTACATTAGTAAACGGCTATATGACTGCACAGTCATATGAAGTTGATTTTGATGCATCATCTCTTGCAAGCGGCGTTTATTTCTATACTCTGAATACTGATAATTTCACCCAAACAATGAAAATGATTCTAATGAAATAATCTGGTATCTTTCTTTGTTCTTTCTTAACCCCGGTAAGTATATTGCCGGGGTTTTGTTTATATACAGGAATAGTGATTTAGAAATCTTAATAACTAAAATCTGAGAATTAATCTTTAAGATTCCAAGTATTGGATTAACGAAACTTTACTAAACCTTTCCCGCAGATTTTTATTTAAAAGAAATAGGATCCGCGACCCGGGAAAAGGTTAATACATAGAATAAGGTAATAAGGTTGATGAATCTGGCGGATTAGCTCTGTTACTAAAGTTAAAAACAGAAAATAAGGTTCTTAACAAGCTGCATATCTTATTTGTTTAGTAAAGGATGAAAACCTTATTCAAGCACAAACCTTAGTAACTTTAATAAATAAACAACTATGAATTAACCTTATTACTTTATTTTTTAGAATGTAAATTATTATCAAGAAAGTATTAAGAACCCCCGCTTTGTGGATTTTTTGTAGCAACATAGAGAAATTTCGAATATGTTTAGTTAGAAGTCCTGATATAGATTATCTAATTAAAAATCT
>Ga0105100_10002474_pt1 | contig 10816 bp, 10 predicted proteins | sample PPLLak12cMay2015_2_FD_87033 | JGI IMG/M metagenome (GOLD analysis project Ga0105100, IMG submission 87033) | Freshwater sediment microbial communities from Prairie Pothole Lake near Jamestown, North Dakota, USA - PPLs Lake P8 Core (1) Depth... | ecosystem: Environmental > Aquatic > Freshwater >... | reverse complement strand
GCCGGGTCGCCGAGCAGGCCGGGTGAGAACTCGTGCATCGCCCGCGGTTCGTTGCCGACCTGGCCGTCACGCAGGGTCGTGCGGATCGCCAGCACCTGTCGGCTGGCCGTGTTGACGACGAACGTCTGCGACTGGCGGGGCCGATCGGCGAAGGTCAGGTCGATGAAGTAGGTCTGCGGAGCGACCTCCACCGCCTCGTACCAATCGGCGCCGTCTGCGCCGGCAGTCTCCCAGGTCAGCTTGTTGCGCTCGAGGAACTCGAGCTTGAAGGTTGAGCCCGAGTCGAGCGTGAAATGCATCGTCTGGCCCGCCAGCGCCGTCGTCTGGGGCAGGCGGTTGACGGCCATCTTCGACGAGTAGTCCTCATACTTGTAGTCCGGGCTGCCCTCTCGCTGCGGCATTGTGCGACTCCTTCGCCAGGGGTCGCTCAGACGCCCCACTTGACGCCGGCGCTCGTCAGCGCGGTTCCGGCGACATCGACGATGGCCGCGCCTCCGTCGACAAGCAGCACGGCCCCGGTCATGAACGACGAATCATCGCTGGCGAGGTAGCTGCAGATGCCGGTGATCTCGTCAGGGTGCGCGGTGCGCCTCAGCGGGACCCCGGCCGCGATGCGCGCGAAGACGCCGTCCACATCCGTGCCGAGCGCTTTGGCCAGCGGGCTGAGCGACTGCTCGAGCATCTCCGTTCGCGTGCCGCCAGGGCAGACGGCGTTGCAGCGCACGCCCGCCGGGCCGAAGTCGAGTGCCACCTGCTGCGTGAGCATGATCAGACCCGCCTTCGAAGCGCAGTAGGCGGGCATGCCCGGCAGGCAGCGCAGACCACCCAGAGAGGCGATGTTGATGATCGAGCCGCCGCCCGCCGAGATCATGCTCGGGATGGCGGCCTTCATCAGGTACAGCGGGCCGGTCATGTTCGTGTCGAGAACCCGATGCCAGAGCTCGGGGTCGATATCGACGACGGTCGTGCCGCCCGGATCGATCGCCGCGTTGTTGACCAGCGCGTCGAGCCTGCCGCTGAATCCGAGCGCCGCCTCGACCATCCGCCGGGCGTCATCGAGATGAGTCACGTCCCCGGGGCAGGTGACCGCCGTTCCCGGAGGCAAGGAGTGGGCCAGCTCGTCGAGGACCTGCTGTCGGCGACCGGTCAGGCAGACCCTCGCGCCGTCGGCGACGAAGCGCCGAGCCAGTGCGGCGCCGATGCCCGTGCCCGCGCCGGTGATGAGGGCCACCTTTCCGTCGAGCTTCATGGCTGGTCTCCTGGACTTCCTGGGTGCGCCGCCGGCGGGCCCGCGGCAGGAGGCTGGAGCCGCCGGCGGCTCAGAGGCTGGGGCGAAACCGTGCCGGCAGCCAGCTGCAGGAGCTCGCCGCGCCAGGAGCACGGCGGGGCGTCAGTCTCCCTGCTTGACGGCCTCCCCGGCCATGATTCGCTGGCAGATCTCCACGCCCGCCACGGCGTCCGTCGTCCAGTAGTCGGCGCCCACGTAGCGGCAGACTTCGTCGCTGATCTGGCCGCCGCCGATGATGATCGGCGCCTGGAGGCCCCGCGAGCGCAGCAGTTCGACGGTTTCGCGCATGGCGTCGTAGGAGCTGGTCAGCAGCCCGGACATGCACACGATATCCGGCTGGAGCTCGTCGACCTGGTCGGCGAACACGGCCGGTGGGACGTTGACGCCCAGGTCATACACGGCGAAGCTGTGGCAGCCAAGGAGCATGTTGACGATGTTCTTGCCCAGGTCGTGGATATCGCCCTCGACCGTGCCCAGCAGAACGCGCCCGGAGGACCGCACGGCCGACTTGGGCGCCACCACCGGATGGAGCAGTTCCATCACCTCACGGAAGATCTCGCCCGCCATGATCAGGCCGGCCAGGAAGTACTCGTTGCGCTCGTAGTGTGCCCCGACCTGACGCATGCCCTCCTTGCAGTCCTGAATGATCAGCAGGGGATCGTCGCCGGCTTCGATCCGGCGGCGGACCAGCGCCAGGGAGCGTTCTTCCTGCAGGTCGGATATGGCGGCGATCAGCGCAGCGCTGGGCTCCGTGGGATTCATGCTTTCACCGTCTGGGGATCGGGGACGCCGATCGTGGCTGTGAATTGGAGACGCTCGCCGGCGCAGATGAACCAGCCCCAGCTGACCGGGCGCTGTCCGAAGTCGTAGAAGACGTGCTCCAGGCGGAAGGCGGGCGCCCCGCCTTTCGAGCGCAACAGCGCCCCCTCCTCGCTGGTCAGCGTTGTGGCGTCGATGGTCAGGTCGCCGCGCTTGAGGTCGGAGCCGCCGCCGCCGCTGAACAGCCCGCGCAGCGCGGTGACCTCCATTTCCGCCTCGATGATCGGGCGCGTCGGATCGTAGATCACGTGCTCCCGGTGCAGGAGCACCGGGTCATCGCTTTCATAGATGAGCCGGCGGATGTAGACCGTCGGCTGGCCGGGCTCGATCGCCAGCTTGCGCGCCGTGCGTTCGCTGGCCGGGGTGATGCGCGCTTCCAGCAGTTTGACCGAGGATTGGCCGGCGCCGCGGAACAGCTGGCGCAGCCGGTCCAGGCTGAACGTGGCCGTGCCCAGTTCGAGCGCCTTAACGAACGTGCCCCGCCCGCGTTCGGCGGTCACGACGCCCTGATCGGCCAGGATGTTGACCACGCGCCGCACGGTCATCGGGCTGACGCCGTAGAGCTCGCACAGCTGTGCCTCGGAGGGGAGGCGGTCGCCGGCGCGAAAGACGCCGTCGGCCAGCTGCTGCATCAGGATGCGCACCAACTGCGCATAGGCAGGTTCGTGCGAATGGCGGTCGATCGAGGTGATCGGTTTTTCGGCCAAGGGTGAAGTCCGTGCGGGTTCCCTATAGTAGTCTACCAGCCGCCCCGACGTTGTCAATCCGCGAGGGATCCACGAGCAGCGGAGGTCGATTCCCCCCTGCGCACCAGGGCGAGGCCAGGGGGCAGGCCGTCGCGCGCCTCACGCCGGCCCCATCGAATCCGTCGAAATCCGAGAGGATCAGTCTCAATATGAATTGACGCCACTGGCGGTCCCGCGCAGTCCTCGTTGACAGCTTCCCTATATCTATGTATATTCAAAGCTGATACCCGCGGTGGGACTGCAAATGAGTTCCCCAGGCCCTCCCGGGCCCCCGGCCCGCAGCGCCAGCGTGATCGCCTGTGCGGCGATGATGGAGGCGATTCGCCCGCATCTTCCCGCGCACATGGCCTGTCATGTCCTCGATTTCGGGTTGCACGCGGACCCCGCCTGCCTGCGGTCCGCCCTCCAGCAAATCATCGATCGGGAAGCAGCCTCGGTTGAGAGGATCCTGCTCGGCTACGGCCTGTGCTCGATGGCCGTCGTCGGATTGCGGGCCACGGGCTGCACCCTGGTGGTGCCGCGCGTCGACGACTGCATCGCCCTCAGCCTGGGGTCGCAGTCGGCCTACCGCGCACAGTTCAAACGCGAGCCGGGCACCTACTACCTGACCCGAGGCTGGATCGACGTCGGCGACAGCCCCTTCAGCGAGCACGAGAAGCTGGTGCAGGCGTTCGGCGAGGCGAAGGCCCTGCGGGTGACCGGCCGCATCCTCAAGAACTACACCCGCCTGGCATTCATCGACAGCCAGCCCGGCGACGGCGATTCCTACCGCGAATACAGCCGCAGCATGGCCGGGCGCTTCGGCCTGCGCTACGCGGAGCTTCCCGGTTCCGCCAGGCTGATCCGGAAAATGCTGAACGGCCCGGTCGACCACGAGTTCGTCGTTGCCCGGCCCGGACAGACGATCGCCTACATGGATTTCAAGAGGCCATCGTGAGCGGCCTGAAGATCATCGGCGAGAAGATCAACGGCACGCGAGCACACGTCGCCCGGGCCATTGAACGACGCGAGGCCGGCGTGATCCTCGACCTGGCCGTGCGGCAGGCCGAGGCCGGGGCCGCCTGGCTGGACGTCAATGCGGGGACGCGCAGCAGCAGCGAGCCGGATGATCTGGTCTGGCTGATCAAGACCATCCAGCCCGTGGTAGACATCCCGCTCTGCCTGGACAGTGCCAACCCGCAGGCGGTGGCCGCCGGGATTCAGGTAGTCGAGCGCCCGCCGATGGTCAACTCCATCAGCGGCGAGCCGCAGCGCCTGCAGGGCCTGCTGCCGCTGGTGGCCGAGCACAAATGCACCGTCATCGCCCTGGCCATGGACGGCACGCGCATCCCTGAGACCTGCGATGGCCGGCTGGAGGTCGCCCGCCGGCTGATGGCCCAGACGCGCGCCGGCGGCGTGCCCGACGAGAACGTCTACCTCGATCCCCTGGCCATGACCCTGGCGACCCAGACCGACGGCGCGCAGATCACGCTGGACACCATCCGGGGCATGCGCCGGGAGTTCCCGGATGCCCATCTGACAATGGGTCTGAGCAACATCTCCTTCGGTCTCCCGGCCCGGTCGTATATCAACCGGGCCTTCCTGACCCTGGCGCTCGCCGCCGGGCTCGACAGCGCCATCCTGGATCCATTGGACCGGGAGATGATGGCGGCCCTGGTTGCGGCCGAACTGGTCCTGGGCCGGGATCGTCATTGCCTGAACTACACGCGTGCCTACCGTGCCGGTCTGTTCAGCCGGCCGGAGGTCCGGGCCGCTCAGAGCTAGTTGCGACGGGCGGGCGCGCCTGATCGGCCCAAGCGAACGACCGCTTCTGGTTCGATCACTCGAGGAGGACACTATGTCGAAGAAACTCGTCAGTGCGATCGCCGACATGCGCGAGGAAGAGGCGCTCAAGTTGGTGCGCAAGATGCTCTCGGAGGGGACGACGCCGATAGCGATCCTGGATGCGGCCAGGGAAGCCATGGGCATCGTCGGGGAGCGATACGAGAAGGGCACCTACTTCCTGCCCGAGCTGATCATGGCCGGCGAGATGTTGACCCAGATCACCGCAATCATCAAGCCCGAGCTGGCCAAGATGCCGGAGGTCAAGCGCCACGGCAAGGTGCTCATCGGCACCGTCAAGGGGGATATCCACGATATCGGCAAGAACATCGTCAGCTTCATGCTCGACGTCAACGGCTTCGAGGTGCGCGACCTGGGCGTGGATGTCGCGCCGCAGAAGTTCGTCGAGGCGATCCGCGACTTCCGGCCCCAGGTGATCGGACTGAGCGGTTTCCTGACCCTGGCCTTCGACGCCATGAAAGAGACGATCGCGGCCATCAAGGCCGCCGGGCTGAGGGACGGGGTCAAGATCATGATCGGCGGCGGGCAGATCAGCGAACAGATCAAGGACTACGCCGGAGCGGACGCCTACGGGAGAGACGCCATGGCCGGGGTTACCCTGGCTAAGAAGTGGCTCGGCGATAAGTAGTGCACCTCGGCCAGACGAAGATGATGGAGGCTACCAAAATGGCAGCGCAACCGACGCCAGAAGAGAAGCAGGAAGCATTGTTTCAGACGTGGCTCTCGCCCAAGGACGCCCAGGGCAATGACCTCCCATTCCAGAGTCCGCAAGCAGCGCAGCAGTACAAGGAGCGAATCACCCGGATCAAAGACGCCATTCAACTGAAGAAGCGCCCCGACAGGGTCCCGGTGGTGATCGCCCCCAGCTTCTTCCCTGTTTTCAACGCCGGCATGACGCCTCACGACGTGATGTACGACTACGACAAGCTGGCCGTGGCCTTCAAGAAGTTCGCCCTCGACTTCGGGGCCGACGCGCACATCGGAGCGACCGCGCCCGGGCCCGGACGGGCCTACGAGATCATGGACTACAAGCTCTACTCCTGGCCGGGACACGGCGTGGCCCCCGAGCACAGCTATCAGTGCAACGAAGGCGAGTACATGAAGGCGGACGAGTACGACGCGCTGATCCAGGATCCGTCCGGCTACTTCCTGAGCACGTACCTGCCGCGCGTCTTCGGCGCACTGGGCCCGCTGCAGATGCTCCCCTTCCTGCCGGGCATCCTCGAGATCTACGGCGTGGCCATCAACTTCATCCCCTTCGGCATCCCTCCCGTCCAGGCCGCCCTCAAGGCGCTGATGGAGGCCGGAGGCGAGGCGCTCAAATGGATCGGGACCCTGGGAGCCATCGACGGCGAGCTGGCCAGCCAGGGGTATCCCGAGTTCTGGGGCGGCTTCACCAAGGCGCCGTTCGACACTCTGGGCGACACCCTGCGCGGGACCAAGGGGATCATGCTCGACATCTACCGGCAGCCCGACAAGCTCCTGGAGGCCCTCGAGGCGCTGACGCCGCTGATGATCAAACTCGGCGTGGGCGCGGCGCGGGCGACCGGCAAACCGATCATCTTCATCCCGCTGCACAAGGGCGCCGATGGATTCCTGTCCGAAGAGCAGTACGAGAAGTTCTATTGGCCGACCCTGCGCAAGGTCATGCTCGGCCTGATCGAGGAGGGCTGCGTGCCCAATCCGGCGGCGGAGGGTGGCTACAACTCGCGCCTGTCGGTGATCAAGGATCTTCCCAAAGGCAAGACCCTGTGGCTGTTCGACGCGACCGATATGGCCAAAGCCAAGGCGGCCACGGGCGACACCGCCTGCATCATGGGCAATGTGCCCTCCAGCATGCTCAACCTGGGTACGCCCAAGGAGGTGAAAGACTACGCCAAGAAACTCATCGACGTCGCCGGCAAGGGTGGAGGCTTCATCCTGTCCAACGGGGCGTTCTTCGATCAAGCCAAGGCGGAGAACGTCAAGGCGGTGGTCGAGGCCGCCCAGGAGTACGGGGCCTATAAGTGAGCCGCCTCCCGGCCGCGCGGCCGCCAGGGCGTGGGGCAGGCACGCCGGCACGCGGCGGCTGAGGCGGCGCGGGCAGGGGGCGGATAGGCCTGGAGCGGAAGACGCCTGCGGCGCCTGCTCGGGCCGGGGATCAATCCGGACCGTTCTGCCGCGGCGCGAGGCGCGCGACAACGGGGTGACCGTCGTCTCTGATCTTGCGACAGGAGGGCAGAGATATGCGGGTGGGAGGTCGGAACTGCTTCCCGGGACCTGAAAGCAGAATCGGAAGGAGAAGGAGATGAAAGGCAAATCATTCACCAGGCGCGACTTCCTCGGCGCGACTGCGGTCACGGGCGCCGGCCTGGCGGTCGCGGCGTGCGGCGGTGCACGCGGGGCGGCCAGGGACAAGATCCTGGTCGGCATGTCGAGACCGCTGACCGGCTCCCAGGCCGTGGTCGGGGACTCGGCATTTCGGCCCATCTACGAGAAGTTCATCGAGGAGGTGAACGCCGCCGGAGGAGTCACCGTCGGCGGCCGGCAGCTTCCCATTGAGACCATCATCTACGATGACACCACCGATGTCGGCACGATGACTCGCCTCACGGAGAAGCTGATCCTGGAGGACAAGGTCGACTTCCTCTGGCCCGCCTGCGGCACGTCCTTCATCTACGCCCAGGCGCCCATCGCCAACAAGTACGGCTACGTGTTGATCACCGCCGAAGGCGGGGCCTCGACCCTGCGGGAGATGCTGCCCAGCCTGCCGTACGTGTTCGTGACCCTGAGCTTCTCAGACTGGTACCAGATCCCGGTCTTCGCCGAGCTGCTCGGCAATCAGGGCGCCAAGACGGCCTTCGTCACGTACGTCGCCGACCTGCACGGCATCGAATACTCCGGCCAGGCGGGCATCGACTTCCCCAAGAACGGCATCGATGTCGTCGGGCTGCGCAGCCTGCCGCCCGACATGACCGACTTCTCGGGGGTCATCCGGGCTGCCCAGGACTCCGAAGCGGACATCTTCTGCATGTTCGCCTACCCGGATCAGATCATGCCCCTGACCGGGACGATGTTGGAGCTGAACTACAACCCCAAGGCCATCATCGGCGGCCCCGGGGTGAACTTCGGCTTCTACCATACGGCCTTCGGCCCGATGACCGAAGGGATCATGGGCTTCACCAGCTATCACCCCTCCCAGTCGCCCGCCCTCCAGGAGCTGGCCGATAAGCTCTACACCGGAAAACCGGAAGACGTCCAGGACTGGTGGGGACACCCGCTCTACTGGGCCGGGCTGGAGATCTGGAAGCAGGCGGTTGAACAGGCCGGGAGCTTCGACCAGGACGCGATCCGCGAGATCATCGCCTCGCAGCACTTCCAGACCGTACTGGGAGACACCTGGTTTGAGAACGGTCTGCTGTCCAAGGACTGCCACATGGGCGAGATCGGCCAGTGGCAGAACGGTGTGTATCAGGTTGTGGGGCCAGAGAACCGTGCCACGGCGCCGGTGATCTACCCCAAGCCGGCCTGGGGTGGATAGGGTACGGAGCGTTCCGTACAGCTTGGTAACGTCTTCGAGCAGGCTGCCTGAGGGCGCCGGGCGCGCCGCCCTGCGGGCCGCGCGGCCGCGAGCTGCGATGCGCCGCTCGGGCAGCCTGCTCAACTGTGAATCGGGCCGGGGGCCATCGGCATTATGGAAACGATCCTGGGAGTCGTGATCAGTGGTCTCATGATCGGCGGGCTGTACGCCCTGATCGCCATGGGGCTCAGCCTGCAGTACGGCGTCGCCCGGGTGCTGAACGTGTCGCACGGCGAGTTCATCATGCTCGGGGCCCTGACCACCTGGACCCTGTACACGGTGTTCGGGCTCAACCCGCTGCTGGCACTGGCGGTCTGCGGGCCTATCGCTTTCGCCCTGGGTTACGTCCTTCACCGGACGGTCTACAGGCGCATCTGGGCCTCGTCCCCTTCGCCGGGCGTTTTCGAGAGCAATTCTTTGCTGGCTTCGTTCGGCCTGCTGTTCATCATCCAGAACCTGGCCCTGTTCGGCTGGGGACCCGAGATCAGGGGGTACACCTACCTGGCCTTCCCGGTCGAGCTGGCAGGTGTGTCGTTCGGGGCCAACCGGCTTGTCACTCTGGGATTGGCGCTGCTTGTCGGCGTAACCTTCTACGCCTTTCTGTCGCGGACGCGGATCGGCAAGGCGATCCGGGCCTCGGCCCAGGATTCGACCGCCGCGGCGCTGATGGGCGTGAACATCAACAGCGTGCTGGCGCTCTGCTTCGGCTTGGGCGCCGGCCTGGCGGCAATCGCCGGCATGCTGATCAGTATGTGCTACCCAGTGCATGCGGTCATGGGCATCCCCTACACGATCATCGCCATGATCGTGGTCGTCCTGGGCGGACTGGGCAGCATCCCCGGCAGTTTCCTGGGGGGCTTTGTCCTCGGCCTGATCGGGAGTGTGGTGACCTACATCGAGCCGGCGCTGACGCTGATCGCCTACTACCTGATCTTCGCCCTGCTGCTGCTGGTCCGGCCGAGCGGGATCATGGGGAGGTAGCGGCATGCGCACGGGCAGTCTCTCCTGGAATCAACTGCGCACGCCGGCAGTGTGGGGCGTGCTTCTGCTGGCGGCGGGGACGCTGACGCTCTACGCCTCGACCTACTCGGTCATCCTGATCACCAACATCCTGCTGTACGTGATCCTGACCGTGAGCTGGGTGCTATTCTCGGCACCGACGGGCTACATCTCGCTGGCGACGGCCGCGTTCTTCGGAGTCGGCATCTACACCTCAGCCATCCTGGGAGACCAATTGCCGCTGCCGCTGGTCATCCTGACGGCGGCAGTGGCGAGCTTCGGCCTGGCGGCCATCGTCGGCGCGCTGACGTTGAGACTCAAGGGCGTCTACTTCTGCTTCTTCACCTTCGGGCTGGTCGAGCTGATCAAACACGTCCTGCTCTGGTACGAGGTCAGCGTGACCGGGCTGCGCGGCCGATTCGTCGTTTCCGCCGATCACATCACGGTCTACTACATCATCCTGGCCATCCTGGCCGTCCTGCTGCTGACCAGCTACCTGATCCGCCGTTCGCGCGTCGGGCTGGCGCTGCGGTCGATCGGGGAGAGCGAAGAGGCGGCCGCGCATGCCGGCATCAACGTCAGCGCGGTCAAGACGATGGTCTTCGCCCTGAGCGCGGTGTTCGTCGCCGCGGCCGGCGCGGCGATGGCCCGGCGCTGGGGCTATGTCGACCCGTACATCGCCTTCGACTACCTGTACTCCTTCACGGCAGTGGCGATGGCGGTCTTCGGCGGCGTGAGCCGGTTCGCGGGGCCGATCCTGGGCGCCGTCGCCTTCGCCTATATGAGGGAATTGCTCATCACCCGCTTCCCCTACATCTACATGCTGGTCATGGGCCTGGTCCTGGTCGTGACCATCCTGTTCCTGCCGCAAGGCCTAGTCGAGCTGGCGACCAAGGCGCCGTGGCGCAGACTGAGAGGCCCTCGTGAGCCTGCTTAATGTCGAAGGGATCAGCAAGCACTTCGGTGGCCTGGCGGCCGTCTCGCGCGTCGACCTGCAGGTCAGCGAAGGCGAGGTCGTCGGCCTGATCGGACCGAATGGGGCGGGCAAGACCACGCTGTTCAACCTGCTTTCGGGCGCCCTCAAGCCCAATGCCGGGAGCATTCGGTTCCGAGGCGAGGACATCACCGGCCTCAAGCCGCATCAGATCTGCCGCAAAGGCCTGGCCAGGACGTTCCAGTCGGTCAAGGTCTTCGGTGCGATGCCGGCCTCGCAGAACGTCCTGGCGGGCGCGATCTTCGGCAATCCGGCCCAGACCTCGCTGAAGCAGGCGGGCGAGGAGGTGGCCAGACAGCTGGAGTTCGTCGGCCTTACGGCCCAGGCCGATGTGCCGGCCCGTGATCTGACATTGGCGAACCAGAAGCGGTTGGATATGGCCCGCGCGCTTGCCACCAAGCCCGCCCTGCTCCTGGTCGACGAATTGATGGCCGGGCTGAACCCCACCGAAGTGGCGCAGGCCATGGAACTGGTAGCCGAGGTCCGCAAACGGGGGACGACCGTCTTCATTATCGAACATGTGATGAAGGCGATCATGAACATCTGCGACCGGATCATCGTGCTCCATC
>Ga0105100_10002471_pt1 | contig 10826 bp, 5 predicted proteins | sample PPLLak12cMay2015_2_FD_87033 | JGI IMG/M metagenome (GOLD analysis project Ga0105100, IMG submission 87033) | Freshwater sediment microbial communities from Prairie Pothole Lake near Jamestown, North Dakota, USA - PPLs Lake P8 Core (1) Depth... | ecosystem: Environmental > Aquatic > Freshwater >... | reverse complement strand
TAGAGCGGAATGAGCAGCGTCTCGGCCACCAGGTTCTGACTTGAAAGCGAGACTTTTGTCACCTTTGCCCCTCCATGCTGCCCACCCTCGCGCGGGTTCGAACCCGCGAGAGGGTTTTCCCTAGTGCACGAACCGGTTCACCACATACTGAACCCCTTGCTCCCGGTCGTCGGCCCGTGGATCGCCGGCCTCAGCCCCCGAGAACACCATCTCGCACGTGACCGCGATATCCACAACCACCCGCTCGACCTGGTAGTAGGCCAGCGCGACCGGATCCAGGTCCGACTGACCGTAGCCCTGGTAAAACAGATCTTCCCTGGGGTTGCACCACATCCCCTCCTCACTGGTGCCGTCCATGAACATCAGGTCGTGCTCCTTGGGCGCCAGCAGCGGATTGTCCCAGTCGACGATGAATAGGCTGTCGTCTGGGACGAGAATAACATTGAACGCATGGATGTCGGTGTGGCACAGCACAAACCTGCGGGGGTGCCGTCGAAGCGGCACGGCCAGCCGTTCGGCGCGATCGACGATCTGCGCGATCTCGCCGCGCTCGGCCTTCAGCAGCGCCGCCAGCCTCGCCGCAGCCGGGTCGTCGTAGGCGGTGTGCTTGCTGCGCGCCAGGGCCGCCTTGAGCATCCCGCGCCAGCGGGGCGAGTAGGTCTCGCGCGGCGTGCGTCTCGCCAGGTCGGGCGGCAGCCGGGTGGCGTGGACTGCCTTGAGCGCCGCGCCCAGCTCGCGCCATTGCCGGTCTGACATCTCGGCGTGGGTACCGTCGTAGCCCTCGACAAAGGGATAGAGGATCAGCTTGAACCCAGCCATCTCTGTCCAAAGCTGCCCGCCCCTGGTCGGGATCGGCGCCATGACCGAGGCGATGCCCCGTGTCTGGAGGAACCTGGGGATAGCCACCGCGATCTCGTCGAAATTGCCGCGCCGCAGCTTGAGAAAGTAGGCCACCCCGCCGGCGGCGACCACGCGATAGACCGCCGTGTCAAAATCGGCGCCGAGCGGCAGAAAGGTCAACTGGGTGACCTCCAGCCCAAAAGCGTCGCGCAGCGCGGCGATGATCAGCCCATCTTGGATGTCAGGCTTGTCCAGCATCCTCGAATTATACTCCAGACCCGCCCGCGAGTCAAAAGACCATTCCACGACCCTGCCTGCCCTCCGATCCAGCAGTTGTCAAAATTCGACAGATGTGTTATAATCGTCTCACCCAGGCGGCGTAGTGGCCGCCAAAACAGCACGAGTGAGCCTGCGTCAGCTCCGTTCGCCACCATGTTCGAAAACGGCGGGCAATTGCCCAATTGCAGATTTTCGAAGGGAGGACAACCATGCCAAACGGTCAGAAAACCAAGCGTCGCGGTTTTGTGATGACCGGCGGCGGCGCCAAGGGGTTGTACGAGGCCGGGGTGGTCCACGCTTTTCACCTCACCGGCATCGAGTTTGACGCCGTTACCGGTTCTTCGATCGGAGCCTTTAACTCGATTTTCTTTGCCGAGTACCTGCTGCGCAAGCGACAGCTTCCCCCTGACGTGCGAGCCGACCCGGCGCGCGCCGTCGATGCCATGGACGACCTGGTCAAGGCCTACCACCACGCCTGGCTGCGTCTGCCGGACAAGCAGATCGTCGACGATAGCGACACAGGGTCGATCGGCAGGCTGAAAGACGACCTATCGCGCTTTGACGTCCGGCTGCCCGACCTGGTCCACCTCGCCTGGTGGTGGACCGACCCCGATCGTGGTTCGGTCCCTTCGCCCAAGGTGTGGCCGGCGCTTGCCCGGCTCGGCCGGGAGCTCGTCGAGCGCCTGGGCGGAGCCGGCAAGCTGCTCGACATCGTCAAGCACCACCGCCAGGCGCCGGTTGAGCGGGCAGTGCGTACCTACCTGGCCCGTTTTGGCCTGGAACGGTCGCTGGTCCCACCCCAGGACGATGGCCGGCTGGCGGCCGTTTTCACCGACCCGATCACTCCCCTGCGCATTGCGGATCTGCGCGGGCAAAAGGCAGAGCCTGGCGTTGAGCCGATCACCCTGCTGCCCGCGGGCCGGACGCTACGCGACTATGCGCAAGCCGGCATCGACGTCCGCCTGACCCGGGCCAACTACCGCACCGGCCGCCTGGAAGTGTCGGCCTACCTGTCGGCCGTCGACTTTGTGCGCTGGATGCAGAAACAGGCCTTTCGCCTGGAAAAGGCCGACCCCGACAAGATACCGCTGGGCAGCTTTCGCCTCCAGGTGCCGGGCAACCCCGGAGCCGTCAGCGCCGCCTTTGCCTCCGGCCGTTTTCCGGGTGTCTTTATCCCCTTTCCCGTCGAGGCGATCTATCCCGCCGCCGACCCCGACAACGCCTTGCTCTACAAACTGCTCGCCCACTGGCTGGACGACCCCGACGTCAGGTCACAGATGGCTGAGGCCTACCGGGTCATGCCCCTAAGGGCCGGGCAGGGGAAGGACTGGGACGAAACATACGACCGCTGGCAGAAGTCGGACAGCATGCGCGCCTTTTTCCCCCAGGCCCAGGACGTCTATGTCGACGGCGGCGCGATCGACAACACGCCCTCGAACAGCGCCATCGACGCCACCCGCGAGTGGCTGGAACAGGCCGGCTTATCCAGGCAGGACGTGGTCCTCGACCTGTACGTCGTCCTGCTTCACGTCGAGCCGCGGGCCAAGCAGGTCGAGATACAGGACCCGGCGCTGCACCAGGTTGTGCAGCGGACGATGGAGATCCAGGGAGCAGCCAAACAGTCGAGCGCGGCGGTGGTGGTCGACACCATCAACACCTTCGGCCAGCGCGGCGAAAAGCTGGCCGACTCACTGCTGGCCGTGCTGGGCAGCTATCAGGAGGCGCTGCAGTCGCTGGACGCGGAGCAACGGCTCGTCCTCCTGGACCGGCTGAGGGCCGAGGTCAAGAGGCGAGGGGTGCGCGGCTACCAGGGCCAGAGTGGCGAGGGGATCCTGGACAGGATGGAGGCCTGGGCCGAGGAGATCGTCAGCGATCAGATGCCGCTCCAGGTCCGGGCGGTCAAGATCTACCCTGAAGAGATGCCGCTCAGCACCCTTCAGCTCACCGGCCGCTTGGGCTACCGCCAGGAGAACGCCCTGGCCATGCTGACCATGGGCTGCTACAACACCCTGTGGGCGGTACGCAGCCACCTGGAGGCGCAAAAGGGCGATCTCGACGACCAGGACCGGCAAGGCCTGGCTCTGGCCTGCAAGTGGATGGGCGTTGACGTCTGGCCGGCGGATGCAAGCGAGCAGGAAAAGCTGCGCAAGGCGTGGCGCTGCCAGCGCACGGCGTGTGTCTATCATCCGCACGACTGCGCGCACGGCGCGAACCCGTCAGGGTGATTATCCCATTAGTCCCTCTCCCCTGGGGGAGAGGGTAGGGCGAGGGGGAAGTCCATTCTCGGAGTACAGGTTTGGAATGAGCAAGGACTCTGAGCCGCAACAGGATCAATCCCATGAGCCCCCGGCGTCACTGCTGGACGCCGAAGCTCGCGGCGGACCAACGGCGATAAGGGGGTTCGACTTTCAGCGGCGGTACGCCCTCATCCTGCTGCTCAGGTCGCTCCCCGATCCGGACTGGAGTGCCATTCTGGTCGAAGGAGCGGAGGACGTTGAGACTCGCTTCGATCGGCAGGGTAGGATTGAGCGCCGCGCCATCCAGCTCAAGAACTACCGTGTAACAGCGGCGATGGCCAATGAGATCGTCGGCCACTTGAAGAAACTGGATAACGACTCGCCGGGCACCTGGACAGGGTTTGTCATCGCCTGCGCCGAGGTGGACGACACCCTCAAGGCGATCCACAACAGCCTGGAGCGTTACCGCCCGGCGGGCAGCTTTTACGCGGCAGAAAACGCTATCCTGGCCAACAGCCGGGCCGACCTGGAACGTCAGATCGAGGCAGCCAGGCTGCCGCTTGAGTTTGTGCGAGATCGGCTGACTTTTGAGCCGGGCCTGCAACCGTACAAGGAAGAGGAGTGGGTGCGCGCCCGAGCTCTCGATCTGCTGCACAAGTCCTATCCGGAGATCGGCCACGCCACTGCCGAAGAGATCTATCTCCACCTGAAAGACCTGGTATCGGAATCCACGGCCAGGTCGATCGAGCGCCGGCAGGTCGTGGCCGTCATCGATAGGGTGCGCGCCACACGGGCCGAGGCTCTCCTCCGTACCGCTCCGCCGCCGCTGCCCGATCCCGCCGTCGTGCCCGAGCCGGGCTCGCTGCCCACCGGCTCGCGCCTGCCCTTCAGCCGCAACCGCCTGTTCACCGGACGGGTCGAGTCGCTGCAGGCAGTGGCCAAGGCGCTGTTGTATGAGGATAAGGCGGCGGGAGAAGCCTGCGTGGTCCAGGGCCTGGGCGGGGTGGGCAAGACACAACTTGCCGTCCAGTTTGCCTACTGCTACGGCCGCTACTTCCAGGGCGTACACTGGCTGAGCGCGGCGCAGCCAGCGGCGCTGGAGGCCGAGGTGGCAGCCTGTGGGCTCAAAATGGAGCTCGAGCAGTGGCCGGACAAGCTGCCGGAGCAGGCGGAGCAGACGCTGCGGGCGTGGCGTGAGACCGGTCCCCGGCTGGTGGTGCTCGACAACCTGGAGGACGTGGCGGCGATGGGCGACTGGCTGGACCGGCTGGCAGGGGAGACGGTCCGGCTATTGGTCACGGCACGGCGGCGGGACTGGCCCGACGATCTGGGGTTGACAGTGCTGCCGCTAGGGGTGTTCAGCGCCGAGGAGAGCCGGATCTTTCTACGGCAGTACCTGGACGAGCAGCGGGCCGGCGATGCAGAGCTGGCGAGCCTGGCGGAGCGGTTGGGGCATCTGCCGCTGGCGCTGGAGTTGGCGGGGCGGTATCTGAAGCGTCAGCCCAGGTTGGCGGTGGCCGAGTACGCCGCGAGGCTGGTGGAGGTGCTGGGCGACCCGGCGATGAAGGGCTGGCGGCCAGATCTGGCCAACCCGACGGGGCACGACCTGGACCTGGCGGCGACCTTTGCCGTAAGCTGGTCGCAGGTGACAGACGAGGCAGCACGTCGGGTGTTCATGCTGGCCGGCTGGTGCGCGCCGAAGCAGCCGATCCCGCCGGAAGTAGTGCAGCGGGCGGCAGGGCTGGACGAGGCGGGGTGTGACGAGGCAGTAGGGATTCTGGCCGGGCTGGGCCTGCTCGAGTGGGACGATCCGCAGGCTGGGCCGGCGATCCACCCCCTTCTGGCCGAGTTTGGCAGGAAGCTAGACACAGAGGGAGCAGAGCGAGAGGAGCAAGGAGAGGGAGCACTGGCGGCGGTGTCGCGGGCCCTGGCAAGGCTGAGCTACGAGGTTACCCAAACAGGGCTACCGGCGCGGTTTGCCCCGCTGCGGGGGCACGTCGAGAAAGCGGCGATGAGCACGGAGGAGGCCGGGCTGGAGGAAGCGGGGGCGCTGTGGAACAACCTGGGTTCCTATCGGAATCTGGTGGGCGACTACGCCGGGGCGCGGGCCGCCTACGAGCAGGCACTGGCCATCGACGAGCGGGCCTACGGCCCCGACCATCCGATCGTCGCCATCCGCGTCAACAACCTGGGAACTGTGCTGCAGGACCTGGGCGACCTGGCCGGAGCGCGAGCTGCCCTGAAGCGAGCGCTGGGCATCTGGCGAACAGTCCATGGGGAAGAGCACCCATGGGTCGCAACCGCTCACAACAATCTCGGGCGTGTGCTGCAAGACCTGGGCGACCTGGCCGGGGCGCGGGCCGCCTACGAGCAGGCACTGGCCATTGACGAGAAGGTCTATGGCCCCGACCATCCCGACGTGGCCAGGGACGTCAACAACATAGGACTGCTGCTACGCACCCTAGGCGATCTGGCCGGGGCGCGAGTTGCCCTGGAGCGAGCGCTGGCCATCTGGCGAACAGCCCATGGGGAAGAGCACCCATGGGTCGCAACCGCTCACAACAACCTGGGGAGTGTGCTGCAGAACCTGGGCGACCTGGCCGGGGCGCGGGCCGCCTATGAGCAGGCACTGGCGATCGATGAGCGGGCCTACGGCCCCGGCCATCCCGACGTGGCCAGGGACGTCAACAACCTGGGAACGGTGTTGAATGCTGTGGGCGACCTGACCGGGGCGAGGGACGCCTTTGAGCGGACGCTAGGCATATGGCGAACAGCCTATGGAGAGGAACACCCACGGGTCGCAACCACTCACACCAACCTGGCGAGTGTGCTTCAGAACCTGGGCGACCTGGCCGGGGCGAAGACTGCCTACGAGCGGGCGCTGGCCATCAGAGAAAAGGTTTCCGGGCGTGAGCATCCGGAGACGCTCGCTACGCAGTTGTTTCTGAGCGACCTGGCCGCCCAGGCTGGCGACATGGAAGAGGCCCGAGGCTACTTGGAGGAGATATTGAGGATAGCCGAGAAGCTCCTGCCGGTGGAACACCCCTTCATCGTGGAACTGCGGCAGAAGCTGGAGGGCCTAAAGTGATGCCTGACCGCTTCCTGCAGGCAAAACCCATCAGCTCGAGGAGAAAGTAGATGCCAGGTCACACCATCCTCGACATCGCACTCGCCGGCCACGAACAGGTACCGCCGGACTGGATGCCGGCCTCGCAGGTCGCACCCTTGATCTTTGACGACCCAGCCATCGTCTGGCTCGAGCATCACGGCGCCGCCCACGGCTTCCAGCCCGACAGCTCGCCCGACGAGCTGAGCGATTTCATCGCCGCCAAGGCTCACCAGTTCGAGCGCAAGTGGCTGCGGGAGATGGCCCCCGGCGCCGTCCAGGTGTGCCGCAGCGGGGCAGAGGTCCGCGACGCCGAGCGGGTGCGCCAGACGTTCTCCCTCATGCAGCAGGGCTGGTCCGTGATCGCCCAGCCGGCCTTGTGGTGGGCGCCGGAGCGGATCTATGGCATACCCGACCTGCTGGTCCACACCGCCTGGCTGCGCGCCCATTTCCCCGGCGCGATCGACGAGGCCACGGCGCACACCGTCGCACTGCACCTGGGCGCGGGCGGCCTGGACGGCCACTATGTCGTCCTCGACCTGAAATTCACGACCAAGCTGGACGAAAGCGGCAAGGCCACCGACCTGGCCAGCTATGCCGCCCAGGTCCGGCTGTACAGCTACATGCTCGGCCAGATCCAGGGCTTCATGCCCGGTCAGGCCCTGCTCGTCACCCGCGATCACGTCGCCGACCCGCTCCCGGTGAGCATCTCGTCACGATTGGATCAACCCCTCGACGGCGACCTGGCCGCCATACGCGACCGGTACGTCGAGATCAAGGTTAACGGCGGCCGGTATACACCCTGGCAGGACGACATCGTCGCCGCCAACCCCTCCCACCAAGACGACCGCTGGTGCACGGCCAAGGAGATCATCGCCCGCGACAAGATGCCGGGCGGCGATTCCCGCCAGGTCTACCAGATCGGCACCAACGCCAGCCGCCAACTTGCCGGCGCCGGCTATCCCAACCTGGCGACACTGCTCGCCCACCATCCCCGCGACATTCCGTTCGAGGCGATAAAGGGTGCCGGCGGGAAACGGGCGGACCAGATCCGGGCCGTCCTGGCCGCCAACCGATCGGGCGCGGCGGTGCTGCCCCCCGCGGACAAGATCCCGCCCCGCAAGCCGTTCGAGTTCTATGTCGATTTCGAATACTTTACCAACGTCAACGTCGATTTCGACCGGCAGTGGCCGGCGCTCGACGGCTGCGAGATGGTGTACATGATCGGTCTCGGTTGGGACGAGGCGGGCGAGTGGCGTTTCAAACCGTTCGTCGCCGAGCGGGAGAGCCAGGACCAGGAGCTGGCCATCGCCGAAGACCTGATCCGGTTCCTGAACGGCATGACCGGCGGGGCGATCCTGGACGCGTCCCGCGCGGCCGTCTATCATTGGACAAGCGCCGAGGTGTGGCAGACCCGGCGCGTTGCCGACCGCCACCAACTGGCAGCCGATCATCCCCTGCGCCGGCTGCCCTGGTGCGATCTCCAGCAGGTGTTTCACGGCGGCCCGGCCGCGCTGCCGGGCGCCTGGGGTTTTGGACTCAAGGAGGTAGCCAAGGCGCTTGGGGAGCTCGATCCGGCGTGGAGCACCCACTGGCCGGCCGACCTGGCCGTAGGATCGCACGCCATGGTCATAGCTTGGCGCGCATATCAGACCGCCGAGCCGTCGACGTCGGAAGAGATAGGGCTGATCAAGCGTTATTTGGAAGCAGACTGTTGCGCGCTGCGCCAGATCCTGGGTTGGCTGCGCGCAGCCACGCAGGAAGGGAGAAACGATGGATAAGCAGTGGAACACAACAGAATATAACAACCTATATCGGGCCAGCGATCTTTTGTCAACGGACAACAAGAAGACGCTGGGCCTGCTCATACCCGTCGACGTGTATGTGCAGGATCCGTTCGTGGCAGAGCAAAACAAAGGCGTGGCTCTGAACACGATCTATGTCGGCAACGAGCCGGAGCTGATGGACGGCCCCACCAGCGCCAGGATCGCCGTGGTAGACTATGACGCCGATGCACACAAATTGGTCAAGCCGGCCCATTGGGACGCCAAAAGCAGGCGCTTTACCTTTGACGACAAAGGCGAGAAGCCGATCACCCGTGAACAGCGCACCGAGCCCCAGTTCCACCAGGTCAACGTGTGGGCCATCATCCAGAGCGTCCTCGACATCTACGAGGCCACCTGGGTCCTGGGGCGGTCTGCGCCTTGGGCGTTCGAGGGCAACCGCCTGATCGTCGTCCCTCACGCCGGCTACCTGGCCAACGCCTTCTACGACCGGCGCAGCAAGTCGATCCAGTTCTACTACTTTGGCACCGAGGAGAAACGGGTCTACACCTGCCTGTCGCACGATATCATCACCCACGAAACGGGCCACGCCATCCTCGACGGCCTGCGCCCCGGCTACAACGAAGACAGCTCTTTGCAGACGACCGCCTTTCACGAGTTCGCGGCCGACCTGACGGCGATCATGACTTCGCTGCTCAACAACGAGCTTCGCTGGGGCGTGGCCAAGGAGTTCGTGGACAATCTGTCGCCGGATCCGATCGCCGCATCGCTGGCCATCGTGTCGTCGCTGGCCGAGGAGTTTGGCCAATATGCCGCCGGCCGTCCCTACCTGCGGAGCGCCCAGAACGAAAACACTGTCAAAGGGGTCACGGACAGTCGCAGCCCGTACGATTGGTCCGAGGTGCTGACCGGGACGATGTTCGACATCTTCAAAGGGATGGTCGCCAAGTACCTGCAGAAACCGCTGGATACCGGGAAGAAACCATCTCCCAAGCAAGCCCTGAATTGGGCTGTCAACCGCTTCCGCCGTACGGCGCTGCAACCACTGGACTATCTGCCGCCCGTTGACGTCCAGTTCAGTGACTATGCCCGAGCCGTGCTGCGAGCTGACGAAGTGGTCGATCCCGTCGACGAGGATGGCTACCGCCAGCTCATGCGCGACTGCTTCGCCAAGCGGGGCATCGACTGCCCGACCGAGGGCGAGGAACAGGACCGGGCCCACTTTTATGCTTACGATATCGAGCGCGTGTCCCGGTCGCGCACCGACGCCTACCACTTTTTGAACGAGAACCGGCGCCAGTTGTGCATCCCGGCCGAGCAGGACATCGCCGTGGTCGATCTGTACCAGACCGACAAGACGGTGATGGGCGAGCGCAAGCTGGCGCGCGAGGTTGTCCTCCAGTACGCCTGGCGCGAAGACGTCGAGCTCAAAGGCTCTGACCTGGGCCCCCTGGCCGGCACTAGCGCGTCGCTGCTGTGCGGCGGCACCATCGTCTTTGACGACCGGGGGAACGTCCTGTCCTGGATCCGCAAGCCGGGCGTCGGCAAGCAGGAAGCAAGCAAAGTCCGGCGGCGGGCATACTGCGAAGACGAACGGGCGAGAGGAGAGCAGCGGCGAAAAGAGCTGGGCAAGTATATCAAGAGCCGCGTCAACCAAGGGCTCGTCGGGCTGGCCGAGCGTGACAGGCCGGAAGAGATAGACTCCAGGCCGCCGGTGGTGGCCAGCCGGCGGGAGGATGGGACAGTGCGACTGGAAGTAACCCCCCACCTCCGGCACTGGACAGGAGAGTGAGGAAGGCGCAATGGCCGACAAGCTGCTGGTTCGAACCTACGCCGTCGGCTTTGGCGATTGCATCTACGTCCAGATCCCCGACGGCGATGACCGCTTTCACATGCTGATCGACTGCGGGACGTCCGGCTCGGCCGATATCCTCAAGGCGGTGGTGGACGATGTGCGCGCGGATCTGCCGTTGCTGGGGGGGAAGCGGCGCCTGGACCTGCTGGTCGCCACCCACCCCCACGCCGACCATATCAAGGGCTTTGATCCCACCTGGTTCGAGGATGTCAAGATCGGGCGCATCTGGCTGACCGTCTTTATCAAGCCGGATCACCCCCAGGCCAAAAAGATGCGGGCCTTTCAGAACTTGGCCAACGACTCCGCGCACGGACTGCTGGAGCGCAGCGGGCTGGCGCTGGCCCCTGGGGTGCAGGCGCTGCTGGCCAGGAGCATCTGGAACCCCGGCGCGCTCAAGGCCCTGCGCGAGGGCCTGGCCACGTCGAGCGGCATCTATCCCGACTATCCCCTGTACGTGGCTCGCGACGTGGCCGACCGGCTGACCGCACCCGAGCTGTCCAGGCACAAGCTGGCTTTTGAGCAGGGCGCCACCTGCTTCCGTGGGTTCACCGAGCCGGGCACCTGCCTGCGGGTCCTGGCCCCCGAATGGGACATCGACAAATACTACATGGGCCAGGGCTCATTCGACAGCAACGCGCTCATAGACCAGTACCTGTTCCAGACAGACGCATATAAAGACAGCTTAGAGACCATCGGCCAGGCACGCAGGGCGGACATCCAGGCGG
>Ga0105100_10002470_pt1 | contig 10830 bp, 10 predicted proteins | sample PPLLak12cMay2015_2_FD_87033 | JGI IMG/M metagenome (GOLD analysis project Ga0105100, IMG submission 87033) | Freshwater sediment microbial communities from Prairie Pothole Lake near Jamestown, North Dakota, USA - PPLs Lake P8 Core (1) Depth... | ecosystem: Environmental > Aquatic > Freshwater >... | reverse complement strand
CAACTTCGAGCACGGCCTGGGCCGCTGCCGTGTCCCACTCCGAGGTGGGACCGAGCCGCGGATAGAAATCGGCCGAGCCTTCCGCGACCAGGCAGAACTTGAGCGCGCTGCCCATCGGGCGCAGCTCGTGGGCGCCGAGCTTCGCGAGCAGCCCGTCCAGCGAGTCGCCCCGATGCGAGCGACTGCCCACGACGACCAGCGGGTCGCCGGCGGGACGCACGCGGATCATTTCGGGCGCCTGCCCGTCCTCTATGCGGAAAGCGCCGTGGCCGACGGCGGCGAAATAGGTCAGCCCCAGCGCCGGCGCGGCCACCACGCCGAGTACCGGCTGGTGGTCGCGCACCAGGGCGACGTTGACGGTGAATTCGCCATTGCGGCTGATGAATTCCTTGGTGCCGTCGAGCGGGTCCACCAGCCAGAGTTCGGGCCAGGCGCCGCGGACCCCGAAGGCGTGCGCGGCCTCGGCTTCCTCGGAAAGCACGGGGATCGACGGCATCAGCGCCGCGAGTTCGCGCGCGAGAATCTCGTGGGCCGCGCGATCGGCGCGGGTGATTGGCGACTCGTCGGCCTTGTACTCGACTCCGTGGGCGGAGGCGTAGACCTCGAGGATGGCCGTCGAAGCCTTCGCGACGGCGTCGAGGACACCAGGGAGCAGGGCGGCGGGATCGGCAGGCAAGGCGGGTCTCCAGCGCGCAGAGCGCAGCCCGTATCATAGCCGCCGAATTGTCGCCGAACCCCTGAATTACGATGCACGCTGCGCCAGACTGGTCACAGGTTGAAACCATCTGCCTCGACATGGACGGCACGGTCCTCGACCTGCGCTTCGACAACCTGTTCTGGCTCGAAGTGTTGCCGCACCGGTGGGGCGCGGAGCGCGGGCTCGACGCGGCTGCGGCCCTCGCGCAGCTGAAGCCGCGCTTCGATGCCAAACGCGGCACGCTGGACTGGTACTGCATCGATCACTGGAGCGAGGAACTCGGCTTCGACGTCGCTGCGCTCAAGGCCGAGATGCGCGCAGACATCCGTTACCTGCCCGGCGCGACGGACTTCCTCGATCGCGTGCGCTCGCTCGGCATGCGCGTGCTGCTGACGACCAACGCCCACCCGATCAGCCTCGACATCAAGAACCGCCAGACGGCGCTCGCGCGGCACTTCGACGCGCTGATCTCGTCGCACGAGTTCGGCGTGCCGAAGGAGTCGCCGGAATTCTGGGCGCGGCTCGCGGGTGGGCACGGCGTGGCCGTGGCGTCCACGCTGTTCGTCGACGACAGCCGGCCAGTGCTCGAGGCGGCACGGCACGCGGGCGTGCGTTGGCTCTATCAGGTGCTGCAGCCAGACTCCACCCAGCCGCCGCATGCAGCCGCGACCGGCTTTTGCGGCATCCGGGCGTTGGGCGATCTCGCGCCCTGAGCGACGCGCCCGGCCGATTCAGACTTCGGTCGGTGTGGCGGGCGGACTGCCGGGTGCCGCACCGCCCGACGGCGTGCTGCCGCCGCCGCTGCCACGACGCCTGCGGCGCCGCTTGCGTTGCTCGCTTCCGTCGCCGCTGGGCGGCGCTGCCGACTGATCCGGACTGCGCGGGGCGTCTGCCGGCGGGGGCGCCGCAACCGGCGTGCTCGGCCGATCGTCGTGACGATCATTGCGCGGCGGACCGCGCCGACCGCCGCCGCTTCCGCCGCTGCTGCTGCTGCGGCCACGGCCGCCACTGAAGCCGCCGCGCGAACCGCCCGGGCCGCCCCGGGAGCCACCGGAGCCCCCGCGCGAACCACCGGGGCCGCCGAATCGGCGACGCTCACGGTGCGGCACGGTGATCTCGGCGAGCAGTTCCTCGGTGACGGCACCGCGCGGGATGCTGCGTCCGATGTAGGCCTCGATGTCCGGCAGCGACTGCACGTAATCCTCGCAGCCGAGGCTGATCGCGTCGCCCTCGGCGCCGGCGCGGGCCGTGCGCCCGATCCGGTGAACGTAGTCCTCGGGGTCTTGCGGCATGTCGTAGTTGAAGACGTAGCGCACGTCCGGGATGTGCAGGCCGCGCGAGGCGACGTCGGTGCCGATCAGGATCGCGAGCTCGCCGCTGTGGAAGTCGCGGATCATGCGCAGCCGCTTCTTCTGCGGCACGTCACCGGAGATGCCCTCGGCATTGAAACCGTTGGCCCGCAGCAGCCCCTCGAGTTCCTCGGCGCCGCGTCGCGTGTTGACGAAGACCATCGTGCGGTGCGGGTCCATCGAGCGCAGCAGGCCGACCAGCAACCGCGGTTTCTCCTCCATCGACGGGAAGTAGACGATCTGGGTGACGCGGTCCACGGTCATCTTGTCCGGCTCGATGCGCACGAGCTCGGGGTCGTTCATGTGCTCGAAGGCGAGCTCGAGCACGCGCTGGGCGAGGGTGGCCGAGAACAGCAGGTTCAGGCGCTGGTCCGGTGCGGGCAGGCGCCGCATGATGTAGCGGATGTCGGTGATGAAGCCGAGGTCGAACATCCGGTCCGCCTCGTCGAGCACCAGCACCTGCACCGAGGCGAGGTCGAACACGCGCTGCTTGTAGAAGTCGATCAGGCGGCCCGTCGTGCCGATCAGGATGTCGACACCCTCCTCGAGATCGCGGCGCTGCTTCTCGTAGTCCACGCCGCCGAACGCGAGGCCGAGCTTGAGGCCGGTGTACTGGCCCAGGATCTCGGCGTCGTGGTGAATCTGCACCGCGAGTTCGCGCGTCGGCGCGATGATCAGCGCGAGCGGGGCATTGATCTTGCGGGTCGGCGGGACCTCGCTGCGCAGGATCCGCGAGTACAGCGCGACGAGGAACGCCGCCGTCTTGCCGGTGCCGGTCTGGGCCTGCCCGGCGACGTCGAATCCGGCCAGCGCCCGCGGCAGGGTCTGGGCCTGGATGGGCGTGCAGCGCTCGAACCCGGCGTCGGCGATGCCGCGCGCGAGTGATTCGGGCAGGTTGAGGTTCGTGAATGAGACGTCGGTCAGGTGTGCTTCAGACATCAGGTTGTCAGTCTTGAGGTATGGTCTTGCAAATTGGTGGAAAGCGGGTTCAAATACGCCGCAACTCGCGGCTTAGGTCCGCTCCCGACATAAGTGAAGCCGGCTCGCCAAGTCGTTAGACCTGGCACCCCCGTTCGGCACACTCGGGACTCCAGAATTCAGGGTATTTGCCAGCAATCGCAATAGTTTGCCTTACGCGGAACGCGCCGTCACTCGATAACTCGCGCCCGGCCCGCGCTTCCCAAATCCCACGCCCGTCCATACCAGCCAAAAATGCCCGCGGAGGTAGTCTCTGGTGAGCCAGCAGATCATTCACGTCACCGACTCGAGTTTCGAGCAGGACGTGCTCAAGTCCGAACGCCCGGTGCTCCTCGATTTCTGGGCCGAATGGTGCGGCCCGTGCAAGATGATCGCGCCGATCCTCGACGAGATCGCTGCGGATTATGACGGCCGGGTCGTCATCGCCAAGATCAACGTCGACGACAACCCGAAGACGCCGATGCGCTTCAACGTGCGCGGCATCCCGACGCTGATCCTGTTCAAGAACGGCCAGGCCGAGGGCCAGAAGATCGGCGCCGTCCGCAAGGCGGACGTGGCGGCGTTCCTGGACAGCAAGCTGTGAGAGGCTACCTGGGGGGAAATCCGGGCCGCAATCGTCCCGGCAAGCGCGGCCGCGGCGGCGGCGGGGGTCCGGACGGCAATCGCGGACCGCGGCAGGACGAGCTGCCGCCGGACGACTATCTGGAAGGCGGCGAAGACCTCGACGTCATCAGCCCGGCGGAGCTCGAGGCGAGCCGCCGGTCGATGAACCTGAGCGAGCTCAAGCACAAGCCGATCCCGGAGCTGCTCAAGGTCGCGGCGCAGATGGGCATGGAGAACCTGGCCCGCTCGCGCAAGCAGGACATCATCTTCGCGATCCTCAAGGCGCACGCGCGCAACGGCGAGGACATCTACGGTGACGGCGTGCTCGAGATCCTGCAGGACGGCTTCGGCTTCCTGCGCTCGCCCGAGCAGTCGTACCTCGCGGGTCCGGACGACATCTACATCAGTCCGTCGCAGATCCGCCGCTTCAACCTGCGCACCGGCGACACGATCTCGGGCCTGATCCGGCCTCCCAAGGACGGCGAGCGCTACTTCGCGCTGCTCAAGGTCGGGCAGATCAATTTCGACTCGCCCGAGAACGCGCGCAGCAAGGTGCTGTTCGAGAACCTGACGCCGCTGCACCCGACGCGCCGCTTCAAGCTCGAGCGGGGCACGGGCAGCACCGAGGACCTCACCGCGCGCATGATCGACCTGATCGCGCCGCTCGGTAAGGGCCAGCGGGGGCTGATCGTCTCGCCGCCCAAGGCCGGCAAGACGATGCTGCTGCAGAACATCGCCAACTCGATCACCGGCAACCACCCCGAGGTGTACCTGATCGTGCTGCTGATCGACGAGCGGCCCGAGGAAGTCACCGAGATGACGCGCACCGTGCGCGGCGAGGTGGTGTCCTCGACGTTCGACGAGCCGGCGAGCCGCCACGTGCAGGTGGCCGAGATGGTCATCGAGAAGGCCAAGCGCCTCGTCGAGCACAAGAAGGACGTCGTGATCCTGCTCGACTCGATCACGCGCCTCGCGCGCGCCTACAACACCGTGGTGCCGAGCTCCGGCAAGGTGCTGACGGGCGGCGTGGACGCGAACGCGCTGCAGCGGCCGAAGCGCTTCTTCGGCGCCGCGCGCAACATCGAGGAAGGCGGCAGCCTGACGATCCTCGCCACCGCGCTGATCGACACCGGTTCGCGCATGGACGACGTGATCTACGAGGAGTTCAAGGGCACCGGCAACAGCGAGATCCACCTCGATCGCCGCATCGCCGAGAAGCGGGTCTACCCGGCGTTCAACATCAACCGCTCGGGCACGCGCCGCGAGGAGCTGATCACCTTGCCGGACGAGCTGCAGAAGATCTGGATCCTGCGCAAGCTGCTGCACCCGATGGACGAGCTGGCGGCCGCGGAGTTCCTCATCGACAAGATGCGGGACACCAAGACCAACGGCGAGTTCTTCGACACGATGAAGCGCTGAGTGCGAAGGCGATGGGCGCCGCCGCCCGTCGCCGCCGTCGCCGTCCGGCCTCATGCAACCGCCCGAGAATCTGCGCGGCATCATCGCGATGCTGCTCGCGGTCGCGCTGTTCTCGGTGATGGACGCGCAGCTCAAGCTGCTGGCCGCGCACTACGGTCCGATGCAGGTCAGCTTCCTGCGGGGCGCGACCTCGCTGCCCTTCGTGCTGTTGCCCATCGTGCTGCGCGGCCGGCTGGCGCGGCTGCGGCCCGTCAACATCCGGTTGCACCTGCTGCGCGGCGCCCTCTCGGTGCTGATGCTGGCGAGTTTCGTCTACGCAGTGCGCGAGTCTTCGCTCGCCACCACCTATTCGATCTTCATGTGCGCCCCGCTCGTGGTCGCCGCGCTCTCGGTGCCGGTGCTCGGCGAGCGCGTGGCGCGGGCGCAGTGGGTCGCGATCGGTGTCGGCCTCGCGGGCGTGCTGCTGATGCTGGCGCCGCGGGGCGGGCAGTGGATCTCGCTGGGCGCGCTCGCAGCCGTCGTGGCGGCCGCGACCTATTCGATCGCGGTCGTCTCGTTGCGCCTGCTGTCGCGGACCGACACGACCGAGAGCATGGTGTTCTGGTTCACGGCGCTGCTGACGCTCGGCGCGGGCCTGCTCGCGATCCCGGGCTGGCAGCCGCTGCTGGCGGATCACTTCGGGTTGCTGGTCGGCGTCGGCATCACGGGTGCGCTGGGCCAGCACTTCATTACCGAGGCTTTCCGCCATGCGCCGGCCGCCGTCGTCACACCATTCGAATACACCGCGTTGCTGTGGGGCGTGATGCTCGACTTCGCGATCTGGCGCGTTCTACCGGGGACGGTCACGCTGGCTGGAGGCGCGCTGGTGATCGGCGCGGGGCTCTACATCATCCAGCGGGAACGGCGGACCACGTCGCGAGCCGCCCGGGCGCGCTAACCGACGGGCGCGATTTCGGCAGGCAGCAGCGCTCGCGGCAGGCAATGAAGATGAGCCCGCTCGTCGTTCCCGGAGGCGTCGTCGAACGCGTGCTGGACGGCAGTGCTTTCGGACGCCGGCTCGTCGCAGGCAATGACCAGACGGAAGCGATTGTAGCCGCGCTCATTCCGCTCGCGACAACCGCGAGCGACGAGATCGGCCAATTCGCCGTCGGCGATGCTGACGCTTGCAGCGTCGAGAATGTAGATCAGCAATCGGTTACCGACGAGGAGTCGCGTGTAGCCGATCGCGCCGTCGGCAATGCGGATTTTGTCGATCGACACCGACCGGAATACCTCGTCCGGGCACTGGCAGCCCAGTTTCGCGCGCACGAAGTGCTCGATGGGGTTCATCCAGGTGCGCTCATCGGCTCAGGTGATAGCATGGTGCCATGATCAGAGGCTCCCGATGGATGGTCGCAATCCTTGCCGGGGTCGCCGGCTGCGCGACGAGCCCCGTGGTGCTGCGTACGACGGGTGCAGGTGCGGTGGCCTTCGGCGCATCGCTGGCCGAGACCGAGCTGATGGTCGGCTCGAAGGCATCCGGGTCGAGCAGCGACGCCGCCTGCCGATACGTCGAATTCAGTTCCCTGCCGGGCCTGCGCTTCACGGTCGAGAATGGCGTCGTGACCCGCGCGGATGCGGGTCCGGGCGTCCGTAACGAACTCGGCGTGCAGTTGGGCGACACCACGGAGTCGGTCCTGTCCCTGTATCCGGATATCTCGGTGCGCAAGAATCGGGAGTCCGCGGGCGGCACGGACCTGATACTCATCGATCCCGATGGCGGACATGCCATCGTCATGCAGGCCGCCGGCAACAAGATCATTTCGATTCGGGCCGGGTTGAGCGCGTCCGTCGGGTCGGTGCAGGGCTGCCCTTGAACCGGGGCGGGCTTCAGCCGGCCGTCGTCGTCCCGGCACGCTCGCGCTCCACGGCGCGGTGACCGATGTCGCGACGGTATTGCATCCCGTCCCAGCAGATGGCATCGACCAGATCGTACGCTTCGCGCTGTGCTGCGCGCACGGTGTCGCCAAGCCCCACTGCGCACAGCACGCGTCCACCGTTCGTGATCACGTCGGTGCCCCGCATCGCCGTGCCGGCGTGGAAGACCTTGCCGGGCCGCTTTGCCGCGGCGTCGAGGCCGTGGATTACGTCGCCTTTGCGCACCGTCTCGGGATAGCCGGCCGCCGCGAGCACGACGCCGACGGCTGCGCGCGGATCCCAGTCGACCTCGGTGCGCGACAGGCGGCCCTCGAGCGCGGCCTCGCAGAGCGCAGTGATGTCCGAGCGCATTCGCGCCAGGATCGGCTGCGTCTCCGGGTCGCCGAAGCGGCAGTTGAACTCGAGCACCTTCGGCGTGCCGCTGGCGTCGATCATGAGCCCTGCGTACAGGAAGCCCACGTAGGGCGTGCCTTCGGCGGCCAGCGCGCGCACGGTGGGCCACATGACCTCGTGCATCGCACGCTCGTGGATGGCGGGAGTGACGACTGGTGCGGGCGAGTAAGCGCCCATGCCGCCCGTATTCGGGCCCGCGTCGCCGTCACCGAGACGCTTGTGGTCCTGGGACGTCGCGAGGGGCAACACGTGGCTGCCGTCCACCATCGCGATGAAGCTCGCTTCCTCGCCCTCGAGAAATTCTTCGACGACGACCTTGTCGCCCGCCGGGCCGAAGCGGCCCGCGAACATCGCCCGCGTGGTCTCGACGGCTTCCTCGGTCGTGGTGCAGATCACGACGCCCTTGCCGGCCGCGAGACCATCGGCTTTCACGACCAGCGGTGCTTTCTGCGCGCGTATCCAGGACGGGTCGAAGTCGCTGCGCGTGAAGGTGGCGTAAGCGGCGGTCGGGATGCCGTGACGCTGCAGGAAGTCCTTCGTGAAGGCCTTCGAGCCCTCGAGGCGCGCGGCCAGTCGGCTCGGCCCGAAGCAGCGCAGCCCCTCCGCAGAGAATGCATCCGTGACGCCCAGCACCAGCGGGCCCTCGGGGCCCACGATCGTCAGGTCGATCCGCTCGGCGAGTGCGAACTTCAACAGGCCCGGTACGTCGTCCGCGGCGATCTCGACGTTGCACGTGCGCGGTTCGAGCGCCGTGCCGGCGTTGCCCGGGGCGACGAATACCTGCGCGACGCGCGGTGACTGCGCAACTTTCCATGCGAGCGCGTGCTCGCGGCCGCCCGAACCGATGATCAGGACCTTCATGGATGCTTCCAAGTATCAAATAGCGGATAGCGGATAGCGGATAGTTGGAGGCTGTGGATTTGGGCCACCGTGGTCGCCATTGAATGCCGAGGATCACTGACCGTGGGTGAAGTTGCCGCCCTCCGACTATTCACTATCCGCTATCCGCTCTCCTAGTGTCTGAAATGCCGCATGCCGGTGAATACCATCGCGAGGCCGTGCTCGTCGGCGGCGGCGATCACTTCGCCGTCGCGCTTCGAGCCGCCGGGCTGGATCACCGCGGTGATGCCGTGCTCGGCCGCCGCGTCGAGGCCGTCACGGAACGGAAAGAATGCGTCCGAGGCCATCACCGAGCCCTGCGGATCGAGACCCTCGTCCCGCGCCTTCATCGCGGCGATCCGTGTGGAGACGACGCGGCTCATCTGGCCGGCGCCGATGCCGATCGTCATGCCGTCACTGGCGAACACGATGGCGTTCGACTTGACGTACTTGCAGACCTGCCAGGCGAACATCAGGTCGGCGAGTTCGGCGGGCGAGGGCGCGCGTTTCGTCACGACCTGCAGCGCGTCGCGCGCCACCATGCCGGTGTCGCGGGACTGCAGCAGCAGGCCGCCGTTCAGGCTGCGGATCTCGAAGCGCGTATTGCTCGGCGCGACGCCGCCCGTCACGAGCAGTCGCACGTTCTCCTTCTTGGCGCAAGCTTCGCGCGCCTCAGGCTCGGCGGACGGCGCCACGATTACCTCGACGAACTGGCGCTCGACGATCGCCCGTGCCGTCTCGCCGTCGAGCGGGCGGTTGAACGCGATGATGCCGCCGAAGGCCGACGTGGGATCCGTGCGGAACGCGCGGTCATAGGCCTCTCGCGGAGTCGTCGCGACCGACACGCCGCAAGGATTGGCGTGCTTGACGATCACGCAGGCCGGGGCCTCGAACTGCCGCACGCATTCGAACGCGGTGTCGGCGTCGGCGAGGTTGTTGAACGACAGCTCCTTGCCCTGAAGCTGGGACGCCGAGCCGATCGAAGCACCCTGCGAGTCGGTGGCGACGTAGAACGCCGCCTGCTGGTGCGGGTTCTCGCCGTAGCGCAGGTCGAGGCGCTTGCGGAATTGCATCGCGAGCAGTTCAGGGAACTCGCCCGCCGATGGGCGTGCGGCGCGGTCGAGATAGGCTGCGACCGTCGCGTCGTACTGCGCCGTGTGCGCGAACGCCTTGGTGGCGAGCCGCAGGCGCGTCTCAGACGACACGCTACCGCCCTCGCGATCGATCTCGGCGAGCACCGTGCCATAGTCGAGCGGGTCGACGATGATCGTGACGCGCTCGTGGTTCTTCGCCGACGCGCGGACCATCGCCGGCCCGCCGATGTCGATGTTCTCGACCGCGTCGTCGAACGTGCAGCCCGGCCTGGCGACCGTGGCGGCGAACGGGTAGAGGTTCACTGCGACGAGATCGATCGCCTCGATGCCGTGCTCGGCCATGACGGGCTCGTCAGTGCCGCTGCGCCCGAGCAGGCCGCCGTGGATCTTCGGGTGCAGCGTCTTGACGCGGCCGTCCATGATTTCCGGGAAGCCGGTGACGGTGGCGACATCAGTCACCTCGATGCCGTCCTCGCGCAGCATCGCGGCCGTGCCGCCCGTGGAGAGGATCGTGACGCCGCGACTGCGCAGCGCGCGCGCGAACTCGAGCAGGCCTTCCTTGTTGGAGACGCTCAGCAAAGCCCGGCGGATGGTCGCGCTCACGATCGAACCCCTGTGTCGCGCCGGATCAGGCGGCGGAGATGCCGTACGTCTTGAGTTTCTTGCGCAGCGTGCCGCGGTTGATGCCGAGGATGTCGGCTGCGCGGCTCTGGTTGCCCTCGGCATAGTCGAGCACCGCGCGGAACAGCGGCTCCTCGACTTCGCGCATCACCAGTTCGTAGAGGTGGCCCGGTGCATGGCCGTTCAGGCTCGTGAAATAGCTGTCGAGGGCCTGCTCGGTGTGCGAACGCAGCGGCACGCTGCGGCCCCCCTGCAGCGTCGCGGTCTTCGACTCGCGACGGCTTCGTGTCTTCTTGCGCAGCGCCATGACCCCCGGTCCTCGACTCAATGCCCGTTCGCGTTCTTCAGGCGGCGGCGCGGGGCTCGCCGAGCGCGTCGAAGTACTCGCGCACCCGTTCCAGCTGGCCCTCGGCCGACTCCACCTGCATGACGGATTGCCGGAAGGCCTGCGACTGCGGGCGCTCACGGCAGTACCAGCCAATATGCTTGCGCGCGATTCTGACTCCGGCGGACGGGCCGTAGAAGCCGTACAAATCGCGCAAATGGGCCAGCATGATATCACGCACTTCCGCCGCGGCCGGCTCCTGCGGCGTGGGCTGCCCGGCCAGCGCGGCCTCGATTTCGCGGAAGATCCACGGCCGCCCCTGGGCAGCGCGCCCGACCATCACGCCGTCCGCGCCGGTCGCCTCGATCACTCGTGCCGCCTTCTGCGCCGAGTCGATGTCACCATTCGCGAGCACCGGAATCCGCACGGCCTGCTTGATTTCCGCGATGGTCGCGTACTCCGCCTCGCCTTCGAAGCGGCAGGCGCGGGTGCGGCCGTGCACGGCCAGGGCCTGGATGCCGGCGGATTCTGCAATGCGTGCTATGCGCAAACCGT
>Ga0105100_10002467_pt1 | contig 10834 bp, 9 predicted proteins | sample PPLLak12cMay2015_2_FD_87033 | JGI IMG/M metagenome (GOLD analysis project Ga0105100, IMG submission 87033) | Freshwater sediment microbial communities from Prairie Pothole Lake near Jamestown, North Dakota, USA - PPLs Lake P8 Core (1) Depth... | ecosystem: Environmental > Aquatic > Freshwater >... | reverse complement strand
CGGACCAGCCCGTTATAGATCGCGATGAAGATGATGATGAGAAGCGCCAGTATGCCCAGGATTATCCAGAGTGCTATCATCGGACCCTCCTCCTTTTTATTTTCTTGCTTTAAAAGTGTCGCCGAGAAATTCCAGCACCTTCTTGGAAGCGTCCTCCGGCGACGCTGTTCTGGCCACCATCTGTGTTAGCAGCTGTTGTATCTCGCCCCCGTCGAACCAGATTCCCTGCCCGCGCCGGCACACGTCCACGATTACCGCCGGCTCGCCGATAGCGACGTCGCGCAGTTTTTGGTGGCACAAGGGACATTTCCTCGGGTGAGGCGTTTCTTTGACCTCCGGTTTACGGAGCAGTGCTTCCGGTGAAAAGTCCACTCCCGACAAGCCGCAGCTTTTGATAAAAAGATCCAGCTCGGTGGCGTCAAACCAGACCCCGCCGCATTGCGTGCAGTAGTCGAGCTCGATGCGGTGGTGCTCTACGATGATCATTACCTTCTGGCAGACCGGGCAGAGCATGATATAGACCTCTCTTTATATCTGTTGTTCATTATAGCACAGCGCTATGAATACTTAAAAATCCTGTAAATGGGCGTTATCTGTATCGGTTTCATTTTCAATACCCACCCCCTTTTTCCCCCTCTCAAACAGCTTTATGATTTATGCTCGAAATGTTCCTTGTTTGAAAGGGGGAGAGAATTTGAGAGGGGGTGAAGCCCCCTCTCTCTTTTACTCCCCTCTCCAGCCATAGACATCAGTGGACTCCTACAAATGCTTCTGGCTGGAGAGGGGTCAGGGGTGAGGCAAAAACTGACTGTCCAATGAGTGAATGCTTTAGAGGCTTGCCGTTCAATCTGCTATAATTGTATCGTGACCGGTGATATCGCGTTGTATGTTCACGTCCCTTTCTGCCGCCGTAAGTGCCGTTACTGCTCTTTCGTTTCTTACGAAGGTCGCACGGTCGCTATCCCCGCTTACGTTAATGCCCTGAAAACGGAGATAGAAAAATGCGCCGGTGGCGAAAGAGTCGGCAGTATTTATTTTGGCGGCGGCACGCCCAGCCTGCTTACCTCTGACCAGATTAGAGAAATTCTGGCTACCGTCCGCGCTTACTTTTCTGTATCACCCGCCGCCGAGATATCAATCGAAGCCAATCCCGGGACAGTTGATGAAACCTTTTTAAGTGGTATCAGGAAGCTGGGCGTGAACCGCCTGAGCTTGGGTGTGCAGAGCCTGAATAATAACGAGCTTAAAATGCTGGGCAGAATTCACAGCGCTGCCCAGGCGGAGGAAGCGCTTTCTCTGGCTCGGCCATCCGGCATTAATAACGTTAACCTCGACCTTATTTACGGGCTTCCCGGGCAGTCGCTGGAGGACTGGCGGGATACTTTAGAGAAAGCCCTGGCAATGGCGCCGGAACACCTCTCGCTGTACGCCCTCAGCCTTGAGCCCGGAACACTTTTGTGGCAGGACATCGAACGGAAGCGGGTCCCTGCTATCGACCCCGACCTTGCCGCCGACCAGTATGAGCTGGCCGAAGACCTGCTGGCAGCGGGCGGCTACCGCCATTACGAAATTTCCAACTGGGCCCGGCCCGGCTTTGAGTGCCGCCACAACCTGGTCTACTGGCAGAATAAACCCTATCTGGGCGTCGGCGTCGCCGCCCATTCCAGCCGGGACGGCCGCCGTTACGCTAATACTTCGAACCTTGACGACTATCTGGCGGCTTTTTACCGCGGCGTCCTGCCGGAAAAAGTATTGGAGGAAACGATAAGTCCCGGCCTGCGCCTGGCGGAGACGGTCATCCTCGGGCTGCGGCTCGATGAGGGTGTTGCCGCCGCCGATTTGATTGACCGCCATCGTGAAACAGTCGATGAGATGACCGGCCTAGGTCTGATGGAATATTCGGGCGGCAACATTAAACTCACCCGCCGCGGCCGGCTTTTAAGTAACGAGGTCTTCTGGCGCTTCCTGCCGGAAGAGCAGGGTGCGGTGAAGTAAGCCATGGACCAGTCGCTGATCAGGAACTTCTGCATCATCGCCCACATCGACCACGGCAAGTCCACCCTGGCCGACCGCCTTATCGAGCTTACCGGCGTCCTTCGCCACGAGGAAATGAGCGAGCAGGTGCTGGACAATCTGGTACTGGAACGCGAGCGCGGCATCACCATCAAGGCCAAGGCCGTGCGCATGAACTACCCGGCCAAAGACGGTAAAACATACCGACTCAACCTTATCGATACCCCCGGCCACGTCGACTTTTCCTACGAGGTCTCGCGCACTTTAGCCGCCTGCGAGGGGGCTATCCTGGTCGTCGATGCCACCCAGGGCATCCAGGCACAGACACTGGCCAACTACTACCTGGCCATGGAGAACAACCTGGAGATCATCCCCGTGATAAATAAAATAGACCTCCCCGCCAGTGAGCCCGACCGCGTCCTCGAGGAGATCGATAGCGTTTTCGGATACAAGCCGGAAGACGTCCTCCTGATCAGCGCCAAGACCGGCCAGGGCGTGCCACCGTTGCTGGAAGAGATCATCCGCCGTGTCCCCGCCCCGAAGGGCGACCGGGCCCGGCCGCTCCGAGCACTCATCTTCGATTCGCATTATGACGATTATAAGGGCGTCATCGCCTACCTGCGCGTCATGGACGGAGGTATCGTTAAAGGCGACGCTCTCAGGCTGATGGGTCAGGGCACCGAGCTGGAAGCGCTCGAGGTCGGCTACTTTACCCCCGGCCCGATTCCCGCCGCCGAGCTGGCCGCCGGCGACGTCGGCTATATTGCGACGGGTCTGAAAAATATCGGCGACTGCCGCGTCGGCGATACCGTGACCTCGCTCAAGGACGGCGCCGCGGCTCCGCTGGTCAGCTATGTCCCCCCCAAGCCGATGGTCTTCGCCGGCATCTACTCTACCCAGGGGGAAGAATATTCCGACTTGCGGGAAGCCATCGAGAAGCTGCGCCTCAACGACGCCTCGCTGACCTACGAGCCGGAGTCCAGCCCGGTCCTCGGGCACGGCTTCCGCTGCGGTTTCCTGGGGCTATTGCACATGGATATCGTCCGCGAGCGGCTCGAACGTGAGTTCCAGCTTTCGTTGATCGTCACCGTGCCCGCGGTCAGGTTCATCGTGACCGTCGCCGGTGACCGGCAGGTGACCGTCGTCAACCCCACCGATTTCCCCCCGCCCACCACGATCCTCAGGATTGAGGAGCCCTGGGTCAAAATATCCATCATCACCCCCTCGGTCTTCATCGGCGGCCTGATGGATTTCGTCATCGCCGCCGGCGGCATTTACAGGCGCACGGAATACCTGGGACAGTACCGCGGTGGCAGCGAGCTCGGCCAGCGCGTCCTGCTTGAGTACGAAGTGCCTTTGCGCTCGATGCTGACCATGTTCTACGATAATTTGAAGAGCCGCAGCCGGGGTTACGCCTCCCTCGACTACGAGCTCATCGGCTACCGGGAAGCCAGGCTGGTGAAACTGGACGTGATGATCAATAACGTGACGGTGGACGCCTTCAGCCGCATCATCCCGCCCGAGCAAGCCCACGAAGTCGGCAAAGCCGTGGTGGACAAGCTTAAAGAAACGATCCCCCGCCAGCTCTTTAAAGTGCCCATCCAGGCCGCCGTCGGCAGCCGGGTCATTGCCCGCTCGGACATCTCCGCCATGCGCAAGGATGTCCTGGCCAAGTGCTATGGCGGCGACATCACCCGCAAGCGCAAGCTCCTGGAAAAGCAGCGTGAAGGTAAAAAGAAGATGAAGTCCATCGGCCGGGTTGAGGTGCCCAAAGAGGTCTTCCTGGAAGTCCTTAAGATCGGGTAGGTTTTTAGGGGCTGTACAGACAGGTGGTCTTTTTGCTATTATTGAAATAGCCTGCATTATTACTATCATGCTGGAGGTACGCCTTTGGGGAATGAGCTGGATTCTGCCGCAATTCAGGATATAATCGTCAAAAACGCCAGCAGGGTTGAGGCACTTATCGAAAGCTATCTCGCCCGGAAAGAGCAGCTGATATCCCTGTTGCAGGACGTCCAGGTCGAGTTTAACTATCTCCCCCAGGATGTCCTGGTCCGGATCAGCCAGAAGCTGGAAATACCGTTGAGCCAGGTATTCAGCGTGGCCACTTTTTTCAAGGCCTTCAGCCTCAAGCCCAGGGGCCGTCATACCGTCACCATCTGCTTGGGCACCGCCTGCCACGTCCGCGGCGGCCAGCGGCTCGTCGATAAGATGGAGAGGGACTACTGCCTGAAGCCCGGTGAAACGAGCGAGGACGAAAAGTTCACTCTGGAGACAGCCAACTGCCTCGGTTGCTGCGCCCTGGGGCCGGTGATGGTCGTCGACGGCAAGTATGAAAGCCAGGTCACCCCGGACAAGCTCGATAAAGTCCTGAAAAAATACGAATAAAGGTAGAAAAATATGGTACAGCAAACCAGAAAGATTAAAAAGATCAACGGGTTCGACGAACTGGAGCAGCTCCGGCGGAGGGTAATCGGCCATCGGGACACCGGACGCGTCACCATTTCTGTGTGCGGCGGTACCGGCTGCCGTGCTATGGGCTCCGAGGGGGTCGTTGCCGCCTTCCAGAAAGAGATAGAAAGCAAAGAACTGCCAGCCAGGGTCGAGTTCAAGGAAACGGGCTGTCACGGGTTCTGCGAACGCGGCCCGTTGGTCGTTATCGGACCAAAAAAAATATTCTACAATAGAGTTAAACCGGGAGACGTCGCCGAGATTATAGATGAGACCGTCATCAAAGGCAATATCATTAAAAGGCTTTTATACACCGACCCTGCCACCAAGCAGAAAATCACCTACGAATCCGACGTACCATTCTACAAAAAGCAGACGCGCCTCATTCTGGGGGCCAACGGGGAGATCGACCCCACCGATATCACGCAGTACATCGCCCTCGGCGGTTATAGCGCCCTGGCCAAGGTCCTTTCCGGCATGTCCCCGGAACAGGTGGTCGATGAAATAACCAGGTCGGGACTGCGCGGCAGGGGCGGCGCAGGCTTCCCCACCGGCCGTAAATGGCGGTCGGTACGCGCCGCTAAAGGTGACATAAAATACGTGCTCTGCAATGCTGACGAAGGCGACCCCGGCGCTTATCAGGACCGCAGTATCCTTGAGGGCAACCCCCATAGCGTCCTGGAGGGCATGATCATCGGCGCCTTCGCTGTCGGCTCCCATGATGGCTATATCTACGTCCGCAACGAGTATCCCCTCGCCGTAGAGCACGCCCGCACGGCTATCGAGCAGGCGGAGGAATACGGGCTCCTCGGGGAAGATATATTGGGCTCGGGATTCGATTTCAATGTAACGATAAACAAAGGTGGCGGCGCCTTCGTCTGCGGGGAGTCTAGCGCGCTTATAGCTTCGCTGGAAGGAAAGCTCGGCGAGCCCAAAGCCAAGTACGTCCACATGGCCGAGAAAGGCCTCTGGGACAGGCCGAGCCTCTTAAACAACGTCAAGACCTGGGCTAACGTTCCTTTAATCATTAATAAGGGGGCGGACTGGTACTCGCAGATAGGCACCAAAGGCAGCAAGGGGACCATGGTCTTTTCGCTCGTCGGCAAGATTAACAACACCGGCCTGGTGGAAGTGCCGATGGGCATTACCCTCCGGGAAATGATTTATGAGATCGGCGGCGGTATCCCCGGCGGTAAAAAATTCAAAGCCGTCCAGACCGGCGGGCCTTCCGGTGGATGTATACCGGAATCGATGCTCGATACGCCGGTCGACTTCGATGAGCTGACCAAGCTGGGCTCGATGATGGGCTCCGGCGGCATGATCGTCATGGACGAGGACAACTGCATGGTGGACGTCGCCCGCTACTTTATCGAGTTCCTCAAAGGCGAGTCCTGCGGCAAGTGCGTTCCCTGTCGCGAAGGGCTTTCCAAACTGAGTGAGATTCTTAACCGCATTACCCGCGGCGAGGGAAAGCCGGAAGATATCGATACCATGAAGGACCTGGCGGAAGTGCTCGATATCGGCGCACTCTGCGCCCTGGGCAGGACGGCCGCAAATCCCATCCTCAGCACTATCCGCCATTTCGAAGACGAGTATATGGCACATATTATCGATAAGAAATGCCCGGCTCATGTCTGCCGCGAGCTTATTACCTTCAGCATCGACGCAGAAAAATGCACCGGCTGCGGCGTCTGCGCCCGCGTCTGCCCCACTAAAGCCGCGACCGGCGAAAAGAAAAAGACTCACACGATTAACCAGGGTTTGTGCATCAAGTGCGGCGCCTGCTTCGATGGCTGCAAGTTCGACGCGGTGCACAGGGATTAGACGGGAACAGGAGAGCTTTATGACAAAATACTGGCTCAACGCGGAAAAATCGGTGGAAATTACGGAAGCGCCGGACGCCGGCGTCGTCCGCTTTAACGTTGACGGCAAGGACGTGGCCGTTTCCAGCGGCCAGACTATCCTCGAAGCCTTGCAGCGCATGCCCGGCATCGGTGAAATACCCGCCCTCTGCTACAGTCATACCGTAAAGCCTTACGGCGCCTGCCGGCTCTGCACCGTGGAGGTCAGCGAAGACGGCGGCAAAAGCTTCCGGTTCGTGACCGCCTGCCTCTACGAAGTTAAAGAAGGCATGGTCGTTAAGACCAGCACTGACAAGATAAAGAAGCTCCGTAAAGGCATCCTCGAGCTGCTGCTGGCGCGCTGCCCCGATGTCAGGTTAATCCGGGAACTGGCCGAGGAATACGGCGTGAAAAAGCCGCGGTTCTCCCTGGGCGACCGCGACTGCATCCTCTGCGGGCTTTGCGTCCGCGCCTGCCAGGAACTTATCGGAAAATCCGCCATCAGCCTGGTGAACCGCGGTATCTATAAAGAGGTCGCCGCCCCCTTCTACGCCTACGAGCTGGGGGAGGGGTGCATCGGCTGCGGCGACTGCGCTTATGTCTGCCCCACGGGCGCAATTACTTTAGGTCCCGGCGGCAAACCCGTCCTGCCGAAAGTTAAGCTGTCCGCTGCCGAGGTCAGCGCAATGACCTCTAAAGAAAAGCCCGCCGACTCTAAAGAATAGGGTGGGATAGACCTGGAGAAAGCATTGAGGGGGCGCAGCCTTTATGGCTGCGCCCCCTCTGTTTATAATCTTCTGAAATAGCGGTTGTTATTTGTACACCCCGTACTTTTTGGTGAATTCTATCATCGCTTTCAGGTTGGCCGGGTTGACCTCGTCCGTAGAACTCCGCGGCGATAAGATGTACCCCCCGCCTTTTCCCACCACGTCGATGAGCTTCTTGCAGTAGGCTATTGTATCCTGCACCGTCCCCACCTGCAGCAGCGAAGAAGGAATGTTCCCCTCGATGCAGACGTGGTCTTTGAGGATTTCCTTGGCTTTGAAAATGTCCGTAGTGTCTAAGCGGGCCAGCAGTTTGCCCTTGGGGAAGTCTAACAGGTATTCCAGCCTCGACGTGAAGTTCCCCTCGAAGAAGATGCACGGCGTCGCCCCGCGTTTGATCAGCTCCATGACCAGCTTCTTGAAGGTCGGCCAGTAAAACGTCTGGAACTGCTTCATGGACATGAAATCGTCGGAGCCCCGGGTGTTGGTCATGAAGATTCGGGTGTAGCCGTTCTCGTTCGGCTCCGGCATCGGCCTCTCCAGCGTTTTCTTGAGGATGAACTCGCAAGTCTCCAATAATTTATCGGGCTGGCGGAACATGTCCATCATGGTGCCGTTCATGCCCCGCATTGAATGTGAAATAACGTCGAAAGGCGGCATCGCCGCTCCCTGGAAGTACTGCGGGAAGCCGAAGCTGAGTACCATCTTGTTGAACCTCTGCTGTTTGGCGCGCCACTTCCTCATCTCCCGGCCGGCTTTCTGCAGGGTGCGGATGGCTTTATCGACCTTGGGATCGGTAAAGGCCAGGGCCAGCGACTGTATCCCCATCGGGCCGCCGCCGAGGTCGGACAGCTTCGGCAGCAGCGCCAGTCCCGCCATGTGGTCGCTGGTGCGGGACATGAAGACCCGGAACATGTAGTCGGATGGGTCCTTCATATAGACGTCGTATTCGTCGCCCTTCATGTTGTCGATCTCTATCGACTGGTGTCCCTGGTACGGGTCTACCCCGCACCCCGGCCACCGCATCGTTTTCGGGCTGAGGATTTCCAGGGCTTTACCCGGCGTGAACGGCTGCTGGAAGATAAGGTCCGGCTGGAAGTCCGTTAACGCCTTTTCGTAGGCCGCGTACCAGGCGTCATAGTCGTAATAGGCGGCCGAGCACGGTATGCCGGCGTATTTGGCGGGGAAATATCCCATCGACGTTATCACCGGCACCCGGTCCGGCATCCCCAGCTGGATGGCGTCCATGATCCTCTTGTCCCGTTCTTTGCGCAGCTGCCGCGCGGTCTTTTCCATTTCTATCGCTCTCTTTCCTTATTATTTATTAGTGAGTCGCTGCCATATCTTATCATAAAATAAAGGGCGCGTGAAACGTTGCTAAAATCCCCCGGATGTTTTACACTTGGGGATAATTCTGCTTTTAACTGGAAGGAGGCTGGAATGACTAAATGGCAGGATTTTCTGGAAAAGGACGGTAAGGCGCCCGCCTGGCCTTACCCGATCCGCTATGACACCGAGCAGGAAATAGACACCGATGTCCTGATTATCGGCGGTGGCATCGCCGGGTGCTGGGCAGCCATCAGCGCCGCCAGGACGGGCTTGAAAGTAGCCCTGGTGGAAAAGGGGGACACCATCCGCAGCGGCGCCGGCGGGCCCGGTTGCGACCACTGGTGCAACGCCCCCGCTAACCCGCTCTCCAACGTCGACCCCGATGAATGGGCAGAGCACATGGCCGAGCTCCCGTACTCAAACGGCATCGGCACGCAGATCCAGTGCCGCGAGGACTGGGATACCCTCCTCGAGATGGAGCAGATGGGCGGCAAGATCAGGGACACCGGGGATGATTACCTCGGCGCTAAGGGCCGTGACGACAAAACAAAGCTGATGATCTCGCCGCGCTATACCCGCGTCCACAGCTATATCCCCGGGATGGTCAAGCCGGTGATTTTCAAGAGCAATCCCGATCAGAAACTGAATAACATGGTGATACGCGTCTGGGGGACTACCTTCAAGCCGGCGCTGAAGAAAGAGTGCAAACGGCTCGGTGTGAGGATCTTCGACCGCGTCATGGTCACCAACCTGCTGACGGAGAACGGCGTCCAGGGCGCCAGGGTCGTCGGGGCGATGGGCTTTAACAACCGCACCGGCGAGTTCATGGTCTTCAAGTCGAAGGCCGCGGTTCTCTCTACCGCCGGCGACTGGTCTCTCTACCTCTTGAACACCGAGCTGGCCGGTTATAATACCTTCCGCTCCCGCACTACCACCGGCGACGGTGTTGGCATGGCCTGGCGGGCTGGTGCTGCCCTGACCCTGATGGAACGTTCTGGTATTCTGATGCTGGGCACCGGCTTCAAGCATACCTGGTACGGCGGCGCTGGGGACGCCAGCTATGAGAACCTCCCCCTTGTTGACGCCCACGGCAAGCGGTTACCCTGGCCGACGCAGGGATGGGAGGACGCCGGCGCCATGAGGCCGTCGCCGGAGGACATGGAGAAGATCATCAAGGGTGTCCAGTCCGGCGAGTACGCCCTGCCTTTTTACGGCGACTTTCCTGCCATGCCGGACGTGGAGCGCCGCGTGACCTGGCGGCTGATGCTCACCGAGGAGTCTACCACTAAAAACATCGTCGATTCCTACGGGAAAGGCGGCTTCGACCCCGCTAAACATCTCCTCCAGAACTATAGTTTTGTCGAGGGCAACAGCCCTTCGCAGTGGCGCACCGCCGGCGGCGGCGGGCCCGTCGTCGACTGGGATTTGAAGTCGACCCTCGACGGGCTTTACGTCGCCGGGGAGCAGGTCTTTTCCGCCGGCGACCACTCCTTCGCCGCGTCGACCGGCCGCTACGCCGGCCGCAAGGCCGCCGCTTACGCTAAAGAAATAGCTGCCGGCAAGGTCTCTAAGGAGCAGGTCGCTAAGGAAAAAGCCCGCGTTTATGCCCCCGTGAACCACGATGACGGCATCGACTGGAAGGAGTTGCACGCTGGCATCGCCCGGGCGATGCAATTCTTCGGCTCCGAGTTCAAGGACGAGAACCTGCTCAACATGGGGCTGGACGCCCTTAAAGAGATAGAGGAGGTACACGTGCCCCGCCTCCATGCCCTCGATCCCCATAAGCTGATGCGCAGCATCGAGGACCTGAGCCTCCTGACGCACGGCCAGATCATCCTTAACGCCTCGCTGGCGCGCCGCGCCAGCTCCCGGCCGCTTAATTTCTTCAGGATCGACTATCCTCAGGTCGACCCCCCGGAATGGCAAAAGTTTGTCACCGTGAAGCTGGAAAACAATAAGGTCAAACCCGGCGAACTTCCCCTCCGCTACTGGGGTAACATGAAGGCCGAATACGAAGCCCGCAATAAAGACTACGCCGGTGTCTATCAGGGGAAATAAGGAGACTATCATGCCGCGAAAAAAGACATACGCCCTGCCCAATGTAACTACGCCCGGTCAGCCCGTCATTTTCCACCCCGAGGTCTGCAACGGGTGCAATCACTGCGTGGAGGTCTGCCAGATAGACGTCTATATCCCTAACCCGGAAAAAGGCAAGCCGCCCGTCATCCTCCATCCGGATGAGTGCTGGTACTGCGGCTGCTGCATTAACGATTGCCCCCGTCCCGGCGCGATGACTTTCAACTGGCCGGTGCAGCAGCGGGCTTACTGGAAGGACAAGGCCACGGGCAAAGTCTTAAGAGATAGTCAATAAACCGCCCTCCGCGTTTATCGTATCCTGGTGGAGATAGAGAGAGAGAACCAGGGCTCTTTCTATCT